>Ga0256404_1000332_pt1 | contig 123130 bp, 107 predicted proteins | sample RumenRJG_01DNA_FD_185990 | JGI IMG/M metagenome (GOLD analysis project Ga0256404, IMG submission 185990) | Bovine rumen microbial communities from Lethbridge, Alberta, Canada - RJG_01 | ecosystem: Host-associated > Mammals > Digestive system > Stomach > Rumen | place: Canada: Alberta... | reverse complement strand
ACTACAAAGATACGAAGATTTCTCCAGTTATTTGTTGATTAAAATGTTAAAAATCAATAAAATACATCAAAAATATAGCAGAAAAATCAAACATCATTTTACCTTATTTTTTTATCAATACTAAATTAACTCTTTAAACACTTACTCTTGTTCCAGAAACTAATCAACGGCTCCGTAAAACTCGTCCAGCGTTGGATGCCCGAACCTTTCCTTTTCGCTGTCATCCTTACTTTTATTGCCGCATTGCTGGCAATGCCTATTTGCCGACAAACTCCCGTCGAAGTCATTGTCAACTGGGGCGGCGGCGTATGGGGACTTCTCTCGTTTGCCATGCAGATGGCTTTGGTTCTCGTCACGGGCTCTGCCCTGGCTTCTGCTCCCGCATTGAAACGGGCCATCGCCTGGCTCTCCTCGCTACCTAAAACTCCAGCATCGGCCATAGCTCTTGTAACCTCACTGTCGGCAGTGGCATGCTGGCTCAATTGGGGTTTCGGACTTATCGTCGGCGTTATCTTCGCCAAGGATATCGCACGCCGACTGGCAGGCGTGGACTACCGGCTGCTGATAGCATCGGCCTACAGCGGTTTCGTCGTTTGGCATGCAGGACTTTCAGGTTCGGTACCCCTGAAGCTGGCAACTCCCGGACCGGACCTCGCAGCAGCAACCAATGGCGCCATCATCGACCCTCTCCCTATCTCGCAGACTATCTTCAGCCCCTACAATGTCGCAATGGTGGTGCTGGTCATTATTGCCATCACGGTGGTTAATACGCTCATGCATCCCAAGGGTCCCGGTGTGGTTTCCGTCGACCCTTCGTTGCTTGTAGATGAAGCAGAACCTGTCCAGTCTGCTGCCAGCACACCCGCCGAGAAGGTCGAACGTAGCCGACTGCTTACGTGGCTTGTCGCATTGCTGGGAATCACCTATCTTGTTGTCTCGCTTGGATTCAAAGGCGCTGCTTTCGACCTCGGAGCAGTGATTATGATATTCCTCTTCCTTGGAATCCTCTTCCACGGAACCCCAGTGGCATACGTGCGCGCCTTCGGCAAGGCCGTGTCGGGTGCCGCCGGCATCATCCTCCAGTTCCCCTTCTATGCCGGTATCATGGGCATCATAACTGGGGTGGGGGAGAGCGGAATATGCTTTGGAACTGTTATTAGTAATGCGTGTATAAGCATTTCGTCGCCAGTGACATATCCGCTGCTTACTTTTCTTTGCGCAGCGCTGCTCAATATGTTTGTCCCTTCGGGTGGAGGTCATTGGGCTATCCAGGCCCCGATTATGTTCACCGCAGGTGCCGAATTGGGCGTTGACCCGGGACTTACGGGTATGGCTATTGCGTGGGGCGATGCATGGACCAATATGATTCAGCCGTTCTGGGCACTGCCAGCACTGGCAATCGCCAAATTGAGTGCCAAGGACATAATGGGCTTCTGTCTTATAGACCTGTTTGTGAGCGGTGTCATTATCTCAGGCGGACTGCTGTTGTGGGCATTTTAGAAGCGGAAAGCGGAAGATTGTTACCGCGTTGTCTACTAACGAATTATCTAATTATCAAATTAGCGAATTGATATGAAAAAAACATTTATAGCTTTTATTGCAGCGACAATGCTGCTTGTTTCCTGCAAGAACAATAACGAATCTGCAGCCAACGCTGACACGGCAGCTGCGGCCGATGTGCAGCTGGCTGCCTGCTCAATCTTCAGCGAAAATGATGATATGGAAATTATTGCCATCCCCGACCGCGTCAACGAGATGTCGGCCGACCTCTTTCGCGGCTCCTACAACGACAGCCTGCTCGACTCGCTGCTGCCCGACGGCTCCAGCCCTTCGGCAATCAATGTATTCCTGATTCGCACGTCGGACTATTATGGCGGAACGCGCCGCAATATCCTCATTGACGCCGGACTGGGCGAAGAAGCTGGCGGTGCACTGCTGGCGCAGCTCAAAAGGGAGAAAGTCAAGCCCGAAGAGATTGACGCTGTATGTCTTACGCACCTGCACGGCGACCATATCGGTGGCCTGCTGAAGGACGGGCAGCCTGTTTTCCCCAAGGCGGAAATCTACCTTTCGGTCGACGAGTTCAACGCCTGGAGCGACGACGGCCCTATGGCGCAGCAAAACGGCCTTTGGAAACAGGTGCTCAGCTGCTACGCCAACCAGATACGCCTGTTCAACGATGGCGACAAGATTGTCGACGGCTGGATTACGGCCCATCTGGCACCGGGCCATACACCGGGTCATACTGTCTATTATTCAGGACTTTGCTATTTCGTCGGCGACCTTGTCCACGCGCAGGACCTTCAGCTGCTATATCCCGACTTCTGCGCCCGCTACGACAACGACCCCGCCAAGGCCACTGCCACACGCAAAAAATGGCTTGAAAGCATAACCCGTGCAGAAGGCTCCTATATGTGCGGCGCCCACTGCTACGAGCCGTTTATTTATTTAGGAAACACCTGCGATTTAGTGCTTTAAGAAAAGCGATAACAGAGAATCCAGTACAGCCGCCAGCCACTCAGTATGGCTGGCGGAGCCGTCTTAAAACCTAAGTGAAACTCAAAAAAAACAATGGCCGTCAGGGAAAAAATCCTAACGGCCATTTTGAATTTATTTGTCCATAATCATAACGATAGGTACGGTTTTGTCAATTTCCATCCTTGTTTGGTATTGAGACAGCTCTATTCTTTCGGTAGTGATATTCTGAATGTTGTTCCTTCGCCGGGGGTGCTGTCTACTTCTATAGTTCCTTTGTGCAACAGGACAACCTGTTGTACATAGCTCAGACCGATGCCGAAACCTTTGACGTCGTGCACGTTGCCTGTCGAAACTCGGTAGAATCGCTCGAAGATGTGCTTCTGGTCTTCTTTGCTGATTCCCAGACCATGGTCCTTGACGGCAAGTACAATTTTTTCGTTGTCGGCTTTTGTCGATATATCTATCTCAAGACGTTCGGGCGAATACTTGATGGCATTGTCAATTAGGTTGTAAATCATGTTTGTTATGTGCAGTTCGTCGCCAATTGTTGTCGATGGCGATGCCTCGAGTCGACAATTGAGGCTGCCTCCTCGGCTGGCAATCTGCGGACGGAAATTCGATGCCACGCTCTCCACAACGGCGTTCAGGTCGATCTCTTTCAGATTCAGCTCGAAATTCTTGCTCGACATCTTCGAACTTTGCAGTATTGTCTCTACAAGCATCCTCATACGACGGTTCTCGTCGCTGATAATGCCTATATACGTACGGTTGTTCTCGGGATCCGACCCGATTGTCGGGTCTTGTAGCATCTCGCAGGCCAGTCCTATCGTAGCAATCGGTGTTTTGATCTCGTGCGTCATGTTGTTGATGAAATCGGTCTTCATCTCGTCAAGTTTCTCTTTCTTGAAGATGCTGATCATCGACAGATTGAACAATGTTATAATCAGAATTATAAGAATAAGACTGATGATGAAATACATTGTCGAATTCTCTTTCAGCAGAAGTGAAGACAGCGGAAATTGAAGCACGATGAAGTATTCTTTGGGCGACATCATGCCGTTCGGGTGGAAACGGTATTTGAACGGCGATTCGCGCAGCTTGTTTTCCGAGCCTTCGGCGTTGCAATACAAAAACTTGTCGTCGGTATAGTTATATATCCCTATGTTTGGGTGAATGTCGACGCCGTTGACCATCAGGTTGTTTGTGATCAGCGAGTCGAGAAGCGTATAGTTGAATGCACTCGACGTGATTATGTTGTCGACGACATATTCCGATATGTCGGTGACGAACTGGCTGTAGAACTCGTCGCCACCGGCCAAGCGGTCGCGTGTCGACAGCAGCGTGTTGTATTGCGCAATGGCATTCGAGTCGTCAGCGCTGATGTGGACACCTTGCAGCAGCTTCACGCTGTCTATCATCGTTATGCCGACCTCTACAATATTGGTGTCGTAGAAAATTGAATAATTCTCCTTGATTATCCTCTGCATTCGGTCGTTCAACTCTTCGATGCGCTTGAACTTTAGTAGTTTGTACCGGTCGTTCTGACCAATGTAGTCCTCGACTTTCAGCCTGTTAAGCTGCTCTATCATGTCGTCCATGGCATTGTTCACACTTATGTTGAACAGGTTGTCGCTCACAGTCACGGTACGTTTCATCTGTACATACTGCACCACCAAAAGACTCGCCGCAGCCAAAGAAAACAATGTTATCAATAATATCCAAAATGTTCTTTTCATATTTCTACAGACATTAACGCTCTTGTACTATATCATGTAATCCCACCCGCCTCGCACATGCAATCTTGTCCTTTTGTTGTCGGCATTGCTTAGACATATGATTTACATGATTTCTGTACGCTGTGCTAAGCGTTTTTATTCATTCATTACATTAACGTATCATGACAATTTTTGTTTTGAATTATCGAAAAAAAAATAAATCCTGTGGCGAGAATGCCTTTTTTTTGACTGCTCTTGACGAAAAGTTAATTATTTAAAAAAATATTATTAACAATATAATGTGCTGATTGATAGGTGTGAATGATTAAAGTCTGATATATTTTTTTTCAAGAAAACTCATATATGTCGAAAATTACATATTTTTGTATCCCGTAGTTAATTATTTATATCACCTCCTTATACCAAACATCACCGGCTTGGTAAAGGTTTATTATTTTTGTTTTATGAAACAAGGTTTCGACAACGAGAAGTATCTCAAAATCCAATCAGAACACATCAAGGATCGAATCTCAAAATTCGGCAACAAGCTCTATCTCGAATTTGGAGGCAAACTATTCGACGACTTCCATGCAAGTCGAGTACTGCCAGGGTTTGAACCCGACAGCAAGCTCAAAATGCTTATGCAACTCCGCGACGATGCTGAGATTGTTTTTGCCATCAGTGCTCGCGACATCGAGAAGAACAAAGTCCGCGCCGACCTCGGCATCACTTACGACGACGATGTGCTTCGTCTGCGCGACGAGTTCATGAGCCATGGGCTTATGGTCAATTCGGTCTGCATAACCCAGTATCACGGACAGCCAAGCGCGCAGGCCTTCCGCCAGCGTCTCGAGCGTCTCGGAATAAATGTTTATTATCATTATCTTATTGACGGATATCCTACCAATGTCGACCTCATCTGCTCGCCCGACGGATTCGGACGCAACGAGTATATCGAGACGACGCGTCCTCTGGTTGTCGTCACAGCACCGGGCCCCGGCAGCGGCAAGATGGCTGTATGCCTCAGCCAGCTGTATCAGGAAAATCGCCGCGGCGTCAAGGCCGGATACGCCAAGTTCGAGACTTTCCCCATCTGGAGTATACCTCTGAAGCATCCCGTCAATGTCGCCTACGAAGCCGCTACCGCCGACCTTAACGATGTCAATATGATCGACCCCTTCCATCTTGATGCTTACGGAGTTACGGCCGTAAACTATAACCGCGATATCGAGATTTTCCCTGTGCTCAACGCAATCTTCGAAGGCATCTATGGCAGCAATCCCTACAAGTCGCCTACCGACATGGGTGTCAATATGGCTGGTTTCTGCATCTGCGACGACGAGGTATGTTGCAAGGCTTCCAAGGACGAAATCATTCGTCGATATTTCTCGGCACTGTGCAAGTATGTGCAGGGACGTATTCCTGAATCTGAGGTCGATAAGAATGCTCTCCTCATGAAGCAGATGAAGATAACCACCGACGACCGCCGCACTACCGTCGCCGCCCGCGAACGCGCCCTCAAAGAAGGTGCCCCGGCTGCCGCCATCGAGATGGAGGATGGAACTATCATCACCGGCCATTCAAGCCCGCTCCTCGGCGCTTGTGCAGCAATGCTAATCAATGCCATCAAGTATCTCGCTCATATCGACCATCCAATCAAGCTTATTTCGCAGAAATATATTGAACCTATTCAAAATACAAAAATCAACCTTCTTCACGGCAAGAACCCGCGTCTCCATACCGACGAGGTGCTCCTTGCACTCTCTATGCTCAGCCTCACTGACGAGAATTGCCAGAACGCCCTTGCAACGTTGCCTTTGCTGAAGGGCTGCCAGGTCCATACAACCACAATGCTTGGAGAGGTCGATATCAAGATATTCAAAAAATTAGGCATCGATGTAACCTCCGATCCCCAACCCAAAAAACAATAATAATAGATAAATCATTAAATAAATGAAAATAGGAATCATCATAGCAATGGATATTGAGTATCGTCAGATGTACGATGCTCTTGGAGCCGATACGGGCCGCTTGGGTAACAACGAAATCGTGTTGTGGCAGTGTGGCATAGGCAAGGTCAATGCCGCTGTTGGCACAATGCGTCTCGTCGACCGCCACCATCCCGATGCCATCGTCAGCACCGGCCTTGCCGGAGGTATAGACCAGAGTATGCAAGTGATGGACGTGCTCGCTGCAACTCAATGTGTATACCATGATGTCGACTGCGGCTCCGGCCTTGGATGCCAGCTCGGTCAGGTTCAAGGACTTCCGGCCCGCTTCGATGCCGACAAACGACTGCTCGACCATGCTGTCGCGATGACGCACCTCCCGAACGAGCGTCTCGTCAGCGGTCTTATTTGCACAGGCGACCAATTTATTACAGACAGAGAACGACAGAACACAATCAAGACCAATTTTCCTGACGGAATGGCATGCGATATGGAAAGCGCAGCCATCGCTCAGACATGCCATCTGCTGCAGATCCCATTCCTCAGCCTTCGCGTCATAAGCGACACTCCGGGCCGCACCGACAACCACCAGCAGCAATGGGAAGATTTTCTCGCCTCCATGTGCGACAGGTCGTTCCATTTCGTGAAACGATTCCTGGAAACACTTTAAAAAGTAGTTTATATTTAAACAATAACATTTTATAAAATGGAAGTAATTCAGAGTTTTACTGTAGACCATACTCATCTTAAGCCGGGAATCTACATTTCGCGTCAGGACAAAGGCTTCACTACTTATGATTTGCGCATAACCGAACCCAACAAGGAACCCGCTGTGGCTCCATCTGCGATGCACAGTATGGAACACCTGATGGCTACTTGGTTCCGTAATTCCAGAGTGAAGGACGATGTCGTGTATGTGGGACCTATGGGCTGTCTCACAGGAATGTATGTGATTATGCTGGGTCAATACAGTGTCGAGGATATGCGAAGTCTCACCATAGAATGCTTGGAGTGGATACTCGCGCAGGACGAAGTGCCGGCCACGCAACCTCAATCATGTGGTAACTACCTGCTCCACGACCTACCGATGTGCAAGTGGGAGAGTGCGCGTTACTTGGACCGTCTGAAAAACGATTTTCACAGCGAATACACTAAGCTTCAGATAACTCTCGACGATGGCAAGGTCTTTGCTGATGCCTGATTTGAAAAAAATATTTGGTCGTACGCAATAATTAGGATAATTCTCGTTAACTAAGGTGAAACTGTCACCACAAAGTCAGTCGACCAGTACCATTTGGCCCCGTAGTTCAGCTGTATAGAACGTCGGATTCCGGTTCCGAAAGTCGTGGGTTAGAATCCCGCCGGGGTCACAAAGATTAGATTTCAGCGATTTGTAGAGTTTTTGCTCTGAAAATCGAAACAGTATCGCATTGCTCACATTTCGTAAAAGCATGAAGCAGTTTTTTGAATCCACCAAACCGGGAGGGCAGCTGTTAGCTCTGCTGCTGTTGTTTGTAATATTTTTCATTATCGCCGCAGGCTGTTCGGCCTTTGCCATGTTGTTCGGTCTTGGTGTCGATTCCCCCGAACTTAACGACATAAGCCAGGTGATTATGTTCGCGGCTACAGCAATAGTCTTTGCTGCATTGTTCTATGGACGTCCGATGCGCCATCTCCAGATGGTCAAGACCGACAGGATGGCGGTCAAGATGAGTGCTGCCTTTGTTATCCTCATCGCGGTGCTGCCTTTTGCCGACTGGCTTACTCAGGTGAACGACGCTTGGCATTTTCCGTCACGACTGGAAGGGCTGGAGGCCCAATTGCGGGCTCTTGAAGAACGTTCCCAGTCGCTGATGGAGGTGTACTTGATGCGTGATGGAAACCGGATACTGCTGTCCAATGCAATTTCCTTGGCTTTGGTGCCGGCAATATGTGAGGAACTTTTTTTCAGAGGAGCACTCCAACAGTTGCTGTGCCGCTCTTTACGCAACCACCATGTTGCCATTGTCCTGACAGCCGTCGTCTTCTCTTTACTCCACGGCGAAGTGTTCGCATTCCTTCCGCGATTTGTGTTGGGACTTGTCCTGGGCTATGTGTTCTATTACGGAGGCTCGCTGTGGATAAACATTCTTGTCCACTTCACTAACAACTTGATGGTGGTTGTCCTGTACCGCCTCGCAAGCCAAGGGGTGATTGATGTCGAAATGGCTGACTCGATAGGTGCCCCATGGTATGTGATCCTTCTCGGCCTTGCGATAGCCATTTGGCTGTTTTGGATAGTCTTTCTGAAAAAACAGAAAGCATCTGTCGAATCTTGATTGTATAGTATTGAAAAACATTGTTTTGGTGTTTTTGTTTTCGTTTTTGTGACGATAAAATGAAAAAAAAACTTTGTGGTTCAATTCTTTTTAGTATTTTTGCAATCTGAATTTGAGACAAAAATAATTTAAAAGTTTTTAGAAATGATTAAGGCAGAAGTAGTTAGTTCAATTGCTAAGAAAACAGGTATCGAGAAAATCGCAGTCATGGCTGTCGTCGAAGAGTTTATGACCATCGTTAAGGATTCTTTGACTGAAGGCGAGAACGTTTATCTTCGTGGATTCGGTAGTTTTATAGTTAGAAAAAGAGCAGAGAAGACTGGCCGTAATATATCAAAGAACACTACGGTTATAATCCCGGCACACAATATCCCGGCTTTCAAACCGGCCAAGTCTTTCATGATTGAAGTAAAAAACAACACGAAATAACTTTTAAAAATTAATCACTATGCCAAACGGTAAAAAACACAAGAGACATAAAATGTCTACGCACAAGCGTAAAAAACGCCTGCGCAAGAACAGACATAAGAAGAAATAAGCTCCGGCTTTTTTCTTTCTTACGAGACATCTAACAAAAACCAAAACAAATTACACAGCGTCCGCAAGGACTTTGTTGTGTGATTTGTTTTTGTTTTTTCGAGATGACCGATAAGATGGCATATTTGCTTGTAATACATGGAAAAAGAATTAATCATATCAGCTACAGCCGACGAGGTGCAGATTGCTCTTCTTGAAGATAAACAGTTGGTTGAGCTACATAAAGAGAAAAAAAACAGCCATTTCACGGTGGGCGACATCGTCGTGGGCAAGGTGCGGAAGATTATGCCGGGTCTCAATGCCGCCTTTATCGATATCGATGACGAGAAGGATGGTTTCCTGCATTATATAGATTTGGGTCCATCATACAACTCGCTCGAAAAATACTTGCGTTTAGCCATGAATGGAGACCCTACTACGCGCAGACTCGAGAAATTCAAGATAGAGCCGGTTTTCGAAAAGTCGGGTAATCTCTCCAATGTCCTTAAAGTCGGACAGTACCTTCTCGCACAGATTGCCAAGGAGCCTATTTCTACAAAAGGACCGAAACTTTCGGGCGACATATCGTTCGCAGGACGCTATCTGGTATTGACGCCTTTCTCGAACAAAGTCTCTATATCCCAGAAAATAAAAAGCAACGAAGAACGCAACAGACTACGCCGCCTGATTCAGAGTATCAGACCCGAAAACTTTGGCCTAATTGTCCGTACCGTCGCCGAAGGAAAGTCGGTCGCGGAACTCGATGCCGACCTCAACCTACTGATGGAGAAATGGGAACGCATAACAAAGAAACTCAAGACTGTTAATGGTCCGCAACTTATTGAATCTGAAATGAGCACAACATCGACTCTACTCAGGGATGTGCTTACGGATGATTTCAATACCATATACTGCGACAATGACGATGTGTGTAACGAAATCCGCAACTATTTAAAAACAATTGCTCCAGATAAGGTCGACATCGTCAAACGCTACAAGATGGAGACCCCGATTTTCGACCAGTTCGGTGTCCAGCGTGATATCCGCCGCTCGTTTGGGCGTATTGTGACGATTCGTTCAGGTATATATTTATACATCGAACATACTGAGGCAATGCATGTTATTGATGTCAACAGCGGCAACCACATCAAAGCTGGAACCGGACAGGAAGATACTGCATTGCAGGTCAATATCGAGTCGGCAAAGGAGATAGCACGCCAACTCAGACTTCGTGATATGGGTGGTATTGTGATTGTTGACTTTGTTGATATGGTGAAAGCTGACCATCGACGCCAGCTTTTCGAGGTGATGACCGAAGAGATGAAGAAAGATAAGGCAAGACATACAATATTGCCACTCAGTAAGTTCGGATTGATGCAGATCACTCGCCAACGTGTACGCCCTGTGGTGGAGGTCGAGGTTCAGGAGAAATGTCCTTTCTGCGATGGAACTGGAACAATCAAGTCGAGTTTTTCTGTTGTCGATGAGATCGAGTCCAACATACGCTATCTTACCACGACGCAACACGAGAAACGCATCTCCATCACCGCACACCCTTACATCGAGGCATATCTGACAAAAGGATTGTGGTCACTGCGTCGGCAATGGCAGAGGAAATATAAAATAAAGCTGGAAATCAAACCGATGGAGACGTACAATTTAATGGAGTTTAAGTTGTTCGATGCCTCAGGCGAAGAGATTGCCATGTGATACAGAAGCCCTCCCAAGAGGCTAAAAGTATAAAAAATATGCTTTTTGCACAATAAACAAGTATATGTCTCGTTTTGTTGCGTGATGAGAAGCATAGCTTTATACTTTTTTGTTGTTTTGACGACTCTTTCTGCGGTGGCCAATGCCCAAAAAGGGATCGATGTTTCTCGCTATCAGGACAGCATCAACTGGACCCGGGTTGCAAAAAACACAAGCATAGAGTTTGTCTATGTCAAGGCAACTGAAGGCGCCAGCATTTCCGACAGGATGTACAAATATAACATGAAAAAGGCTCGTGAGGCTGGACTGCTTGTCGGAAGCTACCATGTCTATAGTAGTCGCACTACTGCTTATCAGCAGTTTGCCAATTTCAAGAAGACCGTTGGCAAGACGGAACAAGACTTGGTGCCGGTCCTTGACATCGAAGCCGTACACTGCAATAAGTTGTACATGAAAAGGGTTGATAAACTCTTGGAACTCATGGAGAACGAGTATGGTGTGAAGCCGATGATCTACACCAGCGAAAAGTTGTATAATACTCATTTCGCAATCTCCAAATACAAAAAATACCATTATTTCATCGCCAACTACAACTGTGAGCCGAAAATGGCTTACACTCTGTGGCAATACACGCAGCATGGAAAGCAAAAGGGAATTGCCGGTTTTGTCGATTTTTCGCGCTTCCACAAGAAGTATTCAGTGAAGACTATCAAGATGCCAGACAAGGACTCGACCGATGTGGAGCAGGAGGTGACCGCAGACAAAAAATCGGCTTCTGGCAAGCAGACCAAAGCCAATGCTTCGTCGTCCAAGCCTTCAAAGTCACAGCCAGCCAAGCCAAAGCAGACAACTGCAAAGCCGGCACAAGGTGCGGCTTCGTCGTCGAAAAACACCAGTGGCTCCAAGAAGTAATATCAATTTATTTGTTCTTGTTATAGTTTAAAACACAGTGTGTTAGTGTGTGGGTGCGTGAGTTTTGAACTTTTTATTTTCCAAAGAAACTTTTATTTTCCAAAAAATCATTAACTTTGCAAGTTGTTTCATACCCCGTCTGCAATCGGTCAAACCGAGGGTGTGGCGTGTGTTACTATATGATATTGAGTGAAATATTTTTATATTATTATCTATGCAAAAAAGTAAAATTGGTCTCGATTTTGAAAAAGTAGAGCATGCAAGAAGCGTGGCGCGCAAAATAGCCAATCAGGTGCAGGATTTTGTGGGCAACTATACGACAGTGGCAGTAGAACGTACGATTTGTCGTCTTTTGGGAATTGACGGAATTGACGCTAACGAAGTGCCGCTTCCGAACATTGTTGTCGACGAACTGAAATCAAAAGGCCTTTTGGGTCAGGGCGTTGCCTTTTTTATCGGCAATGCAATCCTCGAAACAGGAAAGACTCCGCAGCAGATTGCCGAAAGCATAGTGGCTGGTACGATGGACATCACCCATCTCCCGCTGCATTCTGTCGATGAGGCTGCCAAGGCCATCAAACCATATGTCGACGAGAACGTGACGCGTGTCCGCAACAACAGACTCCGTCGCGAAAACTATATCAAAACAATAGGTGAAGGCAGTAAGCCGTATCTTTACATCATTGTTGCAACTGGTAACATCTACGAGGATGTTGTGCAGGCACAGGCCGGCGCACGTCAAGGTGCTGACATCATTGCTGTTATCCGTACTACTGGTCAGTCTCTGCTCGACTATGTGCCCTATGGTGCCACTACCGAAGGCTTCGGCGGTACCTTTGCAACTCAGGAGAACTTCCGTATTATGCGTAAAGCCCTTGATGAAGTGGGTGAGGAGGTCGGACGATACATTCGCCTCTGCAACTACTGCTCGGGTCTTTGCATGCCGGAAATTGCTGCCATGGGAGCACTGGAAGGCCTCGACGTCATGCTGAACGATGCCCTCTACGGAATCCTTTTCCGCGACATCAATATGCAGCGTACGCTTATTGACCAGTATTTCAGCCGTATCATCAATGGATTTGCAGGTGTCATCATAAACACTGGCGAGGACAACTACCTCACTACGGCCGACGCATATGAGGAGGCACACACGGTCCTGGCTTCGGATTTCATCAACGAACAGCTGGCTCTGCTGGCCGGTCTGCCCGAAGAGCAGCAGGGATTGGGCCACGCATTTGAGATGGACCCCATGCTTGAGAATGGCTTTCTTTATGAATTGGCTCAGGCTCAGATGATTCGTGAGATTTTCCCCAAGGCTCCGCTCAAATACATGCCTCCTACAAAGTTTATGACAGGTAACATCTTCCGCGGTCATATTCAGGATGCTCTGTTCAACATTATCGGCCAATGGACCCACCAGGGCCTTCAGCTGCTGGGTATGCCCACCGAGGCAATCCACACACCTTTCATGAGCGACCGTTACCTGTCGATTGAAAATGCCAAGTACATTTTCAACAACATGAAGGATATTGGCGAAGAGGTAGAATTCAAAGAGGGCGGAATCATCCGCACCCGTGCCAAGGAGGTCCTTGACAATGCCACCAAACTGCTTGAAGATATGGAACGTGAAGGTCTGTTTACAGCTCTTGAGAAGGGAATTTTCGCTAACGTCAAACGTCCGAAGAATGGCGGAAAAGGTCTTGACGGCGTGACCCTTAAGGCTGAGCACTACTTCAATCCGTTCATCGAAATAATGAAAGGCAAGAAATAAGCAACACCGACCTTTCGAACCATTTAACTTTTAAACCCTTAAACCCTACAATAATGAGTGAAGGACTTTATTCAATGGAAGCTAAGGATTACGACAAAACCTTAGACTTGACAAAAATAAAACCATACGGCGACACCATGAACGACGGCAAGACACAGTTGAGCTTCACGCTTCCTGTGCCGGCAGGCGACGAGGCTATCGAAGCCGCCAAACAGATGCTGAAGAAAATGGGATTCGAGAATCCGCTCGTCGTTTATTCTAAAGAACTGACAAAAGGATTCACGTTCTTCAACTGCTATGGCAGCTGTACACATACGGTCGACTATACTACAATCCATGTGCCTAAAGTCGAGTCCAATACAATGGAAATGAAAGAGTGCGACGAGTATATCCGTGAACACATCGGCCGTAAGATCGTCATGGTCGGAGCCTCGACAGGTACCGACGCCCACACTGTTGGTATTGACGCCATCATGAACATGAAAGGCTATGCTGGCCATTACGGATTGGAGCGTTACGATATGATTGACGCCTACAACCTTGGCAGCCAGGTTCCCAACGAGGAGTTCATTGCCAAAGGCGTTGAACTGCATGCCGACGCATTGCTCGTCTCGCAGACGGTTACTCAGAAGGACATTCATATCAAGAATCTCACAGAGCTTGTGGAAATGCTTGAAGCCGAAGGACTTCGTGACAAGGTGATACTTGTCTGTGGCGGTCCTCGCATAAGCCATGAGTTAGCCAAAGAACTTGGCTACGATGCCGGATTCGGCACCAACACCTATGCCGATGATGTTGCTTCGTACGTAGCCCAGGAAATGGTGAAACGCGGAATGAAATAACAAATAAACGGTATATGGCCGCAAAAAAGCCATACAGACGGAAATAAAACTCTAAAATATTGATATAAAATGGACAAAAACGAAATCAGAAACTTTATTGCTCGTCGTGCTGCACAAGAGCTTCACGACGGCGATGTGGTAAATCTCGGAATCGGTCTGCCGACATTGATTCCTAACTTCCTACCTGAAGGCGTGAATGTTATTCTCCAGTCAGAGAATGGTATGATTGGAATGGGTCCTACTCCTGAAGAGGGAAAAGAAGATCCTTGGTTCATCAATGCAGGAGGTGGATTCACCTCGGCAGTGCCAGGTGCCAGCACCTTCGACAGCGCCACCTCGTTCGGCATCATCCGTGGCGGTCACGTTGATGTATCTGTTCTCGGTGCAATGCAGGTCGACGAGCAAGGCGACCTGGCCAACTGGATGATTCCTGGCAAGAAAACTCCCGGTATGGGTGGTGCTATGGACCTCCTGGTTGGTGCCAAGAAGGTTATCCTCGCTATGGAACATACGGCAAAAGGTAACCCGAAAATCCTGAAAAAATGCACTCTTCCTCTTACTGCCAAGGGTCAGGTCAACATGATCATCACCGAAATGGGTGTCATGGAGATAACTCCTAAAGGCATCGTCCTTACGGAGATTAATCCTGAATTCACCGTGGCTGATGTTCAGGCTGCTACTGAGGCAACACTTATCATTTCTCCCGACTTGAAGGAAATCAAATAATTGAAAATGTGGGCGTGAGAGTTTTGATAACATCTCACGCCCTTTTATAAAAATGTCTTTATGAAGAAGACCTTTTTTCTGTTTGCGCTGCTGGCTATGGTTGGCTTTGCCAGTGCAGAACTTCCTCCTGCACCGCAGGAAGGACCTAACCACATAGAATTCAAGTATTATGGTTTCTATTGTGTGGTTGACTATTCACACTTCATGCACTTTGCTTCTGAAAATGGAGCTTACATTGACCAAAATGGTTCAATGCATTATTATAGTGATGTATATAACCTTAACGGCATCACGGCTGTTGCCGGATGGCAATGGCGAAAGGAATCTGCTCTCGGAATCGGTTTCTCGTATTTGAACGATGCTGTTGGCTCGTTTTCACAGATACCAGTATTCCTCGAGTTCCGTTCGCACTTCCTGCGCAACCGTATCACTCCGTTCACTTCGGTTCAGTTGGGCTACTCGATACCGTTCGGTTCCAAAAACAATGTCGCCGATTATACCCGCATCGATGAGGGCGGAATCACTTTTGGTTTGGAAGTGGGCGCCCGCTTTGCCATCAGCAGGAAACTGGGCCTCAATATCTACGTTGGCTATCAGATGATACAGAACAGAAGTGTGGAGCGCGGCTTCAACGAGGTTGCTGCGTCGCGTTTTCCCGAACTGTACGACAACCTTAAGTTTGGTATAGGTGTTAATTTCTAACCATCAGAAGTTGATATGATTAACAAGAAAATTCTCGTGGCGGTGCTCGCCATTTTATTCTGTGGCTCCGCCAGTGCCCAGTTCAAAAAGGGCAAGACTGTGGATCAGGCTCCCGAAATCGACGAATGGAACGATGTCGAAGTGTTCGAACAACACAAACTATATCCGCGAGCCAATGTCATACCGTATGGCAATGAGAATGATATAGAGAAGAACGGGTACGAGAATTCGCCATACTATATCAGCCTTAACGGGGAATGGAAAATGAAGTTGAGCTCTGATTTTGGCTCGCGTCCTAAAGATATGGAGCAGCAGGATTTTTCGGCTGACGGATGGCCCTCAGTCACTGTACCTTCTGCCCATTTGTCTAAAAGCGGCAAAACAGTCTTGACAAAAAAACTTTCCAAACCGTCCGATGTCTCAGAGTCCGGCAATTGTGTCGCATCGTATTATAAAGATATCGAGGTTCCTAAATCGTGGAAAGAATATAAAGTATACCTGAATATTCAGGCACGCTCCGCATATTACGTGTGGGTGAACCATGAGTATGTAGGCTATAGCGAGGATTCGCGTGACGTGAGCGAATTCGAACTGACAGAGCACCTGAAGCCAGGCAAACCAAACAATATCGTGGTTCAGGTCGTAAGTGTATCGGATGGCTCGATGCTTGAGTCGAACTATTCGCGTTCGTTCAACGGCATTACTTCAGACGTGTTTCTGTTGCTGAAACCCATTGTGAATGTGTTGGACTACAATGTGCAGGCTGATTATAACCCGACAAACGGCATGGGTGACCTCAAGGTGAATGTCGATGTGTCGAACCAGACCAAGAAGGGCCAATACTATGTCGAGATGGAGATTTGGGACCCTCAAGGACATGAAGTTGACAAGGTCGGACGCTGGATGGTTTTCGACAAAAAGAATGAGGTGTCCATGAAGTTCGACCGCGAATTGGGCAAAGTGAACCCCTGGAGCGCAGAGTCGCCAAGCCTTTATACAATGGTTCTGCGCCTCAGAGACCAGAAAATGAACCTGCTTGAGACAGTCGGTTGCCGATTTGGATTCCGTACGATAGAAATGCGTGACGGATTGATGCTGGTGAATGGCGAACCGATAACTCTGCGTGGCACGGTGTACGCATATTACGACTATAGTCCTACGGGCATTCCCTCTAAAGAGACTGTTCGCCGTGACCTTCAGACCATGAAGCAGAACAACATCAATGCTGTCCGTACAACGCTCTATTCGCCTGCGGCTCAGTATTTCTATGAAATGTGTGACGAGTACGGACTGTACGTGGTGTGTGATGCTAACCTGCAGCCATTTTCCACACAGTCGAAGGCTGTCGCCACAGACAAGAACTACATCAACATGTTCGTCTCGCGTATGCAGAACATGTATGAACGACTGAAAAACCATCCCTCCATCATTGCATGGTCGCTCGGAAACGGTGTCGACAATGGTGTGTGCATGGAAAATGCCTATAGAACTATTAAACAAAAGGATAAAACGCGCATCGTTATTTTCCCAGGGGCAGGATACTCTGAGAATACCGATGTGATAGCTACAACCAGTGTCGATTATGACGACCTGAAACTCTTTGCCGCCAAACAGCAACCGCGTCCGATGATTATGGCCACATTCGGATCGACCAAGGGCAACTCGTACGGAAGCATAGAACCGTTGTGGCAATTGGTACGAAACAATAAAAGTCTGCAGGGCGGTTTTGCAACCTATTGGAATCCTGCGGACTACTATGATTATACAATCAACGACGAAGCGCACTCGATCGGCCTTGTCGACAAAGATGGCACCGCAAAGCCATATCTTAGTGAGTTGCGCAACATCTATCGCCCGTTCGAGGTCAGACTTGTCAACATCAGCCCTGACGCTGCGGAATTCAATGTGACAAACATGACATCGTTCCAGACACTGAACGATTATATATTAGAATACAATATATTTTCTAATCTCAAAAACCGCATCATTGAAGGCGAAGTTTCGGTGGCTTTGAAAGCTGGCGAAAACAAGAATTTCAAACTTAAAGTTCCGGCGCTGACGCTCTATGCCGGTGAAGAGTTGTTCATTCGCTTTACTCTCCGCCAACGTAAAGATACTGAAGCAGTACCACGCAGGACTGAACTGGGTGTTGTTGAATTCCCGTTGCCGATGAAGGGTGTAAAGAAGGAAAAACTGTCCGACTATGACCGCGAGACGCTGTATCTCGTTAACGAGGAGTCTGAACACGTTGTTAAAGTCTTCAACGACAATATTGAGATGCGTTACGACCTTGATAAGGCAGAGATGCTTTCGTACAGATTCCGCGACAAGGACATGCTGATAGCCTCGCCGCATATCAATTTCTGGCGTGCTGCGACCGACAACGACCGTGTCGACAAAAACGCTTTGCGCCTGTGGCAGAATCTTGGTCCTCAGAATCTTAATCGTACGGTGATAGCGACAAATTGTCGCAAGGTGGACGACAATACGGTGTGTATTGATGCCATGCTTCGTTTCTCCGACCAAAGCGGACAGGCTTTCTTCGACGTCAAACAGTCGATAGCCATTCTCTATACTGGTGATGTTCTTATCGATAACGAGATTGTCGCCACCGAACAGATACGCACATTGCCCAAGGTTGGTATGCAAATGTGTGTTCCAAAGAGTTTTGACAGTGTTCGCTGGTTCGGATTGGACAAGGAAACCTATCGCGACCGCCGCTCGTCGGGAGTTGCCGGGACATATAAGCGTGACATTCAGTCGCTCTTCTATGTCTACGACAAGCCACAAGAAGGTGGCAACCGTGCCGGTGTGCGTTGGCTTTCGGTCGAGGACAACAATGTCGGATTTTTTGTTGATATGCTTGATACGACATTCAATTTCAGTATATATCCTTATACTGATGTCGACTTGTTCGAAACACAAGAACCATCGTCACTTAAAGAGCGTGACTTTTGGACTCTCAATGCTGACTTCCGACAGGCTGCAATAGGCAGTGCTGTGGCCGGATGCGAGGTCAGCGACAAGGACCTGATTGACGACCACAGATACCATTTCCGTATCCACATGCGTGCTTATGACCTGGATGAGTACAATCCTTACGATTTCTGTCGTGTGGAATATCCGCAAATTGAGTCGAGCGTGCTGCCTATGCCTGTGATTTCTAAGGACCGCGACAGGTTTGACCAGCCAATGACGATAACGATAAAGAGCGAGACCCCGAAATCGGAAATACGCTACACACTTGATGGCTCTACACCTGACGAAAAATCTGCACTGTACAAGAAGCCGTTCGTCATTGAAAACTCCACTTACGTCAAGGCAAAAACCTTTAAGCAGGGCGCAACCCCATCGTTTACAGCTATCAAACGTTACAATTTCGACTATATCGTCAATGCCACATTTGCAAACAAACCCAATACGCCATACAACTTTGAGCAGGAAAGTGCGCTGTTCGATGGCGAAACGGGCGACATAACCGAGCTTTCGCGCGGATGGTTAGGATTCTCGGGCAATAGCCTTGACGTGGTTCTTGAACTAAGCAAAGCTATAGAGCTCCAGCAGGTGGTTGTCGATTTTGCACATGTTCCTGATGCGTGGGCCTTTGCTCCGACGGCTGTACAGGTCTATGTCTCTTCGGACGGAGAGAACTATTCGCCGGCCATCAACGCCAAGCTGAAATATGCGCCTGAGGAGCAATCTATGAACTCGCCACAGTTGGTTGTCGTTACTGTAGATGTCAACCAGCCGGATGTGAAATATGTGCGTCTCGTCGCAAAGAACATGGGTCGTATACCTTCATGGCATAAAGCCAAAGGGTTGCGTCCGTGGATTATGGTTGACGAGGTTCAACTCAATGAAGTTATACATTAATGGATAAAACTGTAGACTTGTGACTTCTTTTATTAACCGACAAAGTCGGATGCTGAAAAAAACAATAGCATCACTCTCGGTGCTGTTTCTATTCGCCTCGTGTGAAGTGGAGTTCTCTCCGAACGAAAACTGGAAGGAAATTCCGGTGGTGTATTGCCTGCTCGACCAGGATGACGATACAAGTTATGTGCGTGTACAGCGGTGCTTCCTTGGAGAAGGCAACCAATATGAGTTTGCTGCTGTCGGCGACTCGATCAACTATCCGCAGGGAGCTCTTACCGTGATGCTTGAAGAGTGGAAAGCAACAGAGGGCCAAAACGGTTCGTTGCACGTAAGCGGACAGTCGCCAAACAGGATTTACACCTTCTCTTATACTGAATGCGTAAAAGGCGATGGCCTTTTCTACAACTCCAACCAGCCGGCATACGCTTGTGCCACTGGCGGACAACTCGACTCTACCTGTATCTATAGGCTGAAGATTGTCAAAAATGCCACCGGCGACACTATAGCCCAGGCCGAGACGCAGTTGATCAGCGGCGACCAGCGGCTTATTTACCCTAACAATGTGAATCTGTTCACTTTCTCAGGAACATCTTCTAAAACGTGCAACATTATTTGGTCAACCATGAAAGAAGCACGTCGCTACCAGCCCATAGTCAGGTTTTTCTATCGCGATTTCATAGTCGACCGCACCTCGATTCCATGGGATACGACTATCATTCCGCATAGCATTGATATTGTCTGCGAAATGGTCAAGAACGATATGCGTAGCACTACCTGTACCACGAAACTCGACCAATCGTATTTCCTCTCCGAAATAAAGGATGCGATAGGTGACGACACCTGCAACAAGAATATAATCGACACGTTGCAGATATTCATAACCAGTTGCAACGAGCCGCTGGCAGCCTACTTGTACGCTACAAGCCCTATGGGAAGTTTCGATCAGGAACCGTTCACATACACAAATATTCAGGGAGGCTTAGGGGTGTTCGCATCACGCAGACAACATCTGAGCTACCGAGTCCGCACCCCCTCCTCGGCAATGGATTCATACGTAAAGGCATTGAAAGAATTAGGTGTAGGCTTTTGAAATATAATGTTTTGGATGAAGAATAGACATCGGAGTCCTGTCTGATAAGTGAAAAACAAACGCATGTATATATCAGTCAGTAGAGTATAGTAGTAAAATTATTTTGTCAGTTTGCAAAAATGTCTGTATCTTTGCAAATTACTTGTTTGATAATATAAATTTAAAAATCAATAAATTAAACTATTAAAATGAATATTACAAGAGAAAATTTGGGAGATTTGGACCTTCTTATCAAGGTAGAAATCGTAGAAAGTGATTATGCCGAGCGTGTTTCGAAACAGCTTAAGGAGTATCAGAAAAAGGCCACAGTCCCCGGTTTCCGCAAGGGTATGGCACCTATGGGATTGATACAGCGCATGTACAAATCGGCAGTCGTAGCCGACGAGGTACAGTCGTTGCTTGGTGAGTCGCTGTACAAATACCTTGACGATGAGAAGCTTGATATTCTGGGCAGCCCTCTCTCAAACGATGAGAAGACCGGCACTGTTGATTTCGAGAAAGGCAAGGATTTTGTTTTCTATTTTGACGCTGCCGTTTCGCCCAAGTTTGATCTGGCATGGAATAAGGTGGATGCCAAGCTTTATCAAATAAAAATCAACCCGAAAGATATCGATAAACAGATTGAAGAGATTAGCCAGCGCTACGGCAAGTTCGAGACTCCTGAGACCGTGAGCGAAAAATGCTATGTTTATGGCAAGGCTGAAGAACTCGACAAGGAAGGCAACGTGAAAGAGGGCGGTGTCAACACATTTGTTTCGTTCGACCTCGCAAGCTTGAAGAACCAGGACGAAATGCTTCCTCTGTTTGTTGGCAAGAAAGCAGAAGAGAAAGTTGTTTTCAATGCAGGCAAGGCATTCAGTGCTGCCGATATCGAAAAGCATTTCCATCTTGATACAGCCGCAGCCAAGAAGTTCAAATCGGATGTGCAGCTGACACTTAGCGGTTGCTCACTGATTACTCCTCACGAGGTCAACGACGAACTCTTCAAGAAAGTCTTCCCGAAAGAGACCGTCAAGGACGTTGCTGCATTCCGCAAAATGCTCAGCAAAGACATGGAGAAGAGCTACAACGAACAGGCCGAAGTGCTTTATGTCAACGAGGTTCGCAAACAGCTGATCGACAATTTCGATGCAGCTATGCCTGAGGCTTTCCTGAAACGCTGGATCGTCAGCCGCAGCGACAATAAGGAACTTACTCCTGAGACCCTTGAGTCCGAATGGGCTGAGAAATACATGCCATCTCTCAAGTGGGAAATGGTTGACAGCGCTTTGAGCAAAATCAAGCCGCTCGAACCGACTCAGAACCAAATCGTGGACTATGTGAAGGATATCCTCAAACAAAACGACACCCTGAAGGAAGGCGAGGACGAGAAAGCTCAGGACGAGCGTCTCGAACAGTCGGCACGTACCATTGCCAAGGACCGTCAGAATGTTCAGCAGATTATCGACCGCATCTATTCACGCAATTCGTTCGAACTGTTCAACGAGCAGCTGAAACCCGAAGCCGAAAAAATAACCATCAAGGATTTTTCTGAGAAACTCAAATAATCGGATATTTTTAAACGGAATTTTATAGAGCTCAATTTTTAAATGACATCTATAAAATACAGAATTCGGCGGCGATCTCGTTTATGAACGAAGATTTCCGCCGATTTTTTCTTTTTTCACAGCTGATGAAACTGCGAGGAGTTATATATATCATTGTTTTCCTGTTGCTATGCAATAGTGGCAAGGCCCAGTATTCGGATTTCTTCCGCAATTCGTATGTGTCTTTTGGCGCGGGTCCGAACTACTATTACAACTCCAACGGAGGAGGATTGGGGGCTGGTGCTGAATTGACATACGGCAAGTGGTTGCTCACGTCCACAGGCCTCCGTGGTAGCGTATCTGCACAATATGCCGCTTCGTCGAAAGACATGTCTAATCTTATATACTATGCTCATTTCGATGTTTTTTTCGACTTGCTGACGGCTTTGAGAAACAGGAACCGAAGCGACCTGTTCAGAAGTTGGATCGCTACGGGCGTTGGTATTGTGCATACCGATTTCGGAGATAATGATTTCTCTGGTCTTGTTGGCTTGGGAGGAGACATAAAGATTAGTAACGACTGGCGCCTATACGCCGAATTGGATGGTATGATACACCCGTCCGATTTTGACGACAACAAAAGAAGTTCGGCCTTGCTGACAATGAAGTTCGGTGCTGTATACGACATTGCTTATAATCCGACAAGAAGTCGTTCGCGAACGGAAACACGCTATTTCACAAACGATTGGTTCTTCCAACTGGCCTTAGGAGTGTGCTCTTTCAACTATAGTGGAATTAGTTCTTTTAATGAGCGAATGTCGCTGATGACACCGGTCTTCCAGTTCGGTATCGGCAAGAGACTAAACTACTTGTGGCAGATACGCTTTAATATTGCAGGACTCTATGCTCAGAGTTCCAATGAATTGTTCTCGTACTACAATGTTGACGGAGATTTGATGTTCGACCTGTCAGGACTTATCCTAAAAAATAATTATAACCCATTCTTCACCGTGCGCCCATATTGCAGCGCAGGTGTGGTGTCGCGCTTGGACGACCAGTCGCATTTCCTCTTCTCGCCAGGCGTGGGGTTGCAGTTTGTGATGCGACCGTTCAAGAACCACGAGATTAGTCTTGACACTCGCTATATTGTCACCCCTCCGCGATTTGCCCATGTTGAGCAAACCCAGAAGACACTGTCGGTCGGAATGGCATCGTTGATGCTCTCTTACGGCTATACATTTTCTCGCAATAGTTTCCGTTGATGATTCTACTTGTCACCCCTCCGCTCACGCAGTTGAACACGCCATATCCGGCAACTTCGCAACTGAAACCTTTTCTTGACAGAGAGGGATTCCATACTGAGCAGGTGGATTTGGGGATAGAATTGATAGACAGGATTTTCAGGAAGGATTTTCTGAAAAAAGCATTTCCTGCCGGACATCCGGCATCAGGACGCTATGCTGATATAGTGGACGCAGTCATGAGCTTTCTCCGCGGAGAAGATCCATCGTTGGCTACACGTATTGCCAACAGTACACTTTTGCCAGAAAGCAAACGCATTGCAGGCGACGACGACATGGATTGGTGGTTCGGGAATGCCGGAACCGAGGACAAGGCTCGCTATATGGCCACGCTGTTTCTTGAGGACCTGGCTGAGTATGTGAGAAATACGTTGGACCCACATTTTGAACTGGTTCGCTATGCGGAACATATATGCACTTATGCAGAAACATTCGACAAAATTGCCATTGTGCTCGAAGGGGCATGCACGCCAGTTGAAGACGTTATGCTGGAGCTGCTTGAAAAGCATATTAAAGAATTGGCTCCTACGATAGTAGGGTTTACTGTGCCTTTCCCCGGATGCCTGATACCGGCGCTACGTTGCGGGCAGTATATCAAGAATCATCATAAGGACATTACGGTCTGTTTAGGCGGGGGCTTTCCCAATACGGAATGGCGTAGAATGCGTGAGCCAAGGCTGTTTGACTATGTCGACTACGTGACGCTTGACGATGGAGAACTCCCTATGCTTCGACTTGCCCAGATGAATTGCGGACGGATTGACGAAGAATCGCTTCTGCGGACTTTCTGTCGCAAGGATGGCAAGGTGGTCTATATCAGCAAAGTGGCTGAAGGTATGCCAACACAGGTCAAGAACGATGATTTGCCGTCGCCTGATTTCAGCGGATTGCCTCTTGACAAGTACATTTCAACTGCCGATATGGGCAATCCGATGCAGCGGCTATGGTCCTGTGGCAGGTGGAACAAAATGATGATGGCGCATGGTTGCTACTGGGCAAAATGTGCTTTTTGCGATACGACGCTCGACTATATTGGACGTTACGACGCCCCTTCGGCCCAAACGGTTGTCGACCGCATGGAGCATATTATGTCGCAGACCCGTTGCAGCGGATTCCATTTTGTCGACGAGGCAATGCCACCCAAACTGTTACGCGAAGTCTGTCAGGAAATTATAAGAAGGGGACTCGTCGTGTCGTTTTGGGGTAATATACGATTCGAGAAGGTGTATAGTCGTGAAATGTGCGAACTTATGTCGTCTGCCGGTTGTATTGCTGTTAGCGGAGGACTTGAGGTGGCGTCCGACAGACTGCTCGAGCTTATAGGCAAAGGAGTAAGCGTGCAACAGACAATCGATGCCACACGCAATTTCCGCGATGCGGGAATAATGGTCCATACGTATCTCATGTATGGATTCCCCACAGAGACCCTCGCAGAAACAATAGATGCCCTTGAGAATGTGAGATATATGTTTGATGAAAACATGGTTCAGTCGGCATTCTGGCATCGTTATGCCATGACGGTACACAGTCCGTCGGGATGCAATCCTAACCGCTATGGAGCCTTGTGCCCAGGACGGGTAGGGGACAACTTGTTTTGCAACAATGAAATACCGTTTGAATACGATTTCGGATACGACCTCGACGCTGTTGGCGACATACTGAGAATTGCTACCTATAACTATATGAACGGACGTGGCCTTGACCAACCGGCATACAAATGGTTCTCCAGACTGAAAAAAAACAAGTCCAAACACAAAAAATGAAATTTTTTTTAATGTTTGTAGTTTTTTGTTTCTAAGATACGTTATTATAATATAAATGCCAAAATCAGAATCCTCCACAGGTATGGAATCGGAAAAGAGATTTGAAACGATGTTGTCGCAGTATCAAGGCTTATTGTATCGTTTGTGCAACAGATACTGCAGTCGGGAGGCCACGGTCGAGGATTTGATGCAAGATATGTCGATAGCCTTGTGGCGGCAAAGAGAGAAACTGTGGCAGGTGCCTACAGGTGTGCAGCGGACGGCATGGGTTTGGCGAGTGGCGAGAAATGCCGCTATCGATACGGTGAGAAAGAATCCAGAGTTGCAGGCACTTGACGATTCGATGACGGCAGATATGAGAGAGGAAGACCATACATTGATAAACAGTCTTTACGAGGAGATAGACCGTTTCGGAGAACCCGACCGGACGTTGCTGAGGATGCAGCTGGCAGGATATAGCTACGAGGAAATAGCCAAAGAGATTGGAATGACCGAGAAAAACGTCAGCGTGAGGTTGGTAAGGCTAAAAGAGAAATTACGTATTACGATGTCAAAGATATAATTATAATAGCAAATGAACGAACAAGAATTTGAACATTTATGGGAGAAGGCAGCTACAGAACATGGTGCTGCGGAGCTTGCAGCCGGTTTTCCGGCTTGGCGAATCCGCTACAAGCGCCGTAGAAATGCCGTTATGGGCATTGCTGCCGTGTGTGTAATGGGTGTATCTATGTGGTTTGGAGTCAGAACGGAAGAGAAAGGATTCGATTCAGTTGCATGCAACCGCACTGGATACACAGACGAATATTGGGCCCAATTAGCCAACGAAATGCTTATTACTGAAGTATGAAACGTCTTTTTTTCATATTATTGATTGTTTTCTTCTCCATACCGGCTTTGGTCGACGCACAGACACCGCATCGGGTGAAGGCTGCGCAAATGCTGTATGACCTTTATGATTCGCGTACGGATCTGACAGTGGCTAAAGTCGAGGGATTTAAACTCAATGACAGCGTTAAAGTCGACGTGGTCATCGTTGTCGCAGACAACGCAAATGCTTGGAATCAACTCTGTAAGGAGTTCGACATAAGAAGTCAGAAAGGAGTTACAACATGGACTGGCAAACTTAACAAACCTGAAACCCGTATCAAATGGGACGGTAAATCGTGCTGCAAGGCTATTGCGTCTCCATCCAAGAAAACGGTGTGCTTTTATCTGTTGAACAACTCACTGCAATACGAAAGCCTTATGGACTATCAGATGAATTTGATGATGAACAAGTAAAAAATGGGACAAGAACATGAAAAATACATTTAGAATCATTACGGTTGCTCTATTCGCCATCACTTTTTTTGGTTCGTGCAATCATACCGAAAAACAGGAAACAACCCACAGAATAATATACGCTGTGCAGAACTCGGACACCTATGCCGGTTCGATGTCGGCTCCGACACAACTCTCGCTGAGCGACGAGGAGTGGGATAATATGCTCGACCAGTTTTGTGACTATGTCGCTTCGGGCAACACTGTCACATTCTATAATACCGACAATGCGCAGTTCAGTAACCCGCATTCTGGCGCGATGAAGGCCAAATCTTCGACCAAGGAGTCGAACAACATCAAGACCAATAGTCGTGAGGAAATGAAGAACTGGTGCCGCCGTATGGAAGAGGCAGGCTTGACGGTCGTGATGGACTATGACAGCAAGACTGGTACGTGGAGCGGCTATGCCTATTCGCTGCCTCCATCAATGGCAGGCCAGATCAAGACATACATTTGCCCCATAAGTGACGTCATGGGCGATTATACTATCATCATGACTGTCGACACCGTCTTGCACAAGATGTATGTGACCTCTGCCATAGGTGGATTCGGAATCGATGTCAATATCGGCGTGAACAACTACAAGTATTTCAATCCCGCAGATTCTGGCATGAGCGTAAATCCTGCATGGACATACATTTATATGAATAGTTTGATTTCCGATTCGGCACAGAACGGACGCCATTTTGCAATAACCACAGCACCTGCATACTGTTTCATGTCGCCCTCATTCTCAATGGTTCCTCTCTACGACGTGAACAATCAGTTGAATTTCAGCGAGACTTCGCAGTATGAGACTTGGGTGTGCGAGGAGAATGGCTTCAGTATCGTCATGCATGTTGACAAGACAACCATGGACACGACCTCCTATTCTTTCGACGGACAGATGGCAATCCAGTTCAGTGAAGCAATGCAGTCGGGCTTTTTGTCATCCATCGGCGGACTATTCAATATCATCAGCGTTGGCAATTCGAACACTCCCGGAAGCGACGAAAACTTCAATATCAGCATGTCGGGTGATGCAGACAACAACTATGGAGTGGACTTAGTATCTGATGATTTGGTGGTTTGGCACATGGGAGATTACGACCTGGTCTTCCACCGAATGTGAAAACCCGCACGTTGACAAAGCGATTTAAAACACAATGGCATTACAGCCAACGAACTTCAAAATTCTGTTATAGACACTTTTATTGACACTTTTTTCATAATGACATTCATTCCGAGCCAATCAAAGAAATTTGATTGGCTTTTTTTGTTTCGTCTTGACTTTTGGGGCAATAAAAACGCTGCAGCCTCGTTATCCGTTGGCTTTTTAAGACTAAAAGACTGATAAAATGAAGAATAATACTACACCGGTATTGCTGCTTACGGGTTATCTTGGCAGCGGAAAAACTACTCTACTCAACAGAATTCTCAACAACCGTCGCGGCATTAAGTTTGCCGTCATTGTCAACGATATAGGAGAAGTCAACATCGATGCCGACCTCATCGAAAAAGGTGGCATAGTGGGTAAAAAGGACGACAACCTTGTGGCACTGCAGAATGGCTGCATCTGCTGTACTCTGAAGATGGATTTGGTCGAACAATTACGTGATGTGGTCAGCCAGCACCGCTTCGACTATATAGTCATTGAAGCCAGCGGAATATGTGAGCCGGCACCTATTGCTCAGACAATCTGTTCGATACCGACAATGGGTGCAGAGTATGTACGCGACGGGATTCCGGTAGTCGACAGTATCGTCACTGTTGTCGACGCATTGCGTATGAAGGACGAGTTTGCCGGAGGTAATAACTTGTTGCGACCCAATTTGGATGAAGATGATATAGAGAATCTTGTCATCCAGCAGATTGAATTCTGCAATATCATTTTGCTCAACAAGGCTTCCGAAGTCTCGCCCGACGAATTGAGCCGTATACATGGCATTATCAGAGCACTTCAGCCCAAGGCCGAGATAATAGAGTGCGACTATTGCGATGTCGATTTCGACAAGCTGTTGTACACTAACATGTTCGATTTCGACAAGGTCGCTACATCGGCGGCATGGATTGATGAGATTGAAAACCATCACGAAGAGGACTACGATGAAGAGCATGATGATGACCACGATGAAGATCATGACCATGACCACGACGAAGATCATGACCATGACCACGACGAGGATGAGCATCATGACGGAGAGCATCATCACCATGATTCCGACCACCACCATCATCACCATCACCACCATGATGAAGGCGAGGCAGAAGAATACGGTATAGGAACATTCGTTTATTATCGCCGCAAGCCGATGAATATAGGTCGATTCGATGACTTCGTGGCTCGCCAATGGCCATCGAGTGTCATTCGTGCTAAAGGTATATGCTGGTTTGTGTCGGAACCCGACACGTGCTATCTTTTTGAACAGGCAGGAAAGCAAGTCTCACTGCGCGATTCAGGCCAGTGGTACGCTACGATGCCCGACGAAGAACTGTGGGAATTCATGCAGCGCAACCCCGATTTGCAACGCGATTGGGACGACCATTACGGTGACCGCATGCAGAAACTTGTCTTCATAGGTCAGAATCTTGACCGCGAAGCTATTGCTACGGCATTGGACAAATGCTTGGTCGACGTGTTTTAGTTGAAAAACTTCCAGACAACACCCCAGTACAGGCCAAAGTCCTCCAACGGATAGTGGGGAAGGCTGAAATAGTTGGGGTCGAATTTCAATAATTCTTCAAGAGGTGCATTGAAGTGGCTGGCCTTGAGGTATATGGTTGCCCTCTTGACCTGCAGGTTTATCCAGAAGTCGGTAACGAGATAGTTGCCGACTTCTTGTTTGTCCTGCCGATAAAAAGCCCCAAGTACGGGGTTCCATGCATCGGCGTAGTAACGCGTATGGTAACGGACATCCACACCGGTCTGTGCACGGAGAGCACCATGGAAGAGAGTGAAGTCAGCATAAAGGCTGTTTTTCGATGCAAAAAGCGGTACTCGAATTACCTCGGTATCAGTGCTGTATTGCAGCATTTGCTGCATGGCAATGTTGAACCATCCAAACTGTAGATGTGCCGACAAGCGACTTTGCAGCAAAACGGCAGAAGCATCGCCCTGCACTGGTCGCATATTGTCTCCAAACCATACATTGTCGCTAAGTAGCGATACGGCAGAGTTTGTTTCGATATGACGTATGTGTCCGCGCAATGTGTCGGGGCGCTGCAGGCGGTATCTTATGGACAATTGTTGTTCTTTTATCTTGTTGTATGATTGAATGTCCCAATTGTATGCGCCTTCGTTGTGGTAATATACCAGTTGCGGCACTGAGGCTTGACTGAAAGCGGCGATTTCGAAAAGGCTGTTTTTGCCGGCTTTTGTTGACAGGTTGGCGTTCAGTCTGTAATCACCGTTGCGGCGTCCGCCGGTAACAGCATTAGCCTCTGCTTTTAAGTTAACAATGCCAAAATCAAGCGATGTGGATGCAAAGGGGCTGATGTTGAACTCGTTTATGCTCGATTGCGTTGTGGCGTATTGCAATCTGTTGTATTCGGGGCGTACGCCAAAGGAGACAATGAAAGGGTTTTTCCATTTGTGGGACATGAAGGCGTCGTTGGTCCAATACAGTTCGGTCGACACATTCCAATGTGATGAGGAGTCGTAGATGAAAGAAGAGTCGAGGGCAGAATAGTTATAGAACCAGCTGTCGGCTTGGCTGTCGTAGAAAATGCGCCGATGGCGCGATAATTTGATGTCGAGAGCGAAAACACCTGTGTTGTAAGTGTGAGGTGTGCGTGGCAATAGGGTATCGAATCCGATAATTGAGTCGAAATGTGTGATTTGTATTGCATTAAGAGGCTCTCCTTTCGCGGTGTCGCCAAGAACGGTTATGGTATCGGTAAACGATTTCATTATCGGACGGTGGTACTCGAATTGTCGTACGGTATTGAAAGATTGGTGTACGTTTATTTCGAAGTCACGCCATTGGTTTTGTGCGGCATACATGTTTACTGGGACGCCTGTGCGTCGGGTGTAGCTCCAGCAGGTCGTGTCGTTCTGCACACCGCCGTTTTCTTGTTGCCGTAGTCTGTTGAGGCTAACGGCTGTCTGCAGTTGGTAGCGGGCATCGGCGGAATAGTAGTTGGTCGTTATATCGATGACATGATTTGTCACTTCGCTGTTAGTGTACAGTCCGTCGCGGCTCACCAGGTCGTACATAAATGCCATGTTCCAGCGAGGAGTGATGTTTTGAGTGTGCACAATGCCGATTTGGTAGTCTTTGTTCAACGAACTACCATACGAGAGCATAGTGTATGGAGTTTGGGTTTGAAAAAGTTTATTGTGATGCAAATCACCCCGATATACGGGCGAGGGATTATTGAATGCATCGTATGGAAACAGCATTCCGGTTGTTGCCAAGCCTATTTCAGGGAACAATGATATTTGCGATTGTCCAAGTGCACCAAGGTCGAGGTAGTAGTTGCCGTCAAGACTATGCGCAGGATTATGTAGTTGAGCACCAGTCGGATCAAACGACGGATTCCCAATGCCATATATTTTGACAGCCCTGTGAGACATCGGGAAAAAGAGTACCTTTGAACGCAGTACAGAATCTGCTTCGTCGTCAACATCAAATATGATGCCTTCCGGAGTGCTGTTCTGGATGGAATCGGGATTGTTGTTCTCGTCGTATGGCGAATAAGAATTGTTGTAGGTGTTGTTGTTTGACGATGAGACCGTTGGCCTAGCTTGTGTGATTCTTTGCTGCGCCTTCAGTGCGTTGGAGCCAAAAGGTTGAAAAATGAAAACCAAAGTGACAGCAATAAGCAGTTTGATTGTTTTTTTCATCTTCTTGAATATCGTTAATTCGTGAATTAGAAATTTATCGAACACTTTGGTTTTCAAATATGTTTATTCTTGGCTGTGCAGGAAACGCTCAACGTCGATGCCGGCCACGCATCCTTTGGCTGCTGCCACGCAAGCTTGGCGATAGTTGGGGTCGCAAACATCGCCTGCGGCAAAAACACCGGGAATATTTGTGGCGCTGCTGGGGTTCTGAACTTTGATGTAACCAGCGTCGTCGAGTTCCAATTGTCCGTCAAGGAAATCGGTGTTGGGTTGATGTCCGATAGCGACGAAGAACCCTGCAATGTCAAGGCGTTTGACCTCACCGGTCTTTACGTTTTTGATGTCGGCACCTACGACGCCATCCATGTCGTTGCCTACTATTTCTTGTGTGACGCTGTTCCAAAGCACCTCAATCTTGGGATTGTTCAACACTCTGTGTTGCATTGCTTTTGATGCACGTAGTTCGTCACGACGCACTATCTGATACACTTTTTTGCAGAGGGTGGCAAGGTAAGAAGCCTCTTCGCAGGCGGTGTCGCCGCCTCCTACAACAGCGACTTCAAGGTTCTTGTAGAAGAAGCCGTCGCATGTGGCGCAAGCCGAGACACCCTGTCCGTAGAATTTCTTTTCGCTTTCGAGTCCGAGCCAACGTGCCGAGGCACCAGTTGCAACGATTACCGTCTCAGCCTCAATGGTTTCGCCTTTGTCGTCGGTGGCTATGAAAGGCCGTTTGGAAAGGTCGATTTTTTGTATGGCACCCTGACGCATCTCTGTTCCGAAACGAAGAGCCTGTTTGCGCAGGTCGGCCATCATGTCGGTGCCCGAAATGCCTTCGGGATAGCCAGGAAAGTTCTCTATTTCAGTGGTTATTGTGAGCTGTCCGCCAGGTTGGATGCCTTCGTAGAGCAGAGGTTTGAGGTCGGCACGACCAGTATAGATGCCTGCTGTGTAGCCTGCAGGACCGGATCCGATGATTAAGCAGCGAGTGTGTGTCATATTGTACCCTGTGGTTTTTATAATAATACTTATTAATTGTTTTGTCTTAAAAATTAAGAGTCAAGCCTGCCTGAATTAAGCGGTTGAACTGTCCTTTGTTGCTACGGAAGATGCGATATGTGCCTGTGCCGTTCTCGTTGGCTATGTTCAGAAGCGAATTGTACAGACGAATGTCGAAGCCAAACGTGTCGGTGAATCTGTAACGCAGCGATATGCAAAGCGGCAGCAAGTCGAGGCGCTTGTAATTGTCTGATTGTAATTGGTCGTGTGAGCCGTCGGTTGTCACATTGGATTTTGCAAGTATTGCTGGTGCCACACCAGCAGCGATGCGCAATTGTTGGCGCTCCATAAAATCATAGGCGACCATTAGCGGTACTTCTACATAAGTCAGCGATATGTGCCTGTCTATATTGTTGTTGTCGATACGGGAACCCTTCTGTGTCAGACCCAGTTCGACGACAAAGCGCCATCTGTCGTCATCGCTCAGCGGGAACGAAGTGCCCACCGAAGCGTGGAACCCTATCTTGTTGAAGTTGCCGGATTCGTCACCGTCAATCTGGCAGAAGTTAGCCCCGGCACGCATTTCGAGGTCGAATTGGCGGTTGCTGTTCTTTCCGCGATGTTGTGCCGAAAGGGTGGAAAACGACAACAGAAAAACTATGAAAATGGCTGAGTGTAAGAGTTTCATTGCATTCGTTTTACAAGGTTTGTGGTTGATTCGTTGGGAACCAGTGGGATCAGTTCGAGCCGTCCGCCGTACGATTCGACAAAGTCGGCACCGACGACGGTGGCGTGGGTATAGTCGGCCCCTTTGACAAGAATGTCTGGGCGTATGGATTCGATTAGTTTCAAAGGAGTGTCGTCGTCAAAAAGTACGACGAAGTCGACAAACTCGAAAGCCGCCAACACCATGGTTCTGTTGCCTTGATGTGAAATAGGGCGGGAGGGACCTTTGAGCCTTTTGACCGAGGCGTCGCTGTTGAGACCGACTACAAGTATGTCGCCCATTTCGCGAGCCCTGCAAAGGTAGTCTATATGTCCGCGATGAACCAAGTCGAAGCATCCGTTAGTGAACACAACTTTAGGTCTTTGTGTGCCGCTGCAGCGCAGTGTCTCCAGCCGTTCGGTGAGTTCGGGCAGGCTTACGATTTTGGCTTGTATTGATTCGAGAATTGTCATTTGCCTGTAATTTTACTGTTGTTGAACCTGATGCTTCTTCTTCAGTAGTGCAAAGTAGATAAGGAATGCAAGTCCGACTACTATAACGATTGCCTGTTGAGAGCCCCACAGCAGCCATCCGCAAGCCAGGCCGGTGCTTTCGCCTATGCCGTATATTGCAAGAGCTTGCCATACAAGGACCGGGTATGCGCCGAGACCGCCTTGCGAAATCATCATGCCAACGGTTCCGAACAGGTAGATTGCAAAAGCGGTATTGAATCCGAGTGCGGCGGTGTCTGCAAAGGCTTTGAGAATCAGCCATCCACCAGCGATATACAAGAAATATATAATGATGCTGTATGCTATGAAAAGAAATGTGGATTTCGGTCCAAGGTGCAGTATGCTTTTGACCCCGTCGACACATCCTTTCAGCAAGTCTACAGTTTTCCGGTAGAGGCTGAATTTCATCAGTTTCTTATGGAAAAGCTTGTATAGTACGAAGAGCAGGATTAGGGCGACAGCGGCAATGGCGGCTATCAACGAAAGAGTGGGCAGATTGCTGAATTTCTGCGATAAAGTGTTGTAGAGGAAGTCTTTTACACCGTTGAACATGAAAAGGAATCCGAGTACGACAATGACAATAAACATAAGCATGTCGAACAGTCGTTCGGTAACTACGGTTCCGAGCGATTTTTCAATAGGTATATCTTCGCTGGTGCGGAGCATGGCGCATCGCATGACCTCGCCTAAGCGGGGGAATGCCAGATTGGCAAGGTATGTGACCATTACGGCACCGAAGGTGTTGCCTACAGAGGGCGACAGATTGAGGGGTTTGAACAGCAACCTCCATCGCAAGGCCCTGACGAAGTGGGCCACGAGGCTCGATAGCATAACAACAAACACCCATCCCCATCGTGCAGAGATAAATGACTGCCAAATGGCCGCTTTTTCATCTGCATCGAGTTTTAGTAGAAACCAGTAGATGAAGAAGATTCCAATGCCAAGGAAGACGACAAACTTCAGTATGTTGCCCGTCTTCTTGTTCATCGCAGGTGGTTGTTATCTGGGAATATTACGGTTGGGTGCCAGTTTTTGGCTTCTTCGAAATCCATCGAGGCGTATGATGCTATGATTAGCAGGTCGCCAACTCTTGCTTTGTGTGCTGCGGCGCCGTTGATGCCAATGACTCCACTGCCGGCTTCGCCTTTGATGATATAGGTAGAGAAACGTTCTCCGTTAGTAATGTTGTAGATGTCGACGCGTTCGTTCTCAATCATGTTTGCTGCATTGAGCAAATCGGCGTCGATTGTTATGCTTCCGATGTAGTCGAGATTGGCTTCGGTGACGGTAACTCTGTGTATTTTAGATTTTAATACTTCTATAAACATCGTGATATTTTTTGCAAATATACGAAAGAGATTTCAATCAATCAAAAGAAAATAAAAATAAGCAGAAAAGTGACAATGAGAGTATAAATCATGATTTTGCCTGCCGGGACCGGTTTGAACCGGTCGAAGTCATCGTCGTCTTCAAATCGTCGTGTGATTCTGCGCTTTACTGCGTTCTCTTTTGTCGGAGTGGCTGTTGTGTCGATGATGTTGCCCTCGCTGTCAAAACGTGAGACATAGTGGAATTGAGGGACTTCGCGTTTGCGGAACATGTCGGCGAGTCCGATTTTCTGCTTGTTTTGTCGTTCCTGTCGCTCAATGCTTTTGACTTTGCGCTGGAAGTATTCGAGGTCCTCGTCGACGTTTTGGTCGTTTGCTTGGCTTTGTGAGCGCAATTCATCATCGTCGAGCGGGAGATCGTTATCTAAGCGGTATTTGGTTTTCAGTTTTTCCCATTCTTCTTTTTCAGGGTCATAGAAGCGTGGCCTGTAGTGAAACTGGCGCGGCTTAGGGGTATAGAACATCGGCATAATGTATGTTTTTTTTACAAAAACGTAACCTTGATTTTTTTATTGTGTCGATGCGATAATCATGCCTCGTGCAGATACGACCTCGATGTGTGGCTCCAAAGGCGAAAAACACACGGTTAGCCACGTTGTCTGACCGAAGTGAGACGGATGATTATGAATTTATTGACGAATAGAGGTTTCTATCGGCGGATTTCAAGCAATAAACAAGTTGTTTATAACTTTTATTGTGGTTTGAGTCCTATTTAAGGATTATATGTGTATTTTTGTATGTTTTTTTATGGACAAACATAAATCGTTTGTGTTTGTCATTAGATTGAAAATCAATAAATAATAATATAATATGGATATTACAGGAAAACTTATAAAGATTTTGCAAGAAGTGCGAGGCGAATCGCAACGCGGCCCTTGGGTCAGGGGAGGTTTTGTCATTGAGACCGAAGATACATACCCTCGCCAGGTAGCCTTCACACTTTTTGGTGAAGATCGTTTAGCTATGCTTAACTCGTTGGTTATGAATGCACCTGTTGTGGTTACATTCTCGCCCGAGTCGCGTGAGTTCAATGAGCGTTGGTATACCGATCTGCGTTGCATCCGTGTTGTGCCGATCAATGGTGCTGCACCAGCTCCGCAAGCAGCAACGGCAGCTCCTGCTCCTCAGGCAGCACCGGCTGCACAGCCAGCAGCAGCTCCTTTTGCATCGCAGCCGGCAGATTCGGACGATGACCTTCCCTTCTAATTCAAGGTCGACGTATATTGATGGAAAAAAAAGAATTACGAAAGATAGTGCGGGACGCCAAAAAGGCTGTCCCGCTTTCTGATAAGATAGCCTTGTCGCGCCCGATTATGGAGGGGGTATCGAACCTCAAAGCATTCCAAGAGTCTGAGACGGTGCTGCTCTATTGGTCGATGGACGACGAGGTGTATACTCACGACTTTGTCAATTGCTGGTACAAAGAGAAACGTATTCTTCTGCCGTGTGTGGACGGTGACGACCTCGTGTTGAGGCAATATACAGGTCCTGAGAGCCTTCAGCCGGGTCCGCAATTCGGGATACCAGAACCTGTCGGGCCGGTCTTTGACGACTTGGACAAAATAGATATGATAATTGTTCCGGGAGTCGCTTTCGACAGACACAACAACCGTATGGGACGTGGCAGGGGCTTCTACGACCGCCTGCTGAAGACAACGCCCAATGCCGTGAAGGTAGGTGTTGCTTTCTCTTTCCAGCTCTTCGACACAATCCCCACCGAACCGTTCGACGTCCCGATGGACCTTGTGGTAGTTGAAAGTTGAAACTGATTTTGTCAGTTTGAAAAAAGGTTGTAATTTTGCACCGACGCGAGCCGAAAGGTGCGCGACACTCCTAACCGCCGTAAGGCGGTTTTGTATTATAGCTTGATTATTGTTTTATTGATAGTTATAAAAACAATCATAATCTCATCCAATAGTTTTTGATTTGTATAATTATTTGTGGATTTTTGAAAAAATTGAATTATTTTTTTCAGATTTTAAAAAAAAAAGTAATTTTGCAATTCGAAATAGGCGTGTGCCGCAAGGTTCATGCCGCTCCTAACCGCCGCAAGGCGGTTTTGTATTTTCCTGCGGGAGTCTATTTTTTTATCCAGTAATCTCGGTAGTATGTACAGCGGGGTTGTGCTCGGCGGCCTGTTGTGTGTTGTAGGAGCTTTCCGTTTTTCGCTTTCCGTTTTCCGCTTACCTGTTTGTCATTCGGCGGAAGAAAATCAGCAGCAGGGTAGTTATCAGGGCCATAACGCCGAGGATGACCCAGAACGACGTTGTGCTGGTGACGAAGGGGAAATCGACATTCATACCGAACAGGCTGGCCACCACTGTCAGTGGGAGCATGATTGTGCTGAAGAAAGTCATCACGCGCATAATGTCGTTGGTGCGGTTGGTCTGCAACGAATCGAACGTCTGCGACAGGCCTTCGGTCAACTCTCCGTAGTCCTCGACGAGGTCGTACATCTTCTGGTACTGGTCCAGGATATCGCCCCAGTAGTCTTCCATATCAAGCACTTCGGGGTCGGCAAAACCTTTGATGCCACCGCTTTCGAACATGTGTAGCACGCGCAACTGCGGCTTGAACGATGTGTTGAGCAAGATGACGTTGCGGCGCGTGGTGCTGATTAGCTCGATGATGTTGTGGGCTTTCTTGTTGAAAATGTCGTAGTTGATGAGGTCCACCTCTGATCCGATGCTCAGTATGAGCTGGTAGGTCTCGAGCATCAGGCGGTCCAGGATGGTGTAGAACAGCAGGTCGCTGCACGAGAAGGCGTTGAGGGTGTCTTCGTCTTTCTCCTCGAGCTCTTCCTTCACTTCGTCGAAGAATTTCTTCACCACCCAGTGCGACTTGCCGACGGTGATGATATAGTCTTTACCCCAGAAGATTTTCACTTCGCGGATGCGGACATTCTTGTTACCTTTGTCGAAATATGGAAAGTTGAGAATAAGGAAGTAGTAGTCGTCGTATTCATCGATTTTAGGACGCTGGTTTGTGCTGCGGACGTCCTCCAGATCCAAAGGGTGGAAAGGGTAGTTTTTCTCGAGGTAGTCGAAGTCATCCTCGTTCGGATTGGTGATATGCTGCCATTTTAATGAGCCGTATTGTATGGTCTCAATCATGGTTTCCTCCCTTCTTTTTTAGGCGATCACGTTGGTGGTCAGTGTTCTACATTCCTGTTGACGATTTGGTTTGAAGATGCAAAAGTATGAAAAAAAACAGAATTTGCAAAAAATAATTTTTGACTTTTAGTGAGCAGTGATACGAACGCTATCGTATCACTGCTCACTGGTGGATTGAAGTTACAGATGGACAGTTTGTCCGCTGAAAGAAATGCCGATTTGAAGTGCGATGTTCAGACCGCTTGGTTTTAAGTCAATATTTTTGAATGTTGAATGTGAAAGTAGGATTTTCGCATAGAGCGATATTTTGTCGCACTCGGACTCTGCTTTCCAGCTGCGGAAGGGGTTGCACATCGGTGCCTGGAACTGTGTGTAGATGTGCCGCATTAGGGATATTCCGAACACCGGTCTTGTGCAGCTGGCCGAAAAGTAGTTGGGCCCCTTGCGTTCGACGCTACTGAATTCGTTGCCACCGATGCCGGCCATTAGTCTGAGCGACAGTTTTTCGCTGTCGATGATTCTGTAGGCGTAAAGTATCGTGGCGAAAAGAGTTCCGTATCTCTGTTCCGACTGGAAATTGTGGCTGCCGACAGCAGCGTCGCTTTTGGCTGCTGCGCGGCCCATCGCGCAGTCGACAATCAGGCTGTGCCGGTTCAGTCCCAGTCCCAGACCATAGTTTAACATCGCTCCGCTGGTGGGGAAGAGGTCGCTCAAACTGCCTGTGTTGAGGACAGTACCTAATCCGACGAATATCTCACCATTTAGAGGTCGCAGCTCGTAGTGCGGCAAGTCGCTGACTTTGAGAGCCGACAGCTCGCGGTCTACCTGCTCTTTGTATAGTGCCAGTGCTGCGCTGTCCTCGCCGTCGCTGGTAGCCTGTCGGAACTGTTGGATGCGGTCGTTGAGCGCAAGGTTGTGCTCCTCCAGCACCGACTGGAATTCGTTGGTGCGGCACGAGGTGTGGAGGGTTGCCTGCATTTGGCGCCGTGTGACTTCGATAATGTCGAAAACCACCTGGTTGTAGAGCAGGTTCTGCGAGTTCATATACAGGTCATTGACCCACGAGCCGCGTGGCAGCATATAGGCGTCGACTTTGTAGTATTTGTAGCGTATGCCGTTGCTGTCCTTACTGTCTGGATAGTAGGTGATTGTGTATTGCAGATAGCTTTTCTGTGGCTCTGTGGTCGAGATGACGCGGAAATCGTTCCATCGCAGCTTGCCTTCATTCCAATAGCGTTTATTGTTCTGACTATGAGCTACTGACGTGAAGGCCAGAATCGCGATTATTGTAAGGATTCGTTTCATAAGCGCGTTATTGTTTGTATTGCGTGTCGGATGAGAGGGTTTGGTGATTTGAGAATTGTGACCAGTGATACGAACTCATTCGTGTCACTGGTCACTAATCACTATTGGTCACCTCTAATAATTACATTTTTAACGGCGAATTAAACGAATTAAGCGAATTATTTTATTGTTATTAAGATAATTGCTTTGCAAGCAAAAATGCGAATTACTCGAATTTTAGAGGTCATCTATTGCATTAGTTCTTGTGGTTTCCGGCGAAGAGCTGCTTGATCCACTCGCGGTTGAGGCGGGCGATGTTCTGGCGCTTGATCTGCTTGGGGCATTCGGCTTCGCAGGCGTAGGTATTGGTGCAGCTGCCGAAACCGAGTTCGTCCATACGGCATACCATCTTCTTGACGCGCTCGTGGGCTTCGACCTGTCCCTGCGGAAGCATGGCGAGGTGAGCTACCTTGGCGCCGACAAAGAGCATGGCGCTGGCGTTCTTGCAGGCGGCAACGCAGGCTCCGCAGCCGATGCATTCGGCGGCATCCATAGCCATATCGGCGAAGCGTTTGGGGATGGCGATGCTGTTGGCGTCGGGCACACCGCCAGTGGTGACGCTGACGTAGCCACCGGCCTGGATGATCTTGTCGAAAGCCGAGCGGTCGACGACGAGGTCGCGGATGATGGGGAAGGCTTTGGCGCGCCAGGGCTCGATCCATATCTCGTCGCCGTCGTTGAACTTGCGCATGTGGAGCTGGCAGGTGGTGATGCCGTCGTCGTTGCCGTGAGGACGGCCGTTGATGTAGAGTCCGCACATGCCGCAGATGCCTTCGCGGCAGTCGTTGTCGAAACAGACGGGGTGGGCTATGTTGTCGTTGATGAGTTGTTCGTTGAGGATGTCGAGCATCTCGAGGAACGAACACTCAGGAGATATGTCGCTGACCTTGTAGGTCTCGAAGCGACCTTTTGCTTGGGCGTTCTCCTGACGCCATATATGAAGTGTGAAGTTCATTGTCTTATTTTTTTTTTTACGAAAACGAAAACGATAACGAAAAAGGGGCTTTTGCCATTTTGGTTTTCGTTTTGGTTTCCGTTTTGGTTTTCGTTTTCGTTTTCGTTTTAATTCTTATAGTTTCGTGTTGCTATCTTGATATGCTCATAGTTGAGTTCCTCTTTATGGAGAGTCTCGGGCTGGTTGTGGCCTTGGTACTGCCAAGCGGCTACGTACATGAAGTGCTCGTCGTCGCGCTTGGTTTCGCCGTCTTCGGTCTGGCTCTCGGTGCGGAAATGGCCTCCGCACGACTCTTTGCGGTGCAGGGCATCGGAAGCGATGAGGTGTGCCAGCTCGAAATAGTCGGCCAGGCGGAGAGCTTTTTCCATCTCGGGGTTGAAGGTCTCGATGTCGCCGGGCACCTTGACGTCTTTCCAGAACTCGCTTTCGAGTTCGTCGATCATCGTCAGGGCCTTGGTGAGGCTTTCCTCGTTGCGGCTCATGCCGACGTATTCCCACATGATGTGTCCGAGGGCTTTGTGGAAGTGGTCGACGGTCTTGGTGCCGTGGATGTTCATCAGTTGCTCTTCGCGCTGACGGACAGATTGTTCGGCTTCGTCGAATTCGGGCGTATCGGTGGGTATATGTCCGACGGTGATTTGGTCGGAGAGGTAGTTTTGTAGCGTGTAGGGGAGGACGAAGTATCCGTCGGCCAAACCCTGCATCAGGGCGCTGGCACCGAGACGGTTGGCACCGTGGTCGCTGAAGTTGGCTTCGCCGGCAGCGAAAAGGCCGGGGATGGTGGTCTGCAGTTCGTAGTCGACCCAGAGGCCGCCCATGGTGTAGTGGACGGCGGGATAGATCATCATCGGCGTCTCGTAGGGGTTCTCGTCAGTGATTTTCTGGTACATCTGGAAGAGGTTGCCGTATTTTTGCTCGACGACATCCTTGCCCAGTCGCTGTATGGCTTCCTTGAAGTCGAGGAAGACGGCGAGGCCAGTGCTGCCGACACCGTAGCCGGCATCGCAGCGCTCTTTGGCGGCGCGGCTGGCGACGTCGCGGGGCACGAGGTTGCCGAAGGCGGGATAGCGGCGCTCGAGGTAGTAGTCGCGGTCTTCTTCGGCTATGTCGTTGGCTTTAAGAGTGCCGGCGCGCAGGGCTTCGGCGTCCTCTTTCTTCTTGGGCACCCAGATGCGGCCGTCGTTGCGGAGGCTTTCGCTCATGAGGGTGAGCTTGGACTGGTAGTCGCCGTGGACGGGGATGCAGGTGGGGTGTATCTGCACGTAGCAGGGGTTGGCGAAGTAGGCGCCTTTGCGGTGGCATATCCATGCAGCGCTGCCGTTGCTGTTCATTGCGTTGGTGGAGAGGAAGTAGACGTTGCCGTAGCCGCCGGTGGCGAGGACCACGGCATGGGCGGCGTAGCGTTCCAGCTTGCCGCTGACGAGGTTGCGGACGATGATGCCTCGGGCGCGTTCCTTGCCGTCCTTGTCTTTCATGAGCACGAGCTCTTCCATCTCGCAGCGGTTGTGGAGACGGACGGTGCCGCGCTCGATTTCGCGGCTCAGTGCTCCGTAGGCGCCGAGCAGGAGCTGCTGGCCGGTCTGTCCGCGAGCGTAGAAGGTTCGGCTGACCTGAGCGCCGCCGAACGAGCGGTTGTCGAGCAGGCCGCTATAGTCGCGTGCGAAGGGGACGCCCTGTGCAACGCATTGGTCGATGATGTCGCCGCTGACTTCGGCCAGGCGGTAGACGTTGGCCTCGCGGGCACGGTAGTCGCCGCCCTTGATGGTGTCGCGGAAGAGGCGTTCGACGCTGTCGCCGTCGTTCTGGTAGTTTTTGGCAGCGTTGATGCCACCTTGGGCAGCAATCGAGTGGGCGCGGCGCGGCGAATCCTGGATGCAGAAGATGTCGACGTTGAAGCCCAGGGCGCCAAGCGAAGCGGCAGCCGAGGCTCCGGCCAGGCCAGTGCCTACGACGATGATGTCGAGTTTGCGCTTGTTGGCCGGGTTGACAAGCTTCTGAGAGGTCTTATAGTTGGTCCATTTTTCGGAGAGAGGACCGGCAGGTATTTTGGAATCTAACATTGTCGTTGAATTATTATTGCGTTATTGTGTTATTGCGTTCGCAGGCAGGGATGCCTGCGTACCATTGTGTTATTGCGTTTGTGCTGACGCGATTTTCCGTTTTAGAGGCCGAAGAATACGCCCAGTGGCACAACGGCGAAGCCGAGGATGACGACCCAGGTGTAGACGACACCGAGGATTTCTATCAGGCGGCTGTATTTGTAGTGGTTGAGTCCGAAGGTCTGGAAGGCCGACTGGAAGCCGTGGCGGATGTGGATGCCGACGATGGCGAAGAAGATGAGGTAGCACAGCACGATGTGCCAGACGCTGAATTTCTGTCGAGCCATGTGGTAGAAGTCGGGCTCGAACTCGGCTTCGGGGAAGGCCTGCTGCAGCACGTCGTGTTCAGTGGTGCTGATTTGGCGTATCCACTGCATGTCTTTGCTGGCCTTGCCTTGGTCGATGAGGCGCATGAGGGTCATCTGAGCCTCTTCGCTGATTTCCTGGTCGGGGCTGTTGACGACGAAGTCCTCGGTCTTGACCATATAGGTGCCTTCTACGAAGTTGAGTTTCACGAAGTAGAAGTCGTAGAAGTGGAAGACGATGCACACGAGCAGCAGGCTGCCGGTGATCATCATGAGCTTGCTTCCTTTGCCGGTCTTGGTCTTGCTGGGTTTTTTGTAGCCCACAGGACGGTTTCGGCGGTTCTGGAACCACAGATAGGAGGCGAGGCAGAGGTGCAGGACGAGGCATCCGAAGAGGATTACCTCGAAGACCTTGACGAAGACGTTGGTGCCCATGAAGTGGCAGAAGGCGCTGTAGGCGTCGCCGCCGTCGTCGGCAAGGATAAACAGGTTGGCTGTCATGTGGAACAGCAGGAAAATCAGTAGAAATGAGGCGAAGAGGGCCACAAGCAGTTTCTTGGTGATTGAGCTGATTTTGATTAGTTTATTTGTGTCCATCAGTTATTGATTATTAGTATTTACGTTTTGCAAAGATACTCATATTTATTGATAAACAGGATGCTTGTTTTGGGCATTGTTCATAAATTATTATGATTTTTTAAAAATATTCGTATTTTTGCAGTTGAATAGTACAAACTAAAAAAAATAATAGTATGAGAACTAGAATGTTATCGTTGTGCGCTATTTTTGTCACATTGTTGTTATTCTCCTGTGGCAAAAAAGAAGGCGTATATAATCCTGAACGTAAAATAATAATGGTAGAGACGACAAGAGCCTCAATCAGAGAAGTTCGTGACAATCCGACAGACGAATGGGTGTTTGATGATTCAAGCAGATATGTTACTTCTGAAATGTGGACTTGGGATGGCGACAAGCTAATGAACATCCGTTATAGCAGTAACGGCGGCCTTGCCACAGATGATAATTTGCTTGAGTTTGAATACGACGGTGATAGAATACAACGCATTGTGGAAAGGAACCGTGGGTTGAGGGCTGAAGTCAGATATGACGGACGAAAAGTGGAAACCATCATTATGTATGAGCGGGATATAGAGGTGGCAAAAGCCACATTCAGCCACAAACGAGGCAAAGTGTCGAGCATTGAGGAACAAATAATTGATATTCTGTGTGCAAAAGACAAGGAATTGTTTAGACGAATCATAGGAATGGTTGTTGACAATGATCCTGTATCCATAAGCGTTGAAAACAACGAAAGATTCCTCAAAAACACTAAAAGCGACAATTATAGATGGTACTATGAATGGCTTGATTTTGAATGGGACGGTGACAATATTGAGATGGCAAACTACTACACTGGTAGTCATGACAAAAAATATGCTACATACGAGTACGACTATGATGACGCTACAAACCCATATGCTGGAATGGCCTATTGTGGATTTGGTGGGGATTTCGGAGATCAGTCTTTCTGTCTAAGCGCCAATAATGTGACAAGAAAGAAAACGACTTATTCTTCAGGCGAAACCGATGTCCAGGATTTTAGATATACCTATGACAATGATTGGCCGCTAAGCAAGACCAATGTGGAGGTGGACTCATTTTATCATTCTGCCTTTGATAAGTATTTGAAAGTTACACGTAGCACTGTTACACGTTTCACATATCAAGACAATGATTAGGTGTGAAGTAATGTGATAGCGTAGTGGAGAAAGCACAGTCTCTAAAGAGTCTTTTTTGATTGCATTTTTGGGGAAGGTATCAGCCGCCGAAGTCGTCGAACATTATGTTCTCTGGGGCGACGCCGAGGTTGTCGAGCATGTCGGTGACGGCTTTGGACATGGGACTTATTTCGCCATGTTTTTGCTTATGTTGCGGAAATGGGTGGGGGTGATGCCCATTTCTTTTTTGAAGGCTGAATGGAAAGCCTGCCGGTTTCCGAAGCCGCACATTTCGCCGATGGCTTCAATCTTGTAATTGCGGTAATCGGTATTGTCTAGCAGTCGTATGGCTTTGCGGATACGGTAGCTGTTGATAAAAGAGGCGAAGTTCATATCGAAGCATTTGTTGATGGTGTGAGAAAGCGTGTTCTTGTTGGTGCCTGCGGCTTTGGCCAACTTGTGGATATTCAGTTCGGTATCGAGATATAGCCGCTGTTGCTCCATCAGTTCTCTGAGAGTCTGAATGAGTTTTTGTTCTTTGTCGTTGTCGCTTATGGCGGAGTCTAAAGTCACCTGATCGACAAGCATATCGGCCTTGGACACTTTCTGCAGGTTTTTGCGCATAAGCAGATGGTACGAGTTGCGGCTATGGATGTAGAGAACCAGCAAGACAATGTTCAGGATGCAGGAGAGGATAAATATAATCAGATACATTTTCACCTTTTTTTGGGATGCAAAAGTAAGACAAAAAATGCGTTTTGGGACTAATCACGATGTAAAAAGTTTTACTTTGTGATGTTTTTTTACAGCCCATTGATTGTTTCTCTCCGTTGATTCGGCATGCACATTGGTGTCCGGAAAGCATTTTATTTGGATGCATATTTTATTGAAGTTGTGGCCGTGTAGTGTCTGGTTGTGAAAAGCTACAATGTCATGTTTTGTCATTTTTGAAATTTTTTTCCGATTTGTTACACCGAAGATTTTTTTGCGACAGAATGATGTGGAAGGATATTTAATTTTGCACGCAGAAACGAAACAATTACAGCATTAACAAGTTTGTTATGAATTATAAAAGTATTCTTTTTTGTGCGTTGACAATATGTGTTTTGTGTGGCGTTAGCCAGTCACAGGAGACACTGTCGAACGGAAAGTATAAGATAGGTGTAGGCGGATGGATTGACGGCCAATACCGTGTGGATATGGGGAATGGCGACAAAAGCAGTTCTATGCAGGTGCGCAGGGCCCGACTTGATGTCAAAGGACGTTTGTCGAAGTTGGTCGACTGCCGTATTCAGGCGGATTTGTCATCGACCCCCAGACTGATAGATGCCTATATGCGGTTGTCATTCAGTCCTGCATTGTCGCTTCAGGCCGGTCAGTTCAAAATACCTTTCACGTTGGAGAATATCCTGTCGCCGCTTGACTTGGAGTTGGCAGACAATGCACAGGTTATTAGAGCCTTGTCGGGATACAAGGATGTTAACGGCATAGCGAGTTATGCCAATGGGCGCGACATAGGACTGATGATGAGCGGGTCGCTGCTGCCGGTCGATGTCCGTGGAGAAAGTACATATTTAATTAAATATGATATAGGATTGTTTGGTGGAGGAGGCATAAACGTTGCACCATCGCGTTGGGGCAAGGATGTGGCGGGCCGAATTATGATATGTCCCTACGTGAAGAACCTGACCCTTTCGGCTTCGGTGTATTGGGGCGAGTATGGGTTGCCCCATACCACTGCTGCCGGTGATGAAAAGGGAATGCGGCGTCGTGTTGCCGCTGGCGTTCAATATGTTGATGACTTTTTTGTGCTAAGGGGCGAATACTTGTGGGGCTATACAGGAATAGAAAAGCTTGATGCGGTCACGGAACTGTATAGTCTCGACAATATTGCCACGCGAGGGTGTTATTTTACGGCAAGCCGTTGGTTCCCATTAGGTAAGGCATCGGAGTCGGGCTTCGTCCAGAAGCTCCGTCCTATAGTGCGCTGGGACTACTATACCAAAGATTACGACTCAGGCACAGCAAACACCTTTTATTGGGCTGGTGTAGAATGGTGGCCCGAGAGGCATCTGCGTCTGCAGCTGGCCTACAGAATACACAAAGATGACAACAGCGGAAACTTTGACCACAGGCTTACGGCGATGACCACTGTAAAATTCTGAGTTTCCTTAACTTTAACTTTAACCTTAACCTTAACCTTAACTTTAACTTTAGATACAAAATATATAGTTATAAATATTGTAAATATTATGAATATTATGAAGAAAAGATTTTTGTTGACAATATGCTTGTCGGCTCTGATTGTTTCGATGAGCATTTCGTGCAAAGGCAAAAGTGTTGAAGCCACGAATGATGGTGATGAGTTGAATGGTAACATTTCTATCTCTGGAGCCTTTGCGCTCTATCCATTGGCTGTGAAGTGGTCCGAGGAGTTTCAGAAAATGCATCCTGGTGTGCGCATCGATCTCTCGGCCGGAGGGGCGGGTAAAGGTATGACCGACGTGCTCGCCGATGTTGTGGACCTTGGGATGGTGTCGCGCGAAGTCTATGATGCCGAACTTCAGAAAGGAGCAGTGCCTTTTGCCACTGCCAAGGATGCCGTCGTCATCACCATCAATGCCGACAACCCGTTTGCCGGTGAACTTATGAAAAAAGGCATCTCCAAAGAGACGGCCACAAAGATTTGGATAACAGGCGAGAACGTTTCTTGGGGCCAGGTGCTTGGAACCAACGATGCCACCCCCGTTCACGTTTATACCCGTTCCGATGCCTGTGGTGCCGCCGAGACTTTTGCCTTGTGGATGGGTCACAAACAGGAAGACCTGAGAGGTACGGCCGTCTTTGGCGACCCCGGTCTGGCTTCGGCAGTTCAGGCCGACAAACTGGCTGTCGGTCTCAACAATATCGGCTATGCTTACGATGAGAAGAGCCGCAAACCCAACCCGGGTCTGCTGGTGGTGCCTATCGATCGCGACAATGACGGAGTGATAAGCAGTGATGAGTATTTCTACGACACAAAGGACGATTTTATTGCTGCCGTTTCAGAAAACAAATACCCCTCTCCGCCGGCTCGCGATCTCTATCTTGTAAGCCACGGAGTCCCGACAAATCCAGTAGTCGTTGCTTTTTTGGAATATGTGTTGGGCGACGGGCAGTGTCATAACGTGCCTGCCGGCTATATCGGCATCGATGAAGAAAAACTGCAGCGAGGACGAGAATTGTTGAAAAAATGAATGTCAGAACTCTGAAAGACCGTACGGCAAAGGGACTGATGCTTACTATGACAGTTGTGGCCATTCTTACGGTGGTTGCTATTGCCATAGGGCTGTATCTGAAATCGAGGCCAGTCCTTGATTCGCAGACGCTTTCGTCGTTGTTGTTTGGCTCGCAGTGGAAACCTTTGAAGGGGCAGTTTGGTTTCCTTCCTTTTTTGATGGGTACGGTGTGGGTCACACTTCTTGCGATTGCGTTTGCATTGCCTATCTCGTTGTTTACGGCAATATACATCACTGAATATGCCCGTCCGATGGTCAAGCGTTTCGTTTTTCCGGTGTTGGATATTCTGGCAGCGTTGCCGTCGGTGGTATATGGCGTGTGGGGCATCTTGGTTGTGGTGCCGTGGATATCGAACCACGTGGCACCGCACTATGTCGACTTTTCAACAGGCTATACCGTTCTTGCTGCTGGTATTGTGCTTGGTATTATGGTGCTGCCGCTATTGGTAAGCTTGTTTATCGAGGTGTTCTCATCGGTACCCGCCGAATTGCGCGAGGCATCGCTTTCGCTTGGCGCCACGCGGTGGCAGACCGCGTTGAGGGTTGTGTTGCGCAGGTCGCTGTCGGGTATATTGGCGTCGAGTGTGCTGGCGGTGTCGCGTGCTATGGGAGAGACGATAGCGGTGCTTATGGTGTGCGGATGTGTCGTCGGGCTGCCACACAGCCTGCTCGATGCCTGTTATCCGATACCGGCATTGATAGCCAACAACTATGGAGAGATGCTGTCGATACCGCTCTACGAATCCGCGCTGATGTTTGCCGCCCTAATTCTGTTTGTCGTGGTGCTGATTTTTAATCTGCTTTCGCGTATAGTCCTTTATAGAATTGAAAAACAAAATGAATAATAAAAAGAATAAAGTCAGTGTTGGCAAGAGAGTCAAAGAGTTTATAGCCAAGTTGCTGATGTGGGTTTCGATGGTTGTGGTTTTTGTGTTTGTCGTCAGCGTGTTGTGGACGATCTTTTCGAAAGGCATAAAGGCTATGAGCTGGGATATGGTGTCCAAACTGCCTGGCGGAGGATTCTATATCGGCAAGGAGGGCGGATTCCTCAACGCCATAGTAGGATCGTTGATGATTGTAGGAGCCTCCACGTTGCTTGGGCTTCTCGTCTCGGTTCCGGTGGTTTTTTTCCTCAATGTGTACTTGACAAAGGGTTCGAGGCTGGCCTATGTGGCGCGTCTGGCTTTCGACGTCCTGTTCGGTGTGCCGAGTATTGTGTATGGTGCTTTTGGCTTCACGTTGATGATATGGTTCGGGCTCCGTACATCGTTGCTGGGCGGCATCATTGTGATTACATTGTTGATAATACCGATATTTATCCGTACGATGGATGAGGCATCGCGCAATTTTCCCAAAGGCATACTCGATGCCTGTCTGTCTCTTGGTGCCACACGCTGGGAGACCCTCAAGGTGGTAGTGCGCCAGATAGCTCCAGGTATAGCAACAGCCACGCTGCTTTCTGTGGGGCGCGCTATCGGTGATGCCGCCAGTGTGATGTTTACGGCGGGCTATACCGACAGCATTCCTACATCGCTCTCGCAGCCAGCCGCAACGCTGCCGCTGGCAGTCTTTTTCCAACTCAGCAGTCCCATCCCCGAGGTGGTAGACCGCGCCTATGCTGCCGCCTTGGTGCTGACGGCTATCGTGTTGGTACTGAGCATTGCGGGTAGGTTCATTACCGCTCGCTTCTCGAAAAACAAAGTGTCTTGATAATCTAATTGACAAAATAGATGATAGAAGTAAAGAAACTGAATGTCCATATAGGAGACAACCATATTCTCAAAGACGTCGATTTGCTCTTTCCGGAAAGAAGCATAACCTGCATCGTCGGTCCGTCGGGTTGTGGTAAAAGCACACTGCTGCGCACCCTCAACCGCCTGATTGATTCGACAGAGGGGGTGCGTATTGACGGTCAGGTGCTTGTCGACGGCGAAGACATAATCGACAGCCAGTCGGACATCACGGAGCTGCGCCGCCGTATCGGTCTTGTCAGCCAGCGCCCTTGTCCGCTGCCAATGTCAATCTATGATAATGTGGCCTATGGCTGCCGCATCAACCGTATGTTCAAAAAGCACCGTGAGCTGGTTTACCACGTGCGTCAATGTCTTCGATCTGTAGGACTTTTGGACGAAATCAAAGGCCGAATGCATACTCCCGCTTCGCGTCTTTCTATCGGTCAGCAGCAACGTCTGTGTCTGGCACGCTCGTTGGCGGTACATCCGGACTATATACTTGCCGATGAAGCCACCAGTGCCCTCGACCCCATCTCAAGCAAAACGGTAGAGGACCTCTTTGTTTCGCTCAAAGACAGATATAGTATTATTATGGTTACGCATACCTTACGACAGGCGCTCCGCATTGCCGACAATGTGGTGTTTATGTATCTCGGCGAAATCATCGAAACGGGTCCGGCATCACAGGTCTTCAACAATCCTCAAAAAGAGCTGACCCAGAAATACCTGTCGGGGGCATTCAGCTGATAATTCATTTTATAACAACGTAACTGCTTTTGCTATGAAACTCACTCATCTTAAAGAACTGGAATCGGAATCGATATATGTTCTCCGCGAAGTGGCGGCACAATTCGAACGGCCTGTAATCCTTTTTTCTGGTGGCAAGGATTCTATTGTTGTCACCTACTTGGCTTACAAAGCCTTCTATCCGGCCAAGATTCCATTCCCCCTGCTGCATATCGACACGGGTCACAACTTTCAGGAAACGATAGAATACCGCGACAGTCTAGTGCAAAAACTCGGTGCACGCCTTGTCGTCGGTTCGGTGCAGGAAAGTATTGACACCGGCCGTGTCAAAGAAGAAAAAGGCTACAATGCCAGTCGTAACCGTTTGCAGACCACAACGCTACTTGATACCATCGAAAAATACAAGTTCGATGCCTGTGTTGGCGGCGCCCGTCGCGATGAGGAGAAGGCACGTGCCAAGGAACGTTTCTTCTCGCACCGCGACGAGTTTGGCCAGTGGAATCCTAAAAACCAGCGGCCCGAATTGTGGAACAACTTCAATGGCAAAAAAAACATAGGCGAGCACTTCCGTGTGTTTCCTATCAGTAATTGGACTGAAATGGATGTATGGCAATACATTTATGCTGAACAAATTCCGTTGCCGTCGCTCTATTTCACCCATAGCCGTCGTTGTGTGCTTCGCGACGGGGTGTGGCTGGCTGCTGAACCCTGCATCAATCTGCGGCCCGACGAAGAGGTGATACAGCAGCGTGTGCGATGCCGCACTATCGGCGACATCACCTGTACGGGTCTCACTGTCAGCGAGGCCAACAGTCTGGAGGACATCATCGCCGAGATTGCCGCCACCCGCATCACCGAACGTGGCGGCCGTGCCGACGACAAACGCAGTGAGACGGCTATGGAAGACCGCAAAAAGGAAGGGTATTTTTAGTATAGTTTAAAGTTAAAAGAAAATAGTTCATTATAATATATAGATTATGAATAATGGATATCTCGATATGGAATTGTTGCGCTTCACAACGGCAGGAAGTGTCGACGACGGCAAAAGCACGCTGATTGGCAGGCTGCTCTATGACAGCAAGAGTATCTTTGAAGACCAGCTTGAAGCCGTAAAACAAGCCTCCGTCAGCCGTGGCAATGAAGAGGTCAATCTTGCCTTGCTCACCGATGGTTTGCGTGCCGAACGCGAACAAGGCATTACCATCGACGTCGCTTATCGCTATTTTGCTACCCCGAAACGCAAGTTCATCATAGCCGACACTCCGGGTCACGTGCAGTATACGCGCAATATGGTTACCGGTGCCTCGACAGCAGACTTGGCACTGATTATTGTCGACGCACGCAATGGGGTGGTGGAGCAAACGGTGCGTCACAGCTGCATAGCGTCGCTGCTTGGCATCCCATACATCGCTGTCTGCATCAACAAGATGGACCTTGTTGGGTTTGACGTGGCGCGTTACGAAGAGATAAAGAAAGAATACCTTGCGATGGCGGAAAAGATGGACATACGCTCGCGATTGTATTTTATTCCCATCTCGGCCAAGAATGGCGACAATGTTGTGCAGAAGTCATCAAATATGCCGTGGTATGAAGGGCACACATTGATGCACCTGCTCGAGACCGTTCCGATCGACCACAAGTGTGGCGACATCAACGAGCCTGTACGTTTGCCTGTCCAGTATGTCATTCGGCCAATCTCCGACCGTTTCCCAGACTACCGAGCCTATGCCGGTCGTCTGGCTTCTGGAGTGCTCCACGTTGGCGACCAAGTGGTTGTCTATCCGTCTGGAATGTCGTCAACTGTCGAAGCCATTATGCAGGCGGAACAATCGTTGGATGTCGCTTATGCGCCTCAATCGGTGTCGGTCCTCTTGAGTGACGACATAGATATCAGTCGCGGCGACATAATAGTTTCGGCTCAGGGTGCTCGCCCGTGCGTGGAGCAGACCATTTCAATGACGTGCTGCTGGCTCAACCCAGAACCTATGCAGCTGGGCAAACGCTATATACTGAAGACTGCTACGGACGAGAGGATAGCGATCGTTAAGATCATTGATTACCGATTGGATATTAGCTCGATGCAGAAAGAGATTGGTGCTACTGAGCTGGCGATGAATGATATAGCGCACGTCACGCTGCGTACCTCCAGCCCATTGCCTGTCGACAGTTATAGGCAAAACCGCACGACTGGTTCGCTGATACTTATCGATCCCGCCAGTTTTGAAACGATATGTGCGGGTATGGTTGATTGTTAAAACAAGAGCACTTCTAATAATTATTTAAAACGGCGAATTGTACGAATTTTTAGAGGTTACCATAATTATTCATTACAATGTATACAAAAGAAGAAATTGACAGTCTGAACATAAATTATGCCGATGCTTCGGCACAGGAGCTGTTGCAATCTTTTATGTCCCAATACGGTGCTCGTCTTGCCTTGTCGTCAAGTCTCAGTATTGAAGATCAGACATTGACCGATATGATGCTCCGCATTGATCCACAGGCCAATATTTTTACCCTCGATACTGGTCGGCTTTTCCCTGAGACCTACGAGCTAATAGACCGGACCAACGAGCATTACAAGGTGAAGCTGAAGGTCTATTGCCCACAGACTGAGGCCTTGCAGCAATTCGTAGCAACCGAAGGTATCAACCCATTCTACGAAAGCATAGAGAAACGGCACGCCTGTTGCGAGGTGCGCAAACTCGAACCTCTGCGGCGCGCTTTCCGTGATTTGGATGTATGGGTGTGCGGTTTGCGCAGCGCCCAGTCCGTAACGCGAAGCGATATGAGGCTGATAGAATGGGATGAGCGTCACGGATTGCTCAAAATCAATCCGTTAATACATTGGACGGAACAGCAGGTATGGGACTATATCAGGGAAAACCGTGTGCCGTACAACCGCCTACACGACAAAGGGTTCCCCAGCATTGGCTGTGAACCCTGTACTCGCGCTGTGCGCCGTATTGATGATGTTCGTGCCGGCCGTTGGTGGTGGGAAAGTCCCGACCATCGCGAATGCGGCTTGCACTCGAGATAATCAGCCGCCGAAGTCGTCGAAGGAGATGTTTTCGCGCTGTACGCCGAGGTTGTCGAGCATCGTGGTGACGGCTTTGGACATGGGTCCGGGGCCGCACATGTAGTATTCGATGTCCTCGGGGGCGGGGTGGTTCTTGAGGTAGGTCTCGTACATGACGTTGTGGACGAAGCCTGGGGTGTAGGGTACGCCAGCTTTGTCGGCTGCGGGGTCGGGACGGTCGAGAGCGAGATGGAAGTGGAAGTTGGGGAAGTCCTTCTCAAGCTGATGGAAGTCGTCGAGATAGAAGACCTCGTTGAGGGCGCGGGCACCGTAGAAGTAGTGCATCTGTCGGTTGGTGCAGTGGAGCGTGCGCGTGAGGTGCATAATCTGAGCACGCAGCGGAGCCATGCCGGCGCCACCACCGACCCATATCATCTCGTTGTCCTGCGGTGTGTCGCTCCATTGGCCGTTTTCGGTGCCGCGGACGTGGAAGTCGCCGTAGGGGCCTGACATGATGACTTTGTCGCCGGGCTTGAGAGAGAAGATGTAGCTCGACGCGATGCCGGGATTGACATTGATGAAGGGGCTTCCGCCGCTGGCAGCACGTTGTTTGCCTTTGTCGGTGCGGTCGATTGGCGGTGTGGCGATGCGGACGGTGAGCATGAATACGTCGCCTTCGGCGGGATAATTAGCCATGGAGTAGGCGCGGACTGTGGGTTCGGTGTTGACGCAGTGGAGGTCGAACATCTTGTTCTTTTCCCAGGCGGGCAGATATTCGTCACCGATAAGGCTGCGGTCGAAGTCGCTGTAGCGGATGTCGAATGCTGGTATCTTGATTTGTGCGTAGCTGCCGGGGACGAAGTCCATGTGCTCGCCGGCGGGGAGCTGGACCTTGAATTCCTTGATGAAGGTGGCTACGTTGCGGTTAGAAATGACGGTGCATTGGTATTCTTTGATGCTGAGAATGCTGGCAGGTACGGCGATGCTGAGGTCTTCTTTTACCTTGCACTGGCATCCGAGGCGCCAGCCTTGCTGTATCTCCTTGCGGGTGAAGAATCCGACCTCGGTGGGCAGGATGCTTCCGCCGCCTTTTAGGACCTGGCAACGGCACTGTCCGCACGAGCCTTTGCCGCCGCAGGCCGAAGGCAGATGGATGCCCTGCTCGGCGAGGGTGGAGATGAGCGAGTTGCCTGTAGGTACGGTGAGCTGTTTGTCGTTGTTGACGGTGATGGTGACGTTGCCCTGGGGCACGAGCTTGGCGCGCAGCAGGAGCAGCAATACAACCAGTACGAGTATGATGGTCAGGAAGATGACCAGTGATGCGATGATTGTTTGTGTCATAGTTTGATTCCCATAAAGGACATGAAGGCGATGCCCATAAGTCCGGTGATGATGAATGTTATGCCTACGCCTCGGAGGGCGGGGGGAACGGCGGAGTAGCGTAGTTTCTCGCGTATGGCGGCGATGCCGACGATGGCGAGGAGCCAGCCGATACCGCTGCCGAGGGCGAAGCAGGTGACTTGGCCGACGTTGGCGTAGGCGCGCTGCTGCATGAAGAGCGAGCCGCCGAGCACGGCGCAGTTGACGGCGATAAGGGGCAGGAAGATTCCGAGTGCGTTATAGAGGGCAGGGGAGAACTTCTCGACGACCATTTCGACAATCTGGACGATAGCGGCAATGACGGCGATGAAGAGGATGAGGCTCATGAAGCTGAGGTCGACGTCGGCGAGGGAGGGCGAGAGCCATGTCAGTGCGCCGGGCTGCAAGAGGTACTTGTCGATAAGGTAGTTGACGGGTACGGTGATGAGGAGCACGAATGTGACGGCCAGGCCGAGGCCGAGTGAGGTCTTGACGGTCTTCGAAACGGCAAGGTAGCTGCACATGCCGAGGAAGAAGGCGAAGATCATGTTGTCGATGAATATCGACTTGACAAATATGTTAAAGTATTCCACGTTTAATGGGTTTAATGGGTTTAATGGGTCGGATGGGTTGATGTGAGATGTGAGAACGGAGATGTGAGATGTGAGAACGGAGATGTGAGATGTGAGATGTGAGATGTGAGATGTGAGAACGGAGATGTTTTTTTATCGAAACATTAAAAAGATTTAAACTTTACTATACCTTATTTTTACGAAAACGAAAACGATAACGAAAAGGGGGCGGTTGCCATTCTTATTTATTCTCTTGCAGTTCTTTGTTGTGGCTGCGCTGGATCCAGATGATGATGCCGACGAGGATGAGTGCCATGGGGGCCATGATGATGAAACCGTTGTTTTCGTAGCCGATGTTGTAGAGTCCGATTTTTTCGAAAACGGGGTATCCCCAGAGGGTTCCGCGTCCGAAGAGTTCGCGCACGAAGCCGAGGATGACGAGGATGATGCCGTAGCCGAGTCCATTGCCGATGCCGTCGAGGAACGAATCCCATGGGCGGTTGGTCATTGCGAAGGCTTCGAGTCGTCCCATGACGATGCAGTTGGTGATGATTAGTCCGACGTATACGGACAGCTGTTTGCTGACATCGTAGACGAAAGCCATAAGCACCTGGTTGACGAGGATGACGAGGGCGGAGACGACGACGAGCTGGACGATAATACGTATGCGGGGCGGTATGCTCTTGCGCATCAGCGAGATGATTAGGTTGGACAGCGCCACCACGACGGTGACGGAGAGAGCCATCACGACGGCGGGTTTGAGCTGGGCTGTCACTGCGAGGCAGGAGCAGATGCCGAGGACCTGTACGGTGATGGGGTTGTTCTTGCCGAGGGGGTTGGTTATGAGTTTTTTCTGGTTGCTATTCATTGTGGGCCTCCTTTCGCTGAGAGGTTATATAGTCTTGGTAGCGTGAGAGCTGGTCGATGAGCATGGCGCTGACGCCGTTGCTTGTCATGGTTCCGCCACTGATGGCATCGACCTGGTGTGGGTCGGAGGGGTCGGCGTGTTTCAGGACAGCCACAGAAACGACGGTGCCTTGATCGTCGAGTATCTTTTTGCCCACAAACTGCTTGCAGAATGCGTCGGAAGTTATTTCGGCTCCGAGTCCGGGAGTTTCGCTATCGTGGCTGAAGGTGATGCCGGTGATGGTGTTGAGGTCGTCGGCGAGAGCGACGTTGGCGTAGACTTTGCCCCAGAGTCCGTTGCCGGTGGTGGGAATGACGTAGCCGTTCTGTCCGTCTTTTTCGTAGAGGTAGATTGTCAGAGGCTCATTGCCGTCGCCAGCTAGGTTGAGTTCCTGCTTGAAGTATTGCCTGTAAACCGGTTCGACGCCGTCGCGTTCGCATTTTACGCCGATGGTGGCGAGGAGCTGCTGCATTTTCTCGTTGCGGACGTTGGCTTGCTGACGGCTCTTGAGGCCTGTGGCGACGAGAGTGAGCAGGAGAGCCACCACAGCGGCGAGACCGAGGGAATAGAGCAGCATGTAGCGGTTGGAGAAGTTCTTCATTATGCAATCCTCCTTTCTGCTGTAGCCCAGCGTTTTTTGCGTCGGTTGCGGTTAGAGGCGACGACGCAGTGGTCGATAAGTGGTGCAAAGCAGTTCATGAGCAGGATGGCAAGCATCATGCCTTCGGGATAGGCGGGGTTCAGGACCCTGAGCAAGACGGCGAAGGCACCGATGAGGAAGCCGTAGATCCACTTGCCGGTATTGGTCTGAGCTGCGGTGACGGGGTCGGTGGCCATAAAGACGCATCCGAAGGCGAAGCCGCCCATGAGATAGTGATAGTAGAAGGGGAGCTGCATATATTCGTTGGCACCGATGGCGTTGAAGAGCAAGCCCATCAGACCGCCGCCGATGACGACGCTGAGCATGATGCGCCAGCTTGCCACACCGGTAAACAGGAGGATGAGAGCTCCTAAGAGGATAGCGATGACAGATGTCTCGCCGATACTGCCCGGGATGGTGCCGATAAACATGTCGAGTGCGGAGGCCTGCAGAGGCTGTCCGGCCATCAGCTGACCCAGTGGTGTGGCGCCGCTTATGGCGTCACCGGCGAAGTGGAAGGGCTGTGCGATCCAGACGCTGTCGCCCGACATGTGGCTTGGGTAGCTGAAGAAGAGGAATGCGCGAGCCACGAGTGCGGGGTTGAGGAAATTGTAGCCGCTGCCGCCGAAGACCTCTTTGCCGATGATGACGGCAAAGGCGACGGCGATGGCCAGCTGCCAGAGGGGTACGGTTACGGGTACAATCAAGGAAATGATGATGCCAGTGCCGATGAAGCCTTCGCTTACTTGCTCGTGGCGTATTTCGGCGAAGAGGAACTCGATGAAGAGTCCGACGACATACGACACCACGATGATGGGCAGCATGCGCAGGAATCCGAACCAGAACTGGTGCCAGAAGCCCCAGTCGAGATTGTAGAAAGAGGCCGTCTGATGACCGATGTTCCACATGCCGAAGAGCAGGGCGGGCATCAAGGCTATGACAACGGTGATGATGGTACGCTTGAGGTCGACGGCGTCGCGGATGTGGCTGCCTCGGTAGGAGGGGGCTACTTTGCCGCCGGTGACGGTGTTGGGAGTGAAGGCGAAGGTCTCGAAGGCTTCGAAGGTGGAAGAGAGTTTTTCGAAGCGGCCGCCTTTACTGAAATCGGGTTTTATTTTGTCGATAAAATCTCTGAGTTTCATACGTCAATCCTCCTTTCTTATTTTTTCCAAAGCATTGCGTACAATGGCTTGGATTTCGGTTTTTGACGTGTCGGCGAATTCGCAGAGGGCCAGGTCTTCGGGTTCCACTTCGTAGATGCCGAGTTCTTCCATCAGTTCGATGTCGCCGACGATGCAGGCTTTGATAAGTTGCATGGGATAGATGTTGAGCGGAACGAGTTTCTCGAATTCACCTGTAACGAAGAGGGGTCGGTGGTCGCCGTGCCGTCCTGTGTCGAAGGTGAATTTGGAATTCTTGCATTTGAATTTTGGCAGGAATCCGCTGAGGAAGGTGCGTGAGAAGCTGAATTTGCGGAAATTAGGGCGTAGCCAGCCCATGAAGTCGTAGTAGTCGCCTTCGGGCAGGACGCTGATTTTGTCGCATTGGGCGCTCATAAAGCCGTCGGCAGCGATCGACAATCCGCTGAGCACGTCGCCCGAGATGAAGCGGGGAGCGTGACCATTCTGTGGTTTGACCATAGCGGCGAGGGCAGAAATGGAGGCTCCAGCCGTTGTGCGGTAATACTGAGGTTTTTCTACCAAGGTGCCGCAGAATGCCACGGTGCGTTCGGGCTTGTAGAGGCCGGTGCGGAAAAAATGTCCTATCGTGGCGACGTCCTGAGCGTTGACAGTCCAAACCGTTTCGCCCTTGTTGATTGGGTCGACGAAAGCGATATGGGTACCTGTAAGGCCAGCGGGATGCGGTCCGTCGAAATGGTGTATTTCAGCATTTTTGATGTTTTCGAGAAATGCGTTGTCGTTTTTTGCCGACAGGCCGAGATGAACCTTTGCGCCGACGGAGGCGAGGATGTCGATACCTTTCTGGAAATCGTCGTTGTCGAGAATGAAGGCATAGTCGACAGGCAGCGGAGAGCTGTCGAAAGCAGAAACGAAAACAGCCTTGGGGTGCGAATCGCGCTGCGGAATGATGCCGAAGGGCCGCTGTCGCAGCAGGGTCCATAAGCCGTGTTCGACCATGGTGTCGACCATTTCGTCGCGATTCATTGCGGCAAGGCGTTCGGGACTGCAGAGAGGCTGCTGAGCGGCGTCGTCTGTTCTTTCCACCACCACGGCGAGCAAGGCGCGCTTTTCGCCACGGACGATGGCTTTGACCTTTCCGTCGACGGGCGACGCAAAACGGGCATCGGGGTTATTCTTGTCAACGAAGAGTATTGTTCCGGCAGTGACGTTGTCGCCCTCACCGACCAGCAGACGTGGGTTAAGTCCCACATAATCGATGGGTTTGACGGCGAAGTCTGTCGTAGACGGCATTGCGGAAACAGTTTTTTCGGCTGTTCCCGCAATGCAGATATCTAACCCTTTTTTTATTTTTATTGAATTCAATTTATATGAAGGTTAATGTGTTAAAGCATTTTTATAGAGCAGGTTAATCGGGGCTCTAAAGGATTGTTATTTTTCTTTTTTGAGGGATGAGAGGTCGATAGGTTTGAGCATGTTCTCCGGGAGCAGAATCTTGTCGAGCTGTTCTTTGGTCAGAAGGCCGTGTTCGAGAACGAGTTCGTAGACGCCGCGTCCTGTCTCGCTGGCTTCCTTTGCAATCTTGGTGCTTTGTTTGTAGCCGATGATGGGGTTGAGCATGGTGACGATTCCGATGCTGTGTTCCACCAGCTGGCGGCAGCGTTCCTCGTTGGCGCGGATGCCGTCGATACAGAGTGTGCGCAGGGTGTCGAGGCCGTTTTCGAGCAGATGGATGCTTTCGAAAAGAGTGTAGGCAATGACCGGCTCCATGACGTTGAGTTCGAGCTGTCCGTTGTCGCTGGCGAAGCTGATAGTCATGTCGTTGCCGATGACCTTGTAGCAAACCTGGTTCATCACTTCGGGGATGACAGGGTTGACCTTGCCGGGCATGATGCTGCTGCCGGGCTGACGCTCGGGCAGGTGGATTTCGTTAAGACCGCAGCGCGGGCCGGAGCTGAGGAGACGCAAGTCGTTGCACATCTTGTTGATTTTGATGGCAAGACGTTTCATGGCGCTGCTGTATTGAATCATGCAGCTGGTGGCGCTGGTGGCCTCGATGAGGTTGTCGGCCAGGCTGATGTTCCATCCGGTCACCTTGCGCAGTGCTTTAATGCAGGCCTCGCTGTAGCCTGGTTTGGAGCAGATGCCGGTACCGATAGCGGTGGCGCCCATGTTGACGATAAGGAATTCGTCGGCAGCGTTGCGAAGGTTGTGCAGTTCGCCACGCAGAGAAGCGGCAAAACCGCCAAAGGTCTGTCCGAGAGTCATAGGCACAGCGTCCTGGAGCTGGGTGCGTCCCATCTTGATGACGTGCTTGAACTCTTCGCTTTTGCGGTCCAGAGCTTCAATCATTTTCTCGAGGCGAGGCATGAACTCAAGGTGTTCGAGGCACATAGCCATGTGGATGGCGCAGGGATAGGCGTCGTTGGTGCTCTGCGAGGCGTTGACGATGTCGTTGGGTGAGCAGAACTGATATTCACCTTTCTGGTGGCCCATGCGCTCGAGGGCGAGGTTGGCAATGACCTCATTGGCAGCCATATTGGTGCTGGTGCCGGCACCGCCCTGAATCATGTCGATAGGGAACTGGTCGTGGTAGCGTCCGGCTATGAGCTGGTCGCAGGCCCAGATGATTGCTTCGCCTTGTTCGGGAGTGATCATTCCGACCTCGACGTTTGCCATGGCAGCGGCTTTCTTGGTAATGGCCATGCCGCGAATGAAGTTATGGTAGTTGCAAAGCAGTTGTCCGCTGATATGAAAATTTTCTATTGCTCTTGATGTCTGAACTCCATAATAAGCATCTGCCGGAACTTCATGAGTTCCAAGCAGGTCGCTTTCTGTACGAAATTTTGTGTTTTCCATAGTTAATTATAATGTATATAATGTTCTTTAATATAGTTTAATATATAGAATGTAAATTTTCTTTTTGAGTCCGCAAAGGTACAAATAAAACTCAGATAAATGTTAAAAATACGGACTGAAGTGAACCTGAAACAGTATGAAGGCCAAAAAAAGCATTCGCAGATGCTATTTTTGGCCTTTTTGCAAACAGCAGACAATTGCTGTCAGGTTGCGTCACAGTCTTGTATAAAGGAGAGGCGAAAAAATGTTAAAGAGAATGATGTCTTTTTATAGGAATGCCTGGAAAACGCCCTTGTTGTTGAATTCGAGTTTTGTGCCGTTGGCGAGTTCGATTCTGTAGCGTTTGGGCGTTTTGCTGACCCAGACGATGAGTTGGCCCTCGTAGTATTTGTCGATGTGAGCCAGCAGTTGTTGAGGCAGCATTTTGGTGGGGACACCGGCATAGTTTTTCATTTCAATCCATTGCCCGTTGGCATTGAACTTGATAGTGGAGCCGTCTTCGACAGAGGCCTTGTATTCGACGCGTCGTCCCTCTTTGTTGCGCCAGGCATTGACGATGGGGGCGCCGTTCCATGCGTTGCGAATCGTTGTGCGAGCTTGTGCGGGGAGCTTTGAGCTGCTAATCTGGACTATCTGTGCGGATGATTCGTGGATGCAGAACAGAGAGATTATTGCTGCAAGGAGCAGTGTTTTGATTGATGTTTTCATTATTGTTTCTTTTAATATTGTGTTATTTTCTTGTCTTTTTGTATTCGAGTCTTTCGGAGTGTTTTTCTTCAGAGACACCATCCTCTGCGGAGTAGGCTATGTGTCCGTTGACGATAGTCATTTCCACGCGGCTATGGAATGTTTGTCCTTCGAGAGGAGACCATTGGCATTTGTAGAGGAGGTTATCTTTGGATATGTGGTTTTCGACATGAGGCTTTATGAGCGTGAGGTCGGCCTTGAATCCTTCGCGGATGAAGCCACGTTGTTTGATGCCGAAAAGCGTGGCGGGGTTGTGGCACATCAGCTTGACGATGAGGGGCAGCCACGTGTCGCGGAATTCGCGTAGCTCGTCGTCGTTGTAGCTGTTGTTGAAGAGGGGTTCGAGCATCATTGTGAGAGAATGCTGGATGGAGGGTATGCCGCCCGGAGCGTCGAAGTAGCGTTGCTGCTTGCTGGCGAGTGTGTGTGGGGCGTGGTCGGTGGCAATGGTGTCGATAAGCCCGTCGTAGAGAGCGGCCCAAAGAGCAAGGCGGTCTTCGTTGCGCTTGATTGCTGGGTTGCATTTTATGAGGTTGCCGAGTTCGGCATAGTCGCGGTCGTCGAACCAAAGGTGGTTTGGTGTCACTTCGGCAGTGACGTGTTTTTGCTCAAGAGGGAGGTTGCTCAGCAGGTCGAGTTCGGTGGCGGTGCTGATGTGGGCGATATGTAGGCGTGTGTTGTATCGGCGGGCGCGTTCGATGGCTTTGTATGTGCTGACGTAGCAAGCCTCGGTGGTGCGTATCTGAGGGTGCAGGGCTGCCGTTTCGCGGTCGGTGCCGGCGCATTCGAGCTTGAAGTTGTGGAGGTTGGCCTGAACGATGTTTTCGTCCTCGCAGTGTGCGACGATGAGTTTCTTGCTTTGTTCGAAAAGTTTGTCGAGAGCTTGAGGGTCGTTGACCAGCATGTCGCCCGTGCTGCTGCCGAGGAAGAGCTTGATGGCGGCATATTTGGCGGTGTCAGCCTCGAGCAGCTGGTCGATGTTGCTGTTGGTGGCACCGAGCATAAAGCCGTAGTTGGCGGCACTTGTCCGGGCTGCTATCAGGCATTTCTCTTCGAGCAGTTCCATCGTCGTTGTCTGCGGCTTGGTGTTGGGCATATCGATGAACGAGGTCACGCCGCCGGCCACTGCAGCGCGGCTCTCGGTGGCTATGTCGGCCTTTTCGGTCAGCCCCGGCTCGCGGAAATGCACGTGAGTGTCGATTACGCCAGGCAGGAGATAGAGGCCGGAGGCATCTATGGATGTGAGATGTGAGAACTGAGATGTGAGATGTGAGAACTGAGATGTGAGAACGGCTTTGCTCGGGGTAACGCGCTCGATAACATCATTGTTGATAATGACGTTGCCTTTGAATATTTGTCCTTCGTTGACAATGGTTGCGTTCTTGATTTCTATTAAGCCGTTATTTGCCATTGTTTTTTGCTGTTTTAATGGAAGAGGTCAAAAGAGAGATTAATTCGTTAACGTCGCCGTTTAGTGATTTGTATGCATTGTCGTCAATAAATTCGGATGCATATAAAAGCACAATCCAGTATTGTGTTTCATCTGCCTCTTTTAGAGCTATTGAATATTTGCTGATAAAGTCAGAGTTGCTTTGTGCATTGCGTGCTTCCCGAATATTTGCACCGATACTTGTGCCGCTTTTCAGGATTTGTTTGCTTATGACATATTCTTTTTTACTATCAGTGAGAAAGGAATATAATTTTATGATTCTCAATGCAAAGTCAAAACTGCGGTCTCTTATTATATGTCCCATAACTAATTAATGTTTCGATAAAAAAACATCTCCGTTCTCACATCTCACATCTCACATCTCACATCTCCGTTCTCACATCTCACATCTCACATCTCCGTTCTCAGAACTTGTTTTTATCGCTCCAGCGTCGACCGGCCTCGTAAGCCTCGGCGGAGGTGGTGTAGATATTCTTGACAACGAATTGGCCTGTGTGGTCTATGCATCCCCAGCGGCCGTCCATTTTGGCGGGTGCGGCGCGGTTGTTCCAGGTTTTGATGAATAGTTTTGCGTCTTCAAGAGTCGGTTGAATGACCCACTGTCCTTTGTAGTTGACGTAGCCCCAATATCCAGTTTCGGGGTTGCGGATAGGGTAGAGCCAGTGTCCCAGTTCTTGGTTGTTGTCCCATTCGTAGCCTGCTTGCCATGCTTCGCTGCTGAGAGTGAACACAATTTGAGACAGCAGTTCGCCGTTGTTGTCGATGCTGCCCCAGCGTCCGTCGAGTTTGCAGGTGGCGAAATCGCCGGTGTCGTTGGTGAAGTGGGTGGCATCGTCGTAGATGGGGCTGATAACCCATTCGCCTTCATAGTCGACCCAGCCGTGTTTGCCTGTGGCGATGTCGGTTACCGGGAGGCGCCAATCCTTGATGTTGCGTCCATGCTCTTTTTGGCTCAGTGCGTAGTCGGCGTCCTCGCGAGTGTAGAAAATGCATCGTGACACGACATTGCCGTTGCGGTCGATAGAGCCCCAGCGTCCGTCGCGTTTCACTTGAGCATAGATGTAGTTGTGGTCGGGACCGAAGAAGTCGTAGTCCTCATATTCGGCATCTATCACCCAGCGTCCCAGGTAGTTGACATAGCCCCATTTGTGAGAGTCCTTGTCCTGTGTGGGATAGCGCCAAGTGTCGTAATGGCGGCTGTGGATCCACTGTTTTCCTGCGAGGTCGGCATGTTCTTGTGCCATGAAGACGGGGGCGATGACCATGACGCCTTTGCGGTCGATGCAGCCCCAGCGTCCGGCGGTCTTGACGGCAGCAAAACTCATAGGTTCGTCGCCATAGAACTGTGTTGCGCCGTCGTATTGCGGTTGGAATTTCCAGTTGCCGTAATAGTCGACGAAGCCCCATTTGCCGTCAGCAGGATTTTGAGCCGGATAGAGCCATTTGCCAGGTTCGTCGCCTTTCTCCCATTCACGGCCGGCGGCTTCAGCCTCTGCGCTTGTGATGAAGATGTTGCGGACAATCATTTTGCCACGCACGTCGACACAGCCCCAATAGCGGTCGACCTTGACGACGGCAAAGCGTTTGAAATGGCCCTGAAACTCGTAGGCGTACTGGAATTGCGGTGCGATTTGCCAGCCGCCATCGCTGTTGCGGTAGCCATAGAGCTTGGTGCTGGATTGCATCTCAAGTTTCTGAGCATTAGTGGCTGATGCTGGTATCAATGCTATTATTAACAGCAAAAAGAGTCTTTTCATGTAGTTTTTATATTATCGAAACAAAATGCAAAAATACGAAATTTTCATAAAGTGAAGAAAAAAAGTAATAAATCTTGAAGAAAAGAGACTGGCATTGTATACTGTAGGCAGAACAACAGAGCCACATCACGGCGTTCGACCAGTCCACTTTGTCGTGTTGCCAAATGAAAAATTATTTTACTGATTCGTTTATTTGTATTATCTTTGCATTTTACAAATAATGTTAAAAATAATTTAATATCATTGATATGCAAAGAGATACACAGATTTTTGACCTCATTCAGAAAGAGCGTGAGCGTCAGACCAAAGGCATCGAGCTGATTGCCTCCGAGAATTTTGTCAGCGACCAGGTGATGGAAGCCATGGGCAGTGTTATGACCAACAAATATGCCGAGGGTTATCCTGGAAAGCGCTACTATGGTGGTTGCCAGATTGTTGACCAGAGCGAGACTATCGCCATCGAGCGTGCAAAGAAACTCTACGGAGCATGCTGGGCAAATGTGCAGCCCCACAGTGGTGCACAGGCCAACATGGCTGTTTTTCTGGCATGCATGAATGCAGGTGATACTTTCATGGGTATGGACCTGAACCACGGTGGTCACCTTAGCCACGGCAGCCCCGTAAACTTCAGCGGTATTATGTATAAAGTTGTCGGATACCAGGTTAAAGAAGAGACCGGTACTGTCGACTATGATGATATGGAGAAGAAAGCCCTCGAACACCGTCCTAAGATCATTATCGGAGGTGGCTCGGCATACAGCCGCGACTGGGATTGGGCTCGCATGCGCGAAATTGCCGACAAGGTTGGTGCTATCCTCATGGGCGACATCAGCCACCCCAGCGGCCTCATCGCCAAGGGTTATCTGAACAATGCTGTCAAGTATTGCCACATTGTCACCACTACTACCCACAAGACCCTCCGCGGACCTCGTGGCGGTATGATCCTGATGGGTCAGGATTTCGACAATCCGTGGGGCAAGACCACACCTAAGGGTGAAATCAAGAAGATGAGCGCTCTGCTCGACAGCGCCGTATTCCCCGGCACGCAGGGTGGTCCTCTGGAGCACGTCATTGCAGCCAAGGCAGTTGCTCTCGGCGAGGCTTTGACCGACAGCTACGACCAGTACATCCAGCAGGTGATGAAGAATGCCAAGGTCATGTGCGAGGCTTTTGTCAACAAGGGCTACAAAGTCATCAGCGGTGGTACTGACAACCACCTGATGCTTATCGACCTTCGTACGAAGTTCCCCGAACTGACCGGTAAAGAGGCTGAGAATGCACTTGTTGCTGCCGACATCACCGTCAACAAGAACATGGTTCCTTTCGACAGCCGCAGCGCTTTCAAGACCAGCGGTCTGCGCGTCGGAACTCCTGCCATCACCACTCGTGGCTTGAAGGAAGCCGATATGCCCGTCATCGTCGACATGATCGACACCGTTCTTTGCAACCCGACCGACGAGGCTGTCCGCGCCAAGATTACCGGCCAGGTCAACGAGATGATGCAGAACCGTCCTCTCTTCGCTTGGTAGTATCCAGGTGTACACAAACAAAAATAACCGCCGAGGGCGCATGCCCTCGGCGGTTATTTATATTTGTAGTGAGTGGCAAGTCCGATTTTGCTTCACAGAAAATGAGCGTCTGTGGCTTCCCCTGAAATTGGTTGACTGATTTTGGGTTAAAAAAACAGGCAGGCATTTGCGGACCGTAGTCCGATAATGCCTGCCTGTCTGTTCGGTATGCCGAAGTGGGGCTATTTGACTACTAAGCGTCGAATTGTATTGCTGCCGTTGTTGTCGGTGAGGCGTATGAAGTAGATGCCTTTGGAGAGGCCGCTCACGTCGACTGTGGCGTGGCAATGGTTGTCGCAGGCAAGTTCGCGGCTCAACACTGTGCGTCCGGAGGCGTCGACGAGTATCATCGTCATTTCGCCGTTGATGCCGTTAAGACTTATGGTTACCATTGATGTTGCAGGGTTGGGGTAGACACTTATGTCGATGTCGCCCGAGGGGTCGATACTTTCGGTTGTCTCGAAATAGGCTACAAGAGAGCGGTCGGAGGTCACCGTAAAGGAGTAGGGGTTCTCTGTCGAGTTGTCGCTCCAGTGGGAGAATGTGCTGTTGCTTCCTGTTGGCACTGCGGTCAGGGTGGCGGTGCTGCCGTAGGTGTAGGTGCCGCTACCGGTGACGTGGCCTAACGACGGGTCGTTGCTGGTTGCTGTGACTTCGAATTGCTTGAGGTCGAACACGGCGTTGATGGTTGTCGTAGTGGTTATGGTGCCAGACCATTGGAGCATGTAGCTGTTGTAGGATGAAGTCTCGTTGATGCGGTCGGTGCCGTTGATGTAGAGATGCGACATGTAGCTTCCGGCCGATGGCAGGAACAGTAGGGTGATGGTTGAGCCGCTGGGCATCTCTTGTGTTGTTCCGCATAGTTCGTTTTGCTGATTACTTTCGTTCCGGATGGACCCGTTGCCATCGCCGGTGCAGGAGAATGTGACGGGTGCAAGGCTGACGCCCGTGACGCTGATGTTGATGTCATCGACCATGACATAAGTGTAGTCGTTAGGCGATGTGTGTCGGAATGCGATGCGGAAGCTTTGTCCGGCATAGGCTGTCAGGCTGACGCTGCGCTGAGTCCAATCCTCTTCGCTGTTGTAGCTTATGGTTTGCAGCGGAGTCCATGTGGTGCCGTTGGTGCTTATCATTATTTGGTATACCTGTCCGCTTCCCGATTCGGCATAGATGAGGTCATACCATGAGATTGTTGCCGACTCGACATTCGGCAGGGTGATCTGCGGGGTTGCGAGCCAGTTGTAGTATGAAGCGTTGTCGATAATCGAGCCTAAAGAGGCGCTGCCGTTATGTGAGACGGTACCGCCACCGCTCCAATTGTATTGCATCCATGCATAGCTGTCGCTGTTGTCGGTCCAAATGTCCCAGCAGATGGAGGGTTCGTTGGCTTCGAAGCCCATAGAGTAGGGGAATGTGGTGATTGCGGAGCAATCGGTTACCGTAACGGTCAGAGTGTCTTTGATGACAAGGTTTCCGTTTGTGGCTGTCGCAATGATGTCGTATGTTCCGGCGTTGTTCCATATTGCTGAGACTGTTGTCCCAACGGCAGTATTGTTGGAGGCGCCTTGGAGATTCCAGCTGACGGAGTAGCCGGAGCCCGTAATGGTTGCGGAGAAGGTGTAGGCTTCACCTGTGCGCAGCTCGGTAGGGCCGTCGATGGCGATGTCGGCAGCGGCTGTATTCTGTGAGGTGACGCACTTGATTAGCCATGAGTATTGGAGCGTTGAAATGTCATGGAGTGCGGACCATGAAGTGCCGTTGGTCGATACCCAGTCGCTGTTGGGGTCGCCCACGTAGTTGCATGCTGCGGCGGGGTAGTCGATCGTGTTGTTGTGGAAGGTCACCCACAGATAGTTGTTCTGGCTGATGGCAAGAGGAGTAGAGAGCGAGCAGACGTTGTAGGCGTTGGTGTTGCTAAGCGTGTAGGTCTGGCTGCGGAGCAGGGTTGTGGGAGCCGTTGCGGTACCACTGTAAATGTTGAGAGTGTATTGGCCGCTTTCGACAATATAGAGCAGAACGCTTTCGAGGGAGTTGTGACCTGCGAGTTGGGCGGGCGAGAAGCTTATGCCCCAGTAGAGGTTTCCGCCGGCACCGATGTTGGTGGAAAAGGAGCTGTCGGCGCAATAGGAGAGGGTGTCACCCATGGTCTGAGGTGTGCTGCTGCTTTGGAAGATGCCACGAATCATAAATGTGTATTTCCAGCTGTTGCCGATGGAGTTCAGCGAAGAGCCCCAGAGCAGTCCGTCGTTGTTGCCGCTGCAGTAGGTCAGCGAGGCGGGGTAGGCCACGCCTATGTTGTGGAATGCAATCCATAGGGGTTGAGTTCCGTCGACAGATACAGCTGTCGGTAGCGTGAGCGTCTTCCAAGTTTCCTCATCGTTCGTCGAGGCGGTGAAAGTGGTGGTATAGACGCTGTTGGAAGTGTTTCCGGAGTAGATGGTAAGGTCGTAGCTGCCAGCTTCCGTAATGTAGACTTGCACTTTCTTAAGGTCGTGGCCTGCAGTGAGCGACACGGCTGGAATCATTATGCCCCAATAGGCGTCGCTGCTGTTGTCGCCGGTGCCAAAAGAACTGACTCGGTGGGTTCCGGGACAGTAAGTGATGGTGTCGCCTGCAATCGGAGTGAATAATGCGGTCATTGTCACGTTGCCGCCGTTGGCTATAAACTGGCGCGGGTTGTACTTGTATCCGTCGCTCCATTGTTCGAAACGGTAGCCGCTGTTGGCTGTGGCCAAGAGAGAGACGGTGTCGCCGAACGGTTTATTGCCGCCTCCGCTGACGGTGCCGTAGGAGGTGTTGCTTGAGGTGACGGTGACAATGCTGCTGCTGTTCCAGTTGTTGTTGGGCTGGATGCCGATAATGGCGCTGTTGTTGAGGTTGAAGGTGTAGGAGCTGTTGCCGCCGGTTCCGCCCGATGCAGGGTTGAGCTGTCCGATGGTGTAGAAGCCGTCGCACCATCCGCCCCAGCCCCAGTTGAAGTGGAACTGGCCTGTCGAAGTGTTGTAGCCGTCACATACGAAGGCATGTCCGGCAGAGGTGTCGTAGCCGGTGTATATGACGGGGCGATTGTTGTTGAGTTCGTTCTGCAGCAATGCGGCCCACTGTTGGTCGGAGTAGTCTTCGGAGTGTACGCTGTGCAGGAGAGGACTGTATTTGAAATAGGTTTTGAGAGCGTTTTCGGCCGAGGCGCGTGTGATTGAGCCATAGCTGATGGTTGCTGCACCGCTGGACGAAACGCCGTATCCCATTTCGACAGCCACGCCGATATGGAACATAAGAGTGGCGACAGCATTGACCTGCGCTGTCGTGCTTGTCGAGCTGAGTGCGTTAGGCATCGTGCTCCAGTTGTAGGTGGTGTTGCCGAAATTGGCGGAAAGGGTGCCGAACTGGTAGTGTCCGTAGCTGTGCGAGCCATAACCGGTAGTCGGGTGGCTCCAGTATTTCATGACCTGAGCTGTTGCCGTTGCGGTACATCCCGTCACGGCGTTTTCGCCTGCATCGGAGTCATAGGGACATTGGTTGTTGTAGTAAGGGCTTTGGTTCCATGTTGTTTGTAACAGCGGTCCGACAACAGATTTGCTCGAACCCGTTGCAGCTCGTCCAGAGAGCAGTTTTTGCCATTCTTCGGCGACGATATTGCTGATGTCGTCGGAAGAACGCAGAGTGCTTGAGGCGTTTGGACTTTGCGACAAGCGCTTGTAGTGCTTTATCTGGTCCTCGTAACCTTGCAGCCACAGACGTATATTGATTGGCATCATGTCGGTTTTGAACTGGTTGCTGAGTGAGTAGGCGAGAATGGGCTTTACGCAATCGTCGCCCGACACGATGACAAAGCCGTCGCCGTTTGAAAACAGGTAGAATTCGCTGAACGGCAATGTGGCGGACATGTCTTCGAGGGGTTTTATCTCGTTAACAGACACCGTTTTGAGGAAATTGGTTGCCACGGTGCGAGCTGTCTCCATATCAACAGGATTGGCCATAAGTTTTGCCGATGCGACCAAGGTGATGAGAAAAATAATAATGTTTCTTTTCATCTTTTTATTGTTATTTATTTGATAAGTAATTATTTACTTTGTGGGAATAATAGAATATATATATGCAAATATACGTTTTTTTCCGAATAATTGACCTTTAATAATTACTTTTCAAACGGCGTGGTATGCCTGCGAATACCTAATGAGTATAGAAAATGCAATGAGCAATTAAACGAATTGAGTCCGACATTTGATTAAACTATGAAGGAGGACGTAGCTGCCTACTCTTATTCAATTGTGGAGTGAGAGGGGAGTGAAAGGGGAGTGAGGGGGACAATAGATCTGTATTGTTGACATTAAGGAATTTGTTTTGCAAGCAGAAAGCGAATTAAACGGTTTTTAGAAGTTGTTTGTATTAAAAAATGGAAATAGTGACATTTTGTCAGTTTTTGCATGTTGGAGTAGATTTTGATATGTCTTTTGTTCAGAAAGGAAAAAAAACTATGAATCTGAACAACTTTACAATCAAAGCACAAGAATCAGTACAAAAGGCTGCAGAGATAGCTCAGGCGCATCAGGCACCGAGCATCGACACGGTTCACCTGCTGAAAGGAATGCTGAGTGAAGATGAGAACGTCACGCCTTATCTTCTGAAGAAGATGGAGGTGAACATACCGCGTTTGTCGCAGGCGTTGGACGCCCAGATGCAGTCGTTGCCACGCGTAAGTGGCGGAAGCCAGTATGCCAGCAACGACCTCAACAACGCACTCATCAAGGCTCAACAGACAGCCACAGAGATGAACGACGAATTTGTCTCGGTCGAGCACCTGCTGCTGGGTTTGCTTGCTGGACGTGACAACACGGCGCGTCTGCTCAAGGATGCAGGTGCTTCGGAGAAGGCATTGAAATTAGCTATCGCCGACCTGCGCAAAGGCAGCAAAGTGGGGAGCCAGACAGCAGAGGACTCCTTCAACGCCCTCAACAAGTATGCCCGCAACCTTAACCAGTTGGCTCAAAGCGGAAAACTCGACCCTGTCATTGGACGTGACGAAGAGATACGTCGTGTGTTGCAGATATTGAGCCGTCGAACCAAAAACAATCCTATCCTTATCGGTGAGCCTGGTGTCGGAAAGACTGCAATAGCCGAAGGTATTGCGCACAGAATCGTCAGCGGCGATGTTCCTGAGAACCTTAAGTCCAAGACGATCTATTCGCTTGATATGGGAGCGTTGATAGCAGGAGCCAAGTACAAGGGCGAATTCGAGGAACGTCTGAAAAGCGTGATTCGCGAAATCAATGAAGCTGACGGCGAGATTATCCTCTTTATTGATGAAATCCATACACTTGTCGGTGCCGGAGGTGGCGAGGGTGCAATGGATGCCGCCAACATCCTGAAGCCTGCGTTGGCTCGTGGAGAACTACGTGCCATCGGTGCCACAACATTGGCAGAATACCAGAAATACTTTGAAAAAGACAAGGCTCTTGAACGTCGTTTCCAAAGTGTGCTTATCGACGAACCGACGGTGGCCGACACAATCTCGATACTGCGTGGACTAAAGGAGCGCTACGAGGTGCATCACAAAGTGCGTATCAAAGACGAGGCCATCATTGCTGCCGCCGAGCTCAGCAACCGCTACATCAGCGACCGTTTCCTGCCGGACAAGGCTATCGACCTTATTGACGAAGCTTCGGCCAAACTGCGAATGGAAATAGACTCGGTGCCAGAGGAATTGGATGAGATTGAACGCAAGATTCGCCAGCTTGAGATTGAACGCGAAGCCATCAGCCGCGAGAACTCGCAAACAGGCTCGTTGCGCAGCGACGAAATCCAGGTCAACAGCGACAAGTTGCACCGCATCGGACAGGAAATAGGCGAGCTTACGGAACAGCGCGACCAGATGAAGGCACGTTGGCAGAACGAAAAGAGCGTTGTCGAAGCCATACAGACCGAGGTCAAGAACATAGAAAGTTACAAATTCGAGGCCGAGCAAGCCGAACGGCAAGGCGACTACGGTAAAGTGGCAGAACTGCGCTACGGAAGAATAAAGGAAGCTGAGAAACACGTTGATGAACTCAAGTTGCAACTGCGTTCCATGCAGGCAGACAAAGCGCTGATCAACGAGGAGGTGGACAGCGAGCAGATTGCCGAGGTGGTGAGCAAATGGACTGGCATACCTGTCACAAAAATGATGCAAAGCGAACGTGAGAAACTGCTGCATCTCGAAGACGAACTGCACAAGCGCGTTGTGGGGCAGGACGAGGCTATCAACACTATAGCCAATGCCATACGTCGTAGCCGTACCGGCTTGAGCGACGGTCGCCGACCGATAGGCAGTTTCATATTCCTTGGAACGACGGGTGTCGGCAAGACCGAGCTGGCAAAAGCCCTTGCCGAGGTGCTTTTCGATGACGAGGACATGATGGTCCGTATCGATATGAGTGAGTATCAGGAGCGTCACAGCGTCAGCCGACTCATTGGAGCACCTCCGGGTTATGTTGGATACGACGAGAGTGGCCAGCTCACCGAGGCTGTGCGACGCAAACCATACAGTATCGTGCTGTTCGACGAGATTGAGAAAGCCCACCCTGATGTGTTCAATATCCTGCTACAGGTGCTTGAGGATGGCCGTTTGACGGACAACAAAGGTCGTACGTGCGATTTCAAGAACACGATAATAATCATGACCTCCAACATGGGTAGCAATATTATCCAAGAACGGTTGAGCGACGCCATGAACATCAACGACTACACGATAGAGAAGACGAAGGAAGAGGTGATGGAGCTTCTGAAACAGAACATGCGTCCCGAATTCCTGAACCGTATCGATGAAATCATAATGTTCCGCCCGCTCAGCAAAAAACAGATCCGCGAGGTTGTACGTATACAACTTGCTGCTGTCGCCAAGATGCTCGAGAAGAACGAGATACTCATAAGTGCCACAGACGAGGCTGTTAACCACCTTGCTGATATCGGATTTGACCCTGCCATGGGTGCCAGACCTGTGAAACGAGTCATCCAGCGTCAGATACTGAACGAGTTGTCGCGTCAGATACTGGAAGAGAAAGTCCATACCGGTGAAGACATCATCATCGATGTTATCGACGACCATTTCGTGTTCTACAATGCCAACAAAAAATAAAGCTGCCGCACAGCAAAACGTGTAGACGCTTTATACTAAAGGTTATAGAATGAGTCGAGCCTGTCGGTGATTCCCAATCGAATTGCCGACAGGTTTTTTTTTTGTGGGCAGCTTACGCTCAAGAAAGCTGCATTTACGACAGATGGGTAAGGAAAGGGAATGCGAGATTCCGGTACCATTCGCTGTAGGTGTTGTCGTTGTTGCGAAGGTGGTATATTACGGGTTCGATTGCTTCTGTCGTTATTTTGGTGAACTGCAAGACAGACAGTTTTGGATTGTCGGACGGACGGTTGGCAATATGTAGCTCAGAAGATAGATAAAGCCCGTTTTGGGAAGCTGTTGCTATCGCGTTGTCGCATAGAGTGTAAGGAATGATGATGGCAACTACTGGTGCAGCGCTTTTGCTGGTTGTTGCTTGGCTGTTCAGCAGCTTAGAAGAGATGTGCATCAGTTGTCCGAGAGGCATTGTGTCGTCGTGCCGAGCCAGCCTTTTTCGCGGGTCGTTGTTACGGAGCGAATTGGTGAAGTAGGGAGGGTTGGAAATGATGATGTCGTAGCGTCTGTCAGTTACTTGGTTAGCGAAGTCTTCCAAAGAGAGATTGTAAGCCGCGATTCTGTCGCTCCAAGGCGATTTTTTGAAATTGCTGTCGGCTACCGTGGTGGTTTTTGTGTCGATGTCGATGGCATCGATTTTTGAATTGGCGAAACGTTGTGCCATTATCAGTGCCAGAATGCCGCATCCGGTCCCGATGTCGAGTATACGATGAGGCTCCGACTCTGTAGAGACGAGTGTGCCCAGCAGAAGTGCGTCGGTGCCCACTTTCATGGTTGCGCCTTCGTCTTCAATCGAGAATTGTTTGAAATGGAACATTGTTGTCAGAAGAGATTAGTTTAAAAAAAATGCTGTATGCGTGAGGCATACAGCATTTTTTTGTTTGAGTTATAAGAGTTACTTCTTGACGTCTTTGGAGGCGTTGTAGAAGAGTTTGAGAGCGCTTGATGCACGGAGTTCCTGTTTGATGTCGCTGATGAGACCCATTTTCACCTTGCCGTCGGCTTTGATAGCGAAGGTGAGAAGTTTGCTATCCTCTTCGGAACGGGCGCTCTTTTCGAGTTCGACAAACTGGCGAATGTCTTCGACGTCAGCGATTTGGTCGTTGAGCTGGATACGGGGTTCTGTACCGTACTTAGCAGTGTAGTTATCTTGAGGAACACCGATGTTGATGTAGCTTACCAGACTCTTTTTCTCCAGTTTGGTCACTTCAGAACCTTTAGGAGGCGTGATTTTGACGAAGAGTTCGCTTTCACGCATGGTAGTGATGACCATGAAGAAGAACAGGAGCATGAAGATAATGTCCGACATCGAGCCCATGTTGAGGCCTGGTGTGCCTTTGTCATTTTTTTGTTTAAAACGTGCCATTATTATGCTCCTCCATTATTTGTGTGGTTCAGCCTCGGAGATAGCGACAGGAATAGCCTTGTCGATAGCGTCGCGATGGGCTTCGTCTAAGTCTTTGTAAGGTCTACTGAATTTCTCACGCGAGAGTTCGTCACGCATCTCGTTGATGGCGGCGGTGAGTTCGTTTTGCACCTTGAAATAGGTGTCGTACGAAGTACCACGGTCGTTCTGTAACGAGATGACACCTTTCGAGACACGGTATTTGCCGATGAACTCGATGTCAATTTCTTCCTTCTGCGGCAGGTCTTCGCGATCTGTGGGGTTGCCCAAGAATTCTTTAGCGCGTTCCTTAAGCAGGCTGATGTCGCCGATCTCTTTGTTGAAGAGGATACGGTCGTTTCGGTTGATTTTGACCTGGAAGATGTTTCGTTCACGAACTTCTGGCGGAGTAAAGTCCGGCGGCAGCGGTGGCGGCAAACGTCGGGCGATACCCATATCCGTGTTGATGCTGGAGGTCATCAGGAAGAATGCCAACAGCAGGAACGATATGTCGGACATGGCGCTTGTATTTAAGCCAGGAGTTGATTTTTTACCCATAGTACTAATTACTTTTTAAAAGCTTTTGAAATAGCGGAATAGATCATCAGAACCAAAGCGCCTATGACAGTGATATAGGTTGCATAGCAAGCAATGGCGATGAGTTTGGCTGCGGATTCGGAAGTTTTGTAGCGGAGTAGGAGTTCCTTCGGCATAGTGTCGCCTAAAGCGAGAAGGACAGAAACTACGACAACAACGACAACGGCACCAGCAAATACTGCAGCTTTTTTGGGTTTGTCTTTAAGGCTGATGATACCGTAGAAGAGCCATACAAGGAGGCTGCAACCGATATAGCAGATGAGAACCCAGAAAGCCACGTCGAACAGCCCACCAAACTTTGTTTGGTTAGCGGCAAACATAATGGCGCAAACGGCGATTATGACTGCAACGGCAAGGCTGATGTACATTATAAGTTTTCTTGTTTTTTCTTGCATGATGATTTTTTGTTTTAATGGTTAGAGATTTAAAGGTTAAAAGGCAGACATCGAGAGTGATGTTTTTTGAAACCTTTTAGTAATCAGGAGCAAGAAACTATTTGCGGTTCTTGATGAGGATATCCATGAAGGTAATGGAACCATCTTCCATCTGAGAGACGAGGCTTTCGATTTTGGTAAGAAGATAGTTGTAGAAAATCTGAAGGATGATAGCAACGATAAGACCGAAGACGGTTGTAAGAAGAGCGACCTTCATACCACCAGCGACGACGGTCGGGCTGATGTCACCAGCTTTTTCGATATCATCGAATGCCTGGACCATACCGATGACGGTACCGAGGAATCCGAAAGAAGGAGCCAGGGCGATGAACAGGGCGATCCAAGTGAGGTTAGCTTCGAGGCGAGCCATCTGAACACCACCGTAGGAGGTGACGGCTTTTTCGACGTTTTCGAGACCTTCGTTGACGCGGTCAAGACCTTGGTAGAAGATGCTGGCAACGGGGCCGCGGGTGTTGCGGCAGAGCTCTTTAGCTGCGTTGTAGTCGCCTTTCTTGACATTGTCTTCGATGCCGTTGAGCAGAGCGTCGACATTGGTGGTTGACATATTCAGGTAGATGATACGCTCGATAACGAGAGCCATACCAAGGATGAGGCAGAGAAGCACGGGGGTCATCCAGCCTGCACCACCCTGAATGTATTTTTCTTTCAGTACTTCGTGGAACGATTTGGATTCTACCTCTTCGTCCGTGGCTGCTGCAGCAGTTTCTGCAACGGCCTCTTCGGCTACGGCAGCAGCGGAATCTTCGGTGACTTCGGTCTGGGCGGCAGTATCGGTGTTGACGTCCTGAGCCTTAACACTGTTGAGATTGGTGAATGCCAATAATCCAATTACTGACATTAATGCAATTACTTTTTTCATTTTGATTTAGATTGTGTTAATTATTAATTAGTTAGTTTGTTTTTCGTATTCCACAATATGTTTGCAAATTTAGCAATAAGTTTACATTTGCGAAATTTTTTTCTATTTTTTTTTCAATTTAATGGTTTTAATCTTATTTGATAAGTGTATAAGTGTTTGCAAAAGTGTGTTTTGTGTGTTTTACAGATTATTCTGTTTTAACATGTTTTAGACGTTCCTGTCAAGAAGTGAAAGAGCGATGGTGCGGAGTGTGTTTTTTTGTTCGTCGGGACGGCTTATGGAGTCGAGTTCGTGCATGGCTTGATTGGTGAGTTCGTTTATGCGTGTTTCGACGTCGTTACGGATTTCGAGTTGGTTATAAATATTTAGTACTTCTTTTATTTTATTGTCTGCATTTTCTGGATTGGTGGAGAAGAGGTGCATTAGTATTTGTCTCTGTTCGGGGGAGGCTTTTTCGATGGCTCTCAGGAAGAGGTATGTCTTTTTGTTGTCGCGTATGTCGGTGCCTGTCTGTTTTCCGAAGGTTGCAGTGTTGCCGAAGGCGTCCAGCAGGTCGTCGCGTAGCTGGAAAGCCAGTCCGATGCCGATGCCGAAATTGTACAGGTGTTTGATGTCGTTGTCGGGTGCATTGGCATAGAGGGCTCCGATTTGCAGAGCGCCGCCGAGAAGGACGGCCGTCTTGAGGCGTATCATTTCCATGTATTCGTCGATGGTGACGTCGTCACGACTTTCGAAATTCATATCGTATTGTTGTCCTTCGCAGATTTCCATGCTGGTTTTTTCGAACGTCTGAAGTATGCGTTGCAGATTGTCGTGAGGAGTGCGCAGGAAATAGCGCCAGGCGAGAATGTTCATGGCGTCGCCCGAAAGGATGGCGGTGTTGTCGTTCCATTTGCGGTAGACGGTTGGTTTGCCGCGTCTTACCGGCGAACGGTCCATGAGGTCGTCATGAAGTAGTGTGAAGTTGTGGAAGGTCTCGATGCCGATGGCTGCATAGCGTACCGACTCGATATTGCCGCCGAAGAGTTCGTTGGCGGCGAGCAGGAGTATGGGTCGTATGCGTTTGCCGCCGTCGGCCAGTGTATATGCTATGGGTTCGTACAGTTGATTTGGGGTCCCTGTGAAAGACTCTTGGTTGAAATAGTTTTTAACTGTTTCTGCTAATTGTTGGAATGTATGCATTGTGAGGAATTGTTTGAGTGGGTCTAAGGGGTTTAATTTTTGTTCACGGAGCGTTTGTGTATTTTTAAGAGACAAAAAGTCAGAAAGGATAGTCGATTCCGAAATTTGCTGTAAACTGTGATATTTTCCAGTAGGGAGGACGCCAGCGTCGCGATGCTTCGGCACCTGGGTCGTAGAGAGGAATTGCGAGGTCGACGCGGAGGGTGACTATCGAGATATTGGCACGTAGTCCGAATCCGATGCCGGAGGCGATGCTTCTGGCGATGTTGTCGAGACTGATTTGTCCTTCGGGGAATTCGTCGGATTCGTTTGCGAGCCATACATTGCCGAAATCGGTGAAGAGGGCGCCTTCGAAGACGGAGAAGATGGGGAAGCGGTATTCGAGGTTTGCGACGAGTTGGATGTCGCCGATACGCTCAAGCATATTGTCGCTGTCGCTTTGGTAGTTGCCGGGTCCGAGGTGTCGCAGGTGCCAAGCCCTGATGGTGGTTGGTCCGCCTCCGAAGAAGCTTTTTTCGTAGGGCATAGCTTTCGAGTTGCCGTAGGGGAATCCGATGCCGGCGAGAAGGCGTGTGACGAAGGTGCTTTTGCGTCCGAAGTAGAAATAATGTTTGTATTCGGTGTTGAGTCTGACGTATTGCGAGAATGGGACTCCGATGACTTGACGGATATTGTTGTCGTCGGTCTGGCTGTTCGTGAGCTTGCCGATGGTGGCGAGGATGTTGCCTGCGCTTTCGACCGAGAGGTGGAAATAGTTGAAGTCGGTGCGTTCGCCATAGCGCTGTGAGTTGTAGATGTAGTCGTATCGTGCGTCGACGATAAAGTGGTCGCTGTACTGGTATTTAATGCGTGCATCGCTCATGTTGGCCATGCGGCTACGGAAAGTGCTGTCGATGTTGAAGAAGCGGACGAAGGTCATTTCGAGCGGCAGCAGCTGGTGGCTGTGTTGGTTACGGTTCCAGCTGTAGCCGAAACCGGTGTTGAAAGTCAGTCGTTCGAAATAGCTGTGCAGCTGGTAGTCGCCACCGAGAGTGATAACGGTATGCGGGCGCATGCGTTGCCAAAGGATGTCTTTGGTGAAAGGGAAAAGGAACGTGGGCAGGTCGAGCGAGAGGTTCAGTCCGCTCTCGAAGCTGCTGACGTTGTCGCGCAATTCGCTGTTGTTGTTCTTGAATATTAGTTTAGGAAGTTCAATCAGAAACGAGCCTTCGGTCTTGAAAAGTTCGGCACCGCCAAAGAGGTTCTTGTTCTGGTAGCTGAGTTTGGCCTCGACACCGAAATTGCCGCTCATGAATCCTTGGCTTTCCGATCCGAAAGGTGAGGAGTTGTTGATTTCGATTGAGGCAGCAAAACGTTGTCGCTTTGCGTTGAGGAGCCTGATTTTGGCATCGAGCAGCCTGTTGGTGTCGCTGCTGTTTGGCGATTCGGCGAACTCGATGTTTATGTACTTGAAGTTGCGCAGGTTGAGCAGGGATGTATATGTGCGGTTAGTGTTGCGCGGGCGGAACGTCTGTCCGTGGAAAAGGAAGAGAGTCCTGTTTATCACTCGCGGCTTGAGAGTCATCGGTTGATTGTACAGATAGGTGTATTCGGTGGTCCGGTTGCGGAACGACATTGTAGAGATGGTGGTGTCGAAGTCGCTGTTGCTGTTGCTCGAAGCCGACGAGTTGGGGTAGACGAAAATTCTGTCGAGATGATAAACGTGCAGTGGTTGTGAGACAGTCTTCTGGTTTTGGTTGACAAAAGTGGGGTTATGGACAGTGAGCCGGATATTGAGAATATGGTCTTCGAAAGCGGTGTCGACAAGGTAGGAAACGAGGTCGGTGGAGGCGTGAAAATAGCCTTCGTTGCGCAGTTTGTCGACGATTCGTGTGCGCTCTTTGTCCATTTTGTCTTGGTCGTAGTAGTCGCCGACTTGCAGTAGGCTCTCGTTGCTCCATTGCTTTATAAGTTTTTCGACTTCAGGTGTTTCGGCACGGAATGAGATGTCTTTTATGCGATAGCGTATTGCGGGTCGGATATGGTAGACAACATCGAGGTCGCGGCGTCGGGTGTGAATAGTGTCGAACGTCACTTTCGAGTTGAAACAGCCTTTCGATTGGAGCAGTCCTTTTATCTGGTTTGATGTCTGAATGCTTGCATTCTCATCATAGACAACGGGTTGTTGGCCTCGGCGTCGCAGGTAGTTGTGCCAGAAATTGGATTTGTCGGGATTAGAAAGACAATAGATCCTCATTGAGAAACGAGGTCCGAATCCGAGGATGTGGCTATTGGGCTTTTGGCGAGTGTATTTCTTCATGTCGCTTAGGGCCTCGTTGATTTCGTTGGATGGGGAACCGCCGTCGGGCATTATTATCTCGTAGCGGTTATGGTTGAGCACACGTTCGTCGGGTTGGATGAACTTGTCGACACTGGCGCACGACGAGACGAGTGCGATGAGTGTGGCGATGACAAGCCAGGGTGTGGACGATGTGTGTTTCGGTGTCATACCTTAATTCTTATTTGGCTTATGATGGAGTTTGTTGCGCCGAGGTTGTCGTTCATGTATTTGTGGCAGGCTTGCGAGGCAGCGGAGTAGGAGGTGCTGTTGTCAAGCCAGTCGGTGAGAATGTCGTCAAGTTGTTCGACGGTGGTATATGTTTTGGCGCCGCCGATGGCAATCAGGTCGCGGGCTTCTTTGAATTTGAGGTGGTTTGGGCCGAAGCAGACGGGGCAGCCGTAGACGACAGCTTCGAGAGTGTTGTGAATACCTTTGCCGAAACCGCCGCCGATATAGGCTATGTCGGCATAACGATAGAGCGATGACAGCATGCCTATGTTGTCGATAATCAGTATTTGCCGTTCGAAAAGCGACGGGTTGGGGTTGTCGTTGAGGACTGAGAACCGTACGCAATTTTCAGGCGAGAACAGGTGCTCGATGCTCTTGAGGTGCTCTTCGTTTATCATGTGCGGAGCGAGGATGACTTTCAGCGGTCCATGGTATGACTGGAGAAAGCCCTTGATGTTGCGCTCGTCGGGTTCCCATGAAGAACCCGCCATAAGGACTTTGTTTTGTGAGCCCTCGGTGTTTATGAAGTTTTCTACTGTCGGGAACGATGCTGACGATTGGGCTATTTGTTTGACGCGGTCAGTGCGTGTGTCGCCGGCTACCGAGCAGTCTTTCATGCCGACGGAATGCAGCAGTTTGAGAGATTGAGAGTCTTGTACAAATATGTGGCTGTAAGTCGACAGTTGTTTTGCAAACCAGCGTCCGTAAGGTTTGAAGAAGTATTGTGACGGGCGGAAGATTGCCGAGAAGAGGTAGGTCGGTGTTCCTGCCTTGTGAAGACAATTCAAGTAGTTGAACCAGAAGTCGTATTTTACAAAGAAAGCTATATCTGGATGTATGGCAGCGACAAAGTCGCGTGCGTTGCGTCGCGTGTCGGGCGGCAGGTAACATACGATGTCGGCGCCATTGTAGTTTTTTCGCAATTCATAGCCCGACGGGGAGAAGAAGGTGAGGCAAATCTTAAATTCCGGATGAAGGAGGCGGAAAGACTCTATTACAGGTCTGGCCTGTTCGAACTCGCCCAGCGACGAGGCGTGGAACCAAGCCACTTTGCTGCTGTTCAGGTTGTCGAAAGGGATGTTGTTCCGCCAGTTGCGCCATCCTTTACGCATCTGTGCAGCCTTGCCGTTGAAAGGAGATGATATTCTGACGGCAAGGGAATAGAAGGAGATGGCTAATGTGTAGAGAGTTCTCATCAGAGGGTGGCGTGTGGTTTAGAAGAAATAGTAGTCGTAGGCTGTTTTGCCCTTGAGGGGGAACATCCAGCATATCTTTATAGTATACAGCATATCGAAGTATTTGGTATTGTCGGGCCCGTGAAGATTCATCACCTCGTCAAGGACGTAATCCCTGACAGAGTGGTTCCATTGCTGTGTGATTTCAAGAGCGACATAGAAGTTGAAGAAATTGTAGTTGTTGCTCATGAACCAATAGCCAATGCTCTCTGTGAGAGAGAAGCCGCGACGTTTGTGGTCGTAGAGTCGAGCGTAGTCGCCTTGTATTTGAGGAGCGTTGACGTCGTTGAGCATGAATATTGTCTTCTGCTGATTGATACCGGCAAGGGCTTTGACAAGGATGCCGGAATTGGGGTTGTTGTTTCCCAAGGTGAAGATGCGTCCGCCGCCGATGCGTAGCGAGAGGGCTCTGTTGTAGAACGAAGTGTTAGCATCCGTGCCGTTGGTGCCGATGGCGATAGGAACGCTGTCGTGGCTGAAGACAGCCGGCATGCGCTGCTCCTTGTAGCGAAGGTTGTCCATATTGGCCCCGATAGTTAAGCCGCCGTCGATGGCGAGGAGCCAGTTTGATTTGAATTTGTAGCCTGTTTCGAGTCCGAAATAAAGGTAAGGCGACACGTAGAGGTCGTGCGTTCCGTTGGCTGTTGAGAACTTTTCGGAAGCCAAGATGGTTCCGAAGTCGAATCCGATTATTGGAGTGGCAATAGTGTCCTGGGTGAGTTTTATCTGGGCTTGTGCTGTGATGGCAGCACAAAGAGCGATGCCAAGTAGAACTTTGGAAACGAGTTGTTTCATTTTGATATGTGCTGTTTTGTTATTTAAGCAGGAGAGAGGCTGTGTGACTATTTGATGGTGATGTTTTTGCCCATGGCTTTGTAGACTTTAGGCAGGATGTCGATGTTGTTCTGGATGCCGGAGAAGGTTTCGGCTCCTGGGCCGAACGAGAATACCGGGACCATTACGCCGGAGTGTCCGTCAGTGGTGTACTTGCATTCGTTTTTGCCTTTTTCGATGTCGCCACCCAGCAGGACGAGTCCGCCAGTCTCATGGTCGGCGGTGACGACGACCAGAGTGTTGCCGTCGCGTTCGGCGAAGTCGAGGACTATTTTCAGCATTTGTTCGAAGTCGGCCAGCTCGGCCTCCATGTAGGCAGCGTCGTTGTTGTGGCAAGCCCAGTCGATCTGCGATCCTTCGATCATGAGAGCGAAACCTTTAGGATTTTTGGTCAGTATGTCGAGGGCTTTCTTTGTGCCTTCTGTAAGTATGGGGTCGCGTCCCGGGGCCACGGGGCCGTAGTAGTTTTCGCAGAAGAGAGTGACCAGTCTGTTTGAAGATGATTTCTTCATCTCTTCGATGCTGTAGGTGATGTCATAGCCTCGTTTGATGAGAGTGTCGAGAGGGTTGAGGCCGTCTTTTCTGTTCTCAGGTCTGAAGTTGCTGAGACCGCCGCCAATCATCACGTCGAATCCGCATTGCGACATGTGCAGGCTTATGGTGTCGAACATCTTGCGGTAGGGAGCATGTGCGTATGTGCTGGCTGGCGTGGCGTCGAGCACACTGCTTGTTACGACGAATCCGGATGCCATGCCGAGATTGTGGCAGGTAGTCAAGAACGATTCGACAGGAGTTCCGTCGGCGAGGACGCCAATGTGTTTGTTGTCGGTCTTGTGACCGCTTACGATGGCTGTACCGCCGGCGCCGCTGTCGGTGGTGTATTTGTTGTGGGAGTATGTGCGCGAGAATCCGGAGAAGGGGAAGCGCAGAAAGTTGGAATTGCCTTTTTGTGCCACTACGGATGCGTAGACCTGGGCGGTGCCCATGCCGTCGCCGATGATGATGATGATGTTCTTTGCTTTGCGCGGTGCAGGTGAGGGTGCTGCATCGAACCATGAACCAGAGTTGTCGCTTTTCTTGACCTTTTCAATGTTGGCAGCGACAGTTTGCTGTGCGAATGAGGTTGACGCAAAAAACGAGAATATAACGAGAGCTAAGATGCTTTTTTTCATTTGTTGAGATAATTGAAGTTGTCGAAGTTAGAGTTAGAGTATACTATCTGCGGCTGCTGTGGCCCGTGCTGCTTCCGCCACGTGACGAGGAACCGCCGCCAAAGCTGCTGCGCGACGAAGAACCGCCGCCGAAGCTGCTGCGCGACGAGGAACCGCTGCCGAAGCTGCTACGCGACGAAGAACTGCTGTTGTAGGTGCTGCGTGATGAGGAACGCGAGCTACTGTTGGAGCGGTAGTTGTAAGAGTCGGAGCGAGAGGACCTGTTGTCGAATGAGCGAGTGGAGCTGTTTCTGTTGTTGTAGGACGAGCGGGAAGTGTTGCCATACGAGTTGCGTGCTGCGCCCGAAGAGTAGGTTTGTCTGTTGCTGTTGCGGGCTTCGCGTTGAGCCACACGGTTGTTGGCGACAGTGGCGGGTTTGGCATAGCGAGCGTTGCTGTAGCTGTTGCTGCGCGAGGAGGTTGCCGATGTGCTGTGACGGTTGCCGATGTTTCCTGTGCCGCTTACGCTGCCCCTCGGAGCCCGTCCGCCATTGTTAAGGTCTACGCCGCCACGTCGGACGGTGCTGCGTCCGGCAGCCGCTTTTCCGTTGGCGCTGCGCGAAGTTGGCATAGACATGTTGGTGCGTCCGGTGTTGCCAAGATAGCGGTGGCCGAACCCGTTGTGTCCGTAGTAGTTCCAAGAACCATAGCCGTAAGGGTATCCCCACCCGTAGGGGTGTCCGTACCATGCGTAGTAGCTATATGGATAATAGTAGCTATAGGGGTAGAAGAAAGGATCCCATACGCACCACGGAGAGACCCATCCGTATCCCCAGTTCCAACCGAGGCCGAAACTCCAGTAGGGGCCTGCGCCCCAGCCGAACGAGAGCATCCAGTGGCTGCCGCCCCAGCCGGGGTAATACCAGCTGTTGTAGAACGGGCTGTACCAAGGATCCCAAGAATAGATGATGTTGGCGCCCCAGTAGCCGGGATTTTCGAAGCCGGACTGGGCCCTGCCGGAAAGAGACTTCATTCTGAGCGTGTCGCGTTTGGCTACAGAATCGGGATTGACGCCGATGAGGTCAACAATAATATCGTCGGTTTTCGTCACCACTGTCGAGTCGTGATAAGCCTTCGGAAGAGTAGGTTTTATTCCTTTTTGAGGGTTGGAATAGTAATTTTCGCTGTCGTCCGCAGATTGGGCAAAGAGGTTTGCGTTAACAGCCGACAATAAAAAAAGAGTGCATAAGATGCTGGTTCTAAGCTTTTTCATTTGTCTTTATTTTATGTGTGTATAGTTTGTTTTCTTCAAATTCCTATTTATTTAGTATTTTTGCAAACCGAAATAATGTATGCAAAAGTACATTTTTTTACTTAAATGTAACGTATAAAATTCAAAAAAATTATAAACATCTACTATAAATGGCAAAAGATTTTCCGAAACGTAGTGAAAACTACTCCGAATGGTATAACGAACTTGTCGTCCGTGCCGATCTGGCCGAACAGAGTGCCGTGCGCGGCTGTATGGTCATCAAACCCTATGGCTATGCTATCTGGGAGAAGATGCAGCATCAGCTCGACAGCATGTTCAAGGCCACCGGCCATCAGAACGCCTACTTCCCACTCTTCATTCCGAAGAGTTTCTTGAGCCGCGAGGCCGAGCATGTAGAGGGTTTCGCCAAGGAATGTGCCGTGGTAACTCACCACCGCCTGATGAATGACCCTAACGGCAACGGCGTCGTTGTCGACCCCAGCGCCAAACTCGAGGAAGAGTTGATTGTGCGCCCCACCTCTGAAACCATCATCTGGAGCACATATAAGAACTGGATCAAAAGCTACCGCGACCTACCCATCCTCTGCAACCAGTGGGCCAATGTTGTGCGCTGGGAGATGCGTACCCGTATGTTTCTCCGCACCGCCGAATTCCTGTGGCAGGAAGGTCATACCGCACACGCCACACGCGAGGAGGCTGAGGCTGAGACCCGTCGTATGCTCGATGTCTACGCCGACTTTGTGGAACAGTATATGGCCGTGCCTGTTGTCAAGGGTCACAAGAGCCCCAACGAGCGCTTCGCCGGTGCCCTCGATACCCTCTGCATCGAAGCCATGATGCAGGACGGCAAGGCACTGCAGGCTGGCACCAGCCACTTCCTTGGCCAGAACTTCGCCAAAGCCTTCGAGGTGCAGTTCCTCAACAAGGAGAACAAGCTTGAGTATGTCTGGGCTACCTCGTGGGGCGTCTCGACCCGCCTGATGGGAGCCCTCATCATGACCCACTCCGACGACAACGGTCTTGTCCTGCCGCCGCGTCTGGCTCCTATCCACGTGGCCATCGTGCCTATTGCCAAGAGCGACGAGCAGATGGCTCAGCTCGATGAGCATATAGCCCCCATCGTCAAGGCTCTCGAAGCTAAGGGATTGGTGGTGAAATATGACAATCGTCCCGAGTACAAGCCCGGCTGGAAGTTCAACGAGTACGAGTTCAAGGGCGTTCCCGTTCGTCTTGCCATCGGTCCGCGAGACCTTGAGAACGGCACCTGCGAGGTCTGCCGTCGCGACACTCTCGAGAAGATCACCATGCCAATCGAGGGCATTGCCGACCATGTATACGAGTTGATGGAAACCATCCAGCAGAACCTCTTCAAGAAAGCTGCCGATTTCCGCGCCAGCATGACCCGCAAGGTTGACACCTGGGAGGACTTCAAGGTCGAAATCGAGAAAAACGGATTCCTTCTCTGCCACTGGGACGGCACACAGGAAACCGAAGAACGCATCAAGGAAGAGACCAAAGCCACCATCCGCTGCATTCCCTTCGACGCTCCCGAGGAAGAAGGCAAGTGCATCTACAGCGGCAAGCCCAGCCACCGCCGCGTCGTCTTCGCCCGCAGTTATTGATAATGCATTCAAATACAATGATAGAGCTGCAAAAGGTATCGTCCTGTTGCAGCTCTTTTTTTACCAACGAAATGTATCCCTGTGAATTCCGTTCGACCACCACTTTGGAACCTACTCATGAAAAGTGTGGGCAATAAGCCAAAGGCGTTTGCGTTATTGAAAATATATGACTGACCGACTGAAACAGGAACTGGAACGGCTGCCAGTGGCGGCCATAGCGGAGACGCTGAACGAGACGTTGCGGACTTCTGCGGCGGCGATAGTGACGGCAGCACCCGGAGCCGGCAAGTCGACGCTGCTGCCGCTGACGATGCTTTGCAACTTCGACGGCAAGATCGTTGTGCTGGAACCCCGACGGGTGGCGGCGCGGCAGATTGCGTCGCGCATGGCGTGGCTGCTGGGCGAGACCGTGGGCGATACAGTTGGCTATAGGATACGGTTCGAGAGCCGTGTGTCTGAAAGGACACGCATAGAGGTGGTGACTGAAGGAGTGCTGACACGGATGCTGCTCGATGACCCAGCCTTGGAAGGTGTCGCGGTGGTTGTGTTCGATGAGTTCCATGAGCGTAGCCTGAACAGCGACGAAGCCTTCGCGCTGACGCGGCAATGCCAGCAGTTGCTTCGCGACGACCTGCGCATCGTAGTCATGTCGGCCACCATCGACACGGCTGCTCTGGTCGAGGTTTTGCATTGCCCCGTGCTGGAGAGCGAAGGCCGGATGTTCCCTGTCGATTTGATTCACACAAAGGAGGAGGCAGACGTCCAAAATGTGTCGCAACTGACGGCGAGGACTATTCTCCAGGCCCATCGCGACCATGAGGGCGACATATTGGCATTCCTGCCAGGCGAGGGCGAGATACGTCGCGTCGAGGAGATGATTTCCGGTGCCCTCGAGGGTACAAAAATTTTTCCTCTATACGGTCTCATGTCGAACGACGAGCAGGCACGTGCCATTGCTCCGAGTGCAAAGGGCGAGCGAAAGGTGGTGCTGGCGACCCCCATTGCCGAGACATCGCTCACCATCGAGGGAGTGCGTGTGGTCGTGGACAGCGGCCTATGCCGTAAGATGGTCTTCGATGTACGGAGCGGACTGAGCCACATGGAGACCGTCCGCATCTCGAAAGATATGGCCACCCAACGCACCGGTCGTGCCGGTCGTGTGGCAGCGGGTGTCTGCTACCGCTTGTGGAGCAAAGCGTTGGAATCGAGAATGGATGCTGTGCGGAGGCCGGAAATTCTGGATGCCGACCTTGCGTCGCTGATGCTCGACGCTGCCATCTGGGGCGAGCGCGAGGTGGAACACCTGCCGTGGCTGACGCCGCCACCCAAGTCGGCACTTATCCATGCCCGCAAGCTGTTGCAATCGCTTGGTGCAATAGACGGAGAGGGGCAAGTGACAGCCCACGGCAGGGCACTGTCGAAACTGCCATGCCATCCGCGAATTGCAAGTATGCTGCTCACGGCAGACACACGTGAACGTAAATCCCTGGCTGCAGACATTGCAGCCCTGCTGGAAGAGAAAGACCCGCTGGCCGGCAATGGCGACATAGCGATGTCCACTCGTCTCGATGCCCTGCGCCGCGAACGCGACATCGGTCGCAGTGGCCGATGGAGCCGCATCATTAAGGTCGCCCATCAATATGCCGAAATGATTCATACAAAAGAAGATAATAATACAGTCAACCAATACGAAGTCGGGGCCCTCCTTGCTTCGGCCTACCCCGAGCGCATCGGAAAGGCGTGGAAGGAGGGTGTGGGTACGTTCCAACTCTCGGGCGGTGATATTGTTGCCGTAGAGCTCGCTGATCCACTGTCGAGTGCCGACTGGATTGTCGCTGCCTCAATGCATCGCAAACCAGGAGGGGTAGGGAAGGTGTTCTTGGCCAGCCATGTCGCTCCCGCTGACCTTCAATCCTTTGCCACCGAACGCGAAACCGTCATTTGGGACGGTAAGTCCGGTTCCGTTGTGGCGCGCCGCGAGCGCCGCATCGGCAACATCCTCTTGGAATCGAGACCCCTCACCGGCGACCACCGCGAAGCCGTGCTGCGGGCCATCTGCGATGCCATCGTTAAGGACGGTCCATCGATGCTGTCGTTCACCGACGAGCTGCAGAATATGCAGAGACGCATCGCCTTCATTGCCGCGCGGCATCCCGAGTTGGAACTCCCATCAGTGGACAACGATGCCGTATGCCGGAGTGCCCCAGAATGGGGTCCGCTCTTTGTCGGTAATGCCACCAGCGTGGCTGAACTAAAGAAGATAGACCTCCGCGAGGTTGTATGGAGCCGTCTCACTTACGACCAGCAGCAGGCCGTCGATCGCATGGCACCGACCCATATTGCCGTGCCCACCGGTAGCCGCATCCGCTTGGAATACCGTCTGGGAGCAGAAGTCCCGGTGTTGCGTGTCCGTTTGCAGGAATGTTTCGGGCTGACAGACACCCCGGTGGTTGACGGAGTGCCCGTGCTGATGGAACTCCTCTCGCCAGGCTTCAAGCCCGTGCAGCTCACCACCGACCTGCGCAGCTTCTGGCAGACGACCTACTTCGAAGTGCGCAAAGAACTTCGTCGTCGCTATCCGAAGCACGCCTGGCCCGACAACCCCCTCGATGCCGAGCCCGTGAGGGGTGTGAGGAAACATTGCTGACATGCTAAAAAAATGTTGGTACTGCACAATATTTTAGATAATTTTTCGTTAAACGATATAAATTTTAACTTCAAAAACCATAGAATTATGAAGATTACTAACAAAATGCTTGCAGAATGTCTTGGTACATTCGTGCTGGTGCTCGGCGGTTGCGGTACCGCGCTGTTCGGACACGTTGGTTTCATCGGTGTGGCTGTTGCCTTTGGTCTCACTGTTATTGCAATGGCATACGGTATCGGTCATGTGAGCGGTGCTCACTTGAACCCAGCAGTTTCGTTTGGCGTATGGGTCAACGGACGCATGAGCCTGAAGGACATGCTTCTCTACTGGGTTGCCCAGATTGTGGGAGCCGTTATCGCCGGCGCTGTGCTGCTGTGCATCTGGAATGCTGCTGGCAATGGTGCTACCGGTGTTTTCGCTGCCAATGGCTACGGTGCTGAGTTTCTGGCTGCCAATGGCGGTGATGGGTCCGGTTATCTGGCTGTCAGCTGCGGTGGTGCTTTCCTTGTTGAGGCTCTGTTGACCTTTGTATTCCTGATGGTTATCCTCGGTGTTACCGACGACCGTCACCAGAATGGCAAGTTTGCAGGTTTGGCCATTGGTCTCACTTTAGTACTTATCCACCTCATCAGCATTCCGCTGACCAACACCAGCGTGAACCCTGCCCGTAGTATCAGCCAGGCCCTCTTCAGCGACTGCGCTACTTGGAGTGCATGCGGCCAATTGTGGCTCTTCATCGTTGCTCCGCTCGTAGGTGCTGCTGTTGCAGGTCTGTTCTACAAATGCGTTGCTCCGAAGGAGAAATAAACTTCGTATTACACTTCGTACGAAAACGAAGACTAAAACTAAACAAACGGGGAGGCCTGATGGTCTCCCCGTTTGTTTTTTATTTCTGTTTGCATTAGGCTTCGGCGCCGAACTGCATGAGGTAGGCTTTGATGAATTCGTCGATTTTGCCGTCCATCACGCCTGTAACGTCGCCCGTCTGGTAGCCGGTGCGGTGGTCTTTGACGCGGCGGTCGTCCATCACATAGCTGCGGATTTGGCTGCCCCATTCGATCTTCTTCTGGCTGGCTTTTATTTTGGCCTGTTCTTCCATACGGTGCTTCATCTCGCGGTCGTAGAGTTGCGAGCGCAGCAGTCGAAGGGCGTTTTCCTTGTTCTTGGGCTGGTCGCGCGTTTCGGTGTTCTCGATAAGGATTTCTTCTTCTTCGCCCGTATAGGGGTCCTTGTACTGGTAGCGCAGACGCACGCCCGATTCGACCTTGTTGACATTCTGTCCGCCGGCGCCGCCGCTGCGGAAGGTGTCCCACGAGAGTCGCGACTGGTCTACGACGACCTCGATGGAGTCGTCGACGAGGGGTGTGACGCTGACCGAGGCGAAGCTGGTCATGCGTTTACCCTGTGCGTTGAAGGGGCTGACACGGACAAGGCGGTGTACGCCAGTCTCGCTCTTGAGGTAGCCGTATGCGAAGTCGCCTTCGATCTGCAGAGTGCAGCTTTTTATACCTGCGCCGTCGCCGTCGAGCGAGTTGCTGATGGCAACCTTGTAGCCGCTGCGTTCGGCATAGCGTATGTACATGCGCATAAGCATCTCGGCCCAGTCTTGGGCTTCGACACCGCCAGCGCCGGCATTGATGCTGAGGACGGCGTCGAGACGGTCGCTCTCGCCACGTAGCATATTCTTGAATTCCAGCTCTTCGACGAGTTTTGTGGTGGTTTCTATCTGTTTGAGCATCTCTTCTTCGGTAGCATCGCCGGCATCGAAGAATTCGGCCATGACGGTCATGTCGTCGCAACTGTCATTGACGGCTTTGAAGGCGGTGGTCCATGTTTTTTTGCTTTTGATTTCGAGCATCACCTTTTTAGCTTCCTTGGGGTCGTTCCAGAAGTCGGGGTCTTCGGTTTTCTTCTCCTCTTCGGCTATGGAAGAGAGGAGGTTGTCGATGTCGAGAAAGCGTTTGAGGGCATCTTTGCGCTGTTGAAGGTCTTTTATTGTTTCGGGAATGGTCATTGGATAAAAGGGTTGATATGTTTGGGGGTTAAAGGGTTTGAGGGTTAAAAGGTTAAAGGGTTAAAGGGTTTGAGGGTTATAAAGATTTGAGGGTTATTTAGATTTTTAGGAGGTTGATAAATAGGATTGTCATGTCGGTTGAGAGGTGATAGTTGTTGGCGTAGTCGCTGTCGAGTCGCTGTATGTCGGGGTTTTTGACTCGAGGTATACGGTCGCGGGTGCGGAATACACCTGGGCGCAAGGCGGGAAGCGACTCTGCTTGGAGGGTTTGAGGGTTGGAGGGTTGAAGGGTTGGAGGGTTGGAGGGTTGGAGGGTTGATGGGGTTGAGGGTTGCGGACTTTCGGACCGTCTTGAATATCCGACCCAGCTTTTGCGGCCAATGAGTACAGCCCAGCAGTCGGCAAAGTAGCGACGTTTACGTCTCTGTGGCCAATAGAGGATGGGCGAGAGGACTATGAGCAACAGAGCCGTTACGATGTCGAACATGCGTTTGCTGCGCTGGTTGGTGGCACTGGCGATGTTGCCGAAGTCGGGTGTGTAGAGCGTGTCGGGACTGCCGATGTAGTTGCTGCCAATAAGCACGTCCATGCCGTCGGGCAGGATTCGGAAATCGACCCCTTTGTCGGTCTGGCGTTCCTGGATGTCGAGTATCTTGTTGATAGTGATGTCGCGAGAGCAGAATATGACCTCGTTGACGTTGGGAAGTTCACCATAAAGTATGCTATCGTCGGGGTCGTGTGTTACCATGATGTCGTCGTGCTCAATTCCCATCTGGTCGAAGAGTGATTCCAGCCGTTCGGTTTCTTCGGTCGAACCGACGACGAGGTAGCGTCGTTTGCTCGAAGGGCGAATGCGGTAGCCTTCTACACCGCAGAGGTTGAGGATCCCTCGGATGCCGATGGTTGCCGCGATGCTCCACAGTGAGCCGAGCAGCACGATGGCTCGCGAGAAACGCAGCTCTTCGCTCAGCAGGGAGTAGAATACCAGCAGCAGCATTGCTCCGGTGGCCATGCCTTGTATCATGCGTCCGATGCGTACTGGCTTGTCATAGCCTCCTGCCAACCATGATGTTATGAGGAGAATCAGTACGTAGAGCGGCAATATTGTCCAGGTATAGAACCCGGGGTAATAGTTTATGTTCGAAGCCCAATAGCTTGCCCAAATCTGCTTGATGGCCAGGAAGCCACCGAATGAGGCTGCGAAATCGAGCATCGGAAGGGCAAGCCAGCCCATAATTCGTTTTAGGAAGTCGACAGAGGCGCGTAGCCATATTGCGCATTGTATCAGTAATGTGTAGCTTTTGGCACCACCTTTGCTGAAATATTTGCGGGCGAAGATGGCCATGGCGTTGTAGAAGGTGTAGACGTAGTTCATCGACGACTTGCGTGTGCTTTCGCCCTTGTAGTGGAGTATGCGAGTTGTCGGCAGATAGTAGTTCTTGTATCCTGCAAGCTTGATGCTCCACGAGAAGTCGATGTCCTCGCCGTACATGAAATAAGTCTCGTCGAGCAGTCCAGTCTTTTCGAGGGCCTGCCGACTGATCATTAGGAAAGCACCCGGCAGAACGTCGACCTCGTTGACCTCGTTGTCGTCGAGGTGGCCCATATAGTAAGCGCCCACCTTGCGGTTGTGAGGAAAGAGCTTGATGAGACCGCTAATTTTATAGAACGATGTGGCAGGGGATGGGAATCCGCGTTTGCTTTCCTTGAGGAATTGTCCTTCGCCGTTGACCATCTTGACGCTGAGGCCCCCGCAGTCGGGATGCTGCCTGTAGAAATCGATGCAGGTTGTGAAGGTGTCGCGCTGCACGAGGGTGTCGGGGTTGAGGAGAAGGATATAGTCGCCAGTGCATTGGCGCAGAGCTTGGTTGTTGGCTTTGGCGAATCCGGGATTGTCGCTGTTGGCGATGAGATGCACCTGCGGGAAGGTGTCGCGGATCATCTGGACCGATCCGTCGGTCGAGTTGTTGTCGACGACCCATATTTCGGTCTGTGCCTCTTCGCCATAGTGCAGACGAAGCTCCTCGGCAGCTTGTTGCACCGACAAGAGGCACTGCTGGAGGAAGTACTTGACGTTGTAATTGACTATGACGACTGAGAGGAGCATGTGATTGTTTAGAAAGGAGTGAAAGGGGGGTGAGGGGGGAGTGAAAGGGGAGTGAAAGGGGAGTGAAGGGGACTATAGTTGTGTATCTGAAGTTAAGTTCAAGTTTATAAATTAATTATTCGAAGTTAGCCATATATTTCGGGGCAGCCGGGAGTGAAGTATGCTGCTATGAAGGCGAGGATTATTAATATGAGTTTGAGGTATTTGTGCTTTGATTCGTGGTCGAAGAGGATGCTGACGCTGACGTGGAGCAGTATTCCGACAACAATGCCCATGATGAAAGCTTGGACGGTGTTGTCGTTGCTTACAATGAACAGGTTGCATAGCGATCCGAGGGGTGTCATTATGGCAAAAACCGACAGGAGCAATAATGATTTGGCGAGGCTGAAACGGTTGTTGACAAAGAGCGTTAAGAGTACGAGGGCCAAGGGAATGTTGTGGAGTATGATGCCGTAGAGCAGGCTTTGGTGGATTGTGCCGTCGGTGTCGACCAGTGGCATTCCTTCGAGGAAGGCGTGGATGCTGAGACCTATCATCAGTCCCGTCACGGGGTGTGTGTGGTTTTCGTGGCACAGGCCGTCGTGGTGGTGATGGTGCGCTTCGTGCGAGGTGCTGTCAGAATCATGGTGGTGCGTATCGGATTCTTCTTCGCAACAGTGGCAGTGGTTGTGCCCGTGTTCGATACCGTTGGTCAGCGATTCGAGGAGCAGCTGTATCAGGAATCCGATGAGTACCGCGACGCCGATTTTGATTCCGTCGATGGCAAAACCATGAGCGTACATGTGCGGCACAAGATTTATGAAACACGAGCCAAGAAGGAATGCGCCTCCAAAAGCGGTAATGGAGTCGAGCAGTATCTGTGGAAGTTTTTTACCCTTGGGAAGAAGTATGCCCCAAATCACTATTCCACCGAAAATCAGTATATAAGAATATATAATATTAGATATCATTTTAAATAAATAGTTTGCAAAAATACAAAAAAAATGCTGAATTGGCATTTTTTTGGGGGTATGACAATAAAAAAGGGTAAGCTGATTATATCGCGCCGCTACAACCAAACACCCTTGCTGTATTCCTACCCTGGGGGATTCAATGGGAGCTGACCGTATAAGACTTACCCGAATGCAAAAGTACTACTTTTCTTAGAAGTGACAAATTATTTTTTGTTGCTTCTGTGTAATTGTTAGAGAGTCAGTGCTATATTTTTTTTTGTTTTGTTGCGGACGATGGTTTGTAGCGGCGGAGGCTGGCTGCTATTTGTAGATTTTGCGGCGGTTCAGCTCGGCATGGAATGCGGCGGCGTTGGCGTTGTGCTGTGCCAGATTGGTGGCGAAGGAGTGGTATCCGCTGAAGTCGGCGCGTGCGCAGAAATAGATGTATTCGGTCTGTTTGTTCTGCAGGACAGCGTCGATGGAGGCGGCGCTGGGAATGCATATCGGTCCCGGAGGCAATCCTTTGAAGCGATAGGTGTTGTAGGGGCTGTTGGACTCCATGTGAATGTTGAGCAGGCGTCGGAGGGTGAAATCGCCTGCGGCATACTTCAGTGTTGGGTCGGCTTGAAGCGGCATGCCTTTGCGCAGTCGGTTCAGGTAGACGCTGGCAATGTTGGCTTTCTCGTCGTTCTTGTTGGTCTCCTCTTCGACAATCGAGGCGAGGGTTGTCACTTCGTCGGTGGTGAGATTGAGGCTCTTGCATTTTGCGATACGTTCGTTGTTCCAGAATTTTGTGCTCTCGTTGTTCATGCGCTCCAACAGTTTCGAGGGCGTAATGTTCCAATAGATGTCGTAGGTGTTCTGCGGGAACATGGCAATGATGGTCTGTGTGGTGTGTCCGAAGGCGGCACATACGGAGTCGTTGTCGAGAAGGGCGAGGAGTGTGTCGGCATCGAGTTCGAGGCGTTTACCGAGGTATTTGCACAGCTGTTGTTTGGTCCGATGCTTATTGATTGTTAGATGTATGGGGTCTTGGTTTCCGTAGTATAGTTTCGTGACGGTGTTCCATACACTGGCATGGGGTTTGATGATATAGCATCCGCCCTTGACGTTGTCGCGATAGTGGCGCAGGCGTGACAGAGTCTTGAAGACTATGGCGTTGTCGATGCATTGGTGCGCATTGAGAGAGTCGACGACATCGTTGAATGTGGATCCTGTAGGTATATAGATTGTTACTTTGTCGTTGTTGGCCATTTTCTGGCTGCGCAATATCGCCAGGGATGCGACAATGACTACAAGCAGCAATACTGCAATTGTTCCGAATATGACGTTCTGTCGCTTGCTGGTTTTTGTGGAGGATTTGCCTTTCTTTTTTTTCTTCATTCTAGGGTTTGATGGGTTTGATGGGTTTGATGGGTTTGATGGGGTTTGCTTGCAAAAACGTGGATTGCTTGAATTATGGTGGTTATTTTATGATTTTCTGATAGCGCTTTGCGTCGGTCCATCTTCCGCTGTCGAGCATCCAGTCGTGCATGGTGCCGCATGGTTTGAATCCGTTTTTTTCGAACAAACGTATGCTTGCGGTGTTGTCGATGCTGATGTCGCAGTAGAGCATGTGCAGGTCAAGGTGTTGCCGTACGAAGTCTTCGAGCATTGTGAGCATGCGGGTGCCAATGCCCGTGCCCCTCATGGTCTTGTCGACCATTATTCCGACGGCGGCTCTACGATGCAGTGGCTCAAAGTCGTAGAGGTCGATGCAGCCGCACGCTTTCCCACCTTGTTCGGCGGCGACGAGTCGCATCTGCCTTGACGTGTAGATGTCGAGGAGGCTGTATTCGTCGATGAATTTCTGTAGCGAATTACGTGAAAAAGGTTGGTGCGCAGCGCTGTAGACCCAAATGTCGGGGTCGTTTTCCCAACGGTAAATTGTGTCAATATCTTCGGGCTCCATGGCCCGCAAAGTGAGTTCGGTCATTCGGTACGTCAGTTTGTTGAACCCTTTTAACGTTCTAATATGGCATTTTATTGCTGGACTGCAAAATAAAAAAATGCTTTTCGCGTTTTAGGGTTTGCTCCACTTCGGTCGCAGGCCTGCAAGCGGACAGGGAGGGTTGGAAAGGGGGTGAGGGCTTAAAGATTTAAGATTGATGTAAATCCATAACATATTATGATTGATTACAGGAGTATTTGTAACAATGTGGTTGAATTGGCGTGTGAAGTGGGCGAATTTCTTGCCGACGAGCGCCGTAAGATGCATGGCTTGGTGACTACCGAGTCGAAAGGGTTGCACGATTATGTGACGCAGTTCGACAAGGAGTCTGAACGGCGCATAGTGACCCGTCTGCAGCAGTTGCTTCCCGACGGCGGATTCATTGCTGAAGAGGGGACGGCGTCATCGTCTGGAAAAGAGCGCTATGTATGGATTATCGACCCCCTTGACGGTACAACGAACTACATACACGGTTTCGCACCGACGTGCGTGTCGATAGGTTTGCAGGACAGGCAATTGAGTTACGATATGAAGCGTCCGGTGATGGTGCTTGGCGTTGTCGACGAGATATGGTCCAAAGAGTGTTTCGAGGCCTGCCACGGAAGAGACGGCGCGTTCCTCAACGGCAACGCAATCGGTGTGTCGAACACGGGCAAGCTCTTCGATTCGCTCATAGCCACAGGATTCCCGTACAGCGATTTCTCAAAACTCAAGGAGTATATGGAACTGATGCAGTGGACGATGACCAACAGCCATGGGGTGCGACGCCTTGGTTCTGCTGCGGCTGACCTCATCTATGCGGCTTGTGGCCGTGTCGACGCCTTCTATGAGTATGGGTTAAAGCCATACGACGTGGCAGCAGGAGCCTACATCGTCGAGAAGGCAGGCGGTGCAGTCGGCGACTTCAGTGGCGGAACCAATTGGCTTCATGGAGGCGAAATGGTGGCTGCAAACCGGTTGGTTTTTGATGAATTGATAACTCAGATAAAGAAATTTGGATTATGAAAAAGATATTATTCCTGATTCTTGCCGCAATAGCTCCGTTTGTTTCTAATGCGCAGAACAAAACAGTTGTATATCAGTTCGCCATCGACGAGGAAATAGCGCCTCCGGCCACTATGCGGGTGGAAAAAGCCCTGGAGGAAGCCCTCGAAGAGAAAGCCGACATCGTCGTCGTGAGAATCAACACGTTTGGCGGCACGCTCGACGATGCCGACAAAATCAGGACCTCGTTTCTGCAGTCGGAAATCCCGGTATGGGCATTCATTGACAACAATGCTGCGTCGGCAGGTGCCTTGATTTCCATAGCGTGCGATTCCATCTACATGCGCAGCGGCTCTTCGATAGGCGCCGCAACGGTGGTGGACCAAACCGGCGAGGTGCAGCCCGACAAGTACCAGAGCTATATGCGCTCGCTCATGCGTACAACGGCCGAATCGCAGGGACGTCGACCCGACATCGCTCAGGCAATGGTCGATCCCGATATATATGTAGAAGGCGTCAGTGATAGTGGCAAGGTGTTGACGTTCACTACAAAAGAAGCTATAGAATACGGTTATTGCGAGGCCGAGGTCGAGAGCGTGCCAGAATTGTTGAGACATGCCGGTGTTGATGACTATGTCATTAAGGAACAACGCTATACGTTTATTGACAAGGTCATTGGATTTTTGATTACGCCTATTGTCTCGGGGATACTAATCATGTTGATTATAGGTGGTATATATTTCGAATTGCAGCAACCAGGCATCGGATTTCCGCTTATTCTGGCACTGTCGGCAGCAGCGCTCTACTTTGCACCGCTCTACCTCGAAGGTCTGGCGACCTACTGGGAAATAATAATCTTCATTATCGGTATAGTGCTGATAGCCTTGGAGATATTCGTGTTTCCGGGATTCGGAGTGTCAGGAATATTGGGTATAGTCTGTCTTGTGGCTGGATTGGTTTTCAGCATGATAGGCAATATCGGTTTCGATTTTTCGAATGTTCCGACGGGAGTAATCAGCAACAGGCTGATGATTGTGCTGGTGGCACTCGCGGTTGCTTTGCCGTTGAGTATATGGTTGGGTAAGAAGCTGTTCGAGAGTACTTTGTTTGGCGGTTTGGCTTTGAATACAACCGAAGACACATCGGAAGGCTTCACTGTTGCCGACAGTCGAGAACAGTCGATGATAGGCCGCGAAGGTGTGGCAGCTACCATACTTCGTCCTGCAGGCAAAATAACTATCGATGGACGTACATACGATGCAGTGGCTCAGATAGGATACATCGAGCAGGGCAGTCCTGTCACGGTGATAGACTATGTTAACGGAAGTCTGGTGGTTAAAACGCATTGAGAGCGGAGATGTGAGATGTGAGATGTGAGATGTGAGATGTGAGATGTGAGATGTGAGAACGAAAACGAAAACGATAACGAAAAAAACGAAAAGATTCAATTGAAAACTATTCGCCTTATATGGAACTGTGACAGGAAACGTCTTGTGCTGAAGGTGGTCTATACCTTCGTTGGCAGTATTCTTCCGCTTGTCAACCTCTATGTGCTAAAGCTAATGGTCGATACCGTTACTACGCTTGCTGCCACAGGAGGACAAGATGTCAATATGTTGGAGACCATAGGATTCGCTGTTTTGATGTTTTGTGGTATTGTGTTGGTCAACAGAGTTATTGGGGCTTTGAGTACGGTCAACGACGATATCCTTACGCAGAAACTGGTGGATTACATCAATAAACTCATTCAGGAGCAGTCCGTAAGCCTCGATATGGCATATTATGACAATCCGGAATACCACGACACATTTCATCGCGCTCAGCAGGAAGCTGCCTATCGTCCGGTGAGGATGATGGAGAGCATCATGGCGGTGTTTGGGTCTGTAGTGTCGTTGGTTGGTGTTACACTGATGTTGGTTTCTGCATCGTGGCGTGTGATTGTGGTTATGGTTGTTGCCATAATACCAACCTTCTGTGTGAGGCTGTACAAGTCGCGGACGTTGTACCGTTTCCGCCGCGAGACTACGCAGATGGCGCGTCGCAGCAACTACTATGGTGCCCTGCTGACAAATCGCAGCTTTGCAAAGGAGGTGCGCAGTTTTGGTCTGGCTGACCATTTCCGGAAACTCTATGTAGATATACGCAAGAGACTGGTATCGCAACTGATGCATATTTCGCGCCGAATGGCTGTGCTCGATGTGCTTACGGCTGTGGTCGAGGCTGTCGCCATGGGTGCCGTGTTGCTGCTTCTTGTGGCTCCAGTTGCAGCTGGGGTATTGACAATAGGCACGTTTGTCATGCTTTTCGAGGCCTTCAGGCGCGGACAGAGCTATTTGAGTGCCCTCGTGGGCGGCGTTAGCGGAATTTACGAACACAAGATGTTTATCAACAATCTGTTCGATTTCCTGAATCTGAAGCCATCGATTGTGTCGCCCGACAAGCCTAAGGCATTCCCATCTACAGTCGAAGAGGTCAGCTTTGACAACATAACGTTTGCGTATCCGGACATGAACGTGCCGGTTCTGAACCACTATTCGCTTACGGCTCGGCGTGGAGCGGTTACCCTTATAGAGGGCGAGAACGGATTCGGCAAGACGACAATGCTGAAACTGTTGCTGCGCCTATATGACCCACAGGAGGGTACGGTACGTATAAACGGTATCGATATCAAGCAGTTTGATGTTGCCGAATTGCGTCGCAATGTGAGTGCCATTTTTCAGGATTATGTACAGTTCTATTTTACTGTGCGTGAAAATGTTGCCTTTGGTGATATTAATTCTCCAGAAGATGCGCAACGCATGGCAGAGGCAATCCGCATGGCAGATGCCGAATGTGTGGTCGAACGGTTGGGCAATGGTCTCGAAACGCAATTGGGACGCCAATTCCAAGGCGGTGAAGAGCTCAGCATGGGACAGTGGCAACGTGTGGCACTTGCCCGTCAACTCTATTCACGAGCCCAGGTGCTTGTTTTCGATGAGGCTACAGCATGGATGGATGTGCAAGGACGTCAGATTTTTATGAAGACTGTCGAAAGTCTGAAGGCCGGCCATGTCGTGATCCTTATAAGGCACGATTCTGGCGATTTTTGAGTTCTTCAAACATTTTTTTGCCGTATTCGTCGTCGTAGTCGTCGAGGGCAGAGTTCATCTCGTGGCGAAGTCTTTCAAGCTCGCTTTTGAGTTCTTCGGTGCTGCCGTTGAAAGGGGTGCGTCCTTGGGCCAGATCGTCGTAACGTTGCTTGGCTTCCATGGCGCGTTGGTATAGTTCGTCGATGGTTCCACCTTCGAATTGCTCGTCGTTGACTTCCTCGTACAGTGAGCGGTATTCGTCGGTGAGGATGCTCTCGTATTCGAGGCGCGTCAATTGGTACCGGTTCTCGGCAAAGTCCATGGCCACCATGAGATGTTCCATCTTCTCTTCGGCCTCCTCTTTGGTCTCGTCGAGATAGGGTATATATCCGTCGCGATAGTTCTCGAAAGCTTTTTTGGCCTCTATCCATTCTTCGTAGGCCTCTTCCATTTCTTGTTTTGCTTCAAAAAGCATGGTGCGGTTGTGATTTCAAGTTTAGAGAAAAATGTGGGAATTCGTTAAGGATTAACGCATTCCCACATTGTGGATGTATGATTCCAGAGGTCTGTTACTCTTCAGGAGCGAACATGGGGTCCCAGGCGGGGAGCATGATGGGCTTCTGGTTGAGGAGGGCGCGGATGTTGGCAGGGATGTATTTCTCTTCGAGCACCACGCGGAACATGTACTCGTTGAACCAGTCGTTGGTCATGATGAGGTTGCCCTGGTAGCCATAGTTGGGGCCCCAGCTGTTTTCGACCATCCATTTCAGAGGGTTGCCGTTCTTGTCGAGGTCGACGGCGCAGAGCGTCATGGCGTGGCTGCTGCCGCTGGCGAAAGTGCTGACGCGCTGTTTTTTGTCCATGCCAAAGGTGGTACCCATCAATGAGCCGTAGTCGAAGTTGTTAGGGTCCATGAAGCCCTTGTCGCGGTCGAGGAATTTTCCCACGTCGCAGCTGAAGTACATCATTGTGCTGTCCTTGATGGAGGCGATGCACATAGGAGCTATCTCGTTCATGGGCAGGTTGATGTAGCGCCAGTTCTGACCGTCATACACGTGGCGGTCGTATTGGATTTCGTATACCTTGTAGTATTCGCGAGTGGGGTCGTTCATGACCATGTAGAACTTGGAGAAGTCCTGTTTAGCGTATTTTTCGTAGAACGACATCGGGGTGTAGTGTTCGGTGCTGACCACCTCGCCTTTGGCGTTGCGCAGAGTCCAGTCGAACTCCGTCGGAGGTTCGCCCATTGTGAGGGCCAGCATACGGTATATGGTGCCGAGCATCTCGGTCTTGCGGCTGTTGAGTTTGTCAGAGGTCATGCCTTTCTGCGCGGCCATGTCGCGCAGTTCGAGACCGAATTCACGAAGCTTGAGGCTGAGTAGGTTGCTGATAGATGATGTGTTGTTGGTATTGTAGGTTTCGGGCATGACGTCGCTGGGCACGAGGCCGTATTTCTCGACGAGGTTGGCAATGCCGGTGAACTGTCCGCCGTCGCCGATGGGGTTCTTGAAGAGCCATTCGACCTCTTGGTCGGTCATGGGTTTCTTGTAGGTGTCGATGATGGCCTGCAGGAAGAGATTGCTCTTCTCGAGCTGGTCGTAGAAGAAAGTATAGGCCTGCGAGAACTGGAAGTCGGCGGGCAGGTCGTGCTGGCGTATGGCCTTGTTGCGCATCACGTTCATGCCGGTGAACATCCAGCAGCGTCCGGACGATTTCTGGTCGGTGACGGCCTTGCTCACTACGCGGTTCGAGAAGTGCGAGTCGAACTTCGTGGCGTTCTCGTAGTTCATTGCGAGCTTGGCGGGGCTTTGGTTGACCATGATGTTGCGCATTGCCTTGTCGCTGGCCGTGCCGCCGTACGATTTCTTGATTTGCTGCATCATTTCACTGCTGATGCCGCCATTGTTGTTGTCAGTTGTCGCAGTCTTGTTCTTCTGGGCCGATACTGTGCCACAAAGGGCAATGCACAGCGATGCGGCAATGATAAATCTTTGTTTCATTATTTTTTTGATGTTTTTTTGTTAATCAATATTATATGTATTAGCTGCATGTTTTTAGTGCAGCCCTAATTTGATTGCAAAATTAATGAAAAAAATCGATTTATTTGCAATAATGCAAAATAATTAAATAATAAGCTGAAGGTCAGTAGTTAAATGGGTGAGTAGGGGTAGAATGACGTTTCTCTTATTTCCCTGCACAATGCGAGCAGATGCCTTTGACGAGGTATTCTGTTTCTTCGGTTATGAACCCTTCCGGGATGGGTACTGGAGGGATGGTTATGTTGGTGAGACAGAAAGTGCGGTGGCAGATGCGGCAGGTGAGGTGTACGTGACCCATGCAGCGACGGGTGTCGTCGTGGTGGCAGACGCAGTATTTCTGGATTCCGCTGCCGTCGTCGACGTTGTGGAGCAGGTGTGCGTCGCTGAAAACGGTGAGGGCTCTGAAGAGGGTGGAGCGGTCGACGGTCGGGAGAACCCCTTCGAGGTCACTGAGGCTGAAGACGCCATCGGTTTCGTGGCGGATGATGTTCCATATCATCAATCGTATGGCAGTTGGGCGTATGCCTGAGTTTTGTAGTGTTTCTTCGTCGGTCATATATATACCCTTATTTAACGTTAACTTCAGAGAGAACAATATCTTATCATGCTATTATAAACCTTTCCCCTTTCTGTTCTCCGCTTCCTTTAACGAGGTTGTTTGGTTTTTAGTGTGCGCATGGCGTTGAAGACAGCGAGGACGGTGACTCCGACGTCGGCAAAGACAGCCATCCACATTGTTGCTATGCCTGTGGCGGCAAGGAGGAGTACAAGGATTTTGATGCCGATGGCAAAAACGACGTTCTGGCGGGCGATGCGCAGCGTGCGGCGTGAAACGCGAATGGCCTCTGCCACCTTCGACGGGTCGTCGTCCATAATCACTATGTCGGCGGCTTCGATGGCGGCGTCGCTGCCCAAGCCTCCCATAGCGATGCCTACGTCGGCAGTGGCCAAGACAGGTGCGTCGTTGATGCCGTCGCCGACAAAAGCTACACGGCGATTTTCATCTTCTGCTTTTTGTTCCATTGCTTGGGGCCGTTTTTTCGCCATGCCAAAGTGAGTGAGCTCCCTTTGGTCATTTGGCTTATCGAAACGTTCCGCGCTTATACGCTTTATCCACATTACTTTATCCTCGGGCAACAAATGGCTGTGGTGCTCGTCGATATCCAGCTGGCGAGCAACGTCGGCAGCCACATCCTCGCTGTCGCCAGTCAGCATCACGCTGCGTCGAATTCCGAGTTGCCGAAGCTGCTTGATTGCTATGGCGCTGTTGGCTTTGATACGGTCGCCCGTGACAATATGTCCGGCATACGTTCCGTTGATGGCTATGTGTATGATGGTTCCTGTATGGTTGCACGGATGCCAGTGGGCTCCAACGGCTTCCATCATGCGCTCGTTACCAACGCATACGATGTTGCCTTCCACGCAAGCCTTGATGCCTTGTCCGGCAATTTCTTCGATGTCGGTCACAGTGCATCCGTCGGTGGCCTCGTCAGGGAAAGCGTCACGCAAAGCGGCTCCGATGGGATGTGTGGAAAAATGTTCGACGTGGGCAGCCAGATGCAACAGATGCTGTTCGTCGCAACTTTCGGGATGCACCGCTGTTACGGCAAACTGTCCTTGGGTCAAAGTGCCAGTCTTGTCGAAGACTACGGTGTCCACTTTGGCCAGAATGTCTATATAGTTGGCACCTTTGACGAGGATGCCTTTGCGTGAGGCGCCGCCGATACCTCCGAAAAACGAGAGCGGAACGCTGATGACTAGTGCGCAGGGGCAGCTGACGACGAGGAACATAAGAGCGCGATAGAGCCATACGGGGAACGAAGATGCAAACGAGGACGAAAACAGCGGTGGCAACAGAGCCAATGCGATGGCGGCAAAGACAACTATAGGAGTGTAGATGTGGGCAAAGCGTGTGATGAAGGACTCGCTATGTGATTTGTGTTCCGAGGCGTTCTCTACAAGGTCGATTATACGCGACACGGTGCTTTCGCCGTAGCTTTTGGTCACTCGTGCCTTTACCACGCCACTGATGTTGACGCAGCCGGAAATCAGCTCGTCGCCTTCGGCGGCATTGCGAGGAGTGCTTTCGCCCGTAAGGGCTATGGTATTGAGTGCTGTAGCTCCTTCTATTATCACGCCGTCAAGCGGTACTCGCTCGCCGGGGCGTACTAAAACGATTTCTCCGACAGAGACTTGTGAGGGGTCGACCGTGACGGCTTGCCCGTCGCGTATTACGGTGGCGGTGTCGGGCCTGATGTCCAAAAGGTGCGATATGCTCTCCCGGCTCCGTCCTTCGGCAATGCCCTCGAAGAGTTCGCCTATCTGGAAGAACAGCATAACGAAGACGGCTTCGGCGAATTGGTTCTCGGCATTAGGAAGGAAGCCGATGCACAGTGCTCCGATGGTGGCGACGGCCATAAGGAAATTCTCGTCGAAGAGTTCGCCGTGGAGTATGCCTTCGAAAGCCTCCTTCAGGGTGTCGAATCCTACAATGATATAAGGTACAAGGAAGACAAGCAGCAGTTGCCATGTGGGGAGGTTGGAAGTCTTTTCGATGATTATGGCACCCGTCAGGAGTATGGCGGCAATGATGATTGTGACAATCTTTTTCTTTGGCGACTCGTCCTCATGGTGGTGCTCGTGGTGGTGATGTTCGTCGTGGCAGTGGCAATGTTCTTCGTGATTGTGCTCAGCAGTGTGGTCGTGGCAGACGCAATTGAAGTGTTTATGATGATGATTTTCAGACATATCCTTGTATTTTTATTTGTTCGTTTCTAAATGCAAAGATATGTCCGTATTCTTGCAACTGAGTTGCAAACTTCGTACGAAAACGAAAGGGCCTTCGGCACGAAAACGAAGACGAAAACGAAAGGGCCTTCGGCACGAAAACTAAAACTAAAACGAAAGGGCCTTCGGCACGAAAACTAAAACTAAAACGAAAAGGCCTTCGGCACGAAAACGAAAACGAAGACGAAAACTAAAAATAAAACTAAAACGATGCTGTTAATAATCAGAACAGTACAAAGCGTTCTTTGAAACGCATATAGAATCCGAAAAGTAAGTCGGTGTTGTTTTTGCTACTGTCGGGATTGTAGCAGGCATCGAACTGCAAACCGAGGTTCAGACCCTTAAACTCGTGCTCGGCCGAGAGGGTGAAAGTCAGTAGGTTGTAAATGGAGTAGCCTTCGTTGATGGTTGATTGTGGCACGTGGAGCGACGCATAGGCGGTGTGGGACCAGAACCGCGGGTCGCCGAAAGCGCTGAAGTAGTGGTTGCCGTGCCAGAAGCCGACGGCGGCGTGGACAGCCCAGTCGGCCATCTGCTGTTTGTTCCAGTGCATCCATTCGTATGAAAGTGTGGAGTAGAAAGCTTGTCCCGGGCGGTCGAGGTCGCGGTCTTCAAGATGATAGTCGTAGACAGACATATCGAATCTGATGTTATGGAAAGAGGGGCGCAAAGCGTTGGCGAAAGAATGTTTTATCTGCAGCCCTATGCGTTCGTTGAATGTTGTGACGGTGTTGGTGTCGATGGTTTTAAGTTCGCCGCCTCGGTGGCTGGCAATGAAATGGATAGGCAGGCTTAACTGCCATCCGAGCTCGTTGTCTTTGTAGAAGTCGTGTCCCGCCCATTCTGTTTTCCTTTTTTGTATGTTGATGATGCGGAACTGGTGTCGTGTGCCCATCGTGAAGCGTTCCTGGTCGGGGGTCCAGGGCGTGAGGTAGTGCTGCCAGTCGAGCCAAGTGTCGCTGTTCCAGATTTTTGTTTTGGTCAGTATCTGCAAGCCGTCTTCCTGATAGTTGAAAATCCATCGGCTGGGGTCGTAGACGGGTGCGTCGAGCCGGTGGGTGTGGCTGCCGTAGATGGTTCCGGCAACGAGAGTGAGCCATTTTGTCGGTGCGTAAACCAATGATAACGTGGGATGTAGGTGGTAGAGCGAGTCGAGTCCGGCAAAGGCTGTGGCATTGAAGCCTATGCGCAGCTGGGCCCGTTCGTTGATGCCGTAGGCGAGGGCAGGGGACAGGCGGAAACCGGCGACGGTGTAGCCTTTGGCCATACTGGTTGCATATTCGGCATCGTAGAAGAAGCCGTTGGCGTCGACTTCGAGCGCCAGATGGCGGCATCCGGCAATCAGGTCGCGTTGCGATGGCGGCATGTCGTAAAAAAGGTGCATCGTGGCAGGTTCGGTACTGTTGCAGCCGAGTAGCGATGATTGCTGTGCTGTTGCCGCAAACGCGATTGAAAGCGTCAGGACGAGGAACAAAAGGTGAGGTTTCATATCGTCAATTTTGATTTTGCAAAGGTACTAATTATTATGCAACTGGCAAAAATAAAACTTAAAAGTGCCGTTTACGGAATATTTAGAATCAGTAAATCAAAATGTTGTGTTTTATTATTAAATTCTCTATTATTATATTGTTTTTTTTTGCTATTTTTGCACGAAATTTTATCATTATGTATACAGATACCACAAAATTCATTGGCGAAGGACTTACATACGATGACGTCCTCTTAGTTCCCTCTTATTCAGATGTACTTCCGCGCGAAGTTAAGGTTACATCGCGCTTCTCTCGCAATATCACTCTCAACATACCAATGGTCTCAGCAGCCATGGATACTGTTACCGAGGCAGCTATGGCCATCGGCATGGCGCAGGAAGGCGGTATCGGTGTCTTGCACAAGAATATGACTATCGAAAGCCAAGCCAACGAGGTCCGCAAGGTGAAACGTTCTGAGAACGGCATGATTGTCGACCCCGTCACCCTTGGCAAGGATGCCCTTGTGAAAGATGCCCTCAGCCTTATGCACGAGTACCATATCGGTGGTATCCCAATCGTAGATACCAACAAGAAGCTCATTGGTATGGTCACCAACCGCGACCTCCGTTTCGAGCGCAATATGAGTCGCCCGCTGAGCGAAATAATGATCACCGACCTCATCACAACCCACGAGGGTACCACCTTCGACGAGGCTGCCGAAATACTTCAGCAGCACAAAATCGAGAAGCTGCCCGTCGTCAACGACAATGGCCAGTTTATGGGTCTTATAACCTATAGCGACATCATGAAAAACAAGGAGCACCCTATGGCTTGCAAGGACGACAACGGACGTCTTCGCGTTGCTGCAGGCGTCGGCATCACTGCCGACATGATGGACCGCGTCGATGCCCTTGTCGCTGCCGGAGTCGATGCCATCGTAATCGACACCGCCCACGGCCACAGTATCCGTGTTGTCGAAGCCCTCAAGACCGTCAAGGCCAAATATCCGAACCTCGATGTAGTGGTCGGCAACATCGCTACTGGCGAAGCTGCGCTTATGTTGGCCGAAGCCGGCGCTGACGCTGTCAAGGTCGGTATAGGACCCGGAAGCATCTGCTCGACACGTATCATTGCAGGCATCGGTGTGCCGCAGCTCACGGCAGTGTGCGAGGTGGCAGGAGCATTGAAGCAGGGCGGCTACGACATTCCTCTTATTGCCGATGGCGGCATACGCTACAGCGGCGACATCGTCAAAGCCCTTGCAGCTGGTGCAAGCAGCATCATGATTGGCTCGCTTGTGGCCGGTGTTGATGAAGCTCCGGGCGAGACGATTATCTTCGAAGGCCGTAAGTTCAAGTCGTACCGTGGAATGGGTTCGCTCGAGGCAATGCAGAGCGGCTCCAAAGACCGCTACTTCCAGGACAAGGAGACGGATGTCAAAAAGCTTGTCCCCGAAGGCGTCGTCGGACGTGTACCCTACAAGGGCACACTCAACGAGGTCCTCTACCAGCTTGTCGGTGGCCTCAAGGCCGGCATGGGATACACAGGCTCGAAGGATATCGAGGCACTGCAAAAGGCCAAGTTCATCCGCATCACTGCTGCCGGACGTACCGAAAGCCATCCGCACGACATAGCCATTACTCGTGAGGCTCCTAACTATTCAAGATAATAAGTCCACAGAAAGTTTATCCATTTTTTGAAAAGGTCCTAAATAAAATAATATATATGAAGAAAACCCTGCTTTTTGCAGCATTGTTCTCAATACTTGGCTTAAATATCCAACCTTTATGTGCCCAAAACACGGACAATCCGGTAATATTTGAAATCAACGGGAAGAAAATCTACAAATCGGAATTCATGAAGGAGTTCCTCCGCTCGGTAGGCAAGGACCCCAAAGCAGCACCAACAGCATGTACCTACGAAAAGCGACAAGCCCTCGACGAATACGCCGAACTCTTTGTCAACTACCGTACCAAACTGGAGGATGCCTATGCTCTGAAGTTCGACACGTTGCCCGACCTCATAAAAGAACTGTCGGGCTATCGTAACGAGCTTGCAGCTCCTTATCTTATCGATTCCGTCACCATGAACAATATCCTTCGTGAGGCCTACCAGCGTAACCACTATGCTTTGCAAGCCGCACACATTCTGATACGTGTAGACCAAAACGCCAGTGCAGAGGACACCCTGAAAGCCTACAACAAAGCCATGGAATGCTACAAAAGGGCTAAGGCAGGCGAAAACTTCTACGAACTGGCTTACGAAAACTCTGAAGAGCGTGTCGAAAATAATATTTTGCCAACTGATGACCCGCGCCGCAAGAACTTCGGCGACCTCGGCACCTTCTCGGTGTTCGATATGATATATCCGTTCGAGAATGCGGCATACGCTCTCAACGAAGGCGAAATATCTCTGCCAGTCCGCAGCCAGTACGGATACCACATCATCTATCTGAAAAACAAAATCCCCTATTTTGGCAAATGCACCATACAGCACATCTGGGTGTCCTCAAAAGCATATCCTTACGATGCCCAGAACCGTGCAAATACCGCCTACCAACGTCTCAAGAACGGAGAGAGTTTCAATGTAGTCTGCCAGGATTTGTCCGACGACAAGAGTTCGGCAGGCAACGGAGGTCTTGTCAGCGACCTGGCCATGGGTCAGATGCCTCCTGCCTATATCGAACAGGTGTCGAAAATGAACCCGGGCGAATACACCAAACCTTTCTCGACCGAATATGGTTGGCATATCGTCAAACTTGTCCGCCGAGACAGCATTCCTTCTTTCGAGGAAATGGTTCCTTACTACAAGCAGCGTCTCGTGCGCGACGAGCGTAGCAACAAACCTCGCGAGTCTTTTATCGAACAGTGCAAGAAGCAATATAAATTTGTGGACTATACTAACGAATTCACGACAGAGAAAGTCAAAGGGAAAAAGGTAAGCACCCCGATGGCTTCGCTCGATGAGTGTCTGTCGCTGCTTTCGGACTCCGTATTCGCCAAGAATTGGCACTACCGCAATGGTATGGTCAAGGACATGCGTCCACTCATCCGCGTTGGCGATATGCAATATACGGCTGTTGACTTCCTCAAGTTTATCGAAGCCAACCAGCATTTCGAGCCGGTAAGCCCACTACGGAACTACATGATGGACCGCTATCGCAACTTCATTAATGACAAGGTTTTCGAATATGCCGATAAGCACCTCGAAACCGAGCATGCGGAATTTGGCGACCTTATGAAAGAGTATCGTGACGGTCTGATGATTTTCTCGTACAACGATGCCATGATATGGTCGAAGGCTATACGCGATACCGTCGGTTTGGAGGCATTCTACCAGGTGTTCTCCAAGCAGCGCGACATCGACAACGAGGCCGATGCACCTTATTTCTGGAACGAACGTGCCAATATTAGGGTAATCACCTTTAATGACAGTGTTTCCCTTGCCCCAGGCAAAGCCCGTAAAGTCGTCGAAAAAGCCATTGAAAAGGGATGGAATGATATGCAGCTTTCCAACAAACTGAACAGCAAAATCAGGAAGGACGCTTCTTATAGAATAGAACAACAGATTGTTGAGAAAGGACACCAGAACCTGCTCAAGGACGGACAGTGGCGTAAAGGCATCTATGAAGAAGCTATGCCCATGGGCTATCGCATTATCTGTGTCGACGAGGTTCTCCAGCCTTCACTCAAGAGTCGTTCCGAGGCTCGTGGATATTACATCAACGAGTATCAGAACTATCTCGAAAAGCAGCTTATCAGCGAACTCCGCAAAAAATACAATGTCATCGTCCACCAGAATGTCATAGACGAAATAGTCTATTGACGGACCTGGCTATAACATTGTTTGGTGTTTAGCATTACAATTTCAACAATATAATAAATAACATCTGTAATCCTCGTGAAAAGAATTCTCCTTTCAGCCCTCATATTTACAATTGCGTGCATGCAAACTTCGGTGTTGCGTGCACAGTCGCAGAGCGAGCCTGTTATCGACAAGGTCGTAGCCATTGTCGGTAAAAACATTGTGAAGCTCTCCGATGTCGAAAATGGATTCCTCTCAATACGCATGCGGCAAGGCTACAGCAATGCGTTCGAAAACCGTTGTAACATCCTCGAGGGCATATTGATAAACAAACTCCTTGTGCACAAGGGCGAGTTGGACAGCACCGAGGTCACCGACGAAGAGGTGAGCAACAATGTGCAGTACTATCTTCAAGCCTACGAAGCACAGTACGGAACCAAGGAGGCCATTCGCCAGGCTATGGGTTATTCGTACGATGAACTGAAGGATCTCCTGTCCAAAATGCTTCGCGAGCGTATGCTTACCGAGCGCGTCCGCATGGGATTGACAAACAGTGTTAAAATAACGCCCTACGAGGTCAATGAGTTTTTTGCAAAGATTCCTGCCGACAGTCTGCCCACCATTGAAGAGACCTACGAGCTTGCCGAAATAACCCGTCGTCCCGAAATCAGCGATGAAGAGCGCGAGCGTGTCCGGCTGGAAATGTCCAAGTTGCGTGAACGCGTTCTCAATGGCGACCGTTTTTCGACACTCGCGGCTCTCTATTCTGAAGACCCCGGTTCGGCAACCAAAGGCGGTGAACTGGGATTCTTTCCCCGCGGTCGTATGGTGGCAGAATTCGAAGCCGCTGCTTTTGCCCTGAAACCTGGTGAGGTGTCGCCGGTCATCGAAACACAATTAGGATTCCACATCATCCAGCTTATCGAACGCCGTGGCAATACTGTCAACTGCCGACATATACTGATGATTCCAAAGGTCTCCTCGGCCGACCTCCTGCAAAGCCGCATGCTCCTCGACAGCGTTGCTCAGGAAGTGCGTTTGGGACACATCACCTTTGCCGAAGCAGCCTCAAAATTCTCAGACAGCCCCAACAAAATAGAAGGTGGACGCGTTACCAATCCGTCCACTGGTGGTTACCAGTTCACCCTCGACGAGCTCAAGCAGCTTTACCCTGGCATAGGATTCTCCAAGATGAATGCCGGCGAGGTGAGCAATGCCACCTCTATGAAGACCGACGAAAACAAGGATGCCTACCGTGTTGTCACCGTCACGCGACGTAATCCAAGCCATGTGGCAAATCTTCGCGACGACTACGACAGGATTTACAATGCCGCACTCGAAAATGCCAAACAGGAGAAGATTTTCGATTGGGCCCAGAAAACTATAAGGAATACATATATTCATATTGACGACGAATTCAAAGATTGCAGCTTCAGACTCAAATGGACACAGAATCATTAAACAGTTTAGTAGCCAAATATACGCTCTTGCGTAACGAGATTGGCAAGGTTATTGTGGGACAGGACAAAGCTGTCGAAAGCCTTTTGCTGTCGATTTTCAGCGGAGGTCATTGTCTGCTTGTTGGCGTTCCGGGTTTGGCTAAGACGTTGATGGTTAACACACTTTCGCGTGCACTTGGACTCCAGTTCAGCCGCATACAGTTTACTCCCGACCTTATGCCGTCCGACATTACCGGCTCTGAAATTCTGGACGAAAACCGCAAATTCAGATTTGTCAAAGGACCAATATTCGCCAATATCCTCCTTGCCGATGAAATCAACCGAACTCCTCCCAAGACGCAATCGGCACTTTTGGAGGCCATGCAGGAAAAATCGGTTACCGTCAGCGGGCACAGTTACAAACTCGAAGCTCCCTTCTTTGTTCTTGCCACGCAAAATCCTATCGAACAGGAAGGTACTTATCCGCTTCCGGAAGCCCAGCTCGACCGTTTCATGCTTAATATAAAGCTCGACTACCCGTCGTTCGAAGAGGAAATGGCCATCGTCAAGAATACTACAGTCGACAGCACACATGAAGTCCAGATTGTAATGTCAGCTGATGAAATTATTGAATACCAGTCTGTAATCCGTCGTATGCCAGTGCCGGACAATGTGGTTTCGCATGCCGTTTCGCTCGTTTCGTCCACGCGTCCCGATACAGAAGGCAACACTCTTGCCCGTAAATATCTGTCGTGGGGTGCCGGCCCGCGCGCTTCGCAGTATCTCATCATGGGTGCCAAAACCCATGCAGCACTCAACGGCAAGTATTCGCCCGATGCTGAAGATGTCAATGCCGTTGCCGTCGAGGTTCTTCGCCATAGGGTCGTAAGAAACTATTTTGCTGAGGCTGAAGGCATCTCTACGGACTCAATTATTGAACAACTAAAAACAAAATAATACAAACCCTTCATCATGAAAAGGATCAGCAAAACGACAACCGTATTTTTGACGATTGCAATGTTCCTCACGGGGCTTGCATCGGCTCAGACGGGTATCTATATTCCAAGCGCAAAACCTATAAAGAATATGCAGAAGGCTATGGTTCATCCCGAAAAGTTCTGTCTGCTTATCAACTATAGCGGTTCGTCTGCGGACTATAGCGTAAACGACCTGGATTGGCTCGACTCGGTCTATCGTGTCGCTTTTGCCGACAGGAGTAACCCCAGGCTTTATGCCATCACCATCGAGGGATATAGCAACAGCGAGTCGCTGTCGCAAGAACGTGTAGACAGGGTGTACAATTATTTTGCCAACCGGTGCTACGCTCCTTTCCCGATACGTTATGCAACAAATCCGATCCACTGCACTTGTCATGGCGACACCGTCGAGACTGTCCGCTACGAGGTGCCGGTCGACCGTAAAGCCTATAATGTGAAAGACCTCCCAGAGAGCCGTCGCACATTCAACAAGAACATCAGCCTTGACAATTGTGTCCTTATCTCATTGTCTCACGACCCGGATGCATGTCTTGGTGCGGCACGAGGATGCGCTGTTCCGTCGGTCGACAGCACCATTCGCGGCTACTATGCTTCTGTTTTTATGAAGCGAGGGGCTCTGTATAATGTCACCAACACCAAAGACAGCTGCCCGTCAGATGTGAGTTTTTCTATCGAAGAGCACCTTGACTACAAACCCATCGTTGAGGAGTATTTCCTTGTGCCTCATCGCAAGCAGTATATTGTCCAGGTTGGCTATGTTGTGCTCCACAGCAGCATAAACCGCAATTACGGCGAATGTACTGGCGTTTTGCCCGATTCAATCTATGTCCGTTTCCCCGTGACGCAGGAACAGCTCGACAACAAGATTCGAATTTTCGGAAAGAAGTATTCGGAGAAAGGTGTCGAGTACAAGGCGTTGACAACAAAAAAGATACCTTCGAAAGTCTCGCTCAACATCCAGGCGGCCATCAATGTTATGCAGTTGGATACTATTTTCCTTGGCAAACGAATACAACCCAATGAGTTGAGTGACTATTTCTACGAATGCAAGACCGATATGGAGGATGGCTCGTTCAAGGCTGAAGGTAAGCACTGGAAGGCCTATCGCCTTGACAAGCACGGAGAATACGAAATCAAGAAGTCGCTTCGCGCATTGATGCGTATTGTTGAAGACGAGGTGGAGGAAATTGAGGAACAGCAGGAAACAGACAAACGCTACAAGGACGACGAAGAAATTGAAGACCAATGATATGTAACCAATTGAATCAGATATAGATCTATTGTCCCCCTCACTCCCCTTTCACTCCCCTTTCACTCCCCTCTCACTCCACAATTAAATCAAATTTTCAACTTTCAATTTAATAAATGGCTTATTTGCAGACTGATGTGACAAAAGTCACTACACGTGTGTTACAGAACATGAAACTTCATGGCGAGAAGATTGCCATGCTTACAGCATACGATTTTTCAATGGCACAGCTGCTCGACCGCACAAAGATCGATGTCGTACTTGTTGGTGACAGCGCAGCAAATGTTATGGAGGGCTATAAGACCACTCTTCCCATCACTCTTGACGAGATGATAGTCTATGCATCGTCCGTTGTCCGTGCCATCAATCGCGCCCTTGTTGTGGTCGACATGCCTTTCGGAACTTATCAGGGTAACTCCATGCAGGCACTGGCCTCAGCTATACGTATCATGAAAGAGACAGGAGCCGATGCCGTCAAACTGGAGGGCGGCGAAGAGGTCCTCGAGTCGATTCAGCGTATACTGAGCGCCGGTATTCCCGTCATGGGACACCTGGGATTGACACCGCAGAGCATCAACAAATTCGGTACCTATGCGGTTCGGGCTACAGATGAAGACGAGGCAAATCGAGTGATTAGCGATGCTCATATCCTCGAAGATGCAGGCTGTTTTGCTATTGTACTCGAAAAGGTTCCTGCATCATTGGCTTCGCGTATTGCAAGCGAAGTTAAAATACCGGTTATCGGAATTGGAGCCGGAAGTGGGGTGGACGGTCAGGTGCTTGTGCTTCAGGACATGCTTGGCATCACACAGCAGTTCAAACCGCGCTACCTGCGTCTCTATGGAACGATTGGCGAGGATATCTCGAACGCTATACGCCAGTATATTACCGATGTAAAATCGCTCAGTTTCCCAAACGAGAAAGAGCAGTACTGATTTCTGTTCCGGCATCTAACTGCCGATACTTAAATCTATTATATCGTTAATCTCAATAGTCGAGCCGTCAAGCAATTTGATGGCTCGTTGTGTTTCGTCGATGCTTTTCACGCGGGTGTTTATCGTCTGATAGCTTCCGCCTTCTTTACGTGTGTCGCGCACGAAATATGTTATTGTGATAATGTTGCTGTCGTTGGTCTGAGTCTCGATGAGTTGCCGTAATTGGTTTAATTTCAGGTCTAACAAAACCATTCGGTCGTTCTCCAGTTCGATTTCTTTGTCGGTGATTCGAGAAGTTTCGATGATGGCATCTTCATATCCGGTCAGTGCGGCAAAGGGCGCAAACTGTGCGGCACGATTGAGTAGCGACATCTGTTTGTGTCGTCTTGAAACGTGGTGCGGTAAGCCGATTATGTCATCGTAATTCATTGTTCGTAAAGTTGCTTGGCTCTTTCTAAGGCTTCTATTGTTCCTACGTCTATCCATCGTCCAAGGGGATGCATGTAGTAGCCGATACGGTGTCTCTTTGCTATTTCGAGGTAGGCGCCGAAGACAGGGTAGGGGGCGTCGTCGGGTGGCATGAGGTCGAACAGCTCCGGACTGGCCATAGAGATGCCGCTAAAGGGCAGTGCCAGCATACCTGTGGAGTCCATTTGACCATAAATGCCTGCAAGGTTGCCTGTATGGTCGAAGAGTAGCATGCGCTGAGTGTCGCGTTTGCAGGTGCATAGCGTCACCAGGTTCCCGCTTTCCAAATGGTGTCTCTCCAATGCTTTAAAATCCACATCGGACAGAATGTCAACATTGTGTATCAGTACCGGTTCGTTGCCTGAGAACAGAGGTGCGGCATGTTTCAAAGCACCTCCGGTATTGAGCAGCAATGATCGTTCGTCGCTGACAAGCACTTCGCATGGCCAATGGCGACTGTTGATGTATTCTATCAGTTTGTCGCCAAAGTAATGTGCATTGACCACGCAACGCTTTACTCCTGCTTCTGAAACGCGTTGTATGGCTATTTCGAGAAGGGTATGGCCATTGATTTCGGCCAGTGCTTTGGGTCGGTCGTTGGTTAGCGGACGCAGGCGAGTTCCTAATCCTGCTGCGAGTATCAGAGCTTCCATGATGTCGTTCTCCAGTTCGTTTTCGTTTTCGTACGAAGTTGTCTTCGTTTCCGTGAAATGCCGACGGCTCGGCCGAAAACGAAGTCCCGTATCTGAAGTTAAAGTTAAGGTTAACGTTAAAGTTTTATATTAATTCGCTCAATTCGTTTAATTCGCCGTTTGAAAAGTAATTATTATAGATGCCCATATGATTTAGTTGTTTGTGTGAATGCCGATAAAACAAGTAGGCGCTTAGGCTTTGTGACCGCCTATTTGCCGGTTGCGATCTTTTGCTGTGGCCCCCTCCTCAAAGTTCAGTCCTTTCAGTAGAGCATTCTTTCCGTATTTTTTCTTTATGCTGAGGACCGCCTCTTGCATCTTTCGCTCTTTTTTCAGTTGTTTGTCAGCTTCTTCGATGTTTTTGTTCAGAGTCTCTGGGTCGGTAAACAAGTCCAGCTGTGTGGGTTTGGGGATATGTTGCGTTTCTGTAGTGTTTTCAGGCAGTACGTTGTACGTGCCAATGGTGATGCGCCGCACCAGTAGGTCTGGATTGACGGTTTGGTCGAATATTTTCAGTATAGCTTCGGTGATGATGGCTGCTGATGAAGTGTGGAAAGGAAGATTGGCTGTCCCATGAGCCGGTTTAGGTGCATAACGGCCATAGTGGTCTACATTTATTTCGCCATGGTATCGTTTCCGTATTGTCGGATTCGAAAGGCTCTCGGTGTCGTAGTTTATTGTTAGGGTCAGCTGGTCTGCAACGAGCTTCTTCTCCACAAGTCCAAGAGCAACAGCATCGGCCATCTCGTGAGTCACAATGCGTGCTTTGGGACTTGTATATGCGCATTGCAGCACTTGGCTTGTGGACAGCGAATTGGTCTCAGGCCGGTATTTCTTTATGAGGTCGATTGTGCACGGTTCCCATCCCCAGGCGTGGTCGATAAGCAGTTCTGCGTTGACACCGAAGAGTTTGTATAGTTTCTCTTCGTTTTGTAGTGACTGTCGGGCTACCATGCCCATGGTGTATATTTCGTTGCGTTCCAGAGTTCTGGCTATTCCATGACCGACACGCCAGAAGTCGGTGAGCGGACGATGGTCCCAGAGTTTTTGGCGGTAGCTCATTTCATCGAGTTCTGCTATTCGGACACCATCGCTGTCGGCTGGTATGTGCTTGGCCACGATGTCCATAGCTACCTTTGCGAGGTAGAGGTTGGTGCCGATTCCGGCGGTGGCGGTGATGCCGGTCTCGCGCAGCACGTCACGTATCATGGTCATAGCCAGCTGATGGGCTGTCATCTTGTAGGTTTTCAGATAGTTGGTGGCATCGATGAAGACTTCGTCGATAGAATAGACATGTATGTCTTCGGGGGCAATGAAGCGTAGGTAAATGTTGTAGATGCGGGTGCTGTATTCGATATAGAACGCCATTCGTGGCGGTGCAGCGATATAGTCTATAGCCAGTTCGGGATGGCTTTTCAACTCGTTGTCATATATGGATTTGCCTGAGAAGCGCAATCCAGGGGCATTGAATTGCCGTTCCTTGTTGACTTCGCGCAGACGCTGCACCACCTCGAACAGGCGAGCCCTGCCGCCAATACCATAGGCTTTAAGCGATGGCGAGACGGCAAGGCAGATGGTCTTCTCGGTGCGCGATGCATCGGCCACCACGAGGTTTGTGTTCAATGGGTCGAGACCACGCTCGCGACATTCGACAGAGGCATAGAATGATTTGAGGTCGATGGCTATATATGTGCGCTGTGTTGACAATAATTAAAGAGAATAAGTGAAACCGAAAGTCAGATGGTAGGGGAATTTCTTGCTGACATATAGTTCTTCGCCCACACCTCTAAGACCTTTTATGCCTTCTCTGTTAATAATTCCGAAGAAGTCAACAGGGTATCCCAAGAGATTGCACGACAATGTGATGGCATCGGTGATCCTGTAGTCGACTCCAACCATAACGTCAAACATTCCCATAAATATATCTGAAATTTCGGTGCCGCCTTTGGTGTTTACGGCCGGCAAACCGTTGGAGTACTCAATGGTTGATTCGGGGGTCAGATTGATACCAATAGTCAGACCTAAACCGGCGTTAATGAAGAAATCGTCGCCAATAGGAATCATTGCGTAGTAGAGTCCGGTTAGTTCCACAGATTTATAGTTGAAAGTTGTTGTGAAGGTGTTGGCAGGGTTCGTAATGGAGGATCCCTCAACGGTGCCGTGCCAGAAATTCAGAGCCACTCGTGAGGTGTTGCCCCAGCTGATTCTGTTGCCTTCCAGAACGCGCTTATAGATTAAAGCTATAGAGGGATTGAGAGGCGAACGTTTATATTTGTCTACAGTATAACCTAAGTAAGGAGAACTGGTGTTGTATTGGTCGACGTTGAGCATGAAGTCTGCAGAGCCAAACCAACCGCCCAAGCCGGCCTCGATTCCAATGTGTTTGTCACCGTTGACGAAGGGGTCGTAGACATAGCGAACTTGTGCGTTGGCACTGACCACAGCGAGCAGTGTGAACATAGAAGAAACTAATAAAATTTTTTTCATTTTTGCTGACAGTTTTTCCCGAGGTGTCTCCTCTTTTAAAGATTTTTGGGTTATTTCGTCTATGTAATTAACATTTTTTAAATGATATTATTATATGGAGAGGTCAAAAAATTTTCTGTTTTATCTTTTCGATGGTGTCGCAAACTGTCAAACTCGTTTTTTTACCACTTCGGAAAAACCCATGTTTATCCATAATGTCTATCTGCTGCAGGAAGGGCTGCCAGAAGCCGTCGGGGTTGTAGAGGATGACTGGTTTGTCTTTGTGACTGCTGTTCTGCAGGGGTCCCAACTGGTTGCTGACCATCACCTCGAGGACTTCGTCGAGTGTGCCGATGCCTCCGGGCAGGGCGACGAAGGCGTCGCTGTGGGCGATGAGGTACTCCTTACGCTCGGCCATACTGCCGACGCGGACGATTTGGCTGACCTTCTGCGAGTTGATGATCTCCTCGCTGAAGAAGGTGGGTATGACGGCGATGACGGTGCCGCCTGCTTCGAGTGCGCCGCCGCTTACTTCGCCCATCAGGCCGAGGTTGCTGCCGCCGTAGAGCAGCGTGTGGCCGCCAAGGGCTATCTGCCGACCCAGTTCGCAGGCGCGGGCGGCTATTTGTTCGTTGCGCGGCTTCGACGAACCGCAAAAGACTGAGATGTTCATAAATAGTTAATGCGTTGGTGTGTTAGTCTTGAACGGTTACATTGACACCGTCGACTTTCATTTGCATTTTGTTGTCAGGACCCCCCGTTAAAGGGATAAACACCCCAACACCGACGGTCCACTCGCCCAAATCGACAGATGATTGCGCGTCAACCTTGCGCTGCAAATCCCCTTCCAAAAGAAGGGGATATCCCTTATAGCTTTGGTTCTGCCATAAAAAGAGTTTGTATACTCCTTTTGGCATCTTGAATGAGAATTCGCCATCATTGTTTGTGGCGGTTGTTGCGAGCACTCTGCCGCCACCCTCTATAAGAATGGCTGCATCGGAATAAGGCTCAGGGCGGCTGTTTTCTTCAACATCCAAAAGGATTTGCCCCCTTATCGTTACGCTGTCGTTGGCATTCTGAGCCACAGCACCCGACGCAAGCACAAAGGCAAACACAAAAAATAATATTATCTTATTCATAGAAGCATTTTCTCCCTTAACGAAAAGTCTGCTCTTTTATTGTGCACACCCCCTGCTCGGCAGCGACATCTGGAGTGTTTGCCCCTTTTTTAGGCCAGCCAGCGGCCATCACGGCCGTGGCGACGAGTAAGTGTGTCGTCAGCCTCTCGCAGGGCAACAATGGAGTTCCCGAGTTACTGTGCCTTTTGCGCTGAAAAGGAAATGTTGAAAAGGAAAAGGATGGCTCCGAACGGAATCGAAGTCATCCTTTGAATGTTTTTTGTCAGATTAAAAGCCTTTTTTCAGATGCGCGCAGCCAGGGGCTAAGTGATTTACACGTGCGCGGCGGGGTCGGGCATGCCCATATAGGCGTATTCGTAGATCATGTCGCCGTGGGCTTCGCGGGTCTGGCCGCCGGCGGGGGTGAAGCGGACTCCGCCCTTGGCGTAGTAGCGGCAGTACTGCATGCGCATGCCGATGGCGTCGTAGCGGCGCTTGAGCTCTTCGCCGGCCATCTCGTACATGTCCCAGAACTCGAGCTGGTCCTCCCACTCGACGTCGAACTCGGCACGCGAGCCGTCGGCGTTGGTGAAGACATAGTGACTCTCCTTGGGGAATTCGCGGCCCTGGTGCACCTCGGGCTCCAGACGGGTCTTGAGCTCGAAGTGGCCGTCGGTCATAAAGACCACCTTGCCGGTCTTGTTGTCCATCAGGCCGAACATGGGCAACTGCTTGTAGCCGTACTGGCGGGCGGCGACGAAGTCATAAATATAGATGGTGTAGAGGTCGGTGTACATACGGCCCCACAGCCAGTGGTGGTAGAGGGTGAAGTGCATGGTGTTCATCCACTGGTGGTCGTGGTAGCCGAGGCCCTTCACCTCGTGCCACTCGCCGTCGTAGAAGAGGCGGCCGCTGACCTGGTTCTTGGGCACGGCGAGGTCGGTGTGGTAGAACTCGTCGTTGTCGCCGAAGGCCAGCAAGGAGGTACCCTGACGGAAGGGCTCGGTGAGTGCGTCGTAGTGCAGGTCGAGACCCACGCCGTGGACAGGCTCGAAGTGCAGGTCGTAGTGCTTGAAGTCGCCACGGCACCAGTGGGGACCCACCTTGGTGTCGCATTGCTCGCGGCTGAAGCTGCCCTCGGCGGCGGGATAGACGATGTCGTCGCGGAACTCCTTGCCTTCGGGACTCTTGATGTAGATGTTCACGTGGGGCGAGTCGACCGTCTTGGTCATGCCGTTCATCGACTTGGGGCGGTAGCCGACCATGAACTTGGTGCCGTCGTCCATCGTGCCGTCGAAGTACCACACCTCGCTGCCCACCTCCTCGGTGCGCGTGCGGCGTCCGTCCTCCCATTTCTCCACCTTTTCGGGGTTGATGCCAAGGCGTTTGAAGTCTTCGGGTTGATCCATCAGTCGTGCGCGAAGCACTTTTGCATTCGTTGTGTTTTCCATAACTTGTTGTATTTTAATGTTAAACTTAAATTAATTTCCCTTTGTTTTCACAATGCAAAAGTACTACCACAAAATGACCTAAAATACGACAAACCGATGCAAAAATGTCCATTTTCTACGAAGTGCATATACTAAAGACAGGAGGATTGCGTTATGGTGATATATTATAATATGTATGGAAATACGTGATCTTGACTCCAAGGTGGCAATGAACGAGCTGGTCCGCAACGGATTCCGCCACGTGGGCGACTATGGCATCATATTGAACGCCAGCGCGGTGAATACTGATTTCTTCAAGCTCGGACAGCCCTATCGAGCCCTCGACGGACGCATCATCGTGGTGCAGCACGGTACGATGGATGTGGAGATTGACCTGGTGCGGCATGTGCTACACGAGGGCGACATCACGGTTGTGTTGCCCGAGGCCCTAATGCTCATCGAGAGTGCCAGTAGCGACTGCGCTGTAAGTGCCGTCGTGTTTCGCCAGATGCCGCAGGTGCAGGGTGTTGCGGAGAGTTTTGTGGTGAGCGGCGACAGCGTGGCTTTCGCGCGGGTCAACCAATACCTGACGATGATTTTCGACCAGTTCGACCGTAACCCTGTTTTCATCGATATAATAGTCCATTTCTACGATGCGCTGATACTCGATATGTTCAGCCTGCGGCAGGAGGAACAGCTGTCGCACGGCGGCGAGTTCATGCACTGCTTCCTGCAGCTGCTGGCGAAGGAGGGGCGCACGAAGCACCCCATCGACTTCTACGCTAACCGCCTCTGCGTGTCGCCCAACCACATGAGCACCCTCGTGCGGCGCGAGAGTGGGCTGACGGTGCTGCAATGGATCGACCGCGCCCTGGTGCGCGAAGCCAAGGTGCTGCTGCACCACACCGCAATGCCCGTGGCCGAGGTGGCCGAACAGCTGGGTTTCGCCACCCCCTCGTTCTTCATCCGCTTTTTCCGTCAGCAGACGGGTCAGACACCGCTGCAGTACCGCAAGCAGGGGTGAAGTCTATGTGTCGCCATCGGGAAACCCTCGTCGATGGCCAGCGCAATGCCGAGGGCCACGGGATCGGTCGAGGCCAGGATGGTGGGGCTTGGGGTTGTGATGCTGTCGGAAATTTTTCGTAATTTTGCAGCCGATTTGCAAAAACATTGGACTTTATGAGGAACAGATTATCAACCTATAACAGAAGATCTTGGCAGAGACCAGATCATCGGATCGAAACACTCCGGACAATATGAAGAAAGTTAAGATTACCATCCTCAAGACGATGCTGAATGAGGACTTGGCGAAAGAATATGGCATCTGTGGGCTGAAGGCCTGCCCGATGATGAAGGTGGGCGATGTGTTTTATGCTGACTACGCAAAGCCAGAGGGCTTCTGTGATGAGGCGTGGAAGGCCATCTACCAGTATGTGTTCGCCCTGGCACATGGTGCAGACAAAGGCTTGTTTTACTATGGTGACTGGATCAAGGAGCCTGGCGTGGCCATTGTCAGTTGCAATGACGGTCTGCGCCCTGTGATTATGAAACTTGAAGCGACTGATGAGGAAGCCAAGATTGAATATACACCAATAGACAGATAAATCGGAGTTTATGGAAATTAAAAACAGGCCAAATCCGAATGAGGCTTTCCCGAACCCTAAGATTCCAAGCCTCTGCTTCATCAAAAACGTGGTGAAGAACCCTCGTATCATTATAGGTGACTACACTTATTACGATGATGTGGATGGTGCTGACCAGTTCGAGAAGCATGTCACTCATTTCTACGACTTCATAGGTGACCGGCTGATTATTGGCAAATTCTGCGCTATTGCCAAGGGTGTGGAGTTTGTCATGAATGGGGCCAATCATAGGATGGACGGTGTGACAACCTATCCGTTTTATGTCATTGGTGGCGACTGGGGAAGT
>Ga0256404_1000330_pt1 | contig 123229 bp, 108 predicted proteins | sample RumenRJG_01DNA_FD_185990 | JGI IMG/M metagenome (GOLD analysis project Ga0256404, IMG submission 185990) | Bovine rumen microbial communities from Lethbridge, Alberta, Canada - RJG_01 | ecosystem: Host-associated > Mammals > Digestive system > Stomach > Rumen | place: Canada: Alberta... | reverse complement strand
ATTTTGAACGGGAACTTTATTTTTCTCTCACAAGAAAGACTGTTTTTTCTAAAAAAACAGCCCTAAGTTGTATTTTTTTTAGAATTAGTATTGACAACTTGGGGCCTTATATGTGTTATATTCTTGGAGTACAGGAATAGACACAATGATTATGTATCATCCAAGGCTGGGCATAGGTGAACCTTCAGTTTTTCAAACTAATTCTGATGGAAAATTTTCTTATGATGATGAATATTGTGTTGGTTTTGAAAAAGCAGGTATTACTAGAGATGTTTATTTCAATGAGTGTGTAAGCAAAAATATGTGGGCAGCTGTTGTTGATGAGGAAGGAAATTGGGGCGGCAAAAAGAGCAAAGATATGAGTTCTTATAATTATATTGATTATCTTGCGGCAGGAAAAAAGATGTCTGCATATCAAGTGACAGTTCCTTTGGAATCTTTAGGTGTTACAAAATCTTATATTGAAGAAACAGGAATTTCTGTTGGGGTATTTTCTACTTATGGAGCTTCTACAATGGATTGTATACCTTGGGATTCTTGTATGATAGATGTTGCGGATGAGGCATATTCTTCAGATCCTAGTTCTTCTAAGGAAAAAGAAGATGTTGATGTAATTTCGGCTTCTCTCGCCCGAATCGGTCATATGTAAAAAAATCTCCTCTTCTTTGAATATTTGTTCTTAAGAAGAGGAATGAAAGCGTAAGCGGATTTGTAATTTGTGAAGACTTTGTGCGATAAAACAAATTAAAGTGCGTAGCACCCTGATAAATACAAGCGTAGCGCGAGCACAACCGTCTGGAGCAAATTGCAAATCCGCTGTAAGCGTTTGTTCTCAATCAATAAAAAAATGTAAAAATCTGCATAGAAAATCTTATTGGGCATTATTGCCCCTTTTCATTTTTGGCTATTACAACTAAAATTATATGAAGTCTAAAATATTTGGGGTGAACTTGTGAATTCTGGTTCTATTTTTGTTCAACAGCTTATAAATGGTTTGTCGCTTGGAAGCATTTACGCATTGATTGCGCTTGGCTACACCATGGTTTATGGTATTGTAAAACTTATAAATTTTGCCCACGGTGATGTTATGATGGTCGGTGCGTATGCTGGCTATTTTGTTCTTTTGGCTCTTGGAGCTAGCGCATTTGGAATGGCTGGCGCATTTATCGCAGCTATGGTTCTTTGCGGTCTTTTATCAATATTAATTGAACGTTTTGCATACCGCCCTTTGCGTGAATCTCCGCGTCTTAATTCTTTGATTACCGCGATTGCTGTTGAGCTTATCCTTCAGAATCTTATGCGCGTTCTTCCTTTTGTTGGTCCAGATCCGCGTCAGTTTCCTACAATGGAAACAAAGAACTTTACATTCGGAATTCTTTCTATTTCAAACCTTCAGCTTATTGTAATTATTTCCAGTGCAGTTCTTATGGTTCTCCTTAATTTTCTTGTAAACAAGACAAAAACTGGAAAGGCTATGCAGGCTGTTTCCTACGATTTAAAGGCGTCTGCCCTTATGGGAATAAATGTTAACAGAATTATTGCTATTACTTTTGTTGTTGGTTCTGTTCTGGCTGGTGCAGGTGGAGTTCTTTATGCAACGGCTTATCCGCAGGTTGATCCGGTTATGGGCTATATTCCTGGACTTAAGGCGTTTGTTGCCGCGGTTCTTGGTGGAATCGGCTCAATTCCTGGTGCAATGGCTGGCGGTATAATTCTTGGAATTGCAGAAACTTTAACAAAGGGATATTTAAGCAGTCAGTATGCGGACGCAATTTCTTACATAATCTTGATTGTGATTCTTCTTGTAAAACCGGCTGGTCTGTTCGGCAAAAAAACAACTGTTAAGGTTTAATCTTCTAGTGTTTTAGATTTTATGAGGTAAAAATGAAAAATAAATTTATACGAAATACATTGATTCTTTCAGTTGTAAGCCTTGTTGTGATTGCCGTTCCAACGCTTCTTACTTCAACAGGCATTATGGATGCTTATTCTTCCGGTGTTTTTGCTCTTGCCGGAATTTACGCGATTATGGCGATAAGCGTTAATATTATTTCTGGAATTACGGGGCAGCTTAGTCTTGGTCAGGCCGGGTTTATGGCTTTGGGTGCTTATGCGACAATCTTGCTGAATACAAATGCGCACCTTCCTCTTCCGCTGGCTGTGATTTGCGCTGGTCTTATAACTGCTTTCTTTGGATTTTTGATTGGTTTTCCGACTTTGAAACTTGAGGGGGACTATCTTGCGATTGTAACCCTTGCATTTGGAGAGATTATCCGCGTTGTCCTTGTTAATCTAAAGCAGTGGACTGGCGGACCTAACGGAAAATCTTTTCCTACAATCTTAACATTGAATCCGACTATTGCAGTTTTGGTTGTCGCAAGTGTTCTGGTTCTTGTTGTTGTTTTTGTTCAGAATATCATCCGTTCAACTTTTGGTCGTGCTATTCTTGCTGTGCGTGAGGATGAGATTGCCGCAAATTCGTGCGGAATACACGTTTTTCACTATAAAATGGCTGGTTTTGTTCTTGCAAGTTTTGTTGCCGGAATTGGTGGTGCGCTTTACGTTATGTATGTTGGTTTTATAAAACCGGAACAGGCTGCATTTACAAAGTCAATTGATTATCTTATCTTTGTTGTTCTTGGCGGAATGGGTTCTATGACGGGTTCTGTTCTTGCTGCCTTTGTTTTGACTTATCTTCAGGAAGCGTTGCGTTTTCTTCAGAATTATCGTCTGCTCTTTTACCCGGTTGTTCTTATTTTTGTTATGCTTTTCAGACCTCAGGGACTTCTTGGTACAAAGGAATTCAGTTTTGTTAACACGTTTGACTGGATTAAATCTGGTGGATTAAAGAAATTCTTTTTGAGTCTTCCTGCGAAATTTGCTAAAAAAGAGGTGAAATAATGGCTGAGAAAAAACTGGTTCTTCAATGTTCTGATGTTCAGATTGTATTTGGCGGTCTTTGTGCTGTAAGTGATGCCTCTTTTGATTTGTATGAAGGTGAGCTTGTGGGGCTTATCGGACCTAACGGTGCCGGAAAAACTACAATGTTCAATATGGTTTCTGGAATTTATACGCCTACAAGCGGACAGATTAGCTTTTGGGATAAAGATGACAAGGTTCACGTTATAAATAAACTTGGACCTGCCCAGCTGAATAAACTTGGAATCGCAAGAACTTTTCAGAATATCCGCCTTTTTGGAGAACTTTCTGTAAAGGACAATGTTCTTATTGCGCTTCACAATCAGCGCCGCGTCTCGGCTTTTGATGTTTTGTTCAGAACGCCTAAGTTCCGCCGCGATGAGCAGGTTATGTCTGAAAAAGCGATGAACCTTCTGGAACTTTTTAAGATTTCAGGAAAGGCTGATGAAAAGGCGAAAAATCTTCCGTATGGCGAACAGCGAAAACTTGAGATTGTACGCGCGCTTGCCTCAAATCCTAAGCTTCTTTTGCTGGATGAACCTGCCGCGGGAATGAATCCGCAGGAAACAAAGGAGCTTATGGAACTGATTGCGTTTATCCGCAAGGAATTTAAACTTACAATCCTTTTGATTGAGCATGATATGAAACTTGTTATGGGAATTTGTGAAAGAATCATGGTTCTGAACTACGGAAGAATTATTGCGACAGGAACTCCAGATGAAATTCGGGCAAATTCAGAAGTTGTAAAGGCTTATCTTGGAAACAATTAACGCCAATTTTAGGAGAATCTGACTATGATGCTTGAAGTAAAAAATCTTTGTGTAAACTACGGTGCGATTAAGGCTTTGCACGGAATCGGTTTTGATGTTAATCAAGGTGAGATTATTACTTTGATTGGCTCGAACGGTGCTGGAAAAACCACAACGCTACATTCAATTTCTAATATTATCAAAAAACAGGAAGGAACGATTCTTTTTAACGGTGAAGATATAACAAATCTTAGCGCTGATAAAATCGTCGCGAAAAATCTTATTCAAGTTCCAGAAGGTCGCCGGGTTTTTGCAAATCTTTCAGTTCTGGAAAATCTTCAGCTTGGTGCATATCTTAGAAAGGATAAGGCTGGAATTGAAAAAGATGTTGAACATGTTTTTACGCTTTTTCCGCGGCTAAAGGAACGCGTTAAGCAGGCGGCAGGAACTTTGTCCGGCGGTGAGCAGCAGATGCTTGCTATGGGACGCGCTCTTATGAGCCAGCCGAAACTTTTGCTGCTGGATGAACCTTCAATGGGACTTGCTCCGATTCTTGTTGATGAGATTTTTGAAATCATCAAGCGAATCAATGCGGATGGAACTACAATTCTTCTTGTTGAACAGAACGCGTTCAAAGCCCTTTCAATTGCAGACCGAGCATACGTTCTTGAAACCGGAGAAATAATAAAGTCCGGCAAAGCCACAGAACTCCTGAACGACGACTCAGTAAAGAAAGCATACCTAGGCGGCTAAACTTTTTTAATTTACTTTTATATTTTCGTGGTATAATTAGTTAGCTTGAATTTTGAGTTTTTTAAGGCAGGGGGATAAAAGCGTAAGCGGATTTGTAATTTGTGAAGACTTTGTGCGATAAGAAAAATTAAAGTTGCAAAGCAACCCGAATAGCTACAAGCGTAGCGCGAGCACAACCGTCTGGAGCAAATTACAAATCCGCTGAGAGCGTTTAATGCTCAATCAATAAAAAAACTCAAAATTAAACACTTTTTCTTTGGAGTTGCTTATGTTGGTAAAAAATGTAATGACAAAAAATCCAGTTACAATCTCGCCTGAAAGTTCAATCACAGAAGCCAAGGCTTTGATGACCAAAAAAAATATCGGGAAACTTCCTGTAATCGATAAAAACAATAATCTTGTGGGAATAATCACAAAAAAAGATTTGGCAAAGGCTGCTCCTTCTGAAGCGACAACGCTTGATATGTTTGAAATTGGTTATCTTCTTTCAAAAATCAAGGTTGAAAAGATTATGACCAAGAAAGTTGTTTCTGTTCCAGAATCAGAGGTTGTGGAAAAAGCCGCAAAACTTATGGTTGACAACGGAATTGGTTGTGTTCCTGTAATGAGCGGCGACTGTCTTGTTGGAATTATAACAGAAAGCGATTTGTTCCAGCTGTTCACTGATATGTTCGGTTCTAGGGATTCTGGTGTTCGGTTCATTCTTACTTTGGATGATACTCCGGGGCAGCTTGCAAAACTTGTAAATGAAATCGCAAAAGAGAACGGAAATCTTGTTTCGCTTGTTACGCGTGAACTTAAGGAAGCTGGAAAGCGCCGTCTTACTGTAAAAGTTGCAGGAATTACAGAAGCTCAGCTGAAAGAAATTTTGGCAAGGTTGAATATAGTTGCCGACGATATAAGATAAAATTCGATTTTTGTCCACGCATTGAAAACAACATAAAAAAACGTTATTCTATAGTATATTTTAAAAATAGAATAAGGAAATGTTATGTTGATAAACGGTTCTCAGATTGTTATTGAATGTCTTATTGAGCAAGGCGTAGATACGGTTTTCGGTTATCCTGGAGGCTGTATTCTTAATATTTACGATGAGCTTTACAAGAATTCTGACCGTATTAAACATATTCTTACTGCCCACGAGCAGGGAGCTAGCCACGCTGCGGACGGATATGCGCGTGCCACAGGAAAAGTTGGTGTCTGCATGGCAACTTCTGGACCTGGAGCAACAAATCTTGTTACAGGAATTGCGACTGCATACATGGATTCTGTCCCGCTTGTTGCTATTACCTGCAATGTGGGAAAGGCTTTGCTTGGCCGTGATTCTTTCCAGGAAATTGATATTACTGGTGTAACTTTGCCTATTACAAAGCATAATTACCTTGTAAAAGATATAAAAGATTTGGCTCAGACAATCCGCGAGGCTTTTCTTATTGCAAAATCTGGTCGCCCTGGTCCTGTTCTTATTGATATTTTAAAGGATGTTACAGCGTTGAATGTTCAGTATGAATTTGAACCTTCAAAAGATCCTGATTCTCTTGCGCGGGCTGCGTTGAATGCTTCTAGTTTTAAGCGTGCTGTTACTGTTCCAACTCCAGTTGAGGATGATATAAAAAAGGCTGCGGAAATAATCAATGCTTCTGAACGCCCGATAATTTATGCTGGTGGCGGTGTAAAGATTTCTGGTGCGGAAGAGGAGCTTTTGCAGTTTGCAGAAAAGGCTTCTATTCCTGTGAGCGAGTCCTTGATGGGGCGCGATGTGTTCCCTTCGAAACATCCGCTTTGCACATGGATGGTTGGAATGCACGGAACTTATGCAAGCAATATGGGAATTACAGAGGCTGATTTGGTGATTGCGATTGGCGCGCGTTTTTCTGACCGCGTTTATGGCGATCCTTCAAAGTTTGCTGAACGTGCTAAAATCCTTCATATTGATATTGACCCTGCGGAAATAAATAAAAATATTGATACAGACGCAAGTGTTGTCGGTGATGTAAAGGATGTTCTTTCAAAACTTATTCCTCTTGTGAATAAAAAGGAACACAAGGAATGGTTAAGTCAGATTAATGAATGGAAGAAAACTTATCCTTCTTGTTACGATAAAAATCCAAAAGATTCAATAAATCCTAAATTTATCTGCGAGCATATCCACGAAGTTGTTGGTGATGACTGTTTTATTACTACAGAAGTTGGTCAGCATCAGATGTGGACGGCTCAGTTTTATCCGTTTGGAAAAAAACGCCGTTTTGTAACATCGGGTGGTCTTGGAACAATGGGTTATGGAACTGGTGCGGCAATCGGAATTTCTCTTTCTAAAACAGGAAGCCGTGTTGTTCATATTGCCGGTGATGGTTCGTTCCGCATGAACTGCAACGAGCTTGCAACAATCGCACATTATAATCTTCCTATTGTAATTGTTGTTGAAAATAACAATGCACTTGGAAATGTGCGTATGTGGCAGCGTCTTTTCTATGGAAAAAGGTTCAGCCAGACAACTTTGGATTTTGGACCTGACTGGGTAAAACTTGCAGACGCTTACGGAATCAAAGGATATAAAGCAACGAATGCAAAGGAATTCGCAAAAGTTTTTGATGAAGCCTTTAAATCTGGCAAAGCCGCAATTATCGATGCCCGTGTTGACAAGGATGAGATGGTTTTGCCTATGGTTCCTGGTGGAAAGCCAATCTATAATATGATTTTGGAATTGTCAAAGGAAGTCATGGCTAACGATTAAACGCTATCGTACATCACGATTTTGTGTTATACTAGAAAGTGAGGGAAACTGATAGGAGCAATAGTGATGTACGAATCTGGTGAAGATTACCTTGAAGCGATTTTGATGATTTGGCAGGAAAAAAATGAATGTCATTCTGTTGATGTTGCCCACAAGTTGAATGTTTCAAAGCCTAGCGTAAGCCGCGCGATGGGAATTTTAAAAGAAGACGGTTATATTTTTGTTGATGAGAACCAGCATATCAATTTTACAGAGAAAGGTTTGGCAAAAGCCCAGGATGTTTATGACAGGCATCAGCTTCTTACAAAATTCCTGATGAAAATTACTGGTCTTGAAGAAGAGCAGGCTGAGCAGAACGCTTGCCGCATCGAGCACGTTATTGATTCTGATGTTGTGCGCGGCATTAAAAACTGGATGAAGAACAACTAGAAATAGCAAATTTGATGAAAAATTTTCTGCGGTATTTAAAAACTCGTCCTCTTGCATTTACAAGTGTAATTTTGCTTTTGCTTGTGTATTTTGTGATGGTTTTTGCAGAATTTTTCGCGCCTTATTCCGCTTCCCGCACTTATGAGAACAATACTTTTCATCCGGCAAATCTTCAGCTTACAAAAAAAGGTCTGAAAGTCCGGGAGTTCCGTGCAATCAACAAGTCAACATGGAATTACGTGCGGGTAAAGGATGAGGAATGTATCCACGGCTTTAAATTTTTTGTAAAAGGCGAACCGTATAAGATTTTAGGAGTTATTCCTTGTAAAATTCATCTTTTTGGCTCTGATTCTGAATATCCTGTGTATCTTTTTGGTGCAGACAATCTTGGTCGTGATCTTTTTAGCAGAATCGTATATGGAAGCAGAATCTCTCTTACAATAGGTTTTGTTGCAACGGCAATCTCGCTTTTGCTTGCGATTGTTCTTGGCGGTTTTTCCGGGTATTTTGGAAGTGTTACCGACTGGGCAATCATGCGTTTCGCTGAATTTTTTATGCTGATTCCCTCGCTTTATTTTATTCTTTTTTTGCGTTCACTTTTGAATACAAAGATGGATTCCGGCACATCCTACATGGTTATTACGTTGATTCTTGCTCTTGTTGGCTGGCCTGGAAGCGCACGCACAATCCGAGGAATGGTTCATTCCATAAAACGTGAGGAATTTGTTGTGGATGCGCAGCTTGAAGGAATTCCAAGTCTTGTTGTGATTTTTAGGCATATAATTCCGCAGATTTCAAGTCTTTTGATTGTGAGCACGGCGCTTTCTGTTCCGGGATTTATAATGAGCGAGACAACTCTTTCGTATCTTGGGCTTGGAATCAGCGATCCGGCGGTTAGCTGGGGCTCCCTGATAAACCGTGATATTTCAACGCTTTCTAATCTACGGAATTTTCCTTGGCTTTTGTGGCCGGTTTTTATGCTTCTTCTTGTTACGCTTGCTTTTAATTTTTTTGGCGATGCATTGCGAGATTTTTTTGATCCTTATAATATTGTATTCAAAAAAAGAAAATCTGCTAATTCTGTAAAATCAGGAAATCTGTCGGGCGAAAATAAGAATTCTCTGCTTTCTGTTGAAAATCTTGCCGTTTCGTTTAGGATGTTGCGTGGAACAAAAAAAGTTCTGGTTCAGGCTGTAAAAAATGTTTCTTTCTATATAAATAAAGGTGAAATTTTGGGGCTTGTAGGGGAATCTGGCTCTGGAAAATCGGTTTCAACAACTGCGATTCCTGGTCTTTTGCCACAAAATGCTGAAATGTCTGGAAAGATTTATTTTAAAGGTGTTGATTTAACAAGTCTTAGCCAAAAAGAATTGCGTAGTTGCCGCGGACAGAAAATTGCGCTGATTTTTCAGGAGCCTGGACGAAGTTTTGATCCTCTTCAGAACATTGGAAGTGTGTTTTTTGAAACATTCAGGGTTTCTGAGCCAAATATTACAAAGGAAGAATCTGATAAAAAGGCTGCGGAACTTTTAAAGGATGTCGGTTTGCCGGACTCATTCGGGCGGCTAAAGGCCTTTCCGCACCAGTTTTCAGGCGGTCAGCTGCAGAGAATTGGAATTGCGCTGGCTCTTGCGCAGAATTGCGAGCTTTTGATTGCTGATGAGCCGACTACCGCGCTGGATGTAACGATTCAGTCGCAGATAATTTCTCTTCTTCTTCAATTAAAAAAGGAACGCGGACTTTCTATTATTTTTATAAGCCACGATATAAATCTTGTGGCTCAGATAAGTGACAGAATTTGCGTTATGTATCACGGCAATATTGTTGAAACTGGCTCCGCTGAACAAATTGTAAAAAATCCATCTCATCCATATACAAAGGCGTTGATTTCCGCTCTACCAAAATTTGGCGAGCATTACACAAAAGGAAAAATGGTTTCAATTTCAAAAGAGGAAAAATTTGACTGAGAATATAGATTCTTTCGGAAAAGGTTTTGGGCCTGGCAAGAAAAATAAAAAAATCGCGCTAAAAGTTTCCGGGCTGAGAAAGCAATTCAATCTGGAGGCGGGATTTTTTGCAAAGAACAAAAAAACTGTCTATGCGGTAAACGATGTTTCTTTTGAAATTCCTGCCGGTTTAACTTATGGAATTGTGGGCGAATCTGGCTGCGGAAAAACTACGACTGCCCGACTGATTGTTCAAATGTACAGACAGACTTCTGGAAAGATTGAATTTTTCGGAAATGATATTTCCTTATTAAATAGAAAAGAGTTGAAAAATTACCGTGAAAAAGTGAAATATATTTTTCAGGATCCGGCAAAATCGCTGAATCCGCGGATGACTGTCTACGAAATCCTTGTTTCTGCGTTGCGGTATTCATCTTTGTGGTGCGGAAAACAGGATGCGCAAAAACGTGCTGAAGAAATTATTCAGGAAGTCGGGCTTTCTGTGGAAGATTTAAAGCGTCGTCCTGCGGAATTTTCAGGTGGTCAGCGGCAAAGAATCTCTATCGCGCGCGGTCTGATTATGAATCCTGAACTTTTGGTCTGCGATGAAGTTGTTTCCGCCTTGGATGTTTCGATTCAGGGGCAAATTATAAATCTTCTGCAGGATTTGCGCCAGAAAAGAAATTTAAGCTTTATTTTTATTACACATGATTTGAAAGTTGCCTCGTATTTTTGTGACCGAATCGGCGTTATGTTCCGCGGGGTTATGGTTGAGGAAGGCGATGCCCGGACTTTGTACAAAGATGCGCTTCATCCGTATACAAAACTGCTTTTTGAAGGCGCGGCCGGCAAACTTTCAAAATCAAATATTGAAGTAAAGACAACGCTTGAGCAGGAATATTGCTGTCCCTTTGCATACAGATGCCCAAAAGCAACAGAAAAATGCCGTAATGAACTCCCCGAATTTACAACGCTCCCCGATGGACATAAAATCCGCTGTTTTTTCTATTAAAAAATTTGACATCCTGATTATTTGCCCTTAAAATATGAAACATAATATAACCCGAATGGCGAACAGAAATGTTTGCTGAATTAGGAGGCCACACAAAAAATGGCAAAAGTAGAACTTAAAGGTATTGCAAAAGTTTATGATGGCGGAGTTCGCGCTGTAGACAATGCAAATATCACAATTGAAGACAAGGAATTCTGCGTATTCGTAGGTCCTTCTGGATGCGGTAAGTCAACAACTCTCCGTATGATTGCTGGTTTGGAAGAAATTTCTGAAGGAAAACTTCTCATTGACGGCGTTGAGATGAACGATGTTCCGCCAAAGGATCGCGATATTGCAATGGTATTCCAGAACTATGCGCTTTATCCACACATGACAGTTTACGATAACATGGCTTTTGGTCTTAAACTTCGTAAAGTTGACAAAATGGAAATTGACCGCAAGGTTCGTGAAGCTGCAAAACAGCTTGGTCTTACAGAATATCTTCAGAGAAAGCCAAAGGCTCTTTCTGGTGGACAGCGTCAGCGTGTTGCTGTAGGTCGTGCAATTGTTCGTGAGCCAAAAGTATTCTTGTTCGATGAACCGCTTTCTAACCTTGATGCTAAGCTCCGTGTAACAATGCGTGCTGAAATCGCTGCTCTTCATAACACTCAGCAGAAGACAATGATTTATGTAACACATGACCAGACAGAAGCTATGACTCTTGGTACAAAAATCGTTGTTATGAAGGACGGTCACGTTCAGCAGATTGGTGCGCCTTTGTACTTGTACAACAACCCGATCAACAAGTTCGTTGCTGGATTTATTGGAACACCTCCGATGAATTTTATGACAGTAAAAGTTCTTGAACGTTCTGGAAAAATTGTTTGTGATGAAGGTTCTTTCGAAATCACTCCAACAGAAGCTCAGACTGCTTGCCTTAAAGATTATATCGGTAAGGAAGTTTCTTTCGGTATCCGTCCAGAGGATTTGCAGTATTCAGCTCAGCCAGTTGGAAAAGACAATATGCAGATGAAGATTGTAAACAAGGAACCTCTTGGTGCAGAAACTCATTTGTATCTTGTTTCTAACAAAGGACAGCAGGTTATTGCAAAAACAACTGCAAATGCTGAATTCCGTCTTGGTGACACAATCAATGTTGTTCCAAATATGGAAAAGGCAAAGTTCTTTGCTATGGAAGAAGGCGAAAAGAATATTTGCGATGTAGTTGAGGTTAAATGGTAAGATAAGCGCCGTTTGGTGCTTTCTTAAAAATAATTTCAATATAAAGCGTCTTTTATCGGATTTAATTTCGGTAAAAGACGCTTTTTTTTTGGCTGTAATGTTGTAAAATATGAAATATGAAAAAAACTGTTCCAGCTGTTATTTTTATTCTTGTTGTATTTATGTTTGCTGCCTGCAAAAAGACACAGGAAATGACTCTTGCGGAAATTGCAGAACTCACGAAAACTGGCGATTCTGCTCTTATTGAAAAAACTATTAAAAAAGAATGGAAGGCAGAAAAGCAAAAAACTGGAAAACTTGGTGGAACTTGGAACGACGCGATTTTTTCTGATCCAAAGACATTCAATCAGCTTATCGGTGAGCGGGATGGCGAAAGCAGTGCAATCATAAGCGAAACACTTGATTATCTTGTTGACTATGACGCATATCTTAGGGAATGGAAACCGCGGCTTGCATATTTTTCTATTGAAACTGATGAAAAGAAAGGAACTCTTACAGTTCATTACACTTTGCGTGATGGAATTTTTTGGACTTATTACAATAGTGACAAGAAAATTCCGGTTACAAGCGATGATTTTGTGTTTTGGTATAACGAAATTGCCGGCGACGAATCTTTTGCAAGTTCCGGTTATGGTCAGCAGTGGTGTAAAATGCCTGATGGAACTGAAAAACGCATTGAATGTGTAAAGATTGATGACAAGCGTTTTGATTTTATTTTTCCGCGGATTGTGGCGGATCCTTTGCTGGCAACAAATATGAGCCTTTGTCCAAGTTTTATATATAAAAAAGCAAAAGATGAAGGCGGGGCTGAGGCTGTAAAAAATCTTTTTTCTGCGGACTGCGATCCTCTTTCAATTCCTAGCTGCGGAAAATGGTATATTGTTGAGTATACACCGGCGCAGCGCCTGGTTTTTAAGCGGAATCCGAATTATTGGGAAAAAGATGAAAATGGAATTTCTATTCCTTATTATGAAACAAAAATCTGTCAGATTGTTGGCGATATGAATACAAATTATCTTCTTTTTAAAGAAGGTAAAACTGAAACTTTTAGTCCACGTCCTGAAGAAGTTTATGATGTTGTGGAAAATCAGAAAGATCAATATACAGTTTTCAATGCTGAAGGTTCCATGGGCGCGCAGCTCTGGAGCTTTAACCAGAATCCGAAAAATTCTGAATCTCTTTGCTACTCGTGGTTTACAAATAAAAAATTCCGGCAGGCAATGAGTTGTCTTTTGAACCGGGATAGAATTATAAATCAGACTTACCGAGGACTTGCTGAACCAAAATACGATTTCTTTCCGGATGCGAATCCTTTCTATAATCCTGATATTACTTTACAGTACCGATATGACCCGAACCGCGCGGTAAAACTTCTTGCAGATATAGGTTTTTACCGCGATTCTGCGGGGATTATGCGTGATTCAGCTGGAAACAAGATTGAATATGATTTGACAATTGCGTCTTCAAATACAGTTGTGAACGATATTGCCATGATTATTGCGGATGAATGTTCAAAAATCGGGATAAAAGTAAATATCCGTCAGACAGATTTTCAGAAAATGGTGGAAATGTTGACTTCAACTTATGACTGGCAGTCGCTGATAATCGGGCTTGGCGCAAATATGTTTCCGTCGCAGGGAAGCAATGTCTGGCCGTCCAGTGGAAACCTTCATCTTTGGAATCCTTTGCAGAAAATTCCTGCCACAGATTGGGAAGCCAGAATTGATTATCTTTACAATGAAGGATGTTACACAAACAACCGTGCGGCCGCTGAGAAAATCTGGGACGAATATCAACGTTTGATTCTTGAAGAATGTCCTGTGGTTTATCTTTTGCGTAGCCGGAGTTTTTTTGCAATACGGAATAAATGGAATGTTGAAAATGTTTATTATGACAATAAAAATGGCGCAGTTTACGATTTTGTGTATCTGAAAAACTGAAAGAACTGTATAATATAGAAAATCACGATGAATTTGAAAAATTTTTTTGTTAAAATAAAGGAAACGATTTCTCTTCCGTGGACGATTTTCAGGAAAAAAGCTCCGCTTGTCTCGTTTGTTTTTGGGCGGCTTTTGACAATGCTGATTCTGCTGTTTTTTTTGGGATTTGCGCTTTTTGGGCTGATGGAACTTGCTCCGGGCGATATTGTTGACCAGATGATGAGCCAGCAGATAATGAGTTCTGTTGAAGGCGGAAAGAATGGTTCTGGAAACAATGCGAAAGGTGAAAATAATTTTTCCGACGAGCAGATGTCTTTGTTGCGTGCGGAATTTGGTCTGGATAAACCGTTTTATGTTCAGTATTTTAAATGGCTGAACCGCGTTGTTGTTCATCACGATTTGGGCACGAGTCTTATTTCGCGCGCGCCGGTAAGTTTTCTTATAAAGACGAGAATCTGGAATTCTGTTCTGCTGAATCTTATTTCTCTTGTTTTTATTACGTTGATTTCGTTTTTGCTTGGCGTTTATTTTTCAAGCAAGGCAGGAACAAAAATTGATACGGCGGTAACGTTTTTCGCGCTGTTTTTTCATGCGTTTCCAGGAATTCTTCTTTTGATCTTGCTTCAACTTTTTGCGTCTGTTTCAAATCTTTTTCCTGTTACAGGCTACCCTGATTTTCCGTTTGCTGAAGCTCCTGTGAAATTTACTTTCAGCTATGTTCATCATATTTTTCTTCCTCTTCTTGCGTCATTTTTAGGTGGTGTTGGTGGAACGATGCGGATGATTCGTGCCACAATGCTAGACCAGATGGGGCTTCCATATATTTTTGCGCTTAGGGCTCGTGGAATCAGTGAAAAACGTGTTTATTTGAACCACGCTTTTAGGAACACATTGAATCCATATATAACAGGAAGTGCGAATCTTCTTGCAAGCCTTTTCAGCGGTTCTCTTGTTCTTGAAATTATTTTTGCGTATCCGGGAATCGGCCGGCTTATGTACGAGGCGGTTCTTCAGCAGGATATAAATCTTGTGCTTGCAAACAGTATGTTTATTTCGGCTCTTGTTCTTGCAGGAATGGTTCTAAGCGATATTCTGCTCGCATTTGTTGACCCAAGAATCAGATATAATTAATGGGATGAGCTTTGTGAATTGACACGCTTTTTCTGGTAGCTCATTCAATTTACTTCAGAAGGAATAAAACTAAAAATTCAGCTATTATTTTTTGTGTTATGTTTATTCTGACAATTACTAGTAAAGCGATGTTCATTCCGTTATAATTAAAATATGGAACACGGAACAATAACTAAAGATAATCATGCGGCGCTTTGGCACGGACGTTTTAAGGAAGGTCCTGATGCGGAGGCTGTCGCTTTTGAAACTTCTATAAATGTTGATGAGCGGATGGCTCTTGATGATATAAAAGGCAGCCGCGCTCACGCAAAAATGCTAGGTCATGCTGGAATTATTTCCAAGGAAGAGGCGGAAAAAATTGTTGAAGGTCTGGATTCAATTGAAGAAGACTTGCTGGATGGAACTCTGAAAATCGATTATTCAGCGGAAGATATTCATTCTTTTATTGAAGCTACTTTGACAGACAGAATCGGTGAGCCAGGTAAAAAAGTTCACACCGGAAGAAGCCGAAACGACCAGATTGCGTTGGATGAGCGCCTTTATCTGACAAGATTTATTCCTGAAATTCAGAACAGAATTTTGACTTTGATAGATTCTCTTGTCCAGATTGCCGAACAGCACACAAAAGATATAATTCCAGGATATACACATATGCAGCATGCCCAGCCAGTAACGCTTGCACATCATCTTTGTGCGTGGGCTTGGTCTTTGACCCGTGACTGGAACCGATTGGAGGACAGTCTGGGCCGGATTTCAATAAGTCCGATTGGTTCTGGAGCTTTGGCAGGTTCGGGGCTTCCTCTTGACAGAAAATTTGAGGCGAAGGAACTTGGTTTTTCAGAGATTACAATGAATTCCCTGGACAGCGTTTCTGACCGCGATTATTGTATTGAAACTGCAGGCAATATGGCTCTTGTGCAGATGCATCTTTCGCGTTTTTGTGAAGAGATTGTTCTTTGGGCGACAACTGAATTTTCTTTTATTGATTTAAGCGAAAAGTGGTCAACTGGCTCTTCTATCATGCCGCAGAAAAAAAATCCTGACTTTGCTGAACTTATCCGTGGAAGAACCGGCCGTGTTTATGGTGATTTGATTGCACTTTTAACAATGATGAAAGGGCTTCCGCTTGCTTACGACCGTGATATGCAGGAAGATAAGCAGAGCCTTTTTGAAGCCTGCGACATTGTAAACGCAAATCTTAGCGTTTTTACAAAAATGATTTCTTCTGCAAAGTGGAATGTTGAAAAAATGGCCTCTGCCTGCGAGGGTGGTTTCCTTAATGCTACAGATGTTGCGGACTATCTTGTGCGAAAAGGGCTTCCGTTCCGTACTGCGCATGGAGTCAGTGCGCGCCTTGTTCGTATTGCAATAGAAAAAAATTGCCGCCTTGAAGATTTATCTATAGAAGAATTTAAGTCTTGCTCGGAACTTATTGAAAGTGATATTTATGATATTATTTCGCCAAAGGCATGTGTTAATGCACGGAAAACTGATGGCGGACCAGCTGAATCAAAAGTTCTTGAACAGATTTCCGCATTGAAAGAATTTGCTAAAAAAATAAAATAAAAATAGGAGTTATAAATGAAAAAAATCGCATTGATTGTTGCCGCTGCGGCTTTGGTTGCAGGTCTTGCAGGATGCAAAAAAGCATCAAAAGTTGATAATTCTCTTGAAGAATTAAAATCTCGTGGTGTATTCGTTCTTGGACTTGATGATTCGTTCCCGCCGATGGGTTTCCGCAACGATGATGATGAAATTGTTGGTTTTGATATTGATCTTGCTTCTGAAGTTGCAAATCGCCTTGGAGTTTCTTTTAAAGCTCAGCCGATTGACTGGGATGCAAAGGAAATGGAACTTTCTACAGGAAAAATTGACTGTATCTGGAATGGACTCACAATCACTCCTGAACGAGAGGAAGCTCTTGCGCTTACAAAACCATATTTGAATAATGATCAGGTTCTTGTTGTCCGCAAAAATTCTGGACTTTCTAAGCTTTCTGATTTTGCAGGAAAGACAATCGGTGTTCAGAGCGGCTCTTCTGCACAGGATGCAATAAAAGATAATGAAGAATTCGCAAATTCGGTAAAAGATATTATTCTTTTTAAGGAAAATATTACTGCGCTCAATGATCTTGTAATCGGTGGTCTTGACGGTGTTGTTATGGACAGCATCGTTGCCGCTTATGACATTTCTCAGAGCAAAAAGCCATTGGTTCTTGTTTCAGAAGTTCTTGCTCAGGAAGGATATGGAATTGCGTTCCGCAAAAATGACATAAAACTCCGCGATGCAGTTCAGGAAACTTTGGAAGCAATGAAAGCTGACGGAACTGTTGAAAGAATCTCAATAAAATGGTTCGGCAGTGATATTACTGTAATTGGAAAATAATTTTGAGTCCGCGTTATACAAAAATGCTTCTTGCGATGCTTCGGGGAACTGGAACATCGCTGGAAGTATTCTTTTTGACATTGATTTTTGCAGTTCCTCTTGCGGTTTTTGTCTGCATGGGAAGAATGTCAAAAAATAAGATTCTTTCAAACACAACAAATGTCTTTCTCCTTATAATCCGTGGAACTCCGCTGATGCTTCAGCTTTTGGTGGTGTATTTTGCTCCCGGACTTCTTATAAAGTGGCTTAATGACAGCTTTAATCTTGGAATTCAATTTATCTGGAACCGTTTTGTGGCGGCGATTATTGCTCTTACCATAAATTATGCAGCGTATTTTGCTGAAATTTACCGTGGAGGAATTGAATCAATTCCAAAAGGACAATATGAGGCTTCAAAAGTTCTGGGCTATACAAAATATCAGACTTTTTTTAGGATTGTTTTGTTTCAGGTTATAAAAAGAATTACGCCTGCAATGGGAAACGAAGTTATTACCCTTGTAAAAGATACGGCTTTGGTTTCTGTAATTGGTGTCGCTGAACTTTTGATGGTTGCAAAGGAACGTCAGAGCGCAATGTTCAGTTTTGCGCCACTGTTTATTGCTGGAGTTTTTTATTTTGTAATGAACTGGGGCGTTTCGTTTGCATTTGCAAAACTTGAGAAAAAACTTTCTTATTACCGGTAGGAAATTTCATGGCAGACAACAAAAATGAAATAATCAAAGTAGAAAATTTAAAAAAATCATTTGGAACTTTGAACATTCTGAAAGGAATTTCTTTTTCGGTGCTGGAAGGTGAGGTTCTTTCAATTATCGGTCCAAGCGGCTCTGGAAAATCTACAATCCTGCGATGTATAAGCCAGCTGGAGACAGTTGATGACGGAACGATTGAAATTTGTGGGAATTCCCTTGTTAAAGATGGTGTATATGCGCCCAAAAATGTCATGCATTCAATAATTTTGAAAAGCGGTCTGGTTTTTCAGAATTTTAATTTGTTTCCTCATTTTTCAGTTCTTCAGAATGTGATGGATGCGCAGCTGTGTGTGCTTAAAAAATCCAAGGAAGAGGCTAAGGAAACGGCATTGAAACTTCTTGACCGCATGGGGCTTTCGGCAAAAGCTGATTCTTATCCTTGTGAACTTTCGGGTGGTCAGCAACAGCGGGTTTCTATTGCTCGTGCGCTTGCGTTAAAACCAGAGGTTTTGCTGTTCGATGAACCGACATCTGCGCTTGATCCGGAGCTTACTGGTGAAATTCTTTCTGTAATAAAAGATTTGGCAAAAGAGAAGATGACAATGGTTGTTGTTACTCACGAAATGTCTTTTGCCCGTGATATAAGCGATTATATTATATTTATGGATCATGGCGTGATTGTTGAGGAAGGAACTCCGGAGCAGGTTATTGGAAATCCGCAGCAGGAACGGACAAAGAACTTCCTTTCAAGATTTGAAGGTTCGGCATTGCGCTAGGAAAGGGTTTTAGGGGAAAGTTTTTCCCCTAGGAGAAAGGGTAGGCGAAAATGTTGAGCAAAGCGAAACAGTTGAGCCGAGGGGAAGGCTTTCCCCCGCCTATTTACATTGACCAAAGAGCAGAAATTCTATAAAATATTTATTCATACTCACAATGAGTATTACTATGCAAAATTGAAAGTTCGGGACTTGATCCAGTACGATTGAGTCCTGTGGAGGTTATAAAGTGGTCAAAATCAGACTTAAGAGATTCGGTACACAGAAGCGTCCTTACTACCGTGTTGTAGTTCAGGATTCTCGCAAGCCACGTGATGGAGTTTGCATCGAAGAAATTGGTACTTTCATGCCTATTGAAGCAGAAGAGCGCCAGGTTTCTATCGATCTTGATCGTGCTAACTACTGGATTGGTGTTGGTGCTCAGCCTACAAACATCGTAAAAAAGTTGATTAGAGAACAGTCTAAAAAGTCTTCAAACTAAGAATAGGAAACGGAAATGGAAAAAGACCTGATCGAATATATTGCAAAATCATTGGTCGATGATCCATCTGCGGTTTCAGTAAACGAAACTGAAGGCGAAAAAGGTATGGTTCTTCAACTTAAAGTTGCTGAAGGTGATATTGGCAAGGTTATTGGAAAGTACGGCCGCATTGCTAAGGCTATGCGAACTGTTCTTAGTGCTTCTGCTACAAAAGATGGAAAGCGCTATAGTCTGGATATTCTGGATTAATTTTGCTGATGGAAAACGAGCAGCTTGTTGTTGGTTTTATTCGTGGCTCTCATGGGGTTACGGGTGAATTTAAAGTTGAAAGTGCTTCTGGTTACTACGATCATATCGAAGTGTTGAAGGAAGTTACTTTAAGGCACGGTTCTGATTCAAAAAAATGCAAAGTTGAATTTGCAGAAATGGGATGCGGTACCTTGTATATGAAAGTTACGGGAATTGATTCTCCGGAAGATGTGCGTAAGTACAATGGCTGGGAATTGGTTGTTGACCGTAAGTATGCTCATCCTCTTGGCGAGAATGAGTGGTACATCAAAGATTTGATTGGCTGTTCCTTGATTTGGAATGGCAAAGAAGCGGCAGCTGGGACTGCACTGACAGAAAGTGTTGGAACAATCACAGACGTATTGGAAGGCGGAGCTGGTTACTTGTTAGAAGTTTCACTCTCCGAGAGTTGCACTGTTCTTTCAGATGATTTGAAACATACAAGTTCGGGCAAGATTCGCAAGGTTTTGGTGCCTTTGAATCTTAACTATATTTGTAACGTCAATATTGCTGAAAAGACGATTCAGCTGATGCACCTCTGGATTCTGGAGTAATTCCATGAAATTTACTGTGCTGACCTTATTTCCTGAAATTCCGCGGGCTTTTTTTGAAAACTCAATCATGGCCAAGGCGGTTGAAAAGGGAATTATTGCCTACGACCTTGTGAACATCAGGGATTTTGCTCTTGATAAGCACAAGAAATGTGATGACGCTCCTTATGGCGGTGGTGCTGGTCAACTTATGATGACTGAACCATTAAGCAGGGCTTTGGATAGTGTGAAGGCAAGCAGAAAGCGGGTGATTTATGTTACACCGGCAGGAACTCCTTTTACGCAGAAAAAGGCTGTTGAATTAAGTCGTGAAGATGAATTGGTTTTTATCTGCGGACGTTACGAAGGTATTGACCAAAGAATTGTGGACTTTTATGTAGACGACGAGATTTCTATCGGCGACTACGTTATGAGCAGTGGTGAATTGGCTGCGACTGTCATGGTTGACGCAATCTACAGGTTGGTTGACGGTGTGATTTCCAGTGATTCACTTGCGGAGGAAAGTCATAGCGACGGACTTCTTGAATACCCTCAGTATACAAGGCCAGAAGTATACAAGGGCTTGAAAGTACCAGAGGTTTTGCTTTCGGGAAATCATGAGCTTATTCGGAAGTGGCGTTTAAAGAAACGATTGGAAAAAACGTTGCGTGTTCGTCCAGATATGATTTGGGAAGCACGCAAAAATAATCAACTTTCTTTAGAAGCCGAATTGATGATTGAGGAAATAACAGAACAGACTGCCATTAAAAACTGCAAAAAAAAGCAGAAGATGGCGCGCAGACAATTGCGTGAATCTGTCAATCCAGGAGATTTATAATGGATCTTATTAAAGCAGTAGAAGAAAAACAGAAACGTGCTTTTACAACTCAGTTCAAAGTTGGTGATACAGTAAAAGTATATTTTAAGATTATTGAAGGAAAAACAGAACGTATTCAGGTTTATGAAGGAATCGTTCTCTGCATTAAGAATGCAGGCATTCGCAAGACATTTACAGTTCGCAAGGAATCTTACGGAATTGGTGTTGAACGTGTATTCCCTATTAATAGCCCACGCATTGTAAAGGTTGAAATTGTTCGTGCTGGTAAAGTACGCCGTTCAAAACTTTACTATCTCCGCGACAAGGTTGGTAAAGGCAAGAAAGTTAAGGAAATGCTTGGTGGTGAAGTTTCTGCATTCATCGCACAGCAGAACAAAGCTGCGGAAGCTGCTGCTCATGCACAGGAAGAAGTTCTTAAGGCAGAACACAATGCTGATCATGCGGCTGCAGAAGCTGCAAAGGCAAAAAAATAATCTTTTTATTGCATGAAAACTGATGTTTTAATGCATTTGACTGCCCTCTCAAATGTGAATGGGAAAAATTCACTTAGAGAGGGCAGTTCTGTTTATGTGCGTATAATAAAAAACAACGGTAATAATTCATATTTGGCTGCGTTTTCCGGTGGAAGATTTTTTCTGAAATCAAAGATTCCTTTGTCAGAGGGAAGCGGATTTTTGGCAAAATTAAAACTTGAGAACGGAAAAATAATTCTTCAAAAAGTTCAGTCAAATCCAGAAAACAAAGATTCTATTCAACGAGTTACAACTGAAAATCAGGCTCGGTTTCTTGAAAAAATGGGGCTTGTGCCGGATAATATTTCTTTTTCATTGTTGCAGCAGATGAAAATGCTGGGTTCTCGTTTTTCTTTAACTGCATTTCAAAAAAGCCGTAAAATCGCGAATAAAATAAAAAACAAGGAAAAAACTGCTACGGATGTGGCTTTTATTTTGGAAGAGAAAGGAATTTCTTCTGATGAAAAAAAAGTAGCTGAAATTTTGGGAAATGATAATACTTCCGGAGAAATTTCTGAAAAAATTGAGCTTCCGCTTAAAACAGAAAATCCTTTCAAAGTTTTTTTTGGAAATATCTTGAATTCTTCTGAAAATCTAAAAAATCAGCCTGGTATTTTAACGCTGTTCAACCATATTGGTTTTTGCTTTGATTCGGGCGATTTTTCTATTCATGAAAAAAAAGGTTTTGGCAGCTGGATAAAAATTCCGTTTGAATTCAATTTTGAAGAAAAAAATGGAAATGGTTCGTTTTGCGGATTTTTGAAAAACAGTTCAAAAAATCTTGAAAAAGCGGTTGTCTGTTTTTATCTTGAAAATGAAAATTATGTTTTTGAGTTTGGTTTAAACGGAAATAAGCTTTTATATTTGAATGCGGGCTGTTCAGATTCATTAAAAACTAAAATTCTTGTGGAAATTTTAAATTCTTCTTTTGAAAAAACAAAAATTGGAAAGATTGATTCATTTCAGGATTTTTCTGAATTTTCTGCGGATGATATTGAAATCAGCAGTGTGAGTTTGAGCGTATGAAAAAAAATGATTTTAAGGCGGTTGCGCTAAAATATCCTAAAGATGCGAATCTTCCGTTTATTTCTGCAAAAGCAAAAGGTGAACTTGCCAAAAAACTGATTGAAATTGCTGAAAAACAGAAAATTCCTGTTGTAAAAGATATTACAGCGGCAAATATTCTTTCTGTTCAAGAAATTGGTTCTGCGATTCCTGAAAATACTTGGGAAATTGTTGCAAAAATTTTTGCTGCGGTTGTGGAATGTGATAAAAAGTTGTAAAATCATTTTTATATGGAAATGAATAAATTGGATTGCAGTTTGATTCATATTGGAAGTTGTTTTTCTGAACCGGTTTATTTTGATGATGGCAAAAATATGTTTTTGGCGGCCGGAAAACAGGCAAAGCCTTATCATGTTTCTGCGTTGGTGCACTGGAAAATTCCATATTTGTTGACCGCCGGTCATCAGATTGATCCAAAGGATTATAGACCTGCAACGTCTGTAAATCAGATGGATAAAATTGTTCATAAAGAATCTTTGGATGATGTTGAGGAACTGGAAAGCCTTTGATTTGTTCAGATAATAGAAAACAGACTGGAAATTCTGGAGAAACCCGCGCCGCAGAATATCTTTCAAAAAAAGGATATGAAATTATTGAGCGGAATTTTAGGACAAATCAAGGTGAAATTGATATAATTGTAAAAAAAGGAGAATTTATTGTTTTTGTGGAAGTAAAAACTCTTCCTAAAGGCAATTTTGAGTTTTTATCGCACGTTTTGGATGGCAGAAAGCAAAAAAGAATTGTCAAAACCGCTAAACGTTTTCTTGCAATCAATCGACAATATAGTAACAGCTATATCAGATTTGATGTGATTGTACTTGATATGCCGGGTTTACCGCAGGTTTATCATATTGAAAATGCGTTTGCGGAGTTTTTATGATTTCTGAATTAAGGGAAGCTACTGAAACTTTGGTCTTGGATCGAAGTGATGATGTAATTTCTACGCGGCTTATGGAGTTGCGTGTAAAAATACATGACAAAGATTATTTGAATAATGCTATCCAGCGAATTGCACAGGTAATCAGCCGGAAATTGGTTGAAGACCCTAATGAATTTTTGTTTCGGGAGTAATTTTTGGCTCGAAACGGGAGCTGATTTATGGAAAAAAATAGACATAGCAGAAATAGACATCGCAACCGCAACTGGAATGAACAGAAAAAAAGTAACAGTGAAAATTCTTTCGGCAACCGTAATTTTCAGCCGAATTCTTCTGCAAAAAATACAAATTCAAGTCAGAAACAGTTTCAGTTTGTAAACCATGAAAATCCTGAATCGCTTGCACAGCGTGAGCAGGCGATAAAAGAGTTAAAATCCCGCGAAATTATCTGTCCAAAATGCGGAAAAGTGATTAATGATATGGCCAGTGCAATGTCAGATAAATCTTCTGGAACTCCGATTCATTTTGAATGTGCAATGGAACAAGTTTCTGCTGGAGAATCTGTTGGTCAGAATGAAAAAATCGCTTATATCGGACAAGGGCGTTTTGCTGTGCTTTCGTATGAAAATATCCGTGATCAGCGCCATTTTCACATCAAAAAGATTATTGAATGGGAAGGCCGTGATTCCAAACCGGAATGGCGCGATGAGATGAGCGGTTTATTCAGCCAGGTTGAATAATTTTTTTATGTTTGAATCAACTGTATCGCTTAGTTTTTCTGGGGAAATTTTTCTGATTTCCGCAATGAAGTTGTAAGTTTGCTCGATGAATAGAGGAGTGTTTATTTTTCCCCGGAATGGAACTGGCGCAAGATAAGGCGAATCTGTTTCGCACAAAATTCTGTCATCAGGAATAAGTTTTATCAATTCTTCCATTTCTGGCATCTTTCGTTTTTTTGTATAGGTTACCGAGCCGCTAAAACTGATATACCAGCCGCGTTCAAGGAATTTTTTTGCTTCTTCAGTTCCGTAGGAATAGCAATGGATGATTCCGTTGTCATATCCGATATTTTTTATGCAGTCTAAAGTGTCTTCAAAAGCGTCTCTTGAATGAATTATTACAGGAAGAGAAAGCGTCTTTGCAAATTCAAGTTGCATTTCAAAAAGTTCGCGTTCCGCATTTAGCATTTTCTGGTCAAAATCTGATTCACATCTGCCGTCAACGCCGGAAGGATTCCAGTGGTGATCTAAGCCACATTCGCCGATTGCAATGATTTTTCTGTTCAAAGTGTCGTTGTCTTTTGAATTTTCTGCCGCCTCAATTTGTTCTTTTAGAATTTCCATGCTTTTATGGCGGTTTTTTATTTCTTCCGTAGAAGGCCAGATTGCCGCCGCAAAATAAATGAATTTTCGGACTTTATCCGCAAGGCGCGTGTCTTTTATCTGTGCAATGGCATTGTCAACGCACGCTTGTCTTTTTAGAAGATCATCGCTTTCTGTTCCAATGTCTAGCCCAAAAAAGCAGTTTTTTTTTGCCATTTCCGCTAAAATTTCTGCTCCATTTATAGGATTCTCTGCGCAGTTCCGGCAAATTGTGTGCTCAAAATGAAAATGTGTGTCTGAATACATAAAATTATTGTAGCAAAAATCTTTATGTATTGCAAAATACTAGTTTTTTCTATATTATATATTCATCTGCTTTTGCCGGGATGGTGGAATGGTAGACACAAGGGACTTAAAATCCCTCGACCGTAAAAGGTCGTGCCAGTTCGAGTCTGGTTCCCGGCATTTTCATCTCGTCTTTCGTTTAATTTTTAAAAGTATGTCTTCTTGGTTTATAGCAATTACATTCATAAATCTATTTTCTCTTGTAATGCTGTTTGTTTCGATAGAAAGTAATTCCGTTATCAGCAGGTTTCAAAAGATGAATTTTATGACAACCTGCTCAATTATTTTTGTGATTTGCGTTATGGAAGTTCTTACGCTGATTTTTGATGGAACTTCGTTGCGGTGGAGATTTTTTCATATTGCGTCGAACTATTTTGGTTTCAGTTTAACGCCTCTGGTTTATTTTACGCTTGGAACTGCGCTTCTGCCTGAATTTTTTAATGACAAGAAGCGGATAATTTTTATTTTTGGCGCCTGGATTTTGTATTCAGCCTGGATGCTTTTGATGCTTGTTTTGGGAAATGATTTTGGCGTTTTCTACGTTGATAAGATGAATAAGTATTCGCGTGCAAAAGGTTTTTTTGTTTACATGATTTTTTATGCAATCGGGCTGCTTTATTTTCTTGTGCAAAATATAATTCTTTCGTTGCGCTTTTGGCAGAATAACTGTGGAATTCTTTTTTTGAATTTTATTTTTGTGTTCATAGGAACTGCGGTTCAGATTGTGCGTCCGGATATTCAGATTACATGGCTTGCAGTTATAATTTCCATAAGTTTTTATTTTATGTATCACGGTTCGCTTTATCAGCAGTTTGATACTCAGACTTTTCTGCGGAATTACAAAAGTTTTAGAAAAATGCTTGATATGCAGAAAAAAGATTCGGTTCTTATTGTTGTTGAAATTGATAATTTTGAAAAACTTAAGCTAAACTATAATCGTCAGAAAGTTGATTCTCTTGTGATTTCGGTTTCGCGTATTTTCAGTAGATTTTACAGAAAATACGGGGCTTTATTCCGGATTGGGAGTGAAGAATTCTGCGTGATTTCAAAAGATATTCAGCTTGATTTTGACGAACTGAACAAGAAATTCTTTATGGAATTTGTAAAGGAATGTTCAGAAATTGATGAAATGCCTTTTGTTTCTGTTGGCTGGTCAAAAATAACACCACAGCAGGATATAAACAAGGTGCTTTCTCTTGCGGATTTGAAGAAACGTGATTTTATAAAGGAACGCACATCATATCTTTTTTAGTTTTTGCTGAAAACTACGGAACAAAAATATAACCGCATTTGCTTACAGAAACAATGTGCTTTGGATTTTTTTTGTCATCTTCAATAAGACTCCGTAATGTTTTTATGTTAACATAAATATTGCTTTCCAAAGTCTTTTCGTCAGGAACAGGCTCGTTCCATACATTCTGAAAAATTGTTTCAAAAGATAAAATTTTGTTCGGATTTTGGATAAAATAAAGAATCAGGTCAAACTGTTTTTTCCGCATTGGAATAGATTTTTCCATTTTGTAGACAGTTTGATTTGTTGTGTCAACTTTGAAAATTCCGCATGAATAAACTTCGTTCAGAGGTTTTTTGTCAAATCCAGAAAATGAAAATTTTTCCAACATTCGTTTTACGCGCAGAATCAGTTCTTCAATGTAAAAAGGTTTGATTATGTAGTCGTCGCAGCCTTCTTTGAAACCTTGAATTTTTATTTTTTCGTTCTGGATTGAAGAAACAATGATTACCGGAAGCATTTTGCACTGAATTCTGATGGAATGTAGAATTTCCATTCCATTGTCGCCATTTCCAAGGTTCAAATCCAAAATTATAAGGCTGACTGAATTTTTTGAAAGTTGCTTGTACGCATCATCGGCATTGAAACATTGAATAACTTCATAATTTTGATTCCGCAGATTTTTTGCCATAAAATTGTTTAAATCTTCAGAATCCTCGACAATCAATATAAGTTCATTCTCTTGCATTCCTTATATTTTACTCGATTTATTTGAATTTATCCAACTTTTTTAAATTTTACACTGAAAATACTTCCGGTTTCTGCAGATTTGTTTTCAGAATATTCAAGAATCAGATTATTCAGCTTGCAGATTTCATTCACAACAAAAAGTCCGAGACCGCAGGATTTTTCTGAACCGGTCGGATTTGAGCCGATTTTTGCAAAGCGGTCGAACAGAATTTCCTGTTTTTCTTTTGGAATTCCTTGGCCGTCATCAATTACGTTCAAAATTATAGAATCTTCTTGCTCTTCAATAGAAACTGTTATATTTCCATTGTATTTTGTGTATTTTATCGCATTGTCAACAAGATTTTCGTAAATTCCTTTCAAGCTGTATTCATCGCAAAAAACGCAAGGCTCTTTTACTGAGCATTTAAATATGAAATTCTGATTTTTGTTTTCCGCTTTTTTGGAAAGAAATTCAGTCTCTTTTTTTAGAGAATTTTCAAGATTCAAGATTTTTGGGTTTATAATATATCTTCTGTCTGAAATTTTATAAGAATCCAAGACATTTTGAATGATAATATTTATAGCCCGTGCATTTTTTTGAATATTTTGGATTGTGTTTTCAAAATTTGAATTTTTTTTGTTTTCTTCTGGAAGATTTTTGTACAATTCTGAAAGATTCTGGATTTCATTTAATAAAAGTGTAAGCGGCGTATTCACGTTGTGCGTTACAAAATATAAAAATGTATTTTTTTCCTGCTCAGATTTTAGGAGTTCCTGTTTTTCTTGGTTTAAATTTCTGTAATTTTCAATTTCTTGAATACGGAAAATCAACGCGGAAACGTCAAAAGGGCGGAGAAGATAGTCGTTTATTTTTAGCTCAAAAAGTTTTTCGATAAGAAAAGAGTTGAACTTGTTCACAATCATCAAAATCGCAAAATCCTGCGGTGAATTGTGGTTTCGGATTTCTGTGCAAAGTGAAAAAACTTTGTCATTTTCGTTTTCCGGCGAAATTATCAGCATCTGGATAAGATTTTCCTGGATTGCAGCAAGGACTTCGCTCTGATTTTTTATAATTCGCACAAAAAATCCATAAGACTGAAGAACAAGCCGAAGATTTGAATTGTCTGAATCTTTTTTACTGAAAATTCCAATTGAGATTTTTTCAGGGATTTCTTTTTGAATGGAAATATTCTGGTTTTCAAAAGAAATATTGCTTTCTGAAAAATTGTCGTCTTTGGTGGAATTTGTGTTTTCCAGAATATTTTTTATTTCCTGCACGTTTTTTTTAATCAAATTTGATGTAAGAAGTTGTGTTTTTTCATCAACAGGATTTTCAAGGAGTTTTGCAGATGCCTGAATAATTTGAAGCGGGCTATTTATTTCATTCAATAAAGAATCGGAGAAATTTATTTTTGCATCGTTCTGTGCGGTCGTTTTTTCAATTTTTTTCATCTGTTTGCATTCCTGATGTTGTCAAAATATACACTTGAATTCGTATTTTTTCTATACTTTTAAAAATATGCGTTTACCGAAAATGACCATTCGTGGCGGTATTTTCCATAATCCATATTGAACGAATAATTTCCCTTGAGAGCCATATTCTGTGATAGAAAAATGCAGGTGTCCGCGGAAAATTGCGTTCTGAAGTGCTCTATATCGAGCGGTGACTGCATTACGCTTGCAGAAATTTTATTTTTCCACATATTGTTTCCAGCTATGAAACCTGCTTCGCCACCTAAAAGCAAATCTGTTCCATATCTGTATGCCGGAGAAAAATAAGTGTCTGCACCGCCCATAAGATAAATCTGAAGCCATTCTGCCGGCCGAACGCTCGCTCCGTATAAAAATTTAAATCGCCATGCTAAATCCTGTTTTTCATCTTTATTAGGATTTTGCTCAAGTCCTGTTAATAATTGACTTGCTCCATTCAAGAAAAACATATCAGATGCCGGTAACGAAAGAATTGAAAGCAGTGTGACTTTTTTTAAATAGAAGTCATTTTTTTCAGGATTGTAACGCACTTCCACATCTGCAAATGCGAGTTCTGAATTTTCAGAAAAACCAGCAGGGGATTCAAGCTGTTCATGCGAGCACAAGCGGAATTCCATTCCACAGTAACCGCCATTCACATCATTTCCGCCTGTCAATGCAAGTTTTTTTGAGCCATGGGCTTTTTTTGGATCTTCAGGCATTTCAAAATTTTCTTCTTCTATTTTTCCAAGTTTGCGTCTTGCGGACAAAACAGAAATAAATCTTGCTCTGTATTCATCTGAAGTGATTTTTCGGTTGTTTAGAAGAGAGCTAAGATAATCGGATGCTGTGTTCCAAATTTGCGCCTGTTTTTCGGAAGGGAGTTCTGAAAAAGGAAAGTCTTGAACAGTTTTTTTACCAAAACAGACATCTTTTATATATTTTTGCTGTTTTAAGGTAAGATTCTTTTTTCCATTTTCAACTTTTGAATAGGCGGACGGACGATATTCTGTTTCTTCCGTTAATCCAAGATTATATGCAAGTTTTACAGTTGCGAGCGGTTCTACAATTCCAAAAAGTTTTTCTGTCGCCTGAGTGGAAGGTCTTGCGGCTTCAATCAAAAATAGAAGATTGTATGAGCAGTTTTCGCTTGTAAAATAATATCTTGAATATATCCCAGCTAAATCAAATGCATGCCGCAGCATTTTTTCTTTTTCTTCATCATTTAGATTCAGCTTGTATTCCCACATATCGCGCATGTCCATATCAGAATACTGTTTTATTTTTTCATAATAAGTTTCAAATCCATAGTAACCTTTGAATCCGCCCACAAGTCCAAGAATCGCGTAAAGCGGACCGCCGGTAATTTTTGTAACGGCTCCATAATTTATAGAATTTGCAGTAAGCCTAGGTTTATCTTTTGTTTCAATAAGAAGAAATGTATGTCCAAAAACAGAAGCCGGACGTTTTAAATAAATTGAAGGAAAAACAAGAAATACATTTCCTGGATTTACTTGCTTTAAGACATTTTGAAAGGCAACGTCGCCATTGTAAGGAAAATCATTTTCAGAAAGCTCAAGTTTTTCACAAAGCCATTTGTAGCGCCCTGGAAATCTTTCAATTGCGTGTTTTTTTTCTGCGCCCGGTTGTGGTGCAGGCTCAAAAAAAGCTCTAAGAGTTGCGTTCAATTCTTCTTTTGGATTTGTTTTTCCATTTTTTGCGCAAAAGAATTTCGGGTCATCAACAAGACTCTTGTAGCGGCTGAACAATGCCGGTTTATAGTGTAAAAGTGTGTGCCAATAAGAATCTTTGTATAATTTTAACTCTTCTGCTTTTTCTATTAAAAATTCAACCTTTTCTGAATAAGAGTCAGAATTTGGTTCAGCGGAAGAAATTGGCAATACTGAGATGAAGAATATGGTTATAAAGAAGAAACAGGACGCAATCTTTGTTCTTGTGAAACCAAAATTGCATCCTGCCTTTTTAAAAAAGAAAATCACATTATCCTACAAGAGAATAAATTTTGCTTGCAACTTCCTGTGCTGAAACTTCTGAAGAAGAGAAGATTTCATCAAAATTGTTCTGAAGAGAAGCCTTGAAAGCAACTGAATCAGATACGTTGAGCATTGTAGAAAGTGTGTCGATGTATTCGCCTTCACCCTTAGCAATGTCGTTTGCAAGTGCATCCATGTTGTCAGAGATGAACTGGTTTGTTTCTGTCATTGCAACTTCAGCCTTGTCATATCCCCATGTTCCAGAAGAGATAGCAAAGAACTGGTTGTACCAGATACCATTGAGGAAAGCACCGAGCAAGTCCCAACCCATTCCTTCTTTGTCATTTACAAGAAGATAGCCAAGACCAGGTCCTACATTTCCTGCGAATGCTGAAGTTGAAACAGCAAGCATTCCAGCTGCAACTAAAGCAGCGATCTTTTTTCTAAGCATATATGCCTCCAAAAATTTGTATACGATTACTTTGGATTTTACTAAAAAAAACTAAAATTTTTCTAAAAACAATGAAAAAAATATGTAAAGAAATAGTAAAATTTTACTATATTATAGGACTTGTAAAAGAATAAAAAAGCCAGCAAGACAAAAAGATGTAGTGCTGGCTTTTGTTTTATTAGCTATTTGGCAGAATTATTCAAAAATGTCTTCTGAAAAATTATTTTATCAGCAGGCTTGCATATTTTGCCAAAGCTGCTTCCATGTTGTTTGAAAGAACAGCTTTTGCAAGTTTTTTGCCAAGCTGAACGCCTTCCTGGTCAAAACTGTTGATGTTCCATACAAATCCCTGGAACATAACTTTGTTTTCAAAATGGGCAAGAAGCGCGCCAAGAGTTTTTGGTGTAAGCTGTTTTCCATAAATCAGGCTTGAAGGACGGTTTCCTGCAAAAGCTTTGTTTGGATCAGCATCTTTTTTGCCGCAGGCAAAAGCCACAATCTGTGCAACAACATTTGCGCAGAGTTTTGTCTGGCTTGTTGAACCTTCAATTACAACATCTTTTCCAGTCTGGTTTTCGCTGAAAGCAATGAACTGAAGCGGAGTAACATTTGTTCCCTGATGCAAAAGCTGGTAGAACGAATGTTGACCGTTTGTTCCTGGCTCACCAAAAATAACCGGACCTGTAACATAATCAATTTTTCCACCGTCGCGGTTTACAGATTTTCCGTTTGATTCCATATCAAGCTGCTGAAGATGAGCCGGGAATCTTGAAAGCGCCTGTGAATATGGAAGAATTGCTGTTGCCGGATATTCCTGAACATTTCTTTCGTATATTCCAATCAAAGCGTCCATAAGAGCCGGATTTTTGCGTATATCTTTTTCAGTTGCAGTTTTGTCTTCTTCTGCGGCACCGTCAAGGAAGTCTGCAAAAACTTTTGGTCCAAATGCAAGCGAAAGAACAGCTCCGCCAACTCCAGAAGTGGAAGAGTAACGTCCGCCAATGTAGTCGTCCATGTAGAAAGCCTGCATATAATCCGGGTTGTGAGCCAACGGCGAAGTTTCAGAAGTAACAGCAATCATGTGCTTTGAAACATCAAGCCCTTCTTTTTTAAGGAAATCTTTTACAAAACTTTCATTTGTAAGAGTTTCAAGGGTTGTTCCAGATTTTGAGACAAGAATGAAAATTGTGTGTGCTAAATCCAATGAGGCAACAACAGCCGCACCGTCATCTGGGTCAACATTTGAAATAAAATGGGCTTCCATCTTAAAAGTGTTGTTCGCTTTTGCCCAGTTTTCCAAAGCCAGATACATTGCGCGTGGACCCAAATCAGAGCCACCGATTCCAATCTGACAAACCTGAGTATATTTTTCGCCCTTTTCGTTCACGATTTTTCCAGAATGAACTTTTTCTGCAAAATCAGCGATTTTTTTCTGTTCATTGATATAAAAATCACGTTTGTTCTGACCGTCTGCAAAAACATCTTTTCCAAGCTGTCCGCGAGTAAGCTGGTGCAGAACCATTCGTTTCTCGCCGGTATTTACAACTTCGCCATTGTAAAGAGCCTCAAATTTTTCAAGAAGCTGGGCTTCATCCGACAAATCCTGCAATGTCTTAAGAATCTGCTCATTAACCTGCTTTGCGGCATAGTTATAAGTCAAACCTTCAGCCATTGGTATTGAATATTCCTGAATGCGTTTTACTGCATCTGCAGAAGAAAGTTCATCTGCAACAGAAACCATTCCCTTTAAGGAAAACAACTTCTTCCAAGAAGAAAGTGTGTCAGCATTTGCCCATGTAGCCATTTTATAAGCCTCTTTCATTAAAAAATGTCCAATCCTAAACATCGGATGTTAAAAATATAATAAATTTTCTATTTTTCTACAATATTAAAGGTTTTTTTAAGGTGGAGGGGAAAGATTTCCCGCCGTTCGGAACTTACGTTCCTCACTACTTTTCAAAAGCCTAAAGTCTTTTGAAAACCCGATTTTTGTTTTGTGGGGGATGTCTCCCCCTCGTCCGCACTTCGTTGCGTCCTACCCCTTCTCCTAAGGGCGCTGCCCTTAAGAACCCGTTCAGTTTGTTTCGGTCTGTAAAACTGGAGTTTCGCCGTGGAACGCTTTTTTCAGCAAAACCGGAACAATCATCGAGGAAATAATTATCAGAAGAATTACTGGTGCAAAATATTTTGACTCAATTATTCCAATGGAAAGACCTTTTTGGGCCACAATCAGCGCAACTTCTCCGCGCACCATCATTCCAAGCCCGATTTTGCAGGAATCTTTCCATGAAAATCCCAAAAGTCTGGAAGTGCAGCCGCATCCTATAAGTTTGGAAAGACAGCCGATTATTACAAACGCAATGCTGAACCACAAAAGAGAAAAATTCATTCCGGAAAGATCTGTTTTTAATCCGATTCCGGCAAAAAATATTGGGCTGAAAATCATATATGAATTAATATCGATTTTTTGTTCCATATAAGGAGCGTCTGTCAATGAGCAGAATACAACTCCGGCAATGTATGCGCCTGTAATATCTGCAATTCCAAAGAATCTTTCTGCCGCATAGGCAAAAATCAGCGCGATTCCAAGTCCGTAAATCGGAATTCTTCTTGAATGCGGATGCCGTCTGTCGTACCATTTGAAAACTCTGAATACAATGAATCCGAAAATGATTGCCGCAACAAAAAACAGGATTGTCTTTCCTAATGTGATTAGAATTCCGCCAGTTCCAGTACTGATTCCAAGCACAACTGTAAGGACAATTATTCCAAAAACGTCATCAATAATCGCCGCGCTTACGATTGTCTGTCCAAGATCAGTCTTTAAATGTCCAAGTTCCTTTAAAGTCGCAACGGAAATGCTTACAGAAGTAGCTGTTAAAATTGTTCCTATAAACATTGCCTTGTAAAACTGAGGAGTTCCAAAACCGTCAAATCCCCAAAAGCACAATGCCATAACAGTTCCAAGTGCAAGCGGAACTAAAACACCGCAAAGCGCGATTATTGTGGATTTTATTCCTGATTTTGCAAGCGACTTTAAATTTGTTCCAAGTCCTGCGCTGAACATGATTAGAACCACACCGATTTCTGATACAAAAGATATAAAACGGTCTGTTTCACCGAACAATGAGCCGGATGGATTTGAGCCAAAGTTGTTGAACCATGGTAAAAATCTAAGAAGAAGACCTGCGACAATCATTCCGGCAACCTGCGGAAATCCGATTTTTTTTGCCAAAGTGCCAAGGTATTTTGCCGCAATCACAATAATTCCGACTGATACAAGGATTTGAAGCACAATTTCACTGTTAGAAGCCTGTTCCATTTTGTGTTCCCTAAATTAAAATTATCAGGTTGAATGTTTAGCTATAATCAATGTGAAAGAAATTGAATAAGCTTCCAGTCAAAAGTCAAGTATTGGCTATGGTGAAGTGCTTTTTTGGAAGAATTATCTGCGCTTTTCTTTCAGAAAATGCTCGATAATTCTTTTATGCCATTCGGCAAAAGACACTTCAAGGACGCCAAACTTGCCTTTTTCATTCGCGCTCATTCAATTTATAAATTCATCATAAAAACTAGGCATTTAACTGATAATTTTAATTATACCAAATTGTCAAAAAAGTTTGAATTAACATCGTTATTAATTTATAATTTTTGTGTTAGGTGATTTTTATGAATGATGATCAGCATAGAAGTTCATTTGACGAGCTTGTGGCAGGAATCAGCTCTGATGAACGAAAATATTTGCTTGCAAAAATAAATCAGAACCGGGAACAGTCTTTTCCGCTTATGCAACCTTTGCGGGAAGAAACTGACAATTTTACACTGGATGTAAAACTTAATTCGGAATCGATTTTTTATAAATTTTTTCTTTGGCTCCGTTCTTTGATTTCAAAAAAACAGAAAATTGAAATCTATAACGATGATTTGGTCGCAGGTCTTGCAAGAAGAATAAACCGCAACCATCCTGGAATTATTGATATGTCGAACGGTCTTATTCTTTCGCTTTTTTTTGAAAAACTGAAGGAATTGAAAAACGCCGCCGATTTCTTTAAGCCGTATTTTTCTGTTTTTAATGAAAATCCTGGAAAATTTTATGTTTTTATGAGCACTTTTATCGCTCCGGAAATTGCTTCCTCAATAAATGCGGAGGCTGATCCGTATTCAATTCCTTTTGAACGGGAAGGCTCCAAGGAACTTAGGGCTTCGCTGATAAAAAAAATGGAAGGCATACTAAAAGATATTCCACAGAAAAGCCGTGCAGTCATGTATGATTCTGTAAAAGCCTTGAACTGGCTGAAGCGTTTTACAGAGATTCCGTACACTCATTTTCTGGCGCAGTTTACAGCAATTATTTCAGAAGATTACACTTGTCCTTTTACAAATGCCCAGACGGATTTTGAGGCGTTGGCAAATGTTTTAAGCGATGCGCGATCAATTCCGAACGAGGCGTTGGAGGCGCTATTCCTGTTTCCGCAAAGAAAAGGCGGTGCTTCTGTTGAACTTGATCAGGATACTGAAAAATCAATGCGGGATTTTCTTTCAAAATCTGCGGCAAGTATTTCTATGATTCAGATGTTTATTTCAACAGTTCCGCTATTGGCGCTTGGAAAAGTTATTTTTGCGGATTATGACTGGCAGATTGACAATTCCGGTGGTGCGGAAGACTGGTTCGTGAAATTTAAGGAAGAATGGAAAGTCGTTTTTGATGAACGTTGGGAAGCCTGGCTCAGAGACAGAAAAAAAAGTCAGCTTGCAGATGTTTTGCAGGAAAAATTTGGAATCGGCGAATTTCCTGAGCTTCCGTACCGTCCGTGGACAAAACTTTGGGGCGGAGTTCCGTTCCGTTGCGAGATGACAGGCGGATTTCTTTATTGGTTTGCAACTTTAAAATACGATGAAGTTATGAGCATTCTGAATGTCATTGTTCTTGAGGGCGTTTTTTTGAACAACGAGAACCGGGCGGAATTTTCAGAAGCTTTAAATCGTTTTGCAGATGTGAATCATCAGGTTCAGCTTTTTGGTGAATCATTAAATGAAAAAGGTTCTGTGGGAAGCGTTTTTGCAAAGCTGATTTCAGAGCATGTGCGCACTTTAAAAGGTCAGAATATGGTGAACTCTATTATTCTGAATGCAGAAACTTCAATCCGGAACTGGGAAAGTGCGTTCTGCAACTGCTGCCGCGTTATTGAACGTGTGCTTTGCGGAATTCTTGATGAGGAGAAAAGCGACAAAAAATACGAGTCGATTCAAAATCTTATGACAATAAAAGGAAGAGATAACCGCGCCTACAGGGACAGCCTTCAGTCTGAGCGTGAGCTGCTTCTGGAATGCAGGAAAATTCTTGCGGAAATCGAGCCACTTGACCTTCCGAAAGTAGAAAAGAAAAAATGACATTTTTGGAACTGAAGCCCTTGATTTTAGGGAAGAAATTTGTAACTTCTCATTTTGTGCGCAACGGAAAAATTGCTGAAGAGCCGGCTTTTTGGGGAATGACAGTCCGTTCAGCCGGTTCAATGCGTTTCCGCTGGAATGAAAAAAATCCTGCGCGCGAAGAATTGCTTTCCCGGATTGCGTTTCCGTGCACCGCGGTTCCAGTTCAGCTTGATCACACAAAAATCGTTTATTCAATAGAAGAAAAGAATGATACATTTAATAAGATTGGTGACGGAATTCTTACCCGGAATAAAAATCTTATGCCGGTTGTTACAGTTGCCGACTGTATGCCGATTTATTTTTCTGACAATGAAACCGGATTTTTTGGCGTGGTTCATTCTGGTTGGAAAGGAACTGGAATCGCTGCGGAGGCAGTTAGTCTTGCGGTGAAGGAATTTGGTGCAAGAAAAGAAAATATTGCAGTTGCTATTGGCGCGCACATAAGAAATTGCTGTTATATAGTAAATAAAGAGCGCGCTGATTATTTTGTGAAAAATTTTACCGCGGAATGTGTTGAGCCTTTGAAAGACGGGGAAATTCCCTGTAAGGGCGCGGCGTTGAGCTGGAACAATGGTGGCGGACAGCTTTTTAGACTTTCTCTGGAAAAAGCGAATCTTTGTGTTCTTGCGCAGGCTGGAATCCGTGATGAAAATATTGTTGTGGCAACTGATTGTACTTGTCATAATCCTGAATTCGGCTCAAACAGGCGCGAAACTAGCGTTGGAGAAACTTTTACGGTTCAGGCGGCTTTTGTAAAGCGGGAAGATGCAGCAGGCGTTGTGGGCGGCGTTTGAGCCTGCACGGTGGGTAGGCGAAAACCGTAGGTTTGAGACGTAGGGCGGTCGCCCGCCCTTATAAAAAATTCATTTTACATTTTTGCTTACCTGGTTTAATATTTTAGATTATGAAAAGAAGCAGTGGTATTTTGATGCACCCGACATCTTTTGCGGGAACGCCTGGTATTGGTACGCTTGGAAAGGCTGCCTATGAATTTGTTGATTGGCTTGAATCTGCACATCAGACTTTGTGGCAGATTCTTCCTATTGGTCCTACAGGATACGGAGATTCTCCTTATGCATCCTTTTCAACACACGCGGGAAATCCTTTGTTGATAGATCTTGACCGTCTTGTTGAAAAAGGCTGGGCAGACAAGAATGATATTATTCCTGCTGATTACATAAAAAATGATGGTCCTGTTGAATATGGTTCTGTTGTATGGTGGAAAATGCCAGTTTTGGCTAAATGCGCGTCATATTTTCAGAAAAACTGTTCAAAACAGGATAGAATTGCTTACGAAGCTTTTAAAAATGACAATGCCGACTGGCTTGATAACTATGCGAATTTTACTAGCATCAAGCAGTTTTATGACGCAAAGGCTGAAAAAGAGGGCGTAAGTGGAATTGCCCAGATGTGGAATGCGTATTGGCCAAAAGATTTGGCTGCCTGCAATCCTACGGCTGTTTCAAAATGGAATTCTGAGCATACTGAAAATATTGAGCAGATAAAGACAATCCAGTTCTTCTTTGCTGAGCAGTGGTTCGCGGTAAAAAAATATGCGAACGAAAAAGGAATTTCGCTGATTGGAGATATTCCGATTTTTGTTGCCGCTGATTCTGCAGATGTTTGGGCGAACCAGAAATTTTTCCAGCTGGATAAGAACGGTATTCCTTTGAAGGTTGCCGGAGTTCCACCGGATTATTTTTCTGCGACTGGTCAGCTTTGGGGAAATCCTTTGTATGACTGGGATGCGATGAAAAAAGACAATTATTCTTGGTGGGTAAAGCGCACAAAAAGAATGACAGAGCTGGTTGATGTTGTGCGAATCGACCATTTCCGCGGTTTTGAGGCTTACTGGTCAATTCCTTATGGCGATCCGACTGCTGTAAACGGAAAGTGGATTCCTGGACCGAATATTGAGCTTTTCAACGCAATCAAAAAAGCGCTTGGAACTTTGCCGATTATTGCGGAAGACTTGGGTGTTATTACCGATGGTGTTAGAAAACTCCGCGATGATGCAGGTTTCCCGGGAATGAAAGTTCTTCAGTTTGCGTTCGATCCGAATGAGGCTGGTAGCCAGGGAATGGTTAATGCGTTCTTGCCGCATATGTATCCACAGAATTCTGTTGTTTACACAGGAACTCATGACAACGACACAATGCAGGGCTGGTTGAATAGTGCTTCTGACGCAGCTGTAAAAATTGCCGCTGAATATGCTTTTGGACGCAAAATGTCGGAGTCAGAGGCAAGAGCACTTTCTGATAATGGTGAACTTTGCCGTGCGATAATTAAGCTTGCTATTGCCTCAACAGCGGATTATGCGGTTATTCCAATGCAGGATATTCTTGGTCTTGGTGCGGAAGCCAGAATGAACACTCCGAACACTTTGGGTGGAACAAACTGGGGATGGCGAATTCCTGCGGATGGCTTGAAAAAAGAAGATGCTGAATCCCTTGCGTTTATTTCTGACTTGTATGGACGAAATATAAAGAAATAGCTGGAATTTGCTGAATAAAAATAGTTTTGCTGAAAACTGATGGATTTTGGAATAAGAGGAATCTTGTTCTGAAATCCATTTTTTTTCTGGAAACCAATTTTCGGGCTTTTTTTTAGATTTTTTTAAGATTTTTTATTTTTTTTTGACAAATCAAAATAGAGGGCTTAGAATTACTTTATATAAGGTTATCTTTTAACGGAGGATTTAATGAAAAAGGTAATATTCTCTCTTGCGGCTATTGCAATGGCGGCAGGAATGTTCACAGGTTGTTCAAAGAAGAATCAGAATTCTTCTTCTGCAGCTGGTACTGTTAAGCTTGAAATGTATTATTACAAGCAGGAAAATCAGGAAGGTCTTAAAAGAATTGTAAAAGCGTTTGAAAAACAGAATCCGGGCGTTACAATTGATATGCTCATCATTCCAAATGACGCTGACTCTGCAATGTCTGCTCGTGCGGCTCAGGGTGATTTGCCGGATATTCTTCAGATGCAGTCATATTCTCGTATTAAAGAATATGCTTCTAAGGGTTTCCTTCTTGATTTGTCAAAGGAAGAAGCGATGGGAAAAGTTCTTCCAAGTTCACTTCCGGCAGTTTCTTGGAACGGAAAACAGTATGCAGTTCCAATGGATTATGCAGGAATCGGTATTATCTACAACAAAGATATTTTTGATAAGTATGGAATCAAAGCTCCAACAACTTACCGTGAACTTGAGCAGGCTTGCCGCACTTTGAAAGAGAACAATATTGTTCCGTTCGCTGGACTTCTTAAGGAAAACTGGTCAATGGGTCATTTTATTACAATGGTTCATACAGCTCTTCTTAAGGAAAAAGGAATTGAAGTTGAAAAGTTCATCTCTGATATGAACGCAGGAAAAGCTTCTTACGGTAATGTTGATACAGCAAAATTGTTCAGCATTCTTGATTTCTACCGCGACAATATGAATTCAAACGCAGCGGAAATGGGTGGCGGTGAACAGCAGCAGTCATTTGCAAAAGGTGAATCTGCGATGATGGTTCAGGGACTTTGGGCTTATGTAGACGCTCTTAAACTCAATCCAAACTTGAACGCAGGATTTATTCCGTTCCCGGTTTACAATGATGCTAAAATGAACACATTCTATGCTGATGTAGACTCAACATTTGGAGTTTCTTCTCAGTCTAGCGCAGAAAAACAGGCAGTTGCAGTTAAATTCCTTAACTGGCTTACTTCTGATGAAGGTCAGAAACTTTGGATGGATGAATACAAGCTCATTCCTCCGTTCAAGGGTGTTGATGTTTCTGCATTCGGTGGTCCTTATGTAGATCTTATGGCTTCTGTAGAGGCAAAAGGCTCTTCTCCATGGGCATTCTCACAGTATCCTACAGATGTATTCGAAGATTCTTGCAAAAACGGCGGTCAGCAGTACATGATGCACAAACGTTCTGCTGGAGACGTTATTAAAGAAATTGATGCTCAGTGGGCTTCTTCAGTTAATAAATAATTTTGACTAAGAAAAAAGTCCGTGGCTGCGGTCGCGGACTTTTTTATATTCAGGATTTCTGATTTTTTCAGAATCCTAACAAAAAATTGAGAGGAACCAGTTTTTATGGTCGAAGCAAAATCAAGGAAAGCATTTTATTTTACAGCTTTCATTATTCCTTGTCTTATTCTTTATTTGATTTTCTTTATTACTCCTTTTTTCAGAGGAATTGGAATTTCGCTTACAAACTGGGACGGTCTTACACCAAAGACGCCTATCATTCTTGATAAAAATGAATTTGAATCTAAAATTTTATACAGCGGAAAACTAAATCAAAAAGAAAGAAATTATATTCAGTCTATTTATGAATACGATCCGCTTGATAATTCCTACAAACGAAAGAGTCTTGGCGGTGTTGCGCGAAAAAAACTTGAACGGATTGTAAAGAAAACAGGTTATGAGCCTGAGCGTTATAAATTTGTCGGATTGGAAAATTACAAGAAAATCTTTACAGGAAAAATTGATAAAGATTTTTATCCTCATAAAATGCGAATTGAAAAATTCACAGAAAGCTCGGAACTTCCTAGAATCATTCAAAAAAAGGATTTTCAAGGCGAAGTTTTAAAAGGAATGGCAAAAAATTCTGAAGGATATATTCTTCTTACGGAAGCTTATAAATTTGATGAAAAAACAAATGCCTACAAGCTTGATTCAAAGTATGATGAATTTGTTCTTACAGGATTTCTTTGGGATTTGCCTGGTGTTGGAAAATCAATTCCAGAATCAAAGGTTGATTCTCTTATCAGAACTTTAAAAAACTACGGATTAAAGCAGAATGCCTATGACATTCATAATGTTGCGATTGATTTTGCAAACGAGAACAGTCTTTCTGAAAAAAATAAGACAGAAATTATTGAGCTTTCAAATGAAATACTGAAAGTTTCAAAGATAAAGAAAGTTCTTGCAGAAAATTGGGTTGTTACCCAGCGCAATATGGGGGTTGTTGGATTTACGCTGTTTTTTGCGGTTTTTTCTGTTATCGGAATCAACGTTCTGGCTTTTGCTCTGGCACTTGCGCTTGATACTGGAATCCGCGGGCAAAAGATTTTGCGCACAATTTTCTTCTTGCCGAATGTTCTTTCTATGATTATTGTTGCGTTAATCTGGTCAATGCTTTTTGTTCAGCTTTTGCCGGCAATCACTGGAATTGAAAAATGGATTTCGGATTCAAATAAAACTCCGTGGCTTTTGGTTCTTGTTGCTGTCTGGCAGGGTTGTGGTTATTACATGATTGTCTATCTTGCGGGGCTTCAGAATATTCCGACAGAAGTTATTGAGGCTGCAAAAATTGATGGCGCAACTGGCTGGCAGCGTTTTAAATATATAACTTTGCCGCTTATGATACCGTCTTTGACAATTTCCCTTTTCCTTACAATAGCGAACGCGTTAAAGAGTTTTGACCTTATCTATGCGATGATTGGTCAGACTGGTTATGCAACTGGAACAGTTCCTTTTGTTATGGATATTTATTTTGATGCATTCTCTTTAAAGCAGGCTGGACTTTCTACTGCAAAGGCGATGGTTTTGTTCTTTGCGATTGTGATTATCACGGGAATTCAGCTTTATGTGATGAAACGTAAGGAGGTTGAGGCATAATGACTTTTTTCAAATGGAATATAAAGGAACAGACCGCAAAAGAAACTGTACTTACAACTTGCATGGTTATTTTTGCCTTATTTTTTATTTATCCGCTTATATTTGTGGTTATAAATTCTTTCAGGCCAAATGCTGATATTATTATAAATCCTACTGGAGTTCCGGCTAAACTTTTCTTCGGAAATTATGTTCAGGCTTGGACCCAGATGAAATTTCCGACCGTTTTTTTGAACACGCTTCTTGTTACAGTTCTTGGTACAGGTGGAATTATTATTACTTCTGCAATGTGCGCTTACGGATTGGCTCGTTCAAAGACTAAAATCTCTTGGATTTTATATGGATTTTTTTCATTTTCGCTTGTAATTCCATTCCAGATTATTATGGTTCCTATTGGAGTTCTTGCGGCTGACCTTCATCTTATGAGCGTTCCGGGACTTGTCCCAATGTATTGGGGGTTAGGTTGTCCTACAGCGATTTTTATGTTCCACGGATTTATAAAATCTGTTCCGCTTGAACTTGAGGAATCTGCTGCAATGGATGGAGCCGGAAGGTTTTATATCTTTTTCAGGATTGTGCTTCCTCTTATAAAAACAATTATTGCTACAGTTGCGGTTATTGATGCCTTGTGGATTTGGAACGATTTTCTTTTGCCGTTGATTGTCGCAAAGCAGGGAACAATTCAGCTTGCACAGATGCGTTTTAACGGCCAGTTTATGAAAGAGTATGGTCCGATGTGCGCATCTCTTACAATCTCATCAATTCCGATTATTGCTTTTTATCTTGGACTTCAAAAATACATAATAAAAGGTATTGCGGCAGGAGCGGTAAAAGGTTAATGTTTTCTATATGAAAAACATTTATCTGGATCTTTATATCACTTTTGCAAAAATAGGTTCCCTTACTTTTGGTGGGGGAATCGCAATGCTTCCTATGATGCAAAATGAACTTATAGATAAAAAACAATGGGTTTCTGAAAACGAAATCCTTGATTATTATGCGATTGGTCAGTCTACGCCGGGAATTATTGCTGTAAATGTTGCGACTTTTGTTGGCTATAAAAAAGCTGGAATTCTTGGCGGAATTATTGCGACGCTTGGGGTGATTACTCCTTGCGTTGTGCTTATCACAATTCTTGCAAATCTTATTGATTCAATTGACCATTATCCGAATGTGCAGAAGGCTTTAAAAGGAATAAATGTTGCGGTCTGCGCTCTTATTACTGATGCAACGCTTAATTTTGCGAAAAAAACTTCAAAAGGTGCGGTCAGTATTCTTCTGATGCTGCTTTCGTTCTGTCTGATTTTCTTCTTTAACATAAAATCTTATATCATCATTCTTGGGTCTGCATTTATTGCGGTTGCAGTTTATTTTATAGAAAAGAAATTCAAGAAAAATGATGAAAAAAAATCTTTAGAAAGCAAGGCGGATTCAAATGACTAGCGATGTAAGCCTTTTGTGGCTGTTTTGTATCTTTTTTTATATCGGGCTTTTTACAATTGGCGGTGGACTTGTTGCAATCACTTTGATGCAGCAGACAATTGTTGACAGAGGACTTATTTCTGTTGACCAGTTCTATAATATGATTGCAATTTCAGAAAGTACGCCTGGGCCGGTCGGTGTAAATATGGCGACTTTTTTGGGCTATAAATTCTATGGAATTCCTGGCGCGATAATAACTTCACTGGGACAAGTTCTTCCCTCGTTGATTACGATTTTAATTATTGCCCGCATAATCATAAAATTCCGAGAAAACAAATGTGTCCAACGCGTTTTTACTTTTTTGCGTCCTGCGGCAACTGGAATGATTTTTGTTATTGCGGTAAATATGTGTCTGAATATTCTTATAAATGTTCCGGAAGATTATAAAGTTCTTCTTTCAACATCTGGCTGGAAGGAACTTTTTAACTGGATGAACCTTTCTATGTATTTTGTGTTTTTATGGCTCAGAACGAAATTTAAACTTCATCCGTTTTTTGTTGTCTGTGTCGGTGCTCTTTTTGGAGTTTTGTTTTTTTAGCTGAATGGATAATCAGATTTTTTTGTTGAATAAAATTTTCTGAAAAAAAATCAATTTCTGCATATTCAAAAATCTGTGCTATAATAAAAATATGAGTACACATATTAACGCACCGGAAGGTGCAATCGCGGATAAAGTTCTTCTTCCAGGAGATCCGCTCAGGGCAAAATTTATTGCGGAAAATTTTCTTGAAAATTCAAAATGCTACAATGAAGTGCGCGGAATGTTTGGTTTTACGGGAATGTATAAAGGCGTTAAGGTTTCTGTTCAGGGAACTGGAATGGGGCAGCCGTCGCTTTCAATTTATGTGAATGAGCTTTTTCGTTTTTACGGTGTCCAAAAGGCAATCCGGGTTGGAACAATTGGTTCTGTTCAGGATGATGTTAATTTAAAGGATACAGTTATTGCGAATGCGGCTTTTTCTGATTCATATCTTCTGAACCAGCGTTTTTGCGGCTTGCATTATGCGCCTACATCAGATTTTTCGTTGCTTTACAGCGCGTATAACAAGGCAAAAGAACTTGGAATCAATGTGAAAGTTGGACCAGTTGTTTCCAGCGACCGTTTTTATGATGACAACCAGAACTGGAAACTTTGGCAAAAATATGGAGCAATCGGAATTGAGATGGAATCTGCGGAACTTTTTACGTTGGCAGCAGAATTCCACAGAAAAGCCCTTTCGATTTTTACAGTAAGCGATCATATTGTAAAAGGTGGCCAGACAACAGCAGAAGAACGGGAAAAAACATTTAAAGATATGATGATACTTGCACTTGAAACAATAATTGTGGAATAATATAAGAATTACAAAAAATACTTTAATGGGGAAGAAAATATGAAACCTACACTTTTAGTTCTTGCCGCAGGAATGGGCAGCCGCTATGGCGGAGTAAAACAGATTGACGCAGTTGGCAAGAATGGAGAATGTCTTCTTGATTTTGCAACTTTTGACGCAAAAAAGGCTGGTTTTGGAAAAGTAGTTTATATAATCAGAAAAGATATTGAAAAAGATTTCCGGGAGCGACTTTTTGACCGCGTTGCACGAAATATGGATGCGGAATATGTGTTCCAGTCGCACGAAAGTCTTTTGACCGCAGAACAGGTTGTTCTTTCTGAAAAACGTACAAAACCTTGGGGAACTGCGCATGCTGTTCTGTGTGCTGAAAAATCAATTCATGAGCCTTTTGCTGTTATAAATTCAGATGATTATTATGGAAGAAGCGCGTTTGAAACTTTGGGCAAGCATCTTTCTTCTATAAATAATGATTCTGTTGAGCATGCGATGGTCGGTTATGTCCTTGAAAAAACGATGAGCCAGAATGGTTCTGTAAGCCGCGGTGTGTGTACAGTAAAAGATGGAAATCTTGTTTCAATTGTTGAAAACTTGAAAATTTACTTTGAAAACGGAAAAGTTGTTTCTGATATGGGCGATAAGAAAGAAATTCTTACAGGAAAAGAAACTGTAAGCATGAATCTTTTTGGTTTTAGTCCGAAAGCTTTTGAGGAATTTAATCTTTATTGGGAAAATTTCATTAAGAATAATGTTACTGCGGAAAAGGCAGAGGCGCTTTTGCCGGTTGTTGCAAGTGATATTATCAGAGATAAGAAAGGTTCTGTAAAAGTCTACACTTCGGAAGAAAGCTGGTTTGGAATGACTTATCCGGAAGACCGTGAAAACGTGAAAAACGAAATCGCCAAGAAAATCTCTGAGGGATATTATCCTGAAATTTTGTGGGAAAAATAATTCTTGAAAATCATCACTTGGGCAGATTTGCTGCGCGAAGAAGAACATAATTTTTTTGAAAAAGGAACGACCGTTTCAATTGGTTCGTTTGATGGTCCGCACAAAGGACATTTTGCGATTTTTAATAAAATTCTGGAATTTTCACATCAAAACAAAACTTTGAGCGGGCTTATAACTTTTGAAAAACCAGTTTCTTCTATAAAACAGGGCAACAGCTATAAAGGCGATATTTCAACTTTGGAAGAACGCCTTGAGATTTTTAAAAAAGTAGGCTTTGATTTTGTTCTTGTGATTCATTTTGATGAAAAATTCAAGCAGATTGAAGGGAATGATTTTTTCCGCATTCTAAAAGACAAACTGAATTTAAAGTGCATTGTGGAAGGTGAGGATTTCTGTTGCGGCCACAATGGTTCTTTTGCAAAGCCGCAGATTCAGGCTTTCTGCGAGGAGAACAATATAAATTCTTTTTTTGTTGAGCTTGTAAAGGAAGACGGAAAACGCATAAGCAGCACGATGATTCGCGAGCTTCTTGCTGAAAAAAATATTGATAAGGCGGAAAGGCTTTTGGGTTATTGATTAATGCTTATGTTTTCTATAAACTTTTAGTTATCTGTTTTTACGGATTTTTTGTGATTAATTTCCCTCAACCCGGAGATTGACCTGCATTTATTCCGCTTATTCAGAAAAAATTATTTTAAGGGGTTCCAACAATGGCACTTGCAAAAGAAACAACACAGTCACTCGTATCTAAATACGGTGCAAAAGAAGGCGACACAGGTAACGTAAAAGTTCAGATTGCTCTTCTTACAGAAAGAACAAAGCAGCTTACAGAACACACAAAAAGATTTCCGAAAGATGCTGGAGCAAAAAGAGCTCTTCTTAAAGTTGTTGGTCAGCGTCGCAAGATGTTGAGATACTTTGAACGCACAAACCTTGAAGGTTACCGTGCATTCATCAAGGAACTTGGACTTCGCAAGTAGTTCTTGTCCATTAGTAAAAGCCTGTTGCCATTCACCGTGGTGGCGCAGGCTTTTTTGTGCATAACGCGGTGCATCGCAAAGTTTCTTAGGAATATGGCGCGATGTAAAAGAAAGAATTCGACATAAGGAAAGGAAAAGAAATGTCAGAAGTAACAAGAGTAACTTACAAACTCGGAGATGCTGATCTCATTATTGAATCAGGAAAAATTGGAAAACAGGCAAATGGCTGTGTTTATGCTCAGTGGGGCGGTGCTGCCATTATTGCGACAATCTGTGCTTCTAGTGCAGTAACAGAAGGTCAGGATTTTGTTCCTGTAACAGTTGAATATAATGAAAAATTTTATGCGGCTGGAAAAATTCCAGGCGGATTTGTAAAACGTGAAGGTCGCCCTAAGGATAAGGAAATTTTGGTTAGCCGTCTTATTGACCGCCCGATGCGACCGCTTTTTGAACCATCTTTTGGACATGAGCTTCAGATTGTTCCGACTTGTGTTTCTTGCGATGGTGTTCATACTCAGGATATTCTTGCAGTAATCGCGGCTTCTGCGGCAACCTGCATTTCTGATATTCCGTTCCATGGACCGGTTGCGGCTTGCCGTGTAGGTTTCTTGAACGGAAAATATGTAATCAACCCGACTTTTAAAGAAATTGAAGAAGCTGACATGGAAATCGTTGTTGCCGGAACAAAAGACGGTTTTACAATGGTTGAAGGTGGCGCAAAAGAAGTTTCAGAAGAAGTTATGCTCGGTGCGCTTGCCGAGGCAGAAAAATTCATCAAGGAAATGTGTAAACTTCAGGAAGAGCTTGTTGCAAAGTGTGGAAAAGAAAAGCTTCCTTTGAATCCGCTTGATGTAACTCTTGCGAATGCAGAGCAGATTGAGGCAGAGGCAACTCCTCTTCTTAAGAAAGCTTGTTTCCAGGACGGAAAAATGAACCGTGGCAAGGCGATTGCGAAAGTTATTCAGGAAGTTGGCGCGAACCACGCTGAACAGCTTGAAGATCCAATTCAGGCAAAACTTTATGCAAATTTGATGGATGAGATTCAGTACAAATTGTTAAGAAAATCAATTCTTGATGAAGGTGTTCGCATTGACGGACGCAAAACTGATGAAATCCGTCCAATTACTTGCGAAGTGAATGTTCTTCCAACTCCACATGGTTCAGCTTTGTTTACTCGTGGTGAAACCCAGTCTTTGGCTGTTTGTACGCTTGGAACTGCAATGGATGAGCAGTCTTATGATGATATTGATGGAAATCGTTCTGAGCATTTTATTCTTCACTACAATTTCCCGCCTTATTCTGTTGGTGAAACTGGAAAACTTACAACTGGACGCCGTGAAATTGGTCATGGAAACTTGGCGCGCCGTTCTTTGGCTGCAATGGTTCCAAGCCGCGAGGAATTCCCTTATACAATCCGCGTTGTTTCTGAAATCATGGAATCTAACGGTTCTTCTTCTCAGGCTTCTACTTGCGGTGGTTGTCTTGCAATGCTTGCCGCCGGTGTTCCAATGAAAAAAATGGTTGCCGGAATTGCAATGGGTCTTATAACAGAACCAGAAGGCGACAATCCTTACGGACGCTACAAGATTCTTTCTGATATTCTTGGTGAGGAAGATCACCTTGGTGATATGGACTTTAAGGTTGCCGGAACAAAAGATGGTATTACTGGTTTCCAGATGGATATTAAGATTGCCGGTGTAACAACTGAAATTATGAAGAACGCTCTGGAACAGGCTCGCCTTGGTCGTCTTCATATTCTTTCTATTATGGAAAAGACAATTGACAAGCCGGCTCCGTTGTGTCCTCGTGCGCCACAGATTATTACAATGAAAATTCCGGTAGACAAGATTGGCGCTTTGATTGGTCCAGGTGGAAAGAACGTAAAGGCTCTTTGTTCACAGTATGATGTGACAATCAACACTGATGATGATGGAACTGTTACAATTTACGGAAAGAATGGCGAGGCTGCTGAAAAAGCAAAGAAGGCTGTAAAAGGAATTACAGAAGATCCTGAGGTTGGCGCAATTTATCAGGGAACTGTAAAACGCATTATGGATTTTGGCGCTTTTGTTGAGATTCTTCCTGGAAAAGAAGGGCTTTGCCATATTTCTAAACTTTCTAAGCAGCGTGTTGAAAAAGTCAGCGATGTTCTAAAAGAAGGTCAGGTTATTCCTGTAAAACTTTTGGAAGTTGACAAAATGGGACGCTTGAATCTTTCTTATATTGATGCGATTGAGTCTAAATAATTAGATAAAATTTAGCAGTTCTGTATATGGATTGCGATAAAAGACGTGCGTTTTTTGACGTGCGTCTTTTTTTTTATTTTTATTTGGGTTAAAATTACGCTATGCTTTTTATATTTGATATGGGTGGAGTTGTTACGACAACAGCCGGGCGAACTTTGTATGAAAAAATCAGTGAACGCCTTGGAATTGCACCGGAAAAATTTCTTTCATTGATGGGATGGAACACAAACATCAATCTTTTTTTTGAACTTGAAAAAGGAACGCTTTCTGTTTCTGAATGGTGGAAAATTTTTGAGGAACGTTCTGGAATAAAAATTTCCTGCGATTGGTTCAGATTGCTTTTTCATCCTGTTTTGAATGAAGAAACCAGGAAAGTTGTACTTGAGTTGAAGTCAAAAGGGCACAGAGTTGTCTGTGGCACGAATACAATAGAAAGCCATTACGATAACCACAAATGTCGTGGAGATTATGGGATTTTTGACATGACTTATGCGTCGATTCACATGGGAGTAAGAAAGCCGGATTTTGAATTTTGGAAGTTAATTCTTGAATGTGAAAACGAAATTCCTGAAAATACGTTTTTTACGGATGATAGAAAAGAAAACTGCGATGCTGCAAAAATGCTCGGGATAAGAACTTATAATTTTAAAAATGCTGAAGGATTGTGCGAAAATCTTGCGGAGTGGTTGTAGCAGGGGGCGTTACGGGGGATTCCCCCGTTAGAGGGGTAGTGAGGAACGGCGTTCCGAGCGTAGGGCAGGCGCCCTCTTGTGTTGCTAACTTGACCTTTTTGATGGAGGAAAAATGGAAGCGGCTTTGTATCTGATTCCGGTGACTTTGGGGGAAACTGAATATTCCAGGGTTTTGCCGGCGTACAATATTGAAATTGTCAGGCAGATAAGACATTTTGTTGTTGAAAATATAAAATCGGCGAAGAGATTTCTGGCGAAAATTGAAGGAAGTCATGTGGATGATGGCGATTTTGTGGAGCTTAGCGAGCATACTGACTCAAAAGATATTTTGCATTATCTGGATTCTTTGGAAAAAGGTGAATCTGTTGGCGTTATAAGTGAGGCTGGTTGTCCGGCGGTTGCCGATCCTGGGGCGGATATTGTGGCTTTAGCTCAGAAAAAAAATCTGAAAGTTGTTCCGTTGGTTGGTCCGAATTCCATGATAATGGCGGTTATGGGAAGCGGTTTTAGTGGCCAGAGTTTTGCTTTTAATGGATACCTTCCTGTAAAGCCGAATGAACGTGCGGGCAAACTGAAATTTTTTGAAAATCGTGCCTACAAAGAAGGACAGACTCAGCTTTTTATAGAGACTCCTTATAGAAATGCGCAACTTTTTGAAACGGTTTTAAAGACTTGCCGCCCGGAAACAAGACTTTGCATTGCGGCGGGAATCACAACGGATTTGGAATATATAAAGACAAAAACAGTTTCGCAGTGGAAAAAATCTGGTTTTCCAGAGTTGAAAAAAGTTCCGGCAATTTTTGCGATATATAAATAGAGAGAATGTTGAGTTTTTATAGGAGAGAAATAAAAGCGTAGGTGGATTTACAATTTATGGATAAGACTTATCTTTTTTTTGATATTGAATGTGCCAACTGTTTTGGTGGTGTTGGAAAAATGTGTTCGTTTGGTTATGTCGTTGTAAATCAGGATTGGACAATTCTTGATGAAGACGATGTTGTTATGAATCCCGAAACTGAATTTGACTGGTATCTTTTTGATCAGAAACGTGGATGCAAACTTGCGTATTCAAAAGATTATTTTAGGGCTCAGCACAATTTTGAAAGTTATTACAGCGGTATAAAAAAACTGATGGAGGCGAGCGGACGTAAAATTTTTGGTTTTTCTGTAAAAAATGATATGGGATTTCTTCAGAGTGCCTGCGAGCGATACAATCTTCCTTCTATAAATTACGCGGCTTACGATATTGCGAAAATTATTGACAGTGCAAACAGCGTAAAAAACGGAAAAAGCCTTGAAGAATGGTGCAGAATATACAAAGTTCCATGTGAAAATCTTGTTTCCCATAAATCTAGCGATGATGCTAAGATGACAATGCTTCTTTTTAAGGCATTTTGTGAATCAAAAAATGAAACTATGGATTCTCTGGTTGAAAAAAACAAGGGAAATAAGCTTAGCATTGAAAAATTCCTTGAGCAGCGCGAAATAAGCCGCCACAACAAGGAGATTATTGAGAAAATTTCTGCGCTTTACGGAAAAAAGGCAAAGGCATTTTTGTCGCAAAGGTTGAGTGGAAATTTTGCGCTTGGATTTAAAATAAAGAATGATGCGGATTTTAGCCTGAAAATTGCTGAGTTGATTTACAAGCATGGTGGAATTCTGCAGAAAAGTCTAAAATCCAACGGAACAATTGTTGTTGAAGACGATTGCCGCCCAGAAATAATCGAAGAAATTCATAAGCGGAATCTGAAAACTGTTACGGTTTCTGAAATTTTAGAAACAACGAGAATGGAATAATTTTTCAAAAAATTATAAAATCAGCTTGATTTTGAGAAGAGTTATTATTTGCTAACTATGTCGCATTGTTTACTTTGCCGATTTACTGTAAATTCAGTATATTAAAACTAAATTCTCGACTTCCTTTAAGGGGCGAATATGATATTGCTTGACGTACAAAATATTTCAGTCAGTGTTGACGAAAAAACTGTCCTTAAGAATTTGAATCTTAAGATTGGCGAAGGTGAAACTCATGTATTGATGGGACCGAACGGAGCTGGAAAATCGACTCTTGGAAATGCCCTTATGGGAAATCCTGTCTACAGGCTTGACGGCGGAAAAATTATTTTTGAAGGTCAGGATTTGACCAACGAATCTACAGATAAACGCGCAAAAGCTGGAATGTTTCTTTCGTTTCAGAATCCGCTTGAAGTTCCGGGAATTTCCCTTGAATCATTTATACGTTCTGCCATCCAGCAGCGAACTGGCGAGCGCGTTAAGCTCTTTCAGTTTCAGAAGGAGCTCCAGAAAAATATGCAGCTTTTGAATATGGATGAAAGCTATGCAAAACGCGATTTGAATGTTGGTTTTTCTGGCGGTGAACGAAAAAAGAGCGAAATTTTGCAGCTTTTGATGCTTAAGCCGAAATTTGCAATTCTTGATGAAACAGATTCCGGACTTGACGTTGATGCTGTCCGCACGGTTTCTAAAGGCGTTGAGGAATATCAGAAAAATCAGAACGGTGGACTTTTAATAATAACTCATTCAACGCGGATTTTGGAAAGTCTGCACGTTGATTACACTCATGTTCTTGTAAAAGGTCAGATTGTAAAGACGGGTGACGGATCTCTTGTTGAGGAGATAAACGAAAAAGGCTTTGATAAATATATTAATGGCTGAGGGGCGTTGCGGGCTCTCCCGCTAGAAGGGGTAGGCGAAAACCGGAAGGTTTGAGCCGAGGGGAAGGCTTTCCCCGGCTGAACGTCGGGAAGACTTTCCCCGCTAAAAGCAATAGCCAGAAATTGACTGAGGAATATTATGGCTGACGAAAAAACAAATATTCATGATATAAACCAGGATTTTTATAATTTCCGCTACGAGGAGTCTGAAAAGGAATTTTATCGGATTGAATCGGGGCTGAATCCTGAAATTGTAAAAAAACTTAGCGAAGAAAAAGGCGATCCTGAGTGGATGCGCGAATTCCGTCTGAAATCTCTTGAGCAATACAACAAAATGGGCGTTTCTGTAAACTGGATGCCTAATATTGAAGGGCTTCATATAGAAGATATTTCAACTTATGTGCGGCCAAAGACAAAAATGGCTGGAAGTTGGGAAGATGTTCCGGATGATATAAAAAATACTTTTGAAAAACTTGGAATTCCTGAGGCCGAGCGGAAAAGTCTTGCCGGTGTTGGTGCTCAGTATGATTCGGAGCTGGTTTACCATAATATTCAGGATGAAGTTGCAAAGCAGGGCGTTGTTTATCTTGATTTTGAAAGCGCGCTGAAAAGTCCTGAATGGGGACCGATGGTAAAAGAATATTTTATGACGTTGATTACACCGAAAGATCATAAATTTGCGGCTCTGCACGGTGCTGTGTGGTCTGGCGGTTCTTTTGTCTATGTTCCAAAAGGTGTGAAACTTTCATTTCCGCTTCAGTCTTATTTTAGGTTGAATGCAAAAGGAGCCGGACAGTTTGAGCATACTCTTATCATTGTTGATGAAGGGGCGGATTTGCATTTTATTGAAGGTTGTTCGGCTCCAAAATATAATGTCGCGAATCTTCATGCTGGAGCGGTTGAGCTTTTTGTGAAAAAAAATGCGCATTTGCGTTATTCGACAATTGAAAACTGGTCAAAAAATATGTACAACCTGAACACAAAGCGTGCAAAGGTTGAGGAAGGCGGCTCAATTGAATGGATTTCTGGTTCTTTCGGAAGCCATGTTGGTTGCCTTTACCCGGAAAGCGATTTGGTTGGAAAAAATGCCCGCGCAGAATTTACAGGTGTGACTTTTGCCGGTGCCGGGCAGGAACTTGATACTGGTGCGAAAATGGTTCATCTTGCGCCAAACACGACCAGCGTTATTACGACAAAATCAATTTCCAAGGGTGGGGGAGCTTCTATTTATCGTTCTGCAGTTTACATTGCAAAAGAGGCGGTTGGTTCTAAGGCAAGCGTTTCCTGTGCTTCTCTTATGCTGGACAGCAAAAGCCGGAGCGATACAATTCCTGCGAATGTTGTTCTTACGGACAAGGCCGATGTTGGTCACGAGGCAAAAATCGGGCGGATTTCGAATGATGCGGTTTTTTATCTGATGACCCGCGGAATCAGCGAGGAAGAAGCCCGAAGCATGATTGTCAGTGGTTTTGCAAATCCTGTTTCAAAGGAGCTTCCGCTTGAGTATGCTGTAGAGATGAATAATCTTATCCGGCTTGAAATGAAGGGGACAATGTGATGGCTGAATCTTTGAAAATAAATAAATTGGTTTCTCCGTCCTGGAGCTGGCTGAAAATAAATGAAGCTGAAATTGATTTTGATTTTTCGCTTGAAAATATTTTTCCGGAAATAAAAAACGGGCAGAATTTTATTTCTTACGAAAATTGCGGTGGATTAAAAAAAGATTTTCCGGAACTTTTGTCTGGAACTGGAAAATCTTCTGATTCAATTTTTGAGAATTCTGTTCCAATGGAAATTTCTATTCCAGAAAATGTAAAAATTGAAGAACCTATTGTTTTGAACTATGATTTTTCAGAAAAAAATTACGCGCTCACTAGCCAGATAATTGTTGCCGGTGAAAATTCAGAGGCGACTGTAATAATTGTAAGTTCTTCAGAAAAAAATGCGGCGGGTTTTCAGGCTTTAAGGACTGAAGTGTATGCGAAACCAAATTCGAAAATCAGGATTGTAAAAGTGCAGCTGCTGGGCGGTGAATTTGTTCAGGTTGATGATACGGCGGCTTATGCGGTTGAAAATTCAGAAATCGAGCTTACTCATGTTGAGCTTGGTGCTTCAAAAGTTTATGTTGGTGCGGGCTGCAATTTGAAGGAATATAAAGGCTCGTTCAAGTCAAATCTTGGATATTATTTGAAAAACGAGCAGTTCCTTGATATGAATTTTCTTGTGAATCATTTCGGCAAAAAAACTTCCTGCAAAATGAAAGTCGCAGGTTCTTTGAATGATAACGCGAAAAAAACTTACCGTGGCACAATTGATTTTAAGACTGGAAGCGCAGGCTCGGATGGTGATGAGCAGGAAGAGACACTTTTGCTTAGCCCGGATGTTGTGAACAATTCAATGCCGATAATTCTTTGTACAGAAGAGGATATTTCCGGCGAGCATGGTGCTACAATCGGACGGTTAAGCGATGAGATTCTTTTTTATATGGAATCGCGCGGAATCAGCAGGGAAAATGCTGAAAAAATAATTGCCCGGGCAAAAGTGCAGGCTGTTTCTTCAACAATAAATGACGAGGAGACTGTTAAAAAAATCAATGATGAAATGAACGCAATTTTTGGCGAGGAATAAAGGCAAGGTTTTAAAATGGCAAACGCTTTTAGAAAGGATTTTTCAATTTTTAATACTCCGGAAAACAAAGGGCTGATTTATTTTGACAATGCGGCTACAACGCAGCGTCCTGACTGTGTTATAAACGCGATTTCTGATTTTTATAAGCACAATAATGCGAATCCATTGCGCGGTCTTTACGACTTGAGCGGCCGGGCAACGGAAGATTACGAGAACGCACGGCATACTGTTGCCCAGTTTTTGAACGCAAAAGACTGCGAGATTGTTTTTACGCGTAATGCTTCTGAAAGCCTAAATCTTGTTGCCTACGCTTACGGAATGGCGAATGTTAATTCTGGTGACGAAATTGTTGTTTCTGTTGCCGAGCATCACTCAAATATTCTTCCGTGGCAGATGGTCTGCAAGGCAAAAGGTGCAAAACTTGTTTTTCTTGAGCCGGATAAGACTTCCGGGGAAATTCCAGAGACTGAATTTGCAAAAATAAATGAAAAAACTAAGATTGTCGCGGTTGCCCAGGTTTCCAATGTTCTAGGGATTACAAATCCTGTAAAAAAAATTGCCGCACTTGCGCATAAAGTCGGGGCGGTTTGCGTTGTTGATGGAGCACAGTCTGTTCCGCATTTAAAAGTTGATGTAAAAGATATTGACGCTGATTTTTTTGCGTTTAGCGGACATAAACTCTGCGGACCGATGGGAATTGGCGTTCTTTACGGAAAAAAAGAAATTCTTGAGGAAATGCCGCCGTTTTTGCGTGGTGGTGAAATGATTGAATATGTTACCCGCGAAGATGCGGCATGGGCTGAACTTCCGCATAAATTTGAAGCTGGAACTGTGAACGCAAGCGGAGCTGTTGGACTTGCCGCGGCGATAAAATATATCCAGTCAATCGGATTTGAAAAGATTGAAAGTCATTGCGATAATCTTGCTTCAATTTTGATGGAAAAAATGAGGCAAAATCCATATATAAAAATTATTGGAAATCCTGATCCGAACAAACATTGTGGAATTGTTACTTTTACAGTAGAAGGCGTTCACCCGCACGATGTTGCTTCTCTTTTGGACACTGAAAAAATTGCAATTCGGGCTGGACATCACTGTGCGCAGCCGCTTGGGGCTTATCTTGGAGTTCCTGCAACGGCACGGGCCAGCTTGTATTTTTACAATGACGAGGATGAAGTTGAGCGTTTTTATTCAGTTTTGTGCAACATCCGAAAAATGAGTGGATATAAGGATTAGAATTCATTAAAATATTTTTCAGCGAGTGTAAAATTTGAACACAAAACGAATTTTATTTATTTTATTGAGTTTATTTTCTCTGGCTGTCTGTTTTTCTTCTTGTGCAACTACAAAATTTTATAATACGCGCGATGTTGAGATAGTTTCGCAGGAAGAGACTTTAGACGCGGCTGGAAATCCTGATTCAAATTCAATTCATTATATTGAAAAAAACAGAACTGTAAAATCAACGTGCAAACCAGACGGCAAACTGATGGCTTTTTATACCTTTGGACTTCCTTGGGTTGTTCTTGGCTGTACTGTGCGCGAAACTGCAAAAGTTGTAGGTTATTCCGCTCTGAATGTTTTTGCCGGAAGCCTTGCATATTACCGTTCAAAAAATAGTGATGACAATTCTTGGGGCTTTATTTTACCAAACACAAAAGAAGAAAAAGAAGAATACCGGCTGCTGAAAGAAGAATATGAGAATTCTGATTTGTACAAATACAAAAAATACCGCAAGCCTTTAACAAAAGCGGAAATTACTGATAATATCATTGCGGAAGAAGTGAACTGGAATGATGAAAGAAAGATTGTTTCTTCAACAACGAATACAGTTTCTGTAAGAACCAGCGTTTCTGATTCTGCAAAACGTGTCTCCAAAAAGGCTTCTGTTATTGGCGGAATGGTTGGTTCTGTAACTTCGATTATCTGCGGAATTCCAAGCTGGATTGTCGGCTTTTTAGCCGCGCTGATATATGACAAAAATTGAAAAAAAATTATAGATTTATAAAATGGAGGAAAATGATGAAAAAAAACGTTTTTCTTTTTGGAATTATTTTTGCACTTATTCTTTCAGGTTGTGCATCTACAAAGAATGTTTCTCAAAGCACAAAAAATCTTCCTGACTGGGTGATGCAGGAACCTTCTAGCAAGGATGGAATTTATGCTACCGGTTCTGCAAAAATGGTTGATGTTATGGTAAGCCGAAAAATGGCGGAAGCTGATGCGGTGAATCGTCTTGCAAGAAAAATTCAGACTGTTACAAAAGATGTTACGCAGACAATGGTTTCTGGCTCTTCAACTGATTCAATCAAAGGTTTTGAGGAAAACGCTCTTCAGACTGCGGAAGCTGCCGTAAGCGGATTTGACCAGAAAAATTATTACATTGCCGATGATGGAACTGTTTACGTTCTTTTGTTCCTTCCGTATCAGACTCAGGTTTCTAATCTGAACACAATTGCAAAAAAATACAATATTTCGGAAGAATATCTTGCTTCCCAGGCAAAAATGCAGGAAGCATACGACAGATATTTTTCTGGCAAAAACAACGAGTAGAAATTTAAAATTTCGGGATTTTTATGGACACAAAAGAATTATACCGGGAAATTTTAAACGAACATAATATCAATCCGGCGCACAAAACTGATTTGCCTGGCGCAAATATGCAGCTTAACGGTGTGAATCCAAGTTGCGGAGATAATATCACTTTGAATCTGAAAGTAGAGAACGGAGTGATTGTTGACGGTTCTTTTACAGGAAGCGGTTGCGCCGTCAGCCAGGCAAGCTGTGACATGATGCTGGATTTGGTTATTGGAAAAACAACTGAAGAAGCCAGAAAACTTGATGATATTTTTATGGAAATGATTCGTGGAGAGGCTTCTGAGGAAAATATTGAAAAGCTTGATGAGGCTGCGGCTCTGCAGGATATTTCTAAAATGCCTGCGCGTGTAAAGTGTGCGGTTTTAGGCTGGCGGACAATGCGTGAAATGTTCAAGACAAACGAAAAATGCGCGTCTTGTTCAAATCCGAATTGCCATTAATTATAGAAAAATAAAAAAAGAGGTTTTTTATGAAAAAGTTACTTATTGCTTCTGTGGCAGCGCTTTTTGTTGCTGGAGCAGCTAGCGCTCAGGTTATGAAAAATCCTGGTGTTGAAAACACTTTGTATTCTGGTTTTGGTTCTCCGCTTGTTGGAGACCCGATGTATTACGGCTTTCTTGACACTCTTCAGGCGCGAATTGATATTGGTCAGTTTACAGTTGAAGGAATGTTGAACTGGGGTGCAATGGCAAATGTTGATGATGACGGCGATCTTGACAACTTTACTTTTGCACATACAAGCAATAATCCGCTTTATTATCATTATGGACGCGGTGGTGATACTATAACTTTAACAAAAGCTGATGCTATTTCAAAATTTGGAGCAAAACATTTCAACGGTTACAATCAAGGTCAGACAACAACAGATAATTATTATGTGAACTTCCTGTGGCATCCTCTTACTGGTCTTGATGTTGGAATGGGTACAAAGCTTAACTGGCAGGTTGGTCCGGCTCCACGTTTTGGTGCTTGGCTTTGGGAAGCAGATGCTCATGTTCGTCAGGGCGGTTTTTCTACAGCTTATGATGACAGACATGGAACTGTTGACACTTACAAATTTACTCCAGACGCACCAGGTTCTGCTGATGTTGTAGGTTTTGTTCCGTATGCAAATAAATATGCAAAAAAGGCTATTGGTGTGCGCTATTTGCACGAAGGCGACTTTACATTCCAGATTGGTGGCGCAATTCCTAGTGGAACAAATACAGACAGCTTCCGTTCAAATTTTGGCGCACAGTTCCAGTTTGAAAAATTTGCGCTTGCAGTTGCTTACGAAGGACTTTTCCAGAAAGACGGAAACTTTTATGCTGGTGCAGAATTCGGTGTAAGACAGTTCTTTTTTGATGTTTATTTTGCATGGGATTCAATCGACACTGATGATGACAAAAATTCTTCTAATTACGAGGATATGTCATTCAGTGCAGGTGCGACAATGACAATCAATTTTGAAAAGGCTGGAATTTCCCTTATTCCGGAATCTTCTTTCAACTGGTTTGAAAATACTGACTACACTCCGGCTTGGTACGCAGGATGCACATTCCTTTGGAATATCAATGACAAATTCGCATTGGATGTTTATTCATCTTTTGCAATCGGTTCAAAGGACAAACGCTGGGATGATTATGGCGAAACTGATGACTGGGGAACTGGAAACATCTTTACAGTTCGCCCGGACTTTAAGATTTCTTTGACAGAACATCACTCAATCAACGCATATTTGAACACTGAGCACCGCGAGTCATTCGACGGAAAATCACGCTGGTGCTGGTCAACTGGTGCGTACTGGACATACAAGTTGAACACAGCAGCTTCTAGAAAATCTGGAAGACGCTAGTTTTGTTCATCTTTAGTTAATTCAGACTTTTACAAATTCAACAGCTTGGGTAGTGATATCCAGGCTGTTTACTTTAACAGTGATTTTTTCGTTCAGTTCTGTATTTTGAACGCCTTTTATTGTGGCTTGCATTGCAAGGCTTGGAATCATAAAAAGCGGATCGTCAAATTTTTTGTCAACGCAAATTGCTTCGCCCTGCCATTCTGGATTCTGTATAAGATAAATGAGTTTCCAGTGCGTTTCGCTAAGCCGGCTTGCTTTTCTGGCTGCAACGCTTGCGGCATCTCCTTGGCTTATTCTTTCCAGCATGGAATCTTTGTCTATAAGTTTCTGTCCGTTCAAAAATGCCCTAAGCTGCTGATGGGCAACTAAATCGCTGTAGCGGCGGAGCGGGCTTGTAACTTGACTGTAGATTGCAATTCCTAATCCTGAATGCATTGCCGGCGTGATTCCAACGCTGCGTTTATGCATGCAACGTAAAAGCTGGAACTGTCCCGCAAGACCGGGTAAAAGTTTTTCTGGAAAAGTCGGTGCTTCCTGGCTTACATAAGGAAATGGAATTTTATTCTTGAATGCAAAATTTGCCGCGCCTTCTCCGGCTAAAAGCATCATTTCGCAGACCATAGAATCTGCCTCGTAGCGGACGAGCGGAGAAATTGAGACTTTTTTTGTTTCTGGGTCAACACTCATGTGGACTTCTGGAAGGTCAATGTTTGTTGCGCCGGATTTTTTTCGCCGTGCGATATTTTTTTCTGCAATATCAAAGAGCGGCTTTAATTCCGGGGAATTTTTTTGTTCGGTTGCCTGTTCATAAGTAAGCCGTTTTACGTTAACTTTTGTCTTAAAAATCTGACATTCATTTATTGAATTATCGTCATTTAAAAGAATTCTAAATGAAAGAGCGTTGCTTTTTTCCTGAAGCCCCAGCGCATAGTCGGCAAGGCTTTCTTCTGCAAGCATTCTGACTGCACATTCTGGAAGGTAAAGTGTTGTGCCTTTGTTCCGGGCAACTTTGTCAATTGAACTGTCTGGAAGAACAAAGCATGCCGGATCTGCAATGTGAACCCAAAGATATTTTCCGTCCCAGGCAACTGCATCATCCGGGTCTGCTGACCAGGCGTTGTCAATTGCGTATGCAACTTGTTCCAGCTCAAGGCGTTCTTCCTGCGGTGGAGTTCCAAGACCTTCTTTTGCACTGACCATTGAAAGTCCGTAGCGTGTTGGATAAGGATTTTTTGTAATATCCCAGATTCCTGTGTCTATTAAAAGTTTGTGCGCTTTTTCTGGACTTTGTGTAACGCCTGCTTCAACCATGATTTTTGATTTTTCAGTTTTGCAGAGTGCGACATTTTCCACTTCTGCCATGAATTTTGCATCTTCCGGCAGATTGAGTTTGCGTTGTTTTAGCCGTTCAATAAATGCGTCGTGAATTTCCTGTTCGTGTTCTTTTTCATATTTTTTTTTGTTTATTGCGTTGATTTGTTCCTGGTTCCGCGGAATAAAAATAATTTTGCCTGATTTTAACGCATCTTCTGAAAGTTCAAATTCCACAGAATCTGTGAGCGCGTTGAAAAGAAACCAGCTTTCGTCCGGGGAGCAGGTTCCGCGGAGAATTTCTGTGAGTTCTGAAAAAGTTATTTCTGCCGCCGCAGTCGCCTCGTCGCTCAAAAGCAGCTCGTGCGCCTCTTTTATCTGTTCTGAAATTTTTGCGTCTGAAAAATCCAGAAGTTTTTCCAGGGAAGTGCAAGGTTTTTCTGAAAGTGCGATTATATCTTTTTCGCGGACTTTTTGAGTTGCATACTGCGCTTTTTTGCCTGTTGGCGTGGCTGGAGAAACTTGAAATTTTACAACAATTTTGTCACCGTCAAATTCTTGGATTACGGCGCAATTTTTTTTATACAAAACAGGAAGGTCTTTTTTGAACATGATTTAAATATAGCAGAAAAAATGTGGTTTTAATAGAAAAAAATACTTGCATTATAAAAATAATTGTCAAAAATCTGCGTTTATATAGAAAATGATTGTGAAAGAAATTGAAAGAGCTTCCAGTCAAAAGTCAAGTATTGGCTATTGTGAAGTGTTTTTTAGGAAGAATTATCTGCGCTTTTCTTTCAGAAAATGCTCGACAATTCTTTTATGCCATTCGGCAAAAACTACAGAACATGTCATGTTCTGTTTACCTAGTTTTCTTTTAAGAAAACTAGTGCTTCAATGACGCCAAACTTGCCTTTTTCCTTCCGCTCATTCAATTTATGGATTCAGAAAAAATTCGACATTTTACCAATTAATTTTTTGCGGAGCCGCGGTGGGGTGGCGGAGCCTTTTGCGCGGGATTGGAACCGCTTGCCGTAGGCAAGTTGCGGAGCGTGAGCGTAGCAATGAAGATAGCACGAAGTGCGTACGGAACGGTGGAAAGCCCGTTACTGAAGGAATTTGCGCCCTTAATCTTAAAATGAAATTGCATAAATATACAAAAATGTGTATTTTATTTATATGATAGTAATGAAATTCGGCGGCTCTTCAGTTGCCAATGCAGAAAGAATTAAGCATGTTGCCTCTATTATAAAGGCTTATAAGGAAAAACGTCCGGTTGTGGTTCTTAGCGCAATGGGCGATACAACTGACCATCTTTTGGCGGCTGCGGATTTGGCGGTTACGGGAACTGTTGATGTTGCTGGTGTGGCAAAACTTCACGAGGAAACTGCTAAAGAGCTTGGAATTAATATTGATACGATTGAGTCGCTTTTGGCTGAACTTAAACAGCTTTTGACTGGAATTTCTATGTTGAAGGAAATCAGCAAAAGGTCGCGCGATTATCTTGTTTCTTTTGGTGAGCGTATGTCTGTAAGGATGATGGCGGCTTACTTGAACAGCCAGGGAATTGACGCAAAATTCTATGATGCGTGGGATATTGGCTTTGTGAGCGATTCGAATTATATGGCGGCGGAACTTTTAGAAGAGGTTTGGGAAAATATTCCGCAGCATTTGGGCGCTTACGACAAAGGTGCGGACAACGCAATTCCGATTGTAACTGGTTTTATTGCAAAAGATAAGCGTGGAATTATCACAACGCTTGGTCGCGGTGGTTCTGATTTGACTGCCACAATGATTGGCGCGGCGATGAATGCGGATGAGGTTCAGACTTGGAAAGATGTTGACGGAATTCTAACGACTGATCCGCGGGTTGTGAAGGAAGCAAAGCCTGTGCCTGAAGTTACTTACGAAGAGGCGCAGGAACTTGCCATGTTCGGTTCTCAGGTTCTGCATCCGCGCTCGATGGTTCCGGTCAGAAAGAGTGGAACGCCGGTGCGGGTAAAGAATTCTTATAATATAGAAAGCAAAGGCACGATTATTGTTGAAAGGCACAGCGGAAAAGTTCCGCCGGTCTGCGCGATTACTTCTGTAAAGCATGTGCAGGTGATTGATATGGTTTCTAACCGTATGCTGGGTGCGGCTGGTTTTTTGGCGCACATTTTTAATAATTTCTTAAAGTGGAATGTGTGCATTGATGTAATTGCGACTTCGGAAGTTTCTGTTTCATGTACTGTAAGCGGAAAAGAGAAACTTGAAGGTCTGGTGCAGGATTTGAGCAAAGCGTGCGATGTTTCAGTCCGCCGCGAGCGCGCGATTATAACTGTTATCTGCGATGTTGAACATTCATCTGCGATTCTTGCAAGCGGTTTTGATGCGCTGGCAGATGAAGGGATAAATGTCCAGATGATAAGCCAGGGTGCTTCAAAGGTGAACATAAGCTTTATTGTGAACGACGACGAAGCCGACCGCACCGTGCAGATTTTGCACAGGGCATATTTCGGCTAGACTGGATTTTTTATTTAAATGAAATTTTGAGTTTTTAGGAGATACGACGAGAGTGATTTTTCACAATCAACAAAACTCAAAATTTCATTCAACCTAAAACAAACTAAAAAATAAAAGGAATTTTATATGAAAATTGCACTTGTTGGATATGGAAAAATGGGGCACATGATTGCTGAATGTGCTAAAAATCTAGGACATGAGATTGTTGCGACCGTTGATGTTGTTTCAGCCGACGCTACTGTAAAAGTTTCTGCCGGCGACTACGATTCAGTCGCGCGGGCTGTAAAATCAAGCGGCGCTGAAGGCATTATTGAATTCAGCCACCCGACTGCCGTAATGGGAAACATCAAGGCTCTTTTGCCGCTCGGACTTCCTATTGTGGTTGGCACAACCGGTTGGAACGACAAATACGACGAAGTTAATAAACTTGCCGCAAGCTGCGGTGGAACAATAATGACTTCCTCAAATTTTTCGATTGGCGTGAATATGCTTTATAAAATTGTCGCAGAAGCTGTAAAAATCATGGAACAGTGGCCGGAATACGACATCGCGACTTGGGAAGCTCATCACAATCAAAAAGCGGACAGTCCATCTGGAACAGCGCTTACAATTGCCGAGACAATTCTTGCGAACACAAAAAAGAAAACAGAAATTGTAACAGACGCATTCCACGAAAAACCAAAGTCAAATCAGCTCCACGTTTCTTCAACACGCTGCGGCTCAATTCCTGGAACGCACACTGTATTTTTTGACAGCAAGGCAGACACAATCGAAATCACTCACCGCGCACGCAGCCGCGAAGGTTTTGCCGTTGGAGCGGTTCACGCGCTGGAAAAACTTTCAAACGCTGTAAAAACCGGAACTCTAAAAAAAGGCGCGCTCTACACAATGAAAGATTTGTTCTAATCTTCTTTTTTAGGGCGCAAAATACCACCGTAACGGGCTTTTCACCGTTACGTACGCACTTCGTGCTATCTTCATTGCTACGCTTGCGCTCCGCAACTTGCCTTCGGCAAGCGGTTACAATCCCGCGCAGGCGGATTTTTCAACTTCTGCTTTTATCCCTAAATTTCAGACTACCATCAGCGAAAATCCTGCTGTAACAAAAAATTGTCCGGCAATGTATAAAACCATTCTGAAAATCCGGTCTTTTGAACTTGCCTTTATAAAAAATCCTTTCACAATCAGCGCCTGGGCGGCAATAAAGATTGTACATCCGGCGAAAAGCAGCGCGGAATAAAGCCGTGGCTGTCCAAAAAGCGTAAGAATCGAACCGTAATGCAAAATCATCAATGGAATCATAAAAAATGCGATTCCGACGGTTTTGGCAACATTTCTTCTTTTGATTACAAAAATATAATATAGAACAAACATTGCAACATAAATCAAAAATATTATTGCGGAAATCCATGCCGGCAGGCTAAAAAGTCTGAACGATGGCTGGATGAGCATTATGTAGCACAAAAAACTTGCGATAAAAAATATTGCGCTTGTGATTACATTTTTTCTTTTTTTTGGCAAAAACTGAAGGCATGCTCCTGTAAGCCCAAATACAACTGCCGCAGAAACAAAAACCAGAATATTCAGCGAATCTGGAATAAGCGGAATAAGAACCATAAGCCATGCTGCAAGCAGAAAAACGTACAGGCACGGATTTGCAATGTATTCCATAAGATTGATTTTTTTATGGTAACCGATGATTTCCAGAATTGCGCTTGCAATAAAAAATGCTGTAAAAACCAAAAATAAAATATTAAAAATGCTCATAATTTAGTAACTGATTATATCACGATTTATTGAAAAATAGGTTAGATTCTTTTATAATTTAAGAAATATTTTGTTTTTTCAAAATAGTCCTAATTTCAGGAGGATATATGACAATTTCTCAGATGCTCGGGCAGAGCGGTCTTTTGACTTTGCTGGGTATGGCTGTTGTATTCGCTTTTATAATCATCTTGATTGTATGTATGAATGTTCTTCACTGTGTTGTTCATGCGCTCAAGCTTGATAAAGACGAAGTTAAACCTGCCGCAAAAGCAGCTGTAAAGGCTGTTGCAAAACCTGTTCCTGCGGCTGCAAATAATGCTGTTGACAAAAAGGCAATAATTGCCGCAATCGCTATGGCGGTTCATGAAAAAGAAAACAACTAACTTATAAGAGGTAAAAAATAAAATGGCTAAAGTAGGAATTACTGAACTTGTAATCCGTGATGCACATCAGTCGCTTCACGCTACCCGTATGACAACAGCAGATATGCTTCCTGCATGTCCAATGCTTGATAAAATCGGTTACAAATATATTGAAGGATGGGGTGGAGCTACTTATGACTCTTGTATCCGCTTCTTGAATGAAGATCCTTGGGAACGCCTTAGAAAATTGCACGCAGCTCTTCCGAACAATAAGATTATGATGTTGCTCCGTGCGCAGAATCTTCTTGGTTATAAACATTATGCGGATGATGTTGTAGACAAATTTGTTGAGACAGCTGCAAAGAACGGTATCGGTTGTTTCCGCATTTTTGATGCCTGCAATGATCCTCGCAACATGGAGCGTGCCACAAAGGCTGCAAAAAAATCTGGCGTTGATGTTCAGATGGCAATTTCTTATGCGGTAACTCCATATCATACAATTGAAAAATATGCGGAGCTTGCAAAAACTTATGCGGATTTCGGTGCGGACTCAATCTGTATCAAAGATATGTCTGGTCTTCTGAAACCTTATGTTGCTTATGATTTGGTTAAGGCTATCAAGGCGAAAGTTGATCTTCCTGTAGAAATCCATTCCCATGCCACAACAGGTCTTTCAGTTGCAACATTGCTTAAGGCTGCGGAAGCTGGTGCGGATATTCTTGACACTGCAATTTCTTCTATGTCCATGGGAACTTCGCATTCTCCTACAGAAACTGTTGTAGAGATGCTTAAAGGTACAGAGCTGGACACTGGGCTTGATACAAAGGCACTTCTTGAAATTGCGGCTTATTTCCGCGAAATCAGAAAGCACTATGCTTCCCTTGAGTCAAAATTCCTTGGTGCTGATACACGTATTCTTGTTTCTCAGGTTCCGGGCGGTATGCTTTCTAACCTTGAAAATCAGCTTAAACAGCAGGGCGCCGGAGACAAGATGGATGAAGTTCTTGCTGAGCTTCCACGTGTTCACAAGGATGCTGGTTATGTTCCGCTTGTAACACCAACTTCTCAGATTGTTGGAACTCAGGCTGTAATGAATGTTCTTATGGGTCGTTATACAACAATGACTCAGGATTTTAGAAATCTTCTTGTTGGTCGCTTTGGAAAACTTCCTGCTGATCCGAATGCGGATTTGGTTAAAAAAGCTCTTGAACAGAACAAGATGGATAAAGTTGTTACTTGCCGTCCTGCTGACCTTATTGCTCCAGAATGGGACAAAATGCTTGAGGAATCAAAGAAAAACGGTGGAAATGGTTCTGATGAGGACGCTCTTACTTATGCAATGTTCCCGAATGTTGCGCCGAGATTCTTTGCTGAGCGTTCAAAAGGTCCGGTTGATGCGGAAACAGCTTTTGGCGCAAAGAAAGAAGTTTCTGCTCCAAAGGCAGCTTCTAACGGTGGTTCTTATTCAATCACAGTAAACGGAACTTCTTATAATGTAACTTCTGACGGAAAGGGAAATATCAATGTAAACGGAACTGCTTACAATGTTGCATTCGGAAAACCTGGTGCTGCTCCGGTGGCTAATCCAGCTCCTGCCGCTGCACCGGTTGTAACTGGCGGTACAGAAATTCCTTCACCTGTTGCAGGAACTCTCTTGCGTTATGCGGTTGATTCTGGTGCTTCTGTAAAACGTGGCGACACAGTAATTGTTCTTGAATCTATGAAAATGGAGCTTGAGGTAAAAGCTCCTGCTGATGGAGTTGTTTCATTCTCTGTTCAGCCAGGAAGCCAGGTTACTGCTGGTCAGTCCCTTGGTTCAATTGGCGGTGTTTCTGTTGCTCCGGCAGCTCCTTCTAAACCTGCTGCAAAGGCAGAACCGGCTAAGGCTGCCGCTCCTGTTGCTTCTGGTGCTTCTGGTGCTGGAACTCCAGTTTCTTCACCTGTTGCAGGAACTTTGCTTAAATATGCGGTTGCTGAGGGCGCTTCTGTAAATAAAGGCGATACAGTTGTGATTCTTGAATCTATGAAAATGGAACTTGAAGTAAAATCTCCTGTGGCTGGAAAAATCCATTTTGTGGCTGCGACAGGTTCTCAGGTTGCAAATGGTCAGACTCTTGCTGAGGTTCAGTAAGGTAAAGTTATTTTTCGAGGAACATAATGCTTAATAATACAAAAACTGATACAAGAAAAATCGCTTTTATCATGCTTGTGATTATGGTGGCGGCTTCCGTTGTGTCTATTGGAACAAAAGTTTTTGCTCAGGATGCGGCAGCTGTTGCTGAAGAACCTTCAGGCATGGAAAGAGTTATTCCAGGAACAGAAAACTGGAATGGAAAGCACGATATTTCTGTCGGCTCGTTCTTTAGTAATTTGTGGCATACAACCGGCATTTACAAGATGATTCACACAGAAACTCCAGAAGAGATTGCTGCGGCTCAGGCTGAAGAGGCTGCTGAGGAAGCTAAAAAAAGCGAAGGCAATAACGTTTTTGCGGAAACAGCCCCAGGCTGGCAGTATCTTTTGATGATTGCAATCGGATTTGTTATTGTTTATCTTGGTGCAGGCAGAGGTTTTGAGCCGCTTCTTCTTATTCCGATTGGATTTGGTACAATTCTTGTAAATATTCCAGGCGCTGGAATGGGAAATGCTCCTGATGGAATGTTGAACATTATTTACAATGCCGGAGTTGGAAATGAATTTTTTCCTATGCTGATTTTCATGGGAATCGGTGCGATGACTGATTTTGGTCCGCTTATTGCAAATCCGAAGATGGCTTTGCTTGGCGGTGCGGCTCAGTTCGGTGTTTTCTTTACACTGTTCGGAGTCTCATTGCTGAATCTTATTCCTGGCGTTTTTGACTACAATATCCTTCAGGCTTGCGCTATTGCAATCATTGGTGGAGCGGATGGTCCTACATCAATCTACGTTTCCGGAAAACTTGCGCCGGAGCTTATGGCTGTAATTGCGGTTGCGGCTTATTCGTATATGGCGCTTGTTCCTATGATTCAGCCACCGATTATGCGTGCTCTTACAACAAAACATGAGCGTGAAATCCGTATGGAACAGCTTCGTCCTGTTTCAAAGGCTGAAAAACTTTTGTTCCCGCTTGTTCTTTTGGCTGTAACAATTCTTCTGCTTCCTGCGGCTGCGCCTCTTATCGGTATGCTTGCATTCGGAAACTTTGTAAAACAGTGCGGAGTTGCAGAGCGACTTTCCAAGACAATGGAAAATGAGATGATGAACATTGTTTCAATTCTTCTTTCTCTTGGTGTTGGAAGCCAGATGACTCCAGAAAAAATTATCAACGGACGTTCAATAGGAATTATTCTTCTTGGTCTTGTTGCATTTGCTGTTGCGACTTGCGGCGGTGTTCTTATGGCTAAACTTATGAATCTTTTCCTTCCAAAAGGAAAGAAAATCAATCCGCTTATTGGTTCGGCTGGAGTTTCTGCTGTTCCGATGGCGGCTCGTGTTTCAAACAAGCTTGGTCAGGAATACGATCCGATGAACTTCCTTTTGATGCACGCTATGGGACCGAATGTTTCTGGCGTAATCGGAACTGCAATTGCAGCCGGAGTATTTATTGCAACTTTTGCAAAATAAATAAATCAACTGGTTAGTGCAAAGGCGGACGCTTTTTAAGTGTCCGCTTTTTTTATGTTCTTGTAAAAGTTTTTATCTGCCTTTATACTATACATTATGGGTGAGGAAATTAAGACAAAAAAAACTGCCGCAAAACAGAAAGCTGCCGTATATGATGAAAGCAGCATTCTTCATTTGGAAGGTCTGGAGCATATCAGGCTTAGACCGGGAATGTATATTGGTTCTTTAGGTGATGGAACAAACGAAAATGACGGAATCTATATTCTTTTAAAAGAAGGAATTGATAATGCCGTTGATGAATTTTCGCAAGGTTTTGGCGACAGAATTGATATTCAGATTACAGAGGAAGGTCGTGTAAAAATCCGCGATTATGGACGTGGAATTCCTTTAGGAAAACTTGAGCAGTGCGTGAGCGACGTAAATACCGGAGCAAAATATAATAATTCAGTCTTTAAACAGGCAATCGGTATGAATGGCGTTGGAATCAAGGCGACAAATGCTTTGTCTTCATATTTCAGGGCGGCTTCAATCCGTGACGGAAAAATGGCTGTTGTTGAATATGAGCGCGGTGTAAAAAAATCTTCTAAAACTGGAGCCGCAAAGCCAGGTGTAAAAAATGGAACTTATCTGGAATTTGTTCCTGACCACGAAATGTTCGGAAAATTTTCCTACAACATGGAAATGGTTGAAAAACGTCTTTGGTACTACGCTTATCTGAATCCAGGGCTGCAGATTTACTGTAACGGCAAGGTTTTTGTAAGCGAAAAAGGTCTGGAAGATTTGATTACGCACGAAATGGACGGTGCGGAAAAATCTCTTTACAAACTGTTCAGCTATAAAGGTAAAAATATTGATTTTGTTCTTACTCATACGGCAAGTCTTGATAAAGTTATTTATTCATTTGTAAATGGACAGGTTACAGAAGACGGCGGAACCCATGTTACTTCATTTTTAGACGGTTTTACACGCGGCGTTAATTCTTTTTTCAAAAAGGAATATGATGAGAAGGATGTTTCTTCTGGACTGATTGTCGCTTTAAAAATCGGAATTGATAACCCGATGTTTACAAGTCAGACAAAAAACAAGCTCGGAAACGTAGAAATCCGCCAGCCGATAATCCAGGAAGTTCAGCTTGCAGTTGATGACTGGCTTCGCCATAATCCTGAAATTGCAAACGCTCTTGAAGAAAAAATCATCCGCAACATGAAAGCCCGCGATGAGATAAATAATGTCACCGCAAAACAAATCCGCGAGGCTGAACGTTCCGCGACGCTGAAAATCCACAAGCTTTTGGATTGCCGCTACCATCTTCAAGATGGTGAAAAAGGTGCGAATTCAATGATTTTTATTACGGAAGGGGATTCTGCGACTGGCTCAATGGTCAATTCGCGCGATGTTTCTGTTCAGGCGATTTTCAGTTTGCGCGGAAAGCCGGAAAATATGTTTGGACGTAAAAAAACTGCTCTTTTTGAAAATGAGGAATTGAAAAATCTGACTTTAAGCCTTGGCGTTCAGAAAGATGTTGAAGATTTGCGTTACAATAAAATAATAATTGCAACTGATGCTGATAATGATGGTTTCCATATCCGGAATCTTGTGATGACATATCTTTTGCTTTATTTTGAGGAGCTTGTGCTTACAGGTCATGTGTTTATTTTGGAAACTCCGCTCTTCCGTGTGCGAAACAAGAAAAAAACGATTTATTGCTATTCGGAGGAAAGCCGCGATAAAGCCCAGAAGGAACTTGGAAAAGACTGTGAGACAACTCGTTTTAAGGGGCTTGGTGAAATCAACGGTGATGAATTTGGAATGTTCATTCGGGAACGCAAGGAAGGCGAAAGCGAGGATGTTGGAATGCATCTTACACCGGTAACTGTTCAGGCTTTAAAAAATGTTCCGAAAGTCCTTGAATTCTATATGGGAAAGAACACTCCGGAACGTAGGGATTTTATTGTTCATCATCTGGCGTCTGAAATTGATGCTTAATCTTGAATGAAAATCATTTTTTCAAAAACTCTCGAAGAAAGATGATAATTTTTAGTTATAAATAGTAGTACATATTGAAATACTATTTTACTTATTGATAGAATCCTGCATGAAAGCGAAATCAAGGGGGATTTCTTTTTTATGAGATGTATGGAACACAAATATTTAGGTACGGCTGAATTTTATAAGCGTGCGATAAAAATAGCAATTCCGGTAATGCTTCAGCTTTTGATTCAGAATCTGGTTTCTTTGATTGATAATTTTATGGTTGCCGGTCTTGGCGACGTAAAAATGAGCGGTGTAAATGTTGCGGGACAGATTAATTTTCTTTTTCTTATTTTAGTGAACACAGTTTGTCTTTCCGCAGGAATTTTCATGAGCCAGTTTAAAGGCGCGAATGACAAAGAGGGAATGCAGCAGACATTAAGGTTCAAGATTCTTGTTACAGGAATTTTCGGGCTTGCTTATACGGTGATTTCGTTTATTGCCCCAAGGAATCTTTTTGGCTTGATGGTTACAATTAACACGGATGCTCCGCAGATTCTTGATCAGGCGCAGATTTATTCACGTGCGGTTGCGCTTTCATGGTTTTTCATGGTTTTTGCGCAGTCATTCGCATCCTCGTTGCGTGATATTGAAATTGTAAAAGTTCCGCTGATAATTTCTTCCATTGCGACTTTAGTGAACACATTCTTTAACTGGATGTTGATTTATGGAAATCTGGGTGCTCCTCGCCTTGAGGTTGCCGGTGCCGGATATGCGACTGTGATTGCGCGTGGCGTTGAGCTTTTGCTTTTCATTTCGTATTGTGTTGTAAAACGACCGCCATTTATGTTCAATCCGTTTAAGATTTTCTTTATAAAGTTTAAGCTTTTTGGGAATATTTTTGCAAAATCTCTTGTGATTTTGTATTCGGAACTTTTTTGGGCTGTTTCAGAAACTCTTTCAAATGCGCTTTACAATACTCGTGGTGGTGCGGAAATTGTAAGTGGAATGGCAGGAGGATTTGTTGTCGCGAATCTGTTTTTCATCTGTTTTAGTGGAATTGTTACAGCGGCAAGCGTTATTTTGGGGCAGGAACTTGGCGCAGGAAAGATTGAAGAAGCTAGAAAATGCAAGAATTGGGTTCTGACTGGAGCAACTATTTTTGGTGTGATTTTTATGCTGATAGGTTTCTGTACAACAGGAATTGTTCCATTTGTCTTTAAAAATCTTACCGTTGAAGCACAAAAAATTGCAAAACAGCTTATAATTGTTGCGGCGGCATATCTTCCGCTGTGGGCTTTTTTGAACGGTCAGTATGCGGTTTCAAGGACTGGTGGCGACACGACTATGGGTGCTATTTGCGATACCGTTGCGAATGTTCTGTTCATTGGAGGAATGTTGCTTCTGACTTTCCTTACAAAACTTGGACCGATTGAAATGTATGCAATTGTAAAACTCAGCGATGTTGCAAAAGCTGTTATTGCTCATTTCTGGCTGAAAAAGGAACGCTGGCTCGTGAATCTTACAGTCGCCGAAAAATAAAATCTTACGGAGTTTTATATGATGAAAAAAATTGTTTGCGTTGGTTTGTTTTTATTGGTTGGAATTTCTGGTTTTGCGTGCAAATTCAATAAAAGAACCCATAAACTGACGGAATGTTCTGAATACACGGATGTTCCAATGCCGGAAAAATGCAAAAAAGCGCACAGTGAATATAATTCTTGGCTGATAGCAGAAACCAAGGAAAAATTTAAGAAGCAGATTGAAACAACAAAAAATGAACTGAAAGAAACTTCAAGACAAGTTGAAAAAGATACAAAAAAAATTGTTGATCAGGCGGATAGCACAGGAAACAAAGTGAAGGATTCTTTTTTCAAATTTCTTGAGAAAAATCTATTTTCGTCTGGTGCGGATTCAGATTCTGATTCAAAAGAAGATTTGAATAAGCCGGAAAAATAAAAAAAATCCCCTGCGGTAAATAAAGTTCCGATTTTGGAAAGAACTTTGAACCGTCAGGGGATTTTTTATTCATATTCAGAATTATTTTACAAATTCTTTTTTAAGAAAGTCCAGGTCAAGTTCCGGATAAAGAACATGAGCTGAAAGCAATTTGTTTACGCGGTTTTTTGCTTCCTCCTGAACTTTTGGATCAAGATTGATTTTGCCCTTTGCAGGTTTTCCATCTTTTGTGAGTCCAGGTTTTGTGCCTTTTAGTACAAAATCAATGATTGAAGCGACTTCTTTCATATCTTCTGTGTTAAAGCCCAATGTTGTAAGTCCTGGAGTTCCAATTCTGATTCCAGAAGTCCACCATGCTCCGTTCTTGTCATAAGGAAGTGCATTTGCATTTGCTGTGATTCCGCAGTTGAACAAAGCCGCTTCTGCCTGTTTTCCTGTAAGTCCATAAACTGTAACATCAACAAGCATAAGATGATTATCTGTTCCGCCTGTCTGAAGAGGCATTCCAAGTGCCATGCATGCTTCAGCAAGAGCCTGCGCATTTTTTACAACATTTTTTGCGTATTCCTGGTAAGCCGATGTATTTGCCTCTTTTAAAGCAATTGCCTTTGCAGCCATAACATGTCCTAAAGGACCGCCTAAAACCATAGGGCAACCTTTGTTCACATAGTCAGCATATTCTTTTTTGCAGAGAATCAAGGCGCCGCGTGGTCCTCGCAAAGTTTTGTGTGTTGTTGTGGTTACAATATCAGCCCATTTTACAGGATCGAAGTCATCTGTAAGAACTTTTCCGGCAACAAGACCAGCAAAGTGAGCCATATCAACCATAAGAACGGCTCCGCATTTGTCTGCGATTTCTCGGAATCTTTTGAAATTTATTTTTCTTGGGTAAGCCGAATATCCTGCAAGCAAAATAAGCGGTTTTACTTCCATAGCTTGTTTTTCAATTTTATCGTAGTCAAGAAGTCCAGTATCTTCTTCAACTCCGTATGGGTGACTTTCAAACATTCGGGCTGAAACATTCATTCTGTAACCGTGTGTAAGATGTCCTCCGCAAGAATAGTCAAGACCCATAAGACGCTGGTTTCCGAAACGTTTTCTGAGCATATCGAACTGTTCAGCTGTTAAATCGTTCAATGATTTTACGCCAAGTTCTTCAAGTGTTGGAGTTTCAATTTTTGCAGAAAGAATTGCCCAGTATGCAACAAGATTTGTGTCTGCGCCGGAATGAGGCTGAACGTAAGCGTATTCTGCTCCAAAAAGTTTTTCAGCTTCGTGTGCGGCTGTGTTTTCAACTGCGTCAATGTTTACGCATCCGCCATAATAACGGTGTTCCGGGTAACCTTCTGCGTATTTGTCTGTTAAAAGGTTTCCCATTGCGGCTTGAACATTGAGTGAACAATAGTTTTCAGAAGCAACAAGTTTCAGATGGCTTCTTTGATTTTCAAGCTCGTTTACAATTGATGCGGCGATTTCCGGTCCGACAGCGGCAACCTGCTGAAGATTTGCTACATAAGAGCACATTGCTGCATTCGGTTTTCCGTTGCATGATGAAAGATATTCTTCCAGTGGTGTTGACATATAAACTCCATAAATAATTAATTTTTGCGATAGATAAGTTTACTTTTAAAAAGTGCTTTTTTCAATAAGAAGCGCGTCTTTTTGGCTTGTCTTCTGCGATTGAGACGCGCACTTTGCGTCCATCAATATCTCTTCCTTTTAATCCGCTGATTGCTTTTTCCGCTTCATCATCGTTTGGCATCTCAACAAAGCCGAATCCCTTTGAAAGTCCGCTTGTCTTGTCCTTTATGATTGTTGCTGAGGTTACTTCGCCAAATTGTGCGAATTTTTCTGTAAGATTTTCTTCTGTGGTCTTGAAATTAAGGTTACCTATGTATATTCTTTTCATATAAAGACTTTGCTGAATTTTTTAAGGTTAATCAATTGGTTTTAAATTTTATTGGACAAATTTTAAGTTTTGCGGGTGCGCTTTGTCTTCTTCTTTTTGGAATGGACATGCTTTCTAATGGTATTCAAAAAGGGGCGGGCAGCAGCCTTCAGACTCTTCTTGGAAAAATTACAGGAAACAGATTTTCTGCGGTTCTGACTGGTTTTGCGGTTACTGCAATAATTCAGTCTTCCGGAGCGACAACGGTTATGGTTGTAAGCTTTGTAAACGCGGAAATTCTTTCTTTGACTCAGGCGATTGGAATTATTTTTGGCGCAAATATCGGAACAACTGTTACAGCGTGGATTGTTTCATTCTTTGGATTTTCTTTCAGCATGGAAGCCGCAGCGGTTCCGCTTTTCGGGCTTGGATTTATTCTTCAATATTTTAAAAAGCTGAAGATTCATAATTTTGCGTACTGTTTTATGGGTTTTGCGATTCTGTTCATGGGTCTTGGACTTTTAAAAGATTCAATACAGCTTGGACCTGTGGCGATTAAATTCATCCAGAAGCTTACGGATATTGGTGTTTTTGGGCTTTTGCTTGGAGTTCTGATTGGTGCGCTCTTTACAGCGCTGATTCATTCTTCTTCTGCGATGACGGCAATTGTGCTTGCGATGGCGGCAAACGGCTCGCTGACATGGAAACTTTCTGCGGCAATAGTTCTTGGTAGCAATATCGGTTCTACAGTTGATGCGGTTATGTCTTCCATCGGGGCAAATATAAATGCAAGACGGACTGCGGCGGTTCACGTTGCGTTTAATGTTACAGGAACTTTTCTTGCTCTCTTGTTTTTTGATCCTTTCCTGCGGTTTGTTGACTTTTTGATTCCTGGAACTCCTGCATCAAATATTACAACGCATATTGCAATGCTTCATACGGTTTTTAATCTTTGCGCAACATTGATTTTCTTGCCATTTGTGAATCAGATTGCTTTGCTGGCACAGAAATTTATAAAATCTTCACAGAAAGAAGAGGATTTGCATTATAAACTTCCTGTAATTTTGCCAAAAAATCATATTTCAGCGGATGTCTATTCATTCCAGATGCAGAAAGAGATTGCAAAAATGTCTAGCCGCGTTATGGGAATGATTGATTTGATTGCACAAAGCGTAACTTGTGATGCCGAGGAAGCGCAGAGTTTTGCTGATAAAATTACAGCCGAGGAAGCCTATGTTGATGAGATGAATGAGTCAATTTCGCATTTTCTGCAGATTTGCTCACGCCTTGAGAACGCGAACCATAACGACCGGCAGAATTATTCGCGGCTTATCCACGTAACACAAAGCATTGAAGATCTTAGCGACGAGTGCTGCTCAATGATGCATACGGTGGCAAAATATGTTTCCGAAAAAAATATTATGCAAGGTTCAGGACGAATCAGAAAACTTCTTTCATATTTGGATCAGGTGAGAATTTTTTATGAGCAGGCCTGCACTTTTATTGCACTTGGAATTTCAGATGATGAAAGGAATATGTCTGCTGAAATTGAAGACAAAATCGATAAAACCAAAAAAGAACTTCAGAAATCAAGCCGTAAACGGATTGAAGCTGGCGGAGATGTAAAAACTGAACTGCAATATATGGATATTGTAAGAAAAATTGAAAGAGCCGGCGACTGCGTTTATGCAATTGTACAAGCTCTTTCATCAAAGTAAGTTTTTGAATCTGAATTAAAAACGTGGAAATCCGTTCTATTTGTTTTTCTGGCTGCGGACTTTCTCAAGATATTCTTTCAAGCTTTCTGCAAGATTTTTTTCCGCTTTGTAAGTAAGAAGATAACGGATTTTTTGTTTCTGCGCCTCGCGTTTTTGCTGAAGATGATTCTTGTAGTTTTCGATTCTGAATACAATTTTGTTTTCTTTTGCGAAATTCCTGATTTTTGCCATAACCTGAAAAGAACTGAAGAGATCGATTGCGAAAACACCGTAGAAAAATCCGATCACAAATGAAAAGGAAATATGATTCGTGAACCAGTAAAGCCATGCCTCAATATGCGGATGGATAAGAAAATAATAAACTGCGCTCAAAATCCACCAGAAAAAAGTGTAAAGCGGACAGATGATTCCCTGGATATTTCCCCACTGGCTGCGGTAATCCCAAAGCATGATTTTCATTCCCTTTATAAAAATCAGTCCGGCAACGTATTCAAACGCTGTGATTGCAAGTGCCATAACCGCGAACAAAACGATTTTTTGCAGCGTCGGATTCTGAATAAATGAAACATCTATCTGAGAAAGAAGAAACAGGACAATCAGAGAAAGCCCATAAATCGGAAGATACGGTCCGGTCAGAAATCCAGGGTTCACCCATTTTTTTTCAACGCCTTTCAATGGAGAAAAACGTCTGTAGATTACCTCAATTGACCAGCCGATAATGCTGCCTACGCAAAACAAAAATGCTAAAACTAAAAATAATGACATAATAAAAAGATAATGAGTTGATTTGCTAAAATCAAGATTTAAGTTTTTATAACACTTTTTTAATTTTCCGAGTTTTGTGATATAATTTTGCCATGTATCTGGGAGAAGATTACAGAAAATTCCTTGAGCCGCAAACAAACCGCCGCGATTTTATTTTAAATTGGCTTTCCGCCCGCGGAGTAAGAACAGCCGTTATGCCGATTGATGGGCACGAGCATATTTATGTTGTTTTTCCAAAAGAATCTTATAGTCCGCTCTTTAAAATAAAAACAGTAATCGCCCATTACGACATTTTTCCTGGAAGCCCAGGCGCAAATGACAATACTTCTTCAGTTTTTTCCCTTATGAACTGGGCCGTCCGGCTTTTTAAAAGAGGAATTCAGCATAACATCCGGCTTATTTTTACAGATGGAGAGGAAATCGCATCTGGAAAACAGGATTTTTCCGCATCTCAAGTTCAGCCTCAGTCGGCTTCTGTTTCTGCGCAAGGAGCATTTGGTCTTGCAAATGTTTTTAAGCGCCTTAATATTGTTGACGATGATGTCTATGTTTTTGACTGCGTTGGTCGCGGAACTGTCCCTGTTCTTTCAAAAAGTTTTATTCCTAAAAATGCGGGGCAAAAGTTCAAGGAGAATTTTTTTTCTCTGGAATCACGGATTTCCCAGATTTTGCGTTCTTCCTGCAGCGGAAAATTTGTTTCCCTGCCGGTTCCGTACAGCGATAATGCAGGATTTTTGGCGCATGGAATAGCGGCGGTTGCAATCACAATGCTTCCTGTTGATGAAACAAATGAATATATGTTCAATCTTGTGCGCTTCCCGTATCTGGAGGAATTTATTTTGAACCACAAAGTTCCGTCAGCCACAGAAAAATCTTTTCTGGAAAAAATGATCCCAAAAACCTGGCAAAAATTCCACACTCAGCACGATAATTTTGAATCTTTGACCGAAGAAAGTTTTTTGCTTATGGAAAAAATTCTTGAAAATCTCGCGCTTTTAAAAATTCCGTATTAGAATCCGGGCGTTCCCTGCCATACGGCAGGTCGCTATATCCGTGGTTCCGTTCGCCCGGCTCACTCCATTGCTCCACCACGTTCCGCAATAAAAAACTCCGTTTTTTACCACTCCTAGCGCTAACGCAATGTCTGCTTTTTCTTCCCGGTTATTCAATTTGTTGATTCAGAAAGAAAACCCGACATTCTGCTATTTTTCATTTTTTGCCAAATCTGTTACAATTATTGCGTGAAAAAGAATTTTTTTATCATCGCTGTGTTTTTTGTCTCGTCTTTTGTTTTTGCAAAAAGTGGAATTCCTGTGCGCATCTGGAGCGATATTCCTCAGATGAAAAAATATAAGTCAACAATGTATGTTCATCCTGCCACTGGAAAAAATACTGGTGTGGCTGTAATTATTTGTCCTGGTGGAAGTTATCATCATCTTGGACTTTACAACGAAGGCTACAAGACTGCTGAATGGTTTGCCTCTAAAGGTGTTACAGCGTTTACTTTGCGTTACCGCAGCGCAGAAAACGGCTTCCATCATCCGGCAATGCTCCAGGATATTCAGAGGGCAATTCAGCTTGTGCGCGAAAATGCCCGGTTTTATTCAATAGATGAAAATAAAGTTGGAGTAATTGGTTTTTCTGCCGGCGGACATCTTGTTACAATGGCTGGAGCTTTTGCGGAATCTCATGATGAGCTTGAAAAACTTGGAGTCGGGCATAAAGTCAGTCTGCGTCCGGATTTTTGCATTCCAGTTTATCCTGTTGTAAGTATGAATGATGAGATTGCCCACCGCTGGAGCAGAAAAAGTCTTTTGGGAAAAAATCAGTCGGAATCACGGAAAAATGAATTTTCAATGGAACTTCAGATTCCGGAAAATATGCCGCCGACTTATATTGTTGTCTGCCTTGACGACCCGATTGTTGATTACAGAAACAGTTTTGCGCTTTACGAAGCGCTTCAAGCTAAAAAAATCCCTTCAGAACTTGCTGTTTATGAATGGGGAAAGCACGGTTTTGGAATGTTGGACAATAAATTCATGAAAGAATTTCACTGGAATGAAAAAATGTGGAACGATTTCCTGGAAAATTTGATAGAAAAATAAAAAATGAGCACATTAAAAAAAATTACTGCCGGCCTTGAAAAAAAATACTGGCTGAACACATTTCTTTCTCCTCTTGTTATGATTGGTGAAGTTGTTATGGAAACGCTGATTCCTTTTTTTATGGCAAAAATTATTGATGTTGGAATTGCGGGGCACAATCTTTATTACGTTTTGCGGACTGGAGCTGTTATGGTTCTTTGCGCGTTTGTTTCTCTTTGTTTTGGTGCAGGAGGTGCGCGTTTTGGAGCTGTTGCGGCTCTTGGATTTGCAAGGAATTTGCGCAGGCGGCTTTTTGATAAAGTCCAGGATTTTTCCTTTGCGAACGTTGACCATTTTTCTTCTGCGAGCCTTGTGACTCGGCTTACAACTGATGTAACGAATGTCCAGAATGTTTATCAGATGTTGTGCAGGATTTGTTTCCGCGCGCCGTTTATGCTTGCGGCAGGAACGATAATGGCTTTTAAGATTAATTCAAGGCTTGCGCTGGTTTTTGTTTTTGCGATTCCTGCCTTGGCTGTTGCGGTTGGTTTTCTTTCTTCCGCGGCATATTCGCGTTTTTCTGAAATGTTAAAAAAATATGACAGAATGAATAATATTGTTCAGGAAAATCTTATTGCAATCCGTGTTGTAAAGGCATTTGTCCGGGGCGATTTTGAAAACGAGAAGTTTCAGGATGCCGCGGAAAATGTGAAAAATGCGCAGGTTCGGGCTGAAAAAATTGTTATCACTTTAATGCCGATTATGCAGTTCGTTGTGTATACATGCATTATTTTTTCACTTTGGTTCGGTGGAAAAATGATAGTTTTTGGCTCGATGAAATCCGGTGAGCTTGTAAGTTTTTTGACTTATGTTACTCAAATTCTTATGTCGCTGATGATGCTTGGGATGATTTTTGTGAATCTGGTTCTTTCCCGTGCAAGTGTAAGCAGAATCTGCCAGGTTTTGGATGAAATTCCAGATATTTCTGAACCGGAAAACGCTGAAAAAAGCGTGAAAGATGGTTCTGTCGATTTTGAAAATGTGAGTTTCAGTTACAGCAAAACAAAAGAAAATTTTGTGCTTTCGGGAATAAATCTTCATATCAAAAGCGGAAATGTTGTTGGAATTATTGGTGGAACTGGCTCTTCAAAAACAACTCTTGTTTCGCTGATTCCACGGCTTTACGATGCGACTCTTGGAACGGTAAAAGTTGGCGGTGTTGATGTAAAAAAATATGACTTGAATTCTCTGCGTGATAATGTTGCGGTTGTCCTTCAGAAAAATGTGCTTTTCAGCGGAACAATAAAAGAAAATCTGAAATGGGGAAACAAGAACGCAACTGATGATGAGATTGTTTCTGCATGCAGGGCAAGCGACGCCGACAGTTTTATAAAAAATCTTCCGGCTGGTTACGAAACAGAACTTGGTCAAGGCGGAGTCAATCTTTCTGGTGGGCAAAAGCAGCGGCTCTGTATTGCTCGTGCGCTTTTAAAAAATCCAAAAATTCTTATATTGGATGATTCTACAAGTGCGGTCGATACTGCAACCGAAAAAAGAATCCGCGAAGCGTTGCGTTCATTGCATCCTGAAACTACAAAAATAATAATTGCGCAGAGAATTTCTTCTGTAAAAGATGCGGACATAATTTTTGTGCTTGATGATGGAAAAATCAGCGCAAGCGGAACTCACGCGGAACTTTTAAAAACCAGCAGAATCTATAGGGAAGTTTTTGAAAGTCAGTCAAGCATGGGCGATGCCGACATAAATTAAATCAGGCTTGCGCTTGAAAAAGAGGAAAAAATGCCACCTGTAAAAATAAAAGGGCTTCAGAAGCCAAAAAATACAAAGAAAACAGTAAAAAGAATCTTGAAATACATGGGAAGCTTTAAAGCTTTGTGGATTCTGGTTTTTGCCTGCGTAATTATTGCCGCTTTTGCCGATATTTTAAGTTCTTACATAATAAAACCAATCTTGAATAATTACGTGATTCCTTTGATTGGCCAGGAAGAGCCGAAGTTCAGGGATTTTTTTATTCTTCTTTTAAAGGTTGCCATAATTTTTGGCTGCGGAGTTTTTGCAAACTGGCTGAACGCGCGCCTTATGCTTTATATAAGCTCAAATCTTTTGTGCCGGATCCGCGAGGATTTGTTTGAAAAACTGGAGTCGCTCCCGATAAATTTTTATGATTCGCACACGCACGGCGAACTGATGAGCCGTTTTACAAATGATACGGACACTTTGCGCGATATGCTTAATCAGACTGTGCCGCAGCTTATGTCATCGTTGCTTACGGTTGTTGGTGTTTTTGTCATGATGTTGATTCTTTCTCCGCTTCTTACGGTTGTTGTGGTTTTTACTTTGGCATTGATGATGATTTTTGCCACAAAAATCGGAAAAAAATCCGCTGAATCTTTTAGGGAACAGCAAAAAAATATCGGAAAAATCAATGGTTATATAGAAGAACTTATTGAAGGCCAGAAAGTTGTAAAAATTTTTAATCATGAAAAAGAGTCGATTGAAAAATTCAATATTCTAAATGATGAGCTTTGCGAGGCTGGAACTCGTGCAAACACTTACGGAAATATTCTTGGCCCGATAATGGGAAATCTTGGTCATTTTCAGTATGCGCTTGTTTCTGTTTTTGGCGCTTTTTTTGTAATTTTTGGGCTTCACGATATTGGAACGATTGCGGCATTTTTGCAGTACACAAGAAATTTCAGTCGCCCTGTAACAATGATAAGCCAGTTTTTTAACTCGATTTTGAATGCTCTTGCCGGTGCTGAGCGGATTTTTAATATAATTGATGAAATTCCTGAAACAAACGAAGGAAGAATCACTCTTGTAAATTCGTTCAGAAATCATCAGAGTTTCGCGTACACCGGCGAATGGTCGTGGAAAGACAATGCGGACAATCATCTGATTCCAATGAAAGGAGATGTCGTTTTTGAGCATGTGAATTTTGGATACACAGCTGAAAAAACTGTTCTTCACGATATTTCAATTCATGCAAAGCCGGGGCAGAAAATTGCGCTTGTAGGTTCGACAGGTTCTGGAAAAACAACGATTACAAATTTGCTTACGCGCTTTTATGATATTCCTGACGGAAGCGGAAAAATTTTCTACGATGGAATTCCTTTGAATGAAATTGCGAAAAATGATTTAAGAAAATCTTTGGGAATGGTTCTGCAGGATACACATCTTTTTACAGGAACAATTCTTGAGAATATAAAATATGGAAATCTTGATGCAAGCAGAAAACAGATTGAAAATGCCGCAAAACTTGCGAATGCAGATTCTTTTATAAATCATCTTGAAAATGGATATGAAACTGTGATTTCCGGTGATGGAGGAAGTTTAAGCCAGGGGCAAAGGCAACTTCTTTCGATTGCGCGTGCGGCTGTTGCAAATCCGCCGGTTCTGATTTTGGATGAAGCCACAAGTTCGGTTGACACAAGAACTGAAAAACTTATTCAGGACGGAATGGATCGTCTTATGCACGGAAGAACTGTTTTTGTTATTGCGCATCGGCTTTCTACAATCAGGAATGCGGATGAAATTCTGGTGCTTGAGCAGGGCAGAATAATTGAGCGCGGAAATCACGAGGCTCTGTTGGCGCAAAAAGGGCGGTATTATAGTCTTTACACAGGAAACAGTTTGAAAAATTAGACCAGCGAAGCGCGGTCCCGTGTCAGGAGGGTAGGCAAAAACCGAAGGTTTGAGCCGTAGGGCGGGAGCCCTTCATAAAAAAACGAATTGAAAATAACGGTCTAATTCATTAAAATAGTTCCTTATGAAAGCAATTGAACTAGAAAAAGCTTATAATCCGAAAGATTTTGAAGACCGAATTTATAACGAATGGGAAAAAAATGGCTATTTTAAGCCGGCAAGCGATAAAGAGTCGCCTGTTCATGAGAATTTTGAAAAATGCAGCTGCAAGGAATGTGGCGGAAAAACTGGAGTTTATTCTGTAGTAATTCCTCCGCCGAATGTTACTGGTGTTCTGCACATGGGACACGGTTTGAACAACACTTTGCAGGATATTGTTGTGCGTTATCACCGTATGAAGGGTGACAATACTTTGTGGATTACTGGAACTGACCACGCGGGAATTGCAACTCAGAATGTTGTTGAACGTCAGCTAAAAAAAGAAGGAAAATCGCGCAATGATTTGGGACGCGACGCTTTTTTGGAGCGAACTTGGCAGGTTAAAAAGGAACATCATGATATAATCGTAAAACAGCAGCGGAAACTTGGAAACTCAACTGACTGGGAACGCGAACGTTTTACAATGGATGAAGGACTTTCTAAGGCTGTCCGCGAAGTTTTTGTTACTTTGTATGAGCGCGGGCTTATTTATAAGGGGCATTATCTAGTAAACTGGTGTCCGCGTTGTGGAACTGCCCTTGCCGATGATGAGGTTGACCATAAAGATACTGCCGGCGCAATGTACCATATATGGTATGAATATGCGGATGGTCCGGCTCCTGATGGTTCCACAAGAATTGAAGTTGCCACAACCCGCCCGGAGACTTTGCTTGGCGATACAGCGGTTGCCGTAAATCCGTCTGATGAACGCTACAAGGATATCGTCGGAAAAAAATTAAAGCTTCCGTTGACTGACCGTGTTATTCCGATCATTGCGGATAATTATGTTGACAAGGAATTTGGAACTGGTATGGTAAAAATCACTCCAGCCCATGATCCGAATGACTGGCAGGTTGCGCAAAGAAATCATCTTGAAGTTATAAATCTTTTGAATCCTGATGGAACTTTGAACGAAAACTGTCCTGAAAAATACCGCGGATTGACTTGCGAAAAGGCGCGCGCGCTTATTCTTCAGGATTTGACAGATGCCGGACTTTTCAAAGGTGAGGAAAAAATAACCCACTCGGTTGGACATTGTTACCGCTGCAATACTGTCGTTGAGCCTTATCTTTCTTATCAGTGGTTTGTAAAAATGCAGCCGCTTGCGGATAAAGCATTAAAAGCCTGGAAAAATGGAGAAATTCAGTTCTTCCCTAAAAAATGGGAAAACACTTATGAGCATTGGCTTACAACAATCCGAGACTGGTGTATTTCGCGCCAGCTTTGGTGGGGACACAGAATTCCTGTATGGTACTGTCAGTCTTGCGGTGAAACTATTGTAAGCCGCACCGACCCTTGTGAATGTCCAAAATGTCATGCTGCGAAAGAAAAACTTGAGCAAGATCCGGATGTTCTTGATACTTGGTTTTCTTCTTGGCTCTGGCCGTTTTCTACGCTTGGATGGCCGGAAGAAACAGATGATTTCAAGAATTTCTTCCCGACTTCAGCGTTGGTTACAGCTTACGATATTATTTTCTTCTGGGTCAGCCGCATGATTATGGCTTCACTCGAATTTACAGGAAAAGTTCCGTTCCACGATATTTATATCCATGGTCTTGTCCGCGACAAACAAGGTCGAAAAATGTCAAAATCTTTGGGCAACGGAATTGATCCGCTTGAAATAATTGATATTTATGGTTCAGACGCATTGAAATTCACTTTGGCATTCATGTGCGCGCAGGGACAGGATATTTTGATTGACAAAGATTCGTTCAAGCTTGGTTCCCGTTTCTGCAACAAAGTCTGGAACGCAAGCCGTTATCTTTTGGGCAACCTTGACGGAAGAAATATTGTTCCTGTAAAAGATTCTGACCTTACAGAACTTGATGTATGGATTTATTCTTGCCTTGATAAAGCCGCGAAAAATGCGCGCGAGGCTCTTGAGTCATATCGTTATAATGACGCTGCAAGTGCGATAATGGAATATTTCTGGAATGAATTCTGCGACTGGTACGTTGAAGCGTCTAAACTTTCATTCAAAAACGGTGACAATGCTGAAAAAGACCGTCAGGCTTCTGTTCTTTTGAACTTGCTTGAAGAAAGTTTAAGGCTTTTGCATCCGTACTTGCCATTTGTTACAGAAGAAATTTATTCAAAACTGCCTGTTGAAGAAATTGTTGCTGCCCGAAAAATGGCTGGCGATAATAAGATTGTTTCAAATTCTGAGTATAAAGGAATGATTATAAACGCTCCTTACCCGGAATATTCTGCAGACCGAGAAAACAAAGATGTTGTTGCCCGTTTTGAGGTTTTAAAAGATCTTATTGGAAAAATCCGCGCTTTGCGTGTAGAATGTGGATTGGATCCTGCAAGCAAAATCCATATCGCAATCCTTGTAACACCAGATTCACCGGCAGAAGTTACAAAAGAAAAAGTTGATATGATTGAGCTTCTGGTTGGCGCTTCAAAAACTGAATTTGTCGTTTCAAAGCCAGAAAAAGCGATTGGTGCTGTAGGAACAGGATTTGAAGCTTTTATTATTGTAGACGAAAATATTGACAAAGAATCTTTAAAGACAAGATTCCAAAAGCAGATTGATACAGAATCTGAATATGTTCGCCGCAGTGAAGCCAAATTGAACGGAAGTTTTGCCCAGCACGCAAAACCGGAGATTGTTCAGCAGGAACGCGACAGAATGAATGAAAGCCTTAGAGCAATCGAAAAGCTTCGTTCATATTTAAAAAGTCTTTAAGGCTGAAATTTAAAATAAAAGGAGCAAGTGCATGAAAAAAGCTAAGTATGAAATGAAAATTGAACGTTCACAAAATATGAAGACTAGTGAAATGCAAAAACTGAGCGATATGCATCTTGCTCCTTTTATGCAGATTGCCACAGCGCTTATTGGAAAAGCCCGGCATGCGGGCGGAAATATGTTCCGTCACCAGATGGACACTTTGGCGATTCTTATTGATTATGGCTATATTGATTCAGTTTTGCTGAAAGCTTCTATAATACATGATACGGTGGAAGATATTCCCGGTTTTGACAGAAACCTTATAATCAATGCTGATGATGAAGGGCAGCAGGTTCTTGATCTTGTTCTGGAAGTTACCCGCCGCGAAGATGAGGATAAACGTCAGTTCTTAAAACGGATTCTTGATACAGGAAGCCAGCGCGCAAAAATATTGAAATGTGCGGACAGAATTTCAAACATGATTTCGCTCGGATACGTTACTGACCCAAAATTTATTGAGCGTTATTGCGATGAGACTGAATATTTTCTGCTTCCGATGGCTCTTGAAATCGATTTTAATATGTATCAGGAGTTGATTGGGCTTATAATGACGCGCAGACGCTATCTTGAAGACGGCGGATATTTCTGCAATGTGAAAAAAGAATCAACTCCGCCCATAAAAACTGATGAAACTAACTTGAAAAAATGATAGACTTTCTGCATGAATTATGGATTTTTTAGGGCGGCTTGTGCTTCGCCTGATTTGATTGTTGCTGATTGCAATTTTAATGCAGATAAAATTATCGATTCAGTTCGTGCCGCTTATGAATTAAATGTGCAGCTTTTGGTTTTTCCAGAGCTTTGCATAACTGGTTACACTTGCGGTGATTTATTCCTTCAGCGCAAACTTCAAATCTCCGCCATAGAAAATCTTGAACGCATTGCGAAAAAAACAGCATCATGTGACTGCGTGATTCTTGTCGGGCTTCCGCTTGCAGTGGATAACGCATTGTACAACTGTGCGGCAATTTTGCACAAAGGAAAAATTCTTGCGCTTGTTCCAAAAACTTTCATTCCGAATTACAGCGAATTTTATGAACGCCGCTGGTTTTCTCCCGCCTCAGAAAATCTTCCGCAGACAGTTTTTGTTTCTGAAAAAAATCCGTCAGTTCCATTCGGCACAGATATTTTAATCAGCGATTCTTTCGGTTCAGGTTTTGTTCTTGGTGTTGAGCTTTGCGAGGATTTGTGGGTTCCTGTTCCTCCTTCTTCAAGTCATGTTCTTGCCGGCGCTACAGTGATTGCAAATTTAAGCGGTTCAAATGAAATTATCGGCAAGGCGGAATATCGGAAAAATCTTGTAAAAATGCAGTCAGCGCATACTGTTTCTGCGTATTTGTATGCGAACGCCGGTTGCGGAGAGTCTACGCAGGATCTGGTTTTTTCTGGACATTCTTTGATTGCGGAAAATGGTTCAGTTCTTGCGGAGTCAAAACTTTTTGAAAACAAGATTATTTATTCAGATATCGACCTTGAGCGCATTCTGCAGGAACGCCGAAAAACAATGACTTTTGCCCAGTGCGCAGAAAATTCTGGAAATTGTAAATATAGAAAAATATCAGTTGCGCTGAATCCAAGAATTTCGCGCTCAAACACTTTGTGCCGGTTTGTTGATTCCCATCCATTTGTTCCAAGTGGAAAAATTGAGCGGGCTGAACGGTGCTCTGCTGTTGTTCAGCTTCAGGCGGAAGGGCTTGCAAAACGTTTGAGGCACATTCGCTGTTCGTCTTGTGTAATCGGGCTTTCTGGTGGACTTGATTCAACTTTGGCTTTACTTGTAACGTGCCGTGCTTTTGATCTTTGCGGAATAAATCGTGCTGGGATAAAAGCTGTTACAATGCCTTGTTTTGGCACAACAGACCGGACTTATAAAAATGCCTGTACGCTTGCAAAAAAATGTGGAGCAGAACTGATTGAAATTCCGATTGCAGATGCAGTACGCCAGCATTTTAAAGATATTGGTCAAAACGAGGAAAATCACGATATAACTTATGAAAATTCTCAGGCGCGTGAACGAACTCAGGTTCTTATGGATATTGCAAATAAAACAAATGGAATTGTAATCGGCACAGGAGACCTGAGTGAACTTGCGCTTGGCTGGTGCACTTACAACGGAGACCAGATGAGTATGTACGGAGTAAATTCTTCTGTTCCAAAAACTCTTGTCCGCTTTCTTGTTGAATGGTTTGCGGAAGATTCAAAAGACAATGAGCTTTCTGCTGTTTTAAAAGATATTCTTGAAACTCCTGTAAGTCCGGAACTTTTGCCACCAAAAGATGGAAATATCGCGCAAAAAACAGAAGATTTGGTCGGACCATACGAACTTCACGACTTTTTTCTTTATTATCTTTTGCGCTTTGGATTCAGTCCTGCTAAAATCTTGTATCTTGCGGACAATGCGGAGCTTCCGTATACGCATGATTTTAAGTTGAAGTGGCTAAGGATTTTTTACAGAAGATTTTTCAGCCAGCAATTTAAACGCAGCTGCATGCCGGACGGAGCAAAAGTGGGAACGGTAAATCTTTCTCCGCGCGGTGACTGGCGGATGCCAAGCGATGCAAGTTCGGCGGTCTGGCTGGAAGAAATTGACCGCCTGAAATAAATGTGGAGAAAAAATGCTTTCGTATTTACACAGTTTTCATGCAGGAAACCACGCTGATATTTTAAAACACATTTCGTTGCTTTATGTTCTTGAATATCTAAACAAAAAGGAAAAGCCGTATTCGTTTTTTGACACGCACGCAGGTTCCGGGCTTTATAATCTGAAAAATGAAAATGCGTTGAAAACCGGAGAAGCTAAGCTCGGAATAGAAAAACTTCTTTCTGATTGCAAAAAAAATCCGTCAGAAATTCCAACTGGGCTTTTTTCGTATATAGATTTTGTGGAAAATTCCTTAAAACAGGGATTTTATCCAGGCAGTCCGGCGTTTGAAATTTCTTTTTCAAAAAAAGGTTCATTCATAAATTTAACGGAACTTCACAAGACTGAATTTGAATCGCTCAAAAAAAATATTGATTTTTTAAAGCCATCTTGTTTTGTAAATGTTCTAAATGATTCAGGCTGGAACATTCTGAAAAAAAATATTCCGCCGGCAATAAAACGCGGTGTGATTCTTTGCGACCCAAGCTACGAGGAAAAATCTGATTACACCAACGCCGCCGAACTTCTTTCCGAGGCGCACAAAAAATGGAACGCAGCCACAATTTTGCTCTGGTATCCGCTTTTGGCAAATAAATCAGAAGAAATTGAAAATATGAAGCAGTTTATTCTTTCTTCTGCGAAAAATCGTGATAGCCACACAGAAATTCTTGATGCACAGCTTTTGGTTGACACTGAAGACAGCCATATTGAAACAACTCTTGCTGATTCCATAGGCAGCGAAAAACCGCGGCTTTATGGAAGCGGAATTTTTGCAGTTCAGCCTTGCTGGGGATTAAAGGAACATCTTGAATCGGTTTTACCGTATCTTTCCAGGTTGCTTGGAAAAAACGGAAACGGCTCGTTCAAAGTTGAACTTTTTTAAAAATACAGCCGGATTCCAGCATTGCATGGAATTTTCAGGTTAAACTCAGAGTTTTCTCCGATTTTCCATTCCGGCTGAACGGCGGCTTGAACAAAATATTCAAGAAATCCGTCATAAAAAATCCAGCTGAATCCAAGCACAAAACGCGGCGCGGCGCAGAAAAACGCTTTATCATCAAAAAATGAACCGCCAATGCAGGCGCCTGAACCCGCGAAAAACGAACAGTAATTTCCAATCATCGGGTTAAAAAGCCAGTAATCGCCTGCAATGGAAGCGTTGAACGAATTTTCGGAAAAATCGTAATCTGTCGCAACGGAAAATACAAGCGGAAAATTGTCGTTTTTTATTGAACAGGAAATTCCTGCCTGCAGAATCACGTCATTTTCATCTGTTCCAGTTGTAAAGTCAATCTGCGGTCCGATTCCCATTGAAAAAGCCCTTGCGCCAAAAATCAAAATTCCTATTGTAAAAATTAAATTTCTTTTTCTCTTTGTGTCTTTCATAATTTTCTGTAAACGATTATACTTGATTATCAAAAAAAACTATATAGGAATGGAAATATGTCATTGTTTGAAGATCTGAAATGGCGCGGCCTTATAAAAGATGTTGCCGGTGAAGAAAGTGAATTGCAGAAAGTTTTGGATGGAAAACCATTCAGCTTTTATTGGGGAACAGACCCGACTGCTGACAGTCTTCATCTTGGCCATTATTCTTCTTTGTGTATGGCAAAACGTCTTACAAATGCAGGCCATCACGCAGTTCTTCTTTGCGGTGGTGCAACAGGAAGAATTGGCGATCCACGCCCGACTGCGGAGCGCGAAATTATTTCTGAAGAAGCTGTGAACCATAATATTGAAGGAATCCGGGCGCAGGTTTCTAGGCTTGTTCCAAATGCGGAGCTTGTTGACAACTACGATTGGCTGAAAGATTATTCATTCTTGAATTTTTTGCGCGATATTGGTAAATACATCAATGTAAATTATATGCTTGGAAAAGATATTATTCAGCGCCGCCTTGAAAACGGAATAACTTATGCTGAATTTTCTTATATGCTTATGCAGGGCTATGATTTTGTTCATCTTTATCAGGAAAAAAACTGTATAATGGAAGTTGCCGGAAGCGACCAGTGGGGAAATATTACAACAGGCGTTGATTTAATCCGAAAAATGCTTGATAAAACCGCTTATGCTTTCACAATGCCGCTGATTCTTGATTCGACCGGAAAGAAATTCGGAAAATCAGAAGGAAATGCGCTTTGGCTTGATAAAAGCAAGACTTCAGCGTATGAAATTTATCAGTATCTTATTAACACTGATGACGCGAAAGTTCTTGAATATCTTAAGGTTTTCACATTCCTCTCAAAAGAAAAGATTGAAGAGATTTATGCCGAGCAGCAGGCTCATCCAGAAACAAGAATCGCTCAGAAAACGCTTGCATGGGAAGTTGTAAAAGATATTCACGGAAAAGAAGAGGCCGACAACGCTGTAAACGTAAGCCAGAAACTTTTTGCCGGTGATTTTTCAGGTCTTTCTGCAAAAGATATTATGTCTGGAATGAAATCAGTTCCGTCATTCAAGTTTGAAAAAGATGAGCCGCTGATTGATCTTCTTGTGAACAATAAAATTGCCCAGTCAAGACGAGAAGCCAGGGAATTTATCGGAGCAAAAGCTGTAACTGTAAATGGCGAGGTTTTTACTGATGAAAATGCGATGATTACAAAATCAATGGCTATTGAGGGGCAGATTTTGATTATCCGCCGCGGTAAGAAAAAGTATTTTATCGGGCAAGTTGAATAGAAATCCAGAATCTGCTGAAAAAGAATTCTGTATTTGTAAGAATTGAAAAAAAATTGAACCAATAAAAAAATCCCCTGATTTTGAATTGTTTTTCCAAAATCAGGGGATTTTTGTTTATCCGCTAATCATTAGATTTTTGCAGCTTTGATTGCTTTTACTGTGTAATCATAGCTGTATTCGTTGATATTGAATTTAAGGTTTTCACCAGCTTTTGCATTCATGATTGCGTTTCCGAACGGTGCCATGTAAGAAATGATTCCGTTGTCCGGATCTGATTCCCATGGTCCAAGAACTGTGTAAGTTTCATCTTTATCTTCTTTGTTATTGTGCAATGTGACAACTGTTGCAAATGAAACAATTGCGGTTGTGATTGTTGTCGGGTCAAAGATAACTGCACGGTTAAGTTCAGAAGTGAGTTTTGCAACCTGAGTGTTAAGATAATGCTGATGTTCCTTTGCGGCTTTGTATTCGGCGTTTTCCTTCAAGTCTCCTTTTGCGCGTGCCTCATCAATTTCTGCGGCATTCTGAGGAATCTGAACAGTCTGAAGGTCTTCAAGCAATGCTTTCTTTTCCTCAAGTTTTGCGCTTGTAACAAGCATACCTTTTGGTGCAGAAGATTTTTCCTCTGTAACATGGAATTTGAAGTCCGGATATTTTTCAAGAATCTTGTTTCTCATAAGAGCCTTGCAGCTTGGTTCCATTCCTTCAACATCATCAATCAATGTGTAAATGCGCTTAACTGTCTCTTCATCGTTAGAGAACATATAGTCAAACAGTCTGTCTTTTCCAAACAGAAGATTTGTTGAGTTGTCAATAATCTTCTTGTTTTCTGTTGAATTTACATGGTTGTTGATTTCGCGGTATGCAAGCTGGATAAGCTGAACAAGTGCAATAATCTGGCGTTCATAAGGGATATTTGCCTTCTTGAACCATTCTGCATCCTGACATTCCTTAAAGAAGTAAAGAACTGCGTTTCTGTAGTCGCGGCAATTTTCAAAAGCTGTAACTGCAAGATTCTGGAGCTTCTCTTCCTGTCCGTTGTTCAAAAGATATGTAATCATTTCTCCGGAAAGAACTGTAGGGAACAGGCGGATATATTCGTCAGCCCAGTTTGGAAGCATCTTGATATTGGCAAGGAAGTCGTGGCGCAAAGTTGTATTTTTTGTATCTTTCAAAATAAGATACATTTCGCGCGGGTCTTCGATTTTTGAATAAATTTCCTGGAAAGTAACAGATGGCTTGTATGCAATTGCCTTGATTTGAGCAGAAACATTCTGAACAACCAGGTAAGAGGCAAGAATCTGCTCGTTTACTTTAGGGAACATATCCTCTGATTCAAGAGTTTTTACATAACCTACAAAATAATTGAACATTTCGGCGAACAAATCATTTGACTTGTCAGTTTCTTCCTTGTTCACATATTTCATAAGAATATCGATTCTGGCAAAGAACTGCTTCTGCGCCTTGAATTCGTTTGCAAGTTTCTGTTCTGGAGTAATATCGTTCACAATTGTGTATTCTGAAATATTGTTTGGATTTACGCCGAAAGAAGAGTCTGTCTCAAGAATTCGCTTTGCAGAAGAATTCCATGAAGTCCATTCGCCCGGTGTAAGAACAGAAGGAACAAGTTCCGCCTTGATTTTTTTGAAGTCGCAGCTGTTTCCAAAACTTTTAATGATTGTCTTTAATGTCCAAGCCTTGTCATCCTTTACTTTTTCTTTTAAAGGAACTGTAAGAACTTTTCCTGTTTTTCCGTCAAGGACAGGAACTCCGTTTTCATTCAAAACTTCAACAGCTTTCTTTGCCTTAAGAACCCAGATATGGTCGTTTGCAAGTGGAGTAAGCGCGCTTACAGCCATCTTCAATGACATTGTATCATAAACTTTTGTCTTTTTTCTTGGGTCTTTCTTAGAAGGCGCAGTTTTTCCGAACCAGATAAAAAGTTTGTCATCGCTTACTTTTCCAATCTGGCCAACGCCCCATGACTTATGGAAAACGTAGCTTTTTTCATCAAATGCGATATGCTTTTCAAAGTCGTTTATCGCCTCGAAAACATTTCTGTAGTTCGCAGTCAAATCTGAAGAGCGGATGTAGTCGTCAAGATGACTGTGTCCCTCGTATTTATTCTTGTAGCAGTCAACAAGCTCGCGGCGTGCCCACACATCATTGTTGTCAATGTGAAGGATTTCCTTTAAAAGTCCGATTGCAATGTCCCAGTATTTTGGTTCATTTGGAGCCATTGACTTATATTTTGTGTAAAGTTCCTGAAGAAGGACAGCAGTTTTGTCCTCGCCAAGAGTTTTTGCAATCTTTCGTTTTACAAGCTGAAAGAAATCAACTTCTTCCGGGATAAGTTCAATAAGTTTTGTCCATAATTCCTTGATTGCATTGATATTTTTTGCGTTCGTGTATCTAAGAATCGCCTTTTTGTAATATTCAACCGCGGTCTCAACGTCTGTTGCCTCAAAGTGCTCGCCGAGGGCTTTTGCGAGATCCGCTTCCTCAAAGTCGAGTTTTACAATTTTCTTGTAGAAATCCCAGACTTCTTCCTTGTTTTCTGCGCGGTATGCTTCTGCAAGGGTTCTAAGCGCAAAAATATTGTTTTCATCTTCTTCAATGATTGTCTGGCAGATATATTCAACAACGTTTTCCTTGTGGTTTTTCTGGAAAATGTCTACAAGTTCCCTTAAAGAAGATTCGTCAAGAATTCCTTCCTTCAAGGAAATCATTCCAGAGATGTAAAGGGCAATAATGCTTTCGCGTGAATGAGAAAGCTGTTCATCACAGATTTCCTTGAGTTCAGCAAGACAGCCTTCCGCACGAGCCTTTTCAATTATTCCCGAAAGTTCAACAAGTTTTTCTTTTGTGTAATTTGAAATTGCGGCACGTGTCCAAGTCTCTTCTTTTAGCATTTCCTGTACGGAATTGATAAGTTCTGCCATAAAAAAACCCCTTTTTTATTAAAGTCAATCTTTGAATATGATTTAAGACTGTCTTATTTATAAACTCTTGCCCTTTCTGTTACTTTACATACATTTTGTATATTTCAGTGTCCAGAATTTTTATTTTCAGTAAAATCTCATTGATAAGCCTTGTGTCATTGACGGTCTGGCAATAATCAATAAGCCAAAAATATTTATTTATCAGCCGTGGAACCAGAAACTCCGAATCCCTTGAAGGATCTTTGTGCTCGTTTTCCATGGCATAAATTTCTTGCCTAAGCCTTGCGACTTCCTGGGGCTTAAGGTTCCTTCTAATAGAAAAAACTCCCCATAGAACACCGTAAACCGGAATCCAGGCGTTCAGAATCTCGCCTGAGTAACCCTGTTCCTCTGTTTTTTCCGCAAGCCTGTTTATCAGCGGAGAATCCAGATACTCAAGGTCAATTTTTTTAGGGTCAATAAAAAACGCCTCCCTAAAAAGAACTTTCGCATACTTGTCTTCACCGCACAAAGCGTAGCAGTCCGCCAAATCCGCAAGAACCGCCGCCTGCCCCTGATGAAGCGTGTTCGCCTGCGTAAGGCACATTTTCGCATTTTCAAATTCGCCCAGCTTTTTATAGCAAAGCCCCATTTTTCTAAGGACATCAGCTTTTATCACAGGATCCTTCTCGTTCAAAAGACGGTTGAAATTCTGTAGCGCAAGCGAAAAAACACCACGGCATATAGCATAAACTGTAGGCTGATAGACAAAATCCTGAGCTTTTACATAGCAAAGAAAATTTTTCCATTCAGCAAGAAGCGATTCTCCGCGCTCCATAGGATCTTCCTGAAACATCACATTTCTTATGTAGTCAATCCATCGGTTGCAGCAGTTTGATGTAAAAATCAGTTCCGGACTGATGGAATCATAAAGAAAACTGTTTTGTACAATTTTGCTGGCTTCTTCAGGATTCCCGGCTTCAAGGAAAGCGAATGCTTCTTTTAATCCTCTTTCAGTTTGAATATCCATAAGCGGTAAGTTTAATTATATCAGAACGGGGAATTTAGTCAATGGAAATGTTAATTTTTACTAAAAATGAGCTATAGTTTATACAGGCAAATTGCTTATCTGTCAAGATATATTTTGCAGAATTTTCAATTTTTTTCTTTTTGGGCGGACAACCGCCCTACGCCTCAAAATGTTTCGCAATGCTCAACTTTTTCGTCTACCCACCGTGCGGGGAGTTCCCCGCAACGCCCCCTGCGCCGTGCTGGAATGGTTTTGTTCGCAAAGCGAACAAAAGGATTTTTTCCAGAGTCGCAACGGCTCTGGAAAAAAGACCGAGCGTTAGCGGGCCATGGAAGTGCGGTTCTCTGAAAAAATTAGGGGTTCGGTGGAATCTGCCGCTTAAAGGAATCTTTGCGCCCGATTTTCTGATTTGTAATTTTTTTATAATTGGAGCTCGCTTCGTTGCAAGTCGTTCTTCTGTGTGCTATTATAGTATACAATGAAAAATGGAATTCTTGCGCCATCTTTGCTCAGTGCGGATTTGGCAGACTTAAAAAATGCTCTTGGACTTGTGGAAAAAAACGGTGGTTCTGCCGTTCATATCGATGTGATGGACGGTCGTTTTGTGCCGCAGATTTCTTATGGGCAGCCGGTTGTAAAATGCCTCAGAAAATATTCGTCGCTGCCTTTTGATGTTCATCTTATGGTTGAGCATCCGGAAGAACAGGTTGAATCTTTTTCGGAGTCTGGTGCGGACTGGATTACGTTCCACCACGAGGCTTGTGTTCATTCTCATCGGCTTGTACAGAAAATCCATGATTTAGGCAAAAAAGCCGGAATTTCAATCGTGCCTTCAACTCCTGTAGCTGCAATAAAAGAGTTGCTTGAGTATGTTGACATTGTTCTTGTTATGACTGTAAATCCTGGTTTCGGCGGACAGAAACTTATTCCTTCATGTGTTAAAAAAATCAGCGAGCTTGTGAAAATCCGCAGTGAACTTGGTCTTGGCTTTAAGATTTCTGTTGATGGCGGCGTAAATGCTGAAACTTTGCAGACTGTTGCGGATGCCGGAGCGGATATTATTGTTTCCGGATCGGCTTTTTTCAGCGGTCAGTTGAAATGGGAGAAATAGTTTATGTTCGGTTTGTCCAAAAATAAAAGAAATAAGAATTTTCTGTTTTCATTTTTGCTTTGTCTTTCTGTTTTTGCGCCGGTTTTTGCCCAGAACTCAAATTCTGGAGTTGCCTCTGTTGCGTTTGTTCAGGGGGCAAAGGCTTTTAGCGCGGGCGAATGGATGTCTTCAATATTTCAGTTGCGGAAGGCAGTTTCCTACGATGAAAATAACAACGCGGAAACTTGGTATATGCTGATTGCCGCGGAAATGTATGCCGGTGAATATAAAAATGCTTTCCAGGATTGCGAGCTTTATCTAAGAAATTTTTCGGATAGCCCATATTCTTCTTATGTTCTTTACCACAAAGGACGTGCGCTTTTTTTTATGGGCGAATATGAAAATTCGATTCTAGTTCTCAGCGATTTTTGCCATCAGTACAGCGACCACGAGATGTATGCCTCCGCGCTTTACTGGATTGCCGAGTCATTTTTTGCCGGATACAACTATGACGAGGCGAAGATTCTTTATGAAACAGTTGTGAACGATTATCCTGATGACGCTAAAGCTCCTGCCGCCCGTTTTAGGATTGATACAATTGCCCAGAGTTTCCGGGAAGAAAAGTTGCTTTATCTTTTAAAGGAAACCGGGGAAGAATATCTTGCGGCAAAAGAGGAATATGAACGTCAGCTGAAATATGCGGGCGCGGAAAATTCCGGCGAGGTAAGGCGAAGAATCCTTGATTTGCAGAAAAACGCTTCAGAACTTGAAAAAAAAGTCCAGGAACTTACGGAAGAAAATTCAACATTAAAGGCAAAACTTGATGAGCATCAGATGCAGGAATCTGAGGCAAAGCGCCAGAGCGATGAATTTATCCTTGAGCTTAAAAGAAAAGCCATGCAGGCGCAGGAACTTCTTGACGGTAAGAATTCTACAAATTCGGAGAATGCAAAGTGAAAAATATGAATAAAAATCTTTTTGCGGCTCTTGCTGCGTTCAGTTTAATCGGCGGATTTTCAGCGCCGGCATCTGCGGCTTCAAGGTCAAAAAAATCCAAGGTGCTTGCAGATTCTGTCTCTCCTGCTTCAGCATTGACTTTTGAATCCGGTTCGGAAGAGTTAGGCTCAAAAGCTGAAGATTCAGTGGATTCAGGTTCAGCAAAAGATTTGAATTTTGCGGCAACTGCGGCAGAAGAAACTTTTAAGTCTAAGACTGTTGAAAATAGCGTTGGAAGAGTAAAATTTCTTGCAAAAGGCGCGGTGGGCAGTTTCCAGCTGTATGCGTTGGGCGAAAACGGCTCGCAGATTCCGCTTCTTGCAGGCTACGATGAATTTACTTCTTCCTTTATTTCGCTTCTTGCCGGAAAAAAAGAGTATAAACTTACAAACAATATTGGAATTGTGATTGGTGCAAGAAAAACTGAAAGCGGCATTCAGATGGTTTATGTTGTTCCAGATGTAGCCCGTGTTCTTCTTTCTTTTGAAAGCGTTCCAAGGCAGGTTTTGGCTAAAAAGAAAATCTCTTCCGATGTGGTGAAAGTTTCTTTGTCTGTAATGAACCGAAGCAATAAAACCATGAAATTTTCGTTAAAAGAAATTTTTGACACCGTTCTTGGCGAACAGCTTGGACCTCATTTTTCAACAAGCGAAGAGATTGCGATAAACAGTGAACGTCAATATAGAAGATTTGACAAAGTAAAGTGGATTTCCAGCTCAAATTCAAAGGCTGGAATTCAGTTTATTTTTAGCGGTGAAGGAATAAAAACGCCGGAAGCAGTTTCTTTAAGCAACAAGGATTTGCTTGCGCTTCAAAAGTGGATTCCTCAGGTGATTTCATCGCGGACATTTGATTCGGTGCTTTCATACAATAATTCTGCGGTTTGTATAAATTGGGAAGGCAAAATGCTTGAACCAGAAGAGCAGTTTGAGCTTTCTTATTATATTGCTGTTGCCTCAGATGGCGTTCCTCTTGATGGAAACAGATATGTTGAGGAATTTGAAAAATCTTCTGCCGCATTTGCTTCTTCCGATGAAACAGAAGTTGAGGATGATAGCTATGCAAGGGCTTCAGAACTGTACGCGGCTCAAAAATATAACGAGGCGTATCGTGTTGTAAAAGAAGCCTGGAAAAATCCAGAAAACCAGACGTATCAGCTTTCAAATTTAAAAAAGATGATAGAAGATAAGCTTGGTTTCAGTGATTTTAAGCCATCATTTGATTCTGCTGAAAAAACTGTTCCGGCAAAAAAAGAGCAGAAATCTTCAAAAACGCAAAAATCAGAAACCGCAAAAACTGAAGAGACAAAAAATTTGAGTTATGATTCGGAATATATCCAGAATCTTATTGATAAAATCAAAAATCTTCAGGAAAACAGCGACAATGTTGACCGCAATGAGCTTCTTAAGCTTAATTATGAGCTTGATGAAGCGATAAAGCGACTGGAGCAGTAAAAAAGATGGCCCTTGATGTTCTTGCCACCGCAAAAAAAATGATGAGGCGGCGGCAGTTTGACAAAGCGATTACAATTCTTCAAAGCCGCGCGGAAATTTACGAGGATAATTTTGACTATTATCTTCTGTTTGCGATTGCTTGTCTTTATGTGGGAGACACAGGAACTGCATCGGCATATTTTCAGAAGGCCAGAAAAATAAGAATTACAGACACAACACTTTTGCTTGGTCAGGCGGCGCTTTTTCTTAGAAGAGGAAACACGGATCGTGCCCTTCAATATTATCTTGATGTTCTTGATTATGAGCCAGGAAATAAAATTGCCCAGAACGCAATGGAATTTATCCGCACAAAAGGCGATTATTCAACAATCTGCAAATGGGTTGATACGGGCGATATTGAACAGTTTTATCCGCCACTTGGTGTGAATCCATATAAACTTGCTGGAATTATTATTCCTGTTGTGGCCTGTGCTCTTGGAATTCTTGTTGCTATTCGGATTGTTCCAGTTTCCCGCCCTGAAAAAGGAACCCGCGCTGATTTAAGTTCGCTTGTTCTTTCTGTTGATGAACGGAAAAATATTCAGGAAACAGATTTGTCCAGCGGTTCATTTGCGTATATTCTTTCTTCTTCGCAGATAAATGAATGTTATGAGAAAGCCCAGGTTTATTTTCAGAATTACCGGGACAATATGGCGCAGGTTGAAATAAACCGGATTTTGAATTCAAATGCGTCTCTTGCAGTAAAAAGAAAGGCGAATCTTCTTATGTCGTATCTTGAGCCGCCATCTTTTGATACAATAAAAGATGTTCCGGATTATTCAGCTGTTGAGAAAGAACCATCGCTTTATCTTGATTGCTGGGTTTCATGGTCGGGAAGAATTTCCAATGTTGTTCAGGATTCCTCTTCTTTTTCATGTGATTTGCTGGTTGGTTATGAAACAATGGAAAAAGTTGAAGGAATTGTTCCGCTGAAATTTTCAGTTCCGCCAAAAATTGAAAATGATAAACCGGTGACAGTGCTTGCAAAAATAATTTCGGAGAATGGAAAACTGGCTCTTTCTGGAAAATCTGTTTACCAAAGCATAAAAAATCAGTAAATTTTTGATTATTTTTTTGTGATTTATTTCGGAAAATAAAAAATTTCGTCTATATATTAAGTGGGAGGTATTGGAGGCGGTATGGCAGAAACTAAAGATATGTCAGAAAAACTAAAAGCCCTTGAAGCGGCTCGTCTGCAGATTGAAAAGCAGTACGGTCAGAATTCTTTGATGAGGCTTGGTGCGCAGAATAATATGGAAGGTATAGAAGTCATTCCTTCTGGTTCTATTCTGCTTGATGAAGCTCTTGGTATTGGTGGATATCCTAAGGGACGAATTATTGAAATGTATGGACCTGAATCTTCGGGAAAAACAACATTGGCGTTGCACGCGATTGCGGAAGCCCAGAAGCTTGGTGGAATTGCGGCTTTTGTTGATGCTGAGCATGCCCTTGATCCGGTTTATGCAAAAAATCTTGGTGTAGACATTGATAATTTGTGGGTTTCTCAGCCGGATTGTGGTGAACAGGCACTGGAGATTACAGAAAATCTTGTGCGTTCTGGAGCGGTTGATATTATTGTAATAGACTCTGTTGCGGCATTGACTCCTCAGAAAGAAATTGAAGGTGAAATGGGTGATTCTGTGATGGGGCTTCAGGCTCGTCTTATGAGTCAGGCTTTGCGAAAACTTACAGCGATTGTAGGAAAAAGCAAGTGTATTGTTATTTTTATCAATCAGATTCGAATGAAGATTGGTGTGATGTTCGGGAATCCTGAAACGACAACTGGTGGAAATGCGCTGAAATTCTATTCTTCTGTTCGTTTGGAAATTCGTCGTGTTGAAACTATTGACGGAAAGGGCGATGAGGATGCAATCGGAAACCGTGTTCGCGTTAAGGTTGTAAAAAATAAAGTTGCTCCGCCGTTCAGAAAAGTTGAACTCGATATTTATTTCGGAAAAGGTATTAACCGTTATGCTTCTTTGCTTGATTCTGCTGTAAAACATGGACTTGTAGACAAAAAAGGTGCGTGGTTCACAAAAGGCGATATAAAAGTCGGTCAGGGACATGAAAATGCGGTTTCGTTTGTTGAAAACAATCCAGAATTTGCTGAGATGCTGGAAGATACTTTGCGTGAGCAGCTCTTTCCGAATCTTGTGATAAAAGATAAGGATGGAAATCCTGTAAAGAAAGAAAAGGATGAGAAGAAAAAATCTTCCAAGAAATCTGAAGAAAAAGCTGATGAATCTGCAAAAACAGAAATTCCTGTTCAAGAAGGTTTGTTCTAATTGAAAACTGTTATACTTGGTCTTGGTTCAAATACAAATTTTCACGGAAAAAAATCTGTCGAGATTCTTGCTGCGGCTTGCAGGGAATTGTCTAAGATTCTGCTGTCTCCGGTATTCTCCTGTGTTTATGAATCAAGACCAATGTATGTTGAGAAACAAGAGAATTTCTTCAACATGGCGGCGAAAGGATTTGTCGAAGATTCGACAGACCCTTTCGCCTTCCTTGAAGAAATTCACAAAATAGAAAAAAAATATGGCCGGGACCGCAGCAAGGAAATCCGTTTTGGACCGCGCCCATTGGATATTGATATAGAGGAATTCGGCGGACTTTCAATAAATGAGCCTCCTGTTCTGATAATTCCTCATCCAAGAATCCATGAAAGACAATTTGTTTTGCTTCCAGCTATTGAGATTTTGACAACTTCTGCCGATGAACAATTAAAGGCGAAGTTCAAAAGTTTTTTGAGCGCACTGCCTGATCAGGGTGTTGCAAAATGTCCTGAAGAAATACAAGTCCAGTTCAAAAAAGAACTCGGACGGTAATTCTGGCGGAACAATATGGAAAAAAAACAAGAGAAATCTAATGCGGCGGTTGTTGCCGAATCTTATCCTGAAGAAAAAAACAAACGCAAATTTGTTGCGGGGCAATTTGAGGGTCCGCTGGATTTGCTTTGGTATCTTATCCACAAAAGTGAAATCAATATCTATGATATTCCGATTGCAAATATCACGGAACAATATCTTGAGTATCTTGATTACGCTGTAAAAACAGATCTTGGCGATTTAAGCGAATTCTACAAATGGGCGGCCATGCTTCTGAATATGAAGAGTAAAATGCTTCTTCCTGTTGAAATAAACTATGATGATGAGGAAGTTGAAGATCCGCGTGATGAACTTGTTGAAAAACTGATTGAATACCAGAAATTCAAGAAACTTTCAGAGCTTATGGAAGAAAAAGAGGATAATTCTGACTGGAATTACGAGCGTTCAAAAATTCAGCGTGTTCTTCCGTTTGATGAAAGCGAAAATGAATGGAAGGAAGTTGACACCTGGGATTTGCTTCAGCAGATGCAGAAACTCTTCAAGAATATGGTCAGCCGATATTCAAATGAAAAAATTTTGAATATGTACGAGGAAATTTCTGTAAACGAGAAAATTGCCCTGATGAATGAACTTTTTGAGAAAAATAATGAATGTATGTTCACGGACTTGATTACTCGCGCCGGAAATGAAATGGATATAATCTGCGCGTTTATGGCAATTCTTGAAGCCGTAAAATTCAAGATGATTACGATAATGCAGAACCGGCTTTTTGGTGATATAAAAATTTGCCGCCGCCTTGATAGCCATGAAAGTTTCAAAAATTTTGAAATAACAATCGATAAAATTGATAAATTTAGTGAAGAAAACGAAAAAATTCAGTAAACTTTAATCAATAAAAAATAGAAAAATATTTTGGTTGGAAAAAAATGGAGCTTGAAAAAGAAACTGCACTTGTTGAGACTGTCTTGTTTCTCGAAAGTGAGCCTGTGACGGAAAAACAGATTTCAAATATTGCGCAGCTTTCAGAAGAAGTTGTAAAGCATTGCATTGAAAATCTTGGTGAAAAATATAAGTCTGAGTGTTCAGGAATTGAGCTTGCGGTTATAACTGGCGGCTGGTGTCTTGTGCCTAAAAAGGAATTCTGGGGAGTTCTTTCAGAGCGTTACGGTGAAAAAAACAGCGGAAGGCTTTCAAAGTCTGCGCTTGAAACTTTGTCGATAATCGCATACAAGCAGCCGATTACAAGAAGCGAGATTGAGCAGATTCGTGGCGTAAGCGTTGACAATATGATTCGCTTGCTTGTTGAAAGGAATTTTATAAAAGAGGTTGGCCGCAGTGACGCTCCGGGAAAACCGATTCAGTTTGGAACTACAAAAGATTTTCTGAAATTTTTCCATCTGAACAGCATTGCTGATTTGCCAAAACTTGATGAAGATGAAGAACAGAGGTTTGAACTTGCCCGATAACGAAAAAAAAGAAAATCCACAGAAAAATCAGATTAGGCTTCAGGTTTATCTTGCGCACTGCGGGGTTGCAAGCCGGCGCGCTGCTGAAAAAATAATTGCAGACGGCCGTGTTACTGTGAACGGAACTGTTGAAACTGAGATGGGAACAAAAGTTTCCGCGGATGATGAAATCTGCGTTGATGGAAAAAAAGTTTCTCTTGAAGAAAAAAAACGGTATGTTCTATTGAATAAGCCCACAGGATATGTCTGTTCTCTTGCTGATGAAAAAGATCGCCCGATTGCCGCGTCCCTTCTGAAGGAAAAATATTCTGAGCGCCTTTACAATGTTGGCCGCCTTGATATGTTCAGCGCCGGCCTTATAATTTTTACAAACGACGGAAATTTTGCCGCAAAACTGTCTCATCCTTCTGCTGAAATTGAAAAAGAATATGTTGTGGAAACTTCTGTTCCTCTTCCAAGAACGCTTGCCGAGGAATTTGAGAAAGGTCTCCGCGTTGAAGGCGTTTTCTACAAATGTAAATCAGCAGTTGAGCTTAATGCACGGAAAATAAAGATTGTCCTTGTTGAAGGAAAAAACCGCGAAATCCGCAATGTTTTTGCCTCAAAGGAAATCGGTATAAAAAAACTGGTTCGGGTGCGAATCGGAAATATTGAAATAAATGGTTTAAATCCAGGCGAATTCCGGGAACTTTCAGAAAAAGAAGTCTCTGGATTGCTTAAACTTTGCCACACAAATAAATAAAAGCTGAGAATAATTTCTAGAGCTTTTTATAGGAGTCATGATGATTATTGCTATGGACGGACCTGCCGGAACAGGAAAAAGCACAATCGCTTCGATTATTGCAAAAAAACTCAACATTACGTATTTGAACAGCGGAAGTTTCTACCGCGCGCTAACGCTTTCTTTGCTGGATGCCGGAATTCCGCTTGATGATGAAAATGCAGTTGTTGACTTCTGTAAAAAGCAAAAGCTTGAATATAAAAATTCTCATCTTATATTGAATGGAAGGGATGTTGAAAGTCATCTTCACGATGACCGTGTCAGCCAGAATGTCGCGCAAATTTCTGCATTTGTTCCGATCCGCCATCTTGTGAACGACAGAATGCGCGAAATTACAAAAAGTCTTGATATTGTCTGCGAAGGCCGGGATATGACAACAGTTGTGTTCCCGAATGCTGATTACAAATTTTATCTGGATGCTTCGCTTGATGTTCAGGCGGAACGGCGCTTCAATCAGGGTGTCAGCAATATGACTCTTGAGGAAATCAAGGAAGCAATCAAAAAACGCGATGAAATTGATAAAAATAAGGCAGAAGGTGCGTTAAAACGTGCTCCGGATGCCTATTACATCGACACATCAGCCTTGACCATAGATGTTGTTTGTGAAATAATATTAAGCAAAATCAACAAACAAGGGTTCAAAATGGAAGAAATGGAAGTGGAAAAGGAAGAAGCTCAGAACTCCAAGAGCGCTATCCAGACACAATTAGAAGAGTCTCTGAATAATCTTAGCAATCCTGAAGAAGGACAAATCGTAGAAGGTGAAGTTATCTCAATTTCTGATGATTACGTTTTTCTCGATGTAGGATGCAAGTCAGAGGGTAGACTCCCCGTACAGGAGTTCGCAGGTAACCTGCCAAAAGTAGGGGATAAAGTATCAGTATTTTTGGCTAAAGTATTTGGAAAATATGGTCCGGAAATTTCTAAGACAAGAGCAGATTCAAAGCGAATGTGGAAAGAGATTTCTCAGGCATTCAAGGATAAAGTTCCTGTTGACGGCGTTATAACAAAAATTGTCAAGGGTGGTTATGAAGTTACTCTTGGCGGTGATATTCGCGCATTTTTGCCAATCAGCCAGTCAGACAGCCAGAAGGTTGAAAAGCCGGAATCATTGCTCAATGTCAAGTCAAAGTTTTATGTTGAGCGTTTGTACTCAGAAAGCAAGGCAAATGTGGTTGTAAACCGCAGAAAATATCTTGAGGAAGAAGTTGACAGAAAACGCGATGCTTTCTTCAATGAAGTAAAGATTGGTGACACTGTAAAGGGAACTGTAAAGAGTTTCACAAGTTTCGGTGCGTTCATTGATCTTGGCGGATTTGATGGTCTTCTTCATATCAATGATATGAGTTGGGGACATGTTGCCCGACCAAAGGATTTCGTAAAAAAAGGTCAGGAAATTGAACTTAAAGTTATCCGCCTTGATCCAGCTGAAAAGAGAATCAATCTTTCTTTGAAGCATTTTACAGAAGATCCTTGGATTCACTTTGAAGAAAAATATCACGTAAACGATATTGTTAAGGGAAAAGTTACAAAACTTACAGACTTCGGTGCTTTCATTGAACTTGAGGAAGGAATTGAAGGTCTGGTTCACATCAGTGAATTCTCTTGGACAAAGAAAATTAATAAGCCGTCTGATATGCTCAAGGTTGGCGATGAAGTTGAAGCTATGATTTTGGGCTATGATATTCAGGCTGGCCGAGTTTCTCTCGGAATCAAGCAGGTGACTGCAAATCCTTGGGATTCTATTTCAGAAAAATATTCTGTCGGAACAAAAGTAAAGGGCAAAGTTGTGAAAATCACAAATGCAGGCGCTTTTGTTCAGCTTGAAGAAGGCATTGACGGATTCCTTCATTCGGATGATATTTCTTGGACAAAGAAAGTTAAGCATCCTGGTAGCGAGTTGTCTGTTGATCAGGAAATTGATGTTGTTGTTATTGACTGTGATGCTGAAAATCACCGCATTAGAGTTGGAATTAAACAGCTTTCTGAAAATCCTTGGAAACAGTTTGCGGAAGAATATAAGACTGGTTCAACTTTGGAAGGCGAAATCACTTCAATTACAGACTTTGGTGTTTTTGTAAAAGCTCCAAATGGAATTGAAGGTCTTGTAAACAAGGCAAACCTTAGCGAAGACCGCGATACTCCGTATGAAGAGGCTGTTAAAAAATACAATGTCGGCGACAAAATAAATGTTTTTGTTGTTGATGTGAATGTTGAAAAAGAAAAAGCGGCTTTCTCTGTTCGGGAATATAAGCGAAAGCAGCAGCGCGATGAAATTTCTCAGTATATGTCTAGCTCAAATGATGATGATCAGGGCGCATACACACTGGGTGATTTGCTGAACGATAAAAAAGCTGAAAATAGATAGTTTTGATTTTCTAGCAGACGCATTGCAGTTCAGTTTGAGTTGCAATGCGTTTTGTTATTATTTGGAAGCCGTTTTTTTATGAACGAAACTTTTATTGCGGTAAGTCCTGTAACAAAGGATTTGCTTGAAATTATCAAAAAGACTTCTGCTACAAATTCTCCTGTTCTTTTGATAGGGGAGATTGGTTGTGGTAAAAAAACTTTTGCGGGAATTATTCATCAGAATTGTAACCGTAGTGAATTTCCGTTTTTTTATTATGACTGTAGAAAAGCGGAATCTATTGATTTTGTAAAAGTCAGTTCAGAATATGGTTCGATTTTTTTAGAAGAAATTGAATATTTAAAAAATGAATACCAAAAAAAACTGCTTGATTTGATTCAGGCAAAAATTAATGTAAAAATTATTGCATCCACAAGTAAAAGTCTTGCGGATTTTGTTCAAAAAGGCAGTTTTATAGAGGAGTTGTTTTTCCGGCTGAATGTTTTTCCTGTCCGGATTCCAGCTCTCAAGGTTCGGAAAGAGGATATTTTGCCTCTTGCTGAGAATTTTTTAATTTCTTTTTCTGCGAAATACGGAAAAAAAATCGATGGGTTTTCAGAAAATTCTATAAATGCGCTGAGGGACTATTCCTGGCCAGGAAATATTCTTGAACTTAGGGATGTTGTTTCAAGAAGCGTGCTTTTGTGCCACGGGAATCTGATTCAAGATGAGGACTTGCATCTTTCATATATTCATTCTGAATCAGAAAGTGGTCAGGCTCTTTTGTTTGATGATGAGGACAAAAGTTTGAAAGTTGCATTGAATGATTTTAAGCGACATTATGTTGCTAAAATTCTTGATGAATGTGGCTGGAATCAGACGAAAGCTGGAAAAATTCTTGGCATACAAAGAACTTACGTATCGCGGCTTATGAACGAATTACATATCCGCGATAAAAATATATAGTTTGGAGAAATAAATGAAAGCACAATTTGAAAAAGCGACAGCAGGAGAAAAATTATCAGGATTTTTTGTGGCATACCGCAAAATTCTTCTTGTAGTTCTTGTTGTGTTGGCTGTTTTTATTTTAGGTTATGGAATCAGTTATTCTGTGGTTTCTAATGTAAACAAAAAAGGTTTGGAAGATATTGATTCCATTGCATACAATCTTACAAAAGATTCGGCTGGTCTTTCAGAGGAGGCTCTTGAATCTCGCCGCGCAAAAGCGTTGGCTGATTTGGCTGAATATAATAAAAAGTCTGGTGTGGTTGGAGTTCGTGCAAATATGCTTTCTGCTGAAGTGAAATACTCGCAGAAGAATTACGCTGATGCTGCGGCTCTTTGGACAACTGCAGCTGAAAAAGGCAAAAAATCCTATACTGCACCATTATGCTATTTTAATGCTGGTTCAGCCTTTGAGGATGTTTCAAATCTTGATGATGCTGAAAAATCTTATGAAAAAGTTGTTTCTTACAAGGATTTTGACCAGATTACACATGCAAAATTCAGTCTTGGCCGTGTAAAAGAGGCAAAAGGCGATAAGAAAGGTGCTGTTGAAGTTTATTCAGAACTTTTTGGTTCTGAGCCGAATGATTCTTGGGCAAAACTCGCTGAATCAAGACTTATCAGCCTTGAAATTTCTGACAAAGAGTAGTTTTTTCAAATCTTAATATAAAAAACGGAAGACAGATATGAAAAAGTTGAATTTCTTTAATATTTCGATTTTTTTTGTCTGTCTTTTTTTGTTCCCTTGTTGCGGGCTTGAAGAATATTATGTTCTGGAAGCTCCTTACCAGAAATTTTCATCTCCTGATGCATCTACCGGTAGTTCTGGTTTGGACTTTACGGGAACTTATTTTGGTTTCTACACAAATGACAGCGACAATTCGACTTCTTCGGCAAGCGCTTTTAAGTATATGGGAACGGCTGTTTATTATAAAATTTATAATAACTATTCAACTATGAACAGTCAGATTTCTGCGGTGAGTTTAATTTCCAGCTCAACGAATTATTCATCTGCTTTCCCTAGACTTCAGTCTTATGGCTATCAGGAACTTGGAGTTGAAGGAAGGAATGTTTCTCCGCTTATTCCGGCTTCTGGAGGAAAAAATCAGAAGGTTTTTATTCGTCTTACAAACTATCAGGAACCGGCAAAAAACAGCGATAAATGGAAAGATTATGCTTACCGTGCAAAAATTGTTGTGGACAATGATGAGAAATATATTCCGATGCGTCAGGACAATACAAAATCCTTTGATTTTGGGCGAAAAAACAGTAATGGTGACTACGATAAACCAAAAAGTGGCGAAGATGATGTGAATTATAGTTCAACTGCAAGTGAAGACGATATTTATTATGTTGCTTTGTACGCTGTTGCAGTTGGTTATGATAATTCATTTACAAATTATTACAGTAATGTCCTTTATCTTGGTTCAGTTCCTATAAATGCTGCTGAAGAAGATAACTGATTCTGTCTTACATTTTTTAATTATGAAATGCAACGATTTTTGGTTGTAAATTGTAATTTGCACTTGTAAAAAATAACTTTTTTTTATATATTATTTTCTACAGAGTTTTGCGTTTTGCAAAGTTGCTCTTTGGTGCTTTAGCTCAGTTGGATTAGAGCAGCTGCCTTCTAAGCAGCAGGTCGCAAGTTCGAGCCTTGCAAGCATCATTCAGATTCAAATGATTTTTTCATTTGAATCTTTTTTTTCACTTCTTTTATGAAATATTCAAATGGTCATTTCTATTCAGCAAATCAATATTACAGGGAAATTTTCGGTTCAAAAGTCTATAAAATCAGTCTGGATGCAGGTTGCACTTGTCCTAACCGGGATGGAACAAAAGGATTTGGCGGATGCATTTTTTGTGGCGCGAGCGGTTCCGGGGATTTCGCCGCGGACAGAAATATTTCTATAGGCGGACAGATTGAACAGGCGAAAAAAATTGTCTCTTCAAAAGTAAAAACAGGACAGAAAATCTGTTATATTGCATATTTTCAAAATTTTACTTCAACTTATGGAGATGAAGATGTTCTGCTGGAAAAATTTAATGCCGCGCTGAATTATGAAAATGTATGCGGACTTGCTGTTGGAACGCGGCCGGATTGCATTTCTGAAAAAATGCTGAAAAATCTTGTGGAGCTTGCTGAAAAAAAATATTTGAGCATTGAGTTAGGGCTTCAGTCTTCAAAATTGGAAACGGTAAGATATATTCTGCGGATGTACGAAAATTCTGTTTTTTCTGATTGTGTAAAAAGAATAAAAAATGCGTCGTCAAAAATTCATATTGTCGCGCACTTGATTTTTGGACTTCCTGGTGAAACAAAAGAAGATATGATGAATTCTGTGCGGTATGCGGTGAATTCTGGAATTGATGGAATAAAAATCTCGGTTCTTCATGTTTTGGAAGGAACTGATTTGGCAAAAGATTATAAAAAGGGATTTTTCCGTTGCCTTGAAAAAGAGGAATATTTTGAGCTTTTGGGAGATGCGCTGGAAATAATTCCTGAAAATATTGTGGTTCACCGGCTGACTGGCGATGGAGCGAAAAAAATTCTTATTGCGCCGCTTTGGACGGCAAATAAACGCGATGTTCTTAATTCAATGGCTAAATATTTTGGTGAAAAAAATATTGTTCAAGGAAAGAAATTTTAACTGGAAAATTGACGGGCGAGAAAAATGATAAAAAATTGTGAAAATATTTCTGTTTTTCAAGCTTGAAAAATCAGCATATTCAATATCTTGAAATCATTGTGTAGCCGTCTGGATTTTTTAGGATTTCAAAAGCGTCCTCGTCTGCGTTTTTCATTGCTTTCCGTATTTTTGAGATTGAACAGAAAACCGTTGTTTCCCGAATCTGTTTTTTTAATTCTTCTGAATTTTGCAGTTCTTTCAGCGGCACGCAGTTGTTCAAGTTGTTAAAAAGTTTCTTGAAAATTGCAAGATTTATTCCAGAAAGTTCTTTTGAAATCCGTTTTTCGGGATTTATGTGCTGTTTTTCGCTTGGATTTTGAATTTTTTGGACAATTTCTGTTTCTGTCTCAGTTTTTTTGTTTTCAACCTTAGTGGAATCAATTATTTTTGCGGCATCAGATACAATCTGGTCGTATTTTTCCCAGTCAATTTTATTTTCAGCGTGAAGCAGATTCAGCGTGTTTTTTAGGAAAAATTTTGTTGATTCAGAATGAATTGCCGGATCATTAAAAAAAATCAGCGGAACCAGGCAGTTTTCGCTTTTCATGAAATTGTAGATGTTCCAAAGATTATGATTGAAAAAAAGATAATCGTAGACAACAAAATCTGGAATTTTCTCTTTTTGGTAAACGAAACTAAAAAATTGCGAGTCCGAGTCAAAAAGTTTTACAGAATGCCCTTTTAAATTCAAAAAATCCTGGATTTTTCTTGCGATTTCTAAATTTTGTGGAAGAGAAAATATATAAACCCTCATATTTTTTTAATAACATAATTATTTTGATTTTTCAATAGCTTTTTTCAAAAAATATAAAACTTTGTGTCGCTTGACTAATATCGGGATTTTTTAGATTATTATTTTATGGAAAAAGTTGTGCTTAGCCGTGCTTATTTGGAGACACTTTCATTTTCAGAACTGATAAAAATTGCTGACGAAGAGGGAATCGATGTTCCTTCAGATTTTAACAGAAATTTTCTTATTGAAGAAATTCTTGAAGTTTATGAAGATTTGGAAAAAATCGAAAAAGACGACATGATTATTTCTGATGAGGAAATTGAGCCTGAAAAAGAGGAGGAGCTTGTTCCTCGCGCATATAATCAGACGGAAGTTGGAATTGTTCTTAGAAATCCTGCGTGGGCTTTTGTTTATTGGAATATCAGCGATTCTGACCGGATTTCACTGGAAAAGGCTTTTGTAAGTCAGATGCGGATTCGTGTAAATTCTTTTTCCGAAAAAGATCAGGTTAAGCCGGATGAATTTTTTGATATTCAGATTTCAAAAGAAGATGACGGTCAATATGTGCTTCTTCCGCAAAACAAAAAATTTTTCCGGGTGGATCTTCTTTTCAATCTTGATAATTTTGTAGATATTCTTGCATCTTCCAGAATTCTTGAAAAACCGAAAGGTTGTGAACGTTTTGCGCTTCTTCAGCCAGGAAAAATGGAAAATGCATCTGAAATAATGAAACTTTCTGGAATGAACGAGCTTTTGCTTGAACATTACAAAAATCATCGCGAATCTTTTTCGTAGTTTACGGCTAATTCAACAGGAAAAATAAATGGCACAAAAGAAATTTGTTCTAATTCTTAATACAAATCAGGAATACATAAAACATACCGGGGAAGAAGCGGTTCTTTACGCCGGGGAACGAAGCTATCTTTTTGAATCGATTTCAAATGTTTATATTCCGCTGGTTCAGATGCTTGAAAAATTTGAGGCGGAAAAAATTCCTTGCAGAATTGCGCTTGTTCTTTCTCCGGTGCTTTGTACTTTGCTGGAAGATTCTGAGATTCAGGCTCAATATATTGAGTGGTTAGACAAAAAAATTGAATTTGGCAAAAAAGAACTGGAACGTGTGAAATCTGACGGAAATCTTTTGGCTGCGGTAAAACTTTGCCTTGAAAAAGCTGAAAACGATAAGGTTGCGTTTGAAAATTTTGGTCGCCGTATTGTAAAAAAAATCGCTGAGTTCAAGAAAAAAGGCTTTGTTGAAATTCTTGCGACTTGTGCGACAGATATTTTTCTTCCGTTTTACAATGATATGCAGGAAATTATGTCTGCTCAGGTTGAGGCTGGAATTTTTGCCTACAGAAGTTTTTTTGGCGAAGTTCCTGATGGATTTTGGCTTCCTGAACTTGGTTACTACGATGGCGTTGAAAAAGTTCTGCGTGCCTATGGAATGAATTACACGATTTTGGATGCGCATAGTTTTCTTTTTAGTGAAATTGAACCGAAAAAAGGAATTTTTTCTCCGGTCCGCTTTACAAATGCGCTTGTTGCTTTTGGACGCGATGGTTTTTCTGACAAAGAAATTATGGGTGAAGAAGGTTATTCTGAAAATCCTGTATACCGTTCGGAAAACCGCGATGTTATTTTTTCATTGCCAGCAGAAGATATTGAATCTTTTGTAAAAAAAGGAACTTCGCGCTACTCAATTGGCTACAAATATTGGAACAAAAGCGGAGATTCAGATTCTGCGGCGGAAGATTTTAGCGAAACGGAAAATATTTATTCAGCACAGGAAGCAAAGTCTCAGGTTTTAAAAGATGCGGAAGATTTTGTTTCTAAAAAAACTGAAAAACTTGCCCAGGCGGAAAAAATTCTTTCTGATGAAAAAGAGATTTCTCTGGTCGTTACTGTAAATATCAGTCGTTTGAGTGAAAAATGGTTTGAATGTGTTGACTGGATTGAGCAAGTGTGCAGAAAAATCTGTTTGTCAGATGTTCAGTTTGAATTTCCTAAAAATCTTGCCAAAAATCCGTTTGAGCTTCAGCGGATTCAGCCATATTATGGTTCTTCCAGCGGTGTCGGTTATGGCGAGGATTTACTTTCGAGCAAAAATAACTGGATGATGAAATTTGTGCGCAAAGCCAGTGAACGTATGGTTGATTTGGCGGATCGTTTTCCTTCTGATACAGGATTGAAGGCTCGGCTTTTGAATCTTGGGGCAAAGGAACTTATGTTTGCGCAGAGCAGTGGCTGGGCAAAAATGATTCAGAACGGAATTTTCCCGGAATATGCGGAGATGCGTTTTAAGCAAAGCATAAATGATTTTACAGCGGTTTTTGATGCGCTTGGCTCGAACACAGTCAGCACAGAATGGCTTACAAGTCTGGAAGAAAAACATCAGATTTTCCCATGGATAAACTATAGAATTTTCAGCAAGAAAAGATAGTTTTTCTAATTGTGCGTTGTTGAAAGATTTTCCATATTCTGAAGCATTTCGTTGTAAAGCGTGGCGATTCTGATTCCTGTTTTTGCCGGATCAAAATTTCTATCAATTTTTAGGACTTTCCGCCATATTTCAATTGCTTTTTCGTAATCTTTTTGCGCAAAGAAATAAATTCCTTCGTTGTAAAGTTTTTTCACTTTTTCACGTTTTTCAGCGCGTCCCTTGTCTCCAAGAAGAATGCTTGCCGAAATGCTGAACCGATTTAACGGATTCAAGGATGAAGTTAAATCCAGCGTGTAATTTGCGTTCAGTTTGACTTTTGAAACGAGAGCTTCGCCTCCAAGACTGAACCGTGGATTTGCGCCTTTTATCTGAAAACCGCCCAAAACTGAAAAGAATTTTGTGATTTTTACAGAAATTCCTGTGCCGACATAAAACATCTGATATTCAGAAAAATTTTGAAGATTTATCGGCTGCCTAAAATCCAATGAAATTGTTACAGGCCTAAAAAAATTGTACGAAATTCCGATTCCAGCTGTTGAAGGCAATGGATCGTCGCCGGAAATTCCATCATCGCTTGAAAAACCGGTTATTGCGGCTCCAAAATTTGTAAGGCTGAAACCGATTTTCAAGTTTGCGTCATCTGAGACAAAAAATTTTGCTGCATTGAACTGAATCAATATTCCAAAATCTGCCATAAACGCAAGAGCCGACTGTTCAAGTCCCGAGCCGGAAATAATTTCGCCGGAATCATTGTCTGTGTAATCTGGAACTGAGCGCCAGGAAGCCTTTAAATTTATTCCTGCCGCAAGACCTTTGAAATTATAGCCTGAAAAAAAATTGTACGAAAAATTTGCGCTTGCAGTTGTTTCTGAATAATAATTTCCGGCAACTCTTGTTCCGAACGAATCATATTCTGTGAAAGGAACGTAGAAACATGAAATTTTTGCCCCGATTCCAAAATTATTGAACCTTGTTGTAAAGGCGAGCGTTTCCATGTTTGAGTCTGCAATCCAAGAATTATGAAAAAATGCGATTTCTGTTTCATTCAAGATGCTTGAAGCCGCCGGATTAAAGTCAATGTAACTTATATCGTCTGAAAGACCTGTGTATGCTGAACCTAAACTTTCTGAACGGCCGCCAAGAGGAATCAGGAGCGAACGGAATCCGGTAGTTCCTTCATTTTTTCCGTAAAGCGAATCAAAAAAATTAGCAAGCGATGAGGAAATTTCTGTGTAATCCAGCGCAAAAATATTTCCTTCTGCAAAAAATGAGAAAATCAACGAAATTATAAAAATGAACGGACCGTTTTTTTTCATTTTGTTACTTTATTATTCGGATTTTTTTTCTTAACTCATTAGAATATATACCGAAAAAGAAATTGTGGACATTTGCATTTTTACAATGTACTTTTTTATGATGAAAAATCGAAAGATTCTCGCGCTTTTTATAACAGTTTTCTCTCTTTTTGCAAACCGGATTTTTTCGCAGGAAAAAACGATGACTTTGCGCGAAATCGATAAAATTATTGATGAGCCGAACGAGCGGAATTTTCAGCAGGCGCTTGTTGAGCTGAATAAATATCTTGAAAAAAATCCTTTGGAATTTGATGCGGTTCAACGCAGATACAAAAAAATTTTGAATTCCAGAAAATTGTATTCTGAGCTTGCGAACGAGCTGATAAATTTAATCAAAAACAGTTCAGAGGAAGATTCTGAAGTCATTGACGGGCGCATAAAAAAACTTACTCAGGAAATTCTTGCGCTTGAATTTGAGCCGAACGACAAGCGGCTAGACATTGTAAAGGACACGAATTATCTTGTTTCAATCCGGCAGTACAGTGCGATTCAAAACAAGACTGCAAAACTGATTCAATCTGAAAAATATTCTGAGGCGATAAAAAAAGCTGCTGAAGGACTTGAAATTCTTCATGAAAATTTTATTGCTGAGTTCGGAAAAGAAAAAATCAGCGGAGAAATTGATTCTGCGGTAAAAGAAATCAAAAAAAATCTTGAACTTTTTGATGGAATTCTTGTCCGCCTTGAAAACGCGCGCTCATCTTACATAAATGCGCTGAATTCTGAAAATACGGTTGCCGCTCATTCTGCGCTTTTGGCTGTGAAATCAGTTTTTTCAGAATATGCTTCGCTAAGAAATTCTGTTGCGGATTTTGGATTTGCGCTGGAAAAAAATTCTGTTGCGGTGAAAAATCTTGCGGAAAAAAACAGGAAAGGCAAAAAAACTGACGATGAAAAAAAATCGGTTGGACACGGCGAGGAATATCCTGGGCTTGCAAGCGGTTCGGTTTTTGGCTGGAATGAAATGCCGGGCGCGGATCACGGAATTCTTGGTGTAATGGATGCGGTTTTCAACGTGAACATTGAAAAAATGAAATCCTCATCAGTTGCGGTTTTGAATAATCTTTCAGTCCGTTTTGCAGAGACAAGTTCTGTTCAAAGTTTTAGGCAAAGCAAGATTCTTCCGGAAAAATCTGAACTTTTAAAAATCGGGCTTTTTGGAAAAAATTCCCGCGAGATAAATTCACTTTATTCGCTTTTAAAAAATCTGGATGGAAAAAATTTTCAGATTCCGTATCAAAATTTTGAAATTTCTGTTGAATATCTTGAGAATGTCGCGTTTTATTCTGAAAGTTTTGTTGACGATGTTGTAAAAATTGCGGAAATAAAATCGGACGCGGACAAAATTGTTCAGCCTGAAAATGCCGGCGATTCCGCGCTTTCTGGAAATTCTTACATTTTGGATTTGCTGAGTGTTGCCTCGGAAATAAATTCTGTAAAAAATCAGATAAATGAAAATTCCCCAAAAAAATCTGACTGGAGCGAAAAATACAGAAATCTTCTTGCGAAACAAAATTCTTCTTCTGCGGGAAACTTGCCTCAAAAAGCGACAAGCGGCGTTCAGATTGAGGATAAAATTATTTTGTGGGAAAAAATCGGCGAAACTTACGACGATTATATTTTTGCGCTGAACGATTATTGCTTCGATTTGGTGAGCGAATTGTACAAAAGAGGCGCGGAATTTTATTCGCTTGCCGGGCTTGACTATGAAAAAAAAGTTTCAGAATCGCAGAAAAAAATTGAGGAAAATATTCAGGGAACTGTTGTTGGTGGAATGCGGAGGCGATTTTCCCGGAATGCGGTGCAGGAAATTCTTTATTTGGAAAAATATGTTGAGGGCGGAAAAAAATCTCTTCAGTTCGGACTTGAAAAAGTTACAGATTCATACGAGGAAAATTACGAAAATTCAGTTCTGTCAATAAAATCCAGCATTGAAAAACTTGAGAATTTTGCCGATGAACTTAAAAAATCTCTGGAAGAAGCAAATTCTCTTGTTAAAAATTCTGACAGAAATATTCTGGATGGCGACAAAAGCTTTGAAACTGCCCAAAAATTCTTCCGTCAGCAAAAATTTGATGAGGCGCGGACAGAAGCGAACAATGCGATTGAATTCTACGACGATTCTTTGCGCTTTGACTACAACGAAAATCTTGCTGTAAACAGCCGGAAAAAAATAGAAAATCTTCTGGAAAAAATTTCTGAGCAGCAGAAAATTATTATCGACAAGGAAGTTGACGATTTGATTGCGCAGGCCGGAAAAGAATTCAACAATGATAATTATGCCGAGGCGCAAATTCTTTTGAACCGTGCGCAGGAACGATGGAACGTTGTTTTTCTTGATTACGAGAACGACGAAATTCAAAATATGATGAAAATTGTTGAGAACGCATTGAACGCAAACAATGGCCGCGAGGTTTTGCCTTCGGATTCGCTTTACAGGGATGTTTCCCAGATGTTAAGAAGCGCAAAGCAAAGTTTTGAGAAAGGAAAATCTTTTTCAAAAAAAGGAAATTCCCAGGCGGCTTTGGCTCAGTTCAATGAGGCTCTTCAGACTTTGGAAATATTGCGTTCCCTTGTTCCAAGAAATATGGCGGCGAACAAGCTCCGGCTTGAAATTCAGCAGTTTCAGGATCCTGAGCAGTTTAAGATAAATTTTGCGAACCGGGTTTCTCAGGCAAAGGAAAACGCTGCGTCTGCGGCAAAAGATTCTTTCGGCAACGAAAAACTTCTTCAGGCTTATGCGGAACTTTCAGATCTTGCGGAAATTAATCCAGATTATCCGGGTCTGAAAAATGCGATTCTTGAAATTGAATATTCTCTTGGAAAAAAGAAACGTCCGTTGGCGCCAGGCGTAAAAAAATATGCTGAACAGCTTGCTTCCGAGGCGCAGAAACTTTTTCAGAGTGGAAATTATCAGGAAGCGTTTAAAAAAATTAATCAGGCGATTTCCACAGACAGCGAAAATCAGAATTTTAAATCTCTCCGTTCAAGAATCAGCGCGCGTTTAAAGACAAATGTCTACACAAGAGATTCAAATTATACTGACAGATACCAGGAAGTTGTTGAGCTTATTTCTTCAAACCGTTACGAAATGGCGGAGGAAATTATTTCTGAAATGTGGAAAAATCCGGCAAATAGAACTGAAAATCTTACAAAACTTAAAAATCGCGTTGAAAGGGCTTTGGGACAATGAAAATTAAACGGAATTATTTTTTAGATTTTTTCAGACTGATTTTAATTTTCTCTTTTTTTGGAATTTTTTCTGTTCCTGCGTTTTCCGCTGAAAAATTCTGGTGGAATTCCGTTTATCCTGTAAGCGAAAAAGAGTCTGTTTTTCCAAAAACGGCTGGAAACGGTGAAAAAACTTTTTCTTTCTGGCAGGAAGTTGATAAATCTGAAAAAAATATCTGGCTTTCGGCGCGGTTTATTGATTCTTTCGGAAACTGGAAAAAATTGAGCCGCTTTGCAGGACCTTTTGAATACGCGGGTTCAGAAATTCCTGATATTTATTCAGCTGCAATGCAAAAAAATGGAACAGTTGCGGTCGCGGTTCAGAGTTCAGATTCAGAATTGAGCGTTTATGTCTTAAAAAATGGCTCGGAAAATTTTGAAAAATCGGTGGTTTCTGTTCCAAAAGGCGAATTTTTTGCGCCAAGAATTTATGCTTCTTTTTCCGGAAAATTTGTGATGTTCGCGTCAAAATCTAAAATTTCAGATTCCATGCTGCGGCTCCACGAATTTTTTATTTGTCATTCAGTTTCGGATGATGGATTGAAATGGTCGCCTTTTTCTGAAACATTTTCTTCTTCAATGCCGAATTCTTTCGCGCCTTTTATGTGCAGCTCTGAAAATTCAGATTTTTTGGTTTTTCAGTCGCAGTTTTCGCAAGGAAACAAAAATTCTTATCAGATTTATATTTCTCATTCTGAAAATGGCGGTCGTGCCTGGTCTGCGCCGGTTCATGTTACAGGAAAAGATTCTGTTTTAAAGGGTGATTTTTCGGATTTTGACAATCAGGCTCAGTTTATTTTATTTAAAGATGAAAAAATAAATCTTGTCTGGGAACGAAAAATGCGTGGAACTGAAAATTCTGAAATCTGGTACGAACAGATTTTAAAGGAAAAAGTTCTGCCGGATTCTGTTGATGTGATTGCCTCAAAAGGAAATTGCAGAAAAGCCGGACTTTTTGATTTTAAGAATGAAATTTATGCGTTCTGGTTCGACAATCGTTCTGGATACGAGCAAGTTTATCTTGCAAAAAAACAAAAAATTGATTGGGATGAAACCCAGCTCAGCCAGCAAAAAATTGATTCAACATTTCCTTCGCCACTTTTGAATGGAAACGATTTGAGTTTTGTCTGGCAAAGTAAAAATTCTTCCGGGAATTCTGGCGGCGCATATTCTGAAACCCGGATAATGTCGCTCGAGCCGGACAAAGAAGTTTCCGCCGCCACAATAATTCCTGAACGCCAAAATGAAAATTCTGGAATCCGCTCAAAAAACAGGCGGGTTTCGTTTAAAATAAAACTTCCGTACGATATTTCTGGAATCCAAGGATATGCTTTCAGCTGGTCGCAAGATGAGGAAGAAATTCCGCAGCTAGAAAAAAAATCTGTTTCAACTGGAAATTCAATTCAGCTTTCCGCAGAAAAAGAAGGCTACTGGTATTTGAAAGTCTGCGTGCTTGACAATGCTGGAAACTGGTCAAAAATCAGCTCTTCAGAATATTATCTGGATTTAACGCCGCCGAAACCTGTTGTTTTTGAGCCGCTGGAAATTGATGCCGCAGGATTTCTTTCTTCAAATTATGGAATTGTGCGCTGGCAACCTGATTTTTTGGACGACGATATAAAAGGTTATTCTTATGCTTTGACAAAAATCGCGGAAATTCCGAATAAATTTTATTCAACGCCAAAAAACAGAACAAAAGCGTCAGAAGAAGATCTGAAAAATTATGCTGAAAATATTCTGCGTACGAATGAAAAATCTCTTCAGCGCAAAATAAAACTTTCCGGCACGATTTATAAAAATCCAGCCTTTTCGTTTAAGAATCAGCGGAACGGACTTTATGTTCTTTCTGTTGCGGCTGTTGATGAGGCTGGTTATGTTGGCGAGGCGAAAAATATTCCTGTTCTTCTGAATAAATATGAGCCGCGCACATATATTTCTTCAATCAAGGAAAATGTCTCTTCTTTTGGTGACATAACAATTGAGATTTCTGGAAATGATTTTGCCTATGATGGAACAATCCGTTCTGTCATTGTTGATTCAGACGGAAAACCGCCTTATGAGCTGGTTATTTCAAAGGATGTGCAGAATTTCAATGTTTTAAACTCAAAAATTTCTGGAATAAATCTTGGCCATGAGCTTGATGAAGGTTCTTATTTTGTCGGAGTTGTCCATTCAAACCGCGGAATTTCTTTTACAAAAACAAAAGCTTTAAAAATCAGCCCGAACGGAACTGTTCAGGTTGAAAATGAATACGAATATATTCCGTCCTGGAAAATAATTGAAAAAAAATACGAACATTCTGTTTTTGTCGGTTACATTGTTTTATTTGTCGCGCTTATTCTTTTTGCCGTGGCAGTTATCGTGTTTGGAATTTCATTTTTCAAAAATTATGCAGAAATTTATTCAGCAAAAAAAATAGTTACTCAGCTTGAATCTGGAGGGCTTATGCCGCAGTTCCAAAAATCAAAAAAGGAAGAAAAACGAAGAAACGGCAGCTTGAAAACTTCTCTTGCGGGATTTGCAATTTCTCTTGTTGTTGCGATTATAATTATTATTTCTTTAAGCCTTGGACTTACGATGATAAAAGGGCAGGAGCGCACGCTTTCAAAAGGTTTGCATGACCGCGTGAACGTTTTGCTTTCCTCAGTTTTTAGCGGCGCAAGGACTTATCTTCAGAATGCGGATGAAAACACGATGGAATTCAATGATTTGCTGAATCAGATGACATCTCTTTCAGAGGCTGAATTTCTTACAATTACCGGTGAAGCCACAAAAAATTCTGAATTGAGCAAGAATCTTCCGGAAAATAATTCTGCCGCCGAAAAAAATTCTGTACTTTACGTTTGGGCTTCCAACGACGCGAATATCACTTCAAAAGTCAACAAACTCAGCGCGCGCAAAACAATAATTCCGGGTGTCTCAATGTTTTCGTCCGCGCAGGAAATTGAACAGGAAATTTTGCAGCGTTGTTCAGAACTGAATCTTGAAGCATATGAAATGTGCGGAAAAACCGAGGCGAAAATCGCAGAACTGAATTCTGAGCTTCGTGGCGCAACAAATTCCCGCCGCGCAGAGATTTCAAATCTGAATGCGAATTACCGGAACGAAATTCAAAAGCAACTACTTGAACTTTCAGAAAAAGGTTCTGATTCAGTTCCGCCGTACAATGATGAAAAATTCAACCGCAATGTAACAGAATATTTGTTCTACCGCCCGGTTCTTTATTCAACAGGCGCAAATAACCAGCAGAACCAGTATGTCCACGGAATTTTGTTTCTGAAAGTGAACACGGATTCCCTTATCCGCGACATCGACAAAGCCAGCCGAAGTATTTTTTACATCGTTATTGTTCTTTCCGCAATTGCAATCGTCTTTGGAATTTTCGGGGCGAATCTTTTTGCAGGAAGAATTGTCCGTCCGATCAAAATGCTTGAAAAAACTGTGACTGAAATTTCCGAGGAAAACGACAAGGAGCGCCTTCTTGCCGGTGATATTACTGATTTGCCGAACAACGAAATCGGGCGGCTCGGGGATTCTGTTAACCGCATGAAAAAAGATTTGGGCTACAATGAACGCGAACTTAATCTTCAGGCAAACGAGGCGACTCCAATTCAGCAGGCGATGGTTTCCCTTGAGCCGCTTGCAGGCAATTTCAAGCAGAATATTTCCCGGATTTCAGATGAAAAAATTTCAGAATTCGCTTATTACAAAGGCGCATCCGGCGCATCCGGCGACTATTTTGACTTCAAGAAACTTGATGAACGCTGGTATGTCCTTATAAAATGCGATGCTTCCGGTCATGCGGCTCCAGCTGGAATCCTTGTTACAATTGTTGCAACGCTCTACAAAAAATATTTTGAAAACTGGAATTACCAGAAAAACGGCACAAAACTCGAAGATTTCGTTTATAAAGTGAACGGATTTCTGGAATCATTGAATATAAAAGGAAAATTCGTCGCGATGATAGTTTCTCTGTATGATTCAAAAACAGGAGACGTTTTCATGTGTCATGCCGGCGACCGATTTGTGCGCGTTTACGAAAATTCAACCAGATTGATTAAAAAAATCGAACTTGCGGAAACACCAGCTGCAGGACCGTTCCCGAATTTTATGCTTGAATTAAAAGGCGGCTTTAAAGTTGAACAAACAAAATTAAATCCAAAAGATGTCCTGATTCTTTATACCGACGGAATTGAAGAAAACGGAAGAATTCTCCGCACTCCAGATTTTGCCGCGGTTTTAAAGCCAAAAACAGACTCAAACGGTGAACAAATCTACGATGAATACGGAAACCCCGAATACGAAGCCGAAAAAGAAGAATTCGGCGAAAACCGCGTTTCAGAAATAATTGAAGCCATTTTCCAAAAAAAGAAATACATTCTCACAAAAAAAGACAATCCATCAATCGGAGAAATCCTTGAATTCGATTTTACAAATTGCCAGGGAACTGTTGAGGAAGCCACATTGGCGCTCGCATCTCTAGAAAAACTTTTCCGCCTGTATAAGCCAGCGTCGGCAACCGTAAAAGATTTGGTTGAAGTAGACATCGCAATCGACGGATTCCTGAAAAAATATTTTTCACTTTACGAAAAATACGCCGTTCCTCCAACGCAGGAAAGTTTCCACGGCCGTCCGGTCAGAAAACCAAAAAATCCGAACAACGTTTTTTATTCATATCTAAAAGAAGATGCCCAGGAAGACGACCTTACAATGATTTGCCTTCAGCGCAAATAAAAAAATTCTACAAAATGCAAAAAAAAAGTTTAAAAAACTTAAAAACAGGATTATATTAAAAATATAAAAAATATCTGGAGGCAAACCATGGATAAAAATGAATTTAAAGAAAAACTCAAGGCAGGAATGGATAAAGTTGTTGCCTCTTCAAAAAAAGCATTTCAAAAAACAGAAACTGCGGTCAGAAAATTAAGCGATCAAAGCGTAATCCGCATTGAAATCCGGCAGTTCGAGTCAAAAAAGAAGGACGAAATCCGAAATCTCGGACAGCTTGCATTTGAAAAATTCATCAATGACAACACATCGGTTCTTTCCGCATCTGATGAAAATGTTGTAAAAATAACCAATGCAATCAAAGAAATCGAAAAAGAAATCCAGACCCGCCAGGAAAAACTAAAAGCCCTCGGCGAAGAGCCTGAATCCCCGGAATCAACCGAAACACCACAAACCAAAACAGAATAGATTTTTAGTAATCATAATAATCAGGGCGGTCCGCGCGGTCCAGCTCCGCAGTCCCGCGCGTCGGGCTTTCCGAGGCTGCGCTTCCGCTCCGGCCTCCTCGCTGCGCCTGCAGCGCAGGCTCCGTTCCGGAGTCCGCCTCCGGCGCCCCTCCAATCCCTACCGCACGCAGGCGGAAAATCTCTCTTTCAGCATAATATACATTCAGCCAGCTACCGCGTTTTGCACGCAAAACGCGTACTTATTTCTTCCGTTCTTTTTCCAGTCTGCAAGAATTTTGTTTCTTCATACAATATTGTCAATCAAAGTTTTGTTTCCAGTTTTGCTCTGCAAAACTGGATAGTTTCTTTAGGACTCTTTTTCATCATAATATAAAATCAGCCTGCTGCCGCATTTTGCACTCAAAACGCGTACTTATTTCTTCCGTTCTTTTTCCAGTCTGCAAGAATTTTGTTTCTTCATACAATATTGTCAATCAAAGTTTTGTCTCCATTTTTGCTCTGC
>Ga0256404_1000329_pt1 | contig 123358 bp, 114 predicted proteins | sample RumenRJG_01DNA_FD_185990 | JGI IMG/M metagenome (GOLD analysis project Ga0256404, IMG submission 185990) | Bovine rumen microbial communities from Lethbridge, Alberta, Canada - RJG_01 | ecosystem: Host-associated > Mammals > Digestive system > Stomach > Rumen | place: Canada: Alberta... | reverse complement strand
AGTTAATTGATTCATCCAACTCCTCCTTTGCTAAAAACTCTTAAGAGTCTTAAGACACTTAAGGTTATTTAGAATTATCTCATGAACGAATTGGATTTTCTATCCACCTTCTTATTTGACGCTTACTGTTGTGGTCAAGCTTTTTTGTAACACTATGACCTAATTTCTGCCACAGGGGTTATACAACCCCGTAGCGTGCCTCATAAGGCGTTTTGTAATTATTATAAGAATGTGGACGTACATGGTTATATTGCACATACGCAAATTCTTCGACTGCTGTGTAGAGTTCATCCTCTGTACGATAATAATGCTGGTATATAAGATCATTTTTTAATGTGTTGAAATATCTTTCCATAGGGGCATTATCATATGGATATCCAGCCTTGCTCATGCTTTGAGTGATGCTGAGCTTTTCACAGTATTCTGTAAACTCTTTGGATGTGTACTGACTTCCCTGATCGGAATGTAGCAGAAGCTTACTTAAATCTATTCCCGCTTGCGAATGAATTGCTTTTTCAAGCGTTCTTTTCGCTAAATCTGCGGTTATATTTTTCTCCGTTATACTTGCGATAACACTTCGATCATGAAGATCAATAATAGTGCAATTATAACGTTTGCTGCCATCTGTTAGAAATAGATAGGTAAAATCAGTACACCATTTTATATTTATTTCATCTGCATGAAAATCCTGATTCAGCTTGTTTTCATAAACTTTATGCACAACACCATGTTTATACTCCGGTTTCTTTTTTCTGGATATTGAAAACAACTGCATTTCAGTATTCATATATTTGTGAACCGTTAGACAGCTGATATCGTACCCTTTACGAATAAGATACGCATGCACGGTTCTGTACCCATCCACTCCGCCATGAGAGTGATAGATTTCTCGAATAGAGTTTTTGATTTCATCTTTTCGACGATGATAATCAGCCTTTCGATTTTTAAGATAATTGTAATAAGCATTTGGACATATATTAAACTTTCTGAGGAGCCATCTAAGTCCAAATTTATTGTTGAATTTCTGAATGAATCGATAAGCCTCTAATCGATTTCCTTCGCAAAGAATGCCGCCGCTTTTTTTAAGAAGTCGTTTTCCTTTTGGAGTTCTGCAAGCTGTCTTTTCAGTTTAAGGTTCTCCTTCATGAAATCATAATCGGTTTTGGCTTCTTCATTTGTCTGGCATTCTTCACGAAATTGTTTTGTCCAGTTGGATATACTTGCTTTTGATACTCCATATTCAGCTGCAAGTCCTTTGAGGGAGCGTCCCTCCTCAAGATGAAGGCGGACAATCTTCTTCTTGAATTCTGGTTCATAATGTTGGTTCATCTGTAACATACCTCGTTTCCTCCTAAGATTATATCTTATTAGGTCGGTGTGTTACAACTATAGTTTAGCACAACATACTATAATTAAGTTACCACACAAAATTTAAAGGAGGGGTTTATATGCCTACTAATGATTTTATATCAAATATTCTAGAAATAAAAGACCCAAATTTACTAAATGTTGAATCTTCTAATACTGAACTTCATGTTCATTTTAAACTAGAAACGTCGCAATCATGTTTGTCCAAAGTGTGGTGCTATTACAAACAAGGTTTATGACTACAGAACCTCTATTATCAAAGATGCTCCTATTCTTGGAATACATTTATTTTTGCATTATTCCAAGTGGCATTATCGCTGTACTTCCTGTAACGCCTGTTTTTTAGAACGTTTTACTTTGCTTCCTAAACACTGTCGACTTACTACTTGTTTTATTTTTCTTGCTATTGAACAACTAAAAGCAATTCAATCCATTTTCGCGGTTGCCAAACAAACTGGCATCTCCACATCCTCTATTTTTCGTAGGAACGCTGATGTTAAGTTTCCTAAACCTTCCTTTCTTCCTCAAATTCTATTCATTGACGAATTTAAAAGAAATGCTTTTGAATGTCCTTATTCCAATGGATACGCGGAAGGAAGCAACAAGAAAATCAAAGTCATAAAAAGAAATGGATATGGATATAGAAACTTTGAGAATTTTAGAAACCGAATACTATTAACTTGTTCTTAAAGCAAAATGTAGCAATAACATACAAATGTTATTGCTACACTATGAAATTGGATTACCCACACACTTGACAAAAAGCCTTTATTTTACACTCTCGCATTCAGCAACTTTTGCAATCGTTTCGCTTTCTTTATTGTTTTTCCTGTTGCTTTACAGGATTATAAATCAATATTACAAATTTATGCAGTAGATACCCCAGCATTCCTCCTAATGTATTCAATATTACATCATCAATATCAACACTCCTATAATGAAAACCTACCATTATATTTAATATATGTTGCGTTGTCTCAACTATAATTCCTATAGATAGTAATATAAGAAACATAAATTTGGCTGAACGACACCTTCTAAATATAATAGGAAGATATACACCTACAGGAAACAGCATTACAAAATTCCCTAAAATTTGCAATAGTATAATTTCAGGAAATGCTTTATTTTCACTTAATATATTAAAAATGCTATGCAGTGGTATAAAATTATATTCTAAACTTGCATTTCTTAATCCAACCACGGCCTCGTTTTGAATTGGAATCGGAAAAAAAGCAACCTTTAACAAGAAACATATGTATATTCCAAAAGCAACATTGCACAAATATACATGTAAACCATTTTTTTTCACAAAACATACCGCACCTGTTACCAGAATATAAATCAATAAAATTGGTAATAACACTGTGTAATTAATCATTTTTACTCTCCGTTTCTTTTTTATAAATTTCAACAAAAAAGTCTATTTTTAAGCCATTCTATAAAATTCCTATTTATTCAATCAATTGTATTTTTCTCAATGCACCTTTTTTATACTTTGTTTGCAATAAATCCTTAGATTAAATAACTTTTATATCCTCATAATTTTCAATAGTTGAAAATTATATTTTTATTGTGTAATGTCAATATTTCCTTTAATTCTACAACCATCTGTAGCCTTAGAAATAACAATATAATACTTTCCACCAGCCATATTGGTCCATGAATTAGTTACTGGCGAATTTCTTTTATATGTGGCAGTTCCAATACACGTATCTGACCAAAATCCATTCTTGTATAATGATATAGTAAATTTATTATTTGCAGGATGATAGCCATTATTGTCTGTAGTACAATTATAAGTACTTACTTTGATTTTTCCTGCCGAATATGATCTTTTGGAACCTGCAAGATTAGCTTTTACATTATACTTCAATCCCTTATAACTTGCTGCATTTGCAATTATAGGAAACATAATTACAGAACACATTATCATTGTAAATAATATTTTTTTCGTTTTACTCATTTTTATTTTCTTCTTTTCCTTAATCTTTAGTAGCTACTATCCTATAATACAGTGACATCTCTATTATACCATTTCCTATGAAGCAAGCAATAATACTTACGCATTTTATATCATTTTTTGCACATCTTGTTACTATTCTCCATATATAAGTTTTTTATGAAGCAAGCAAGTCCACCCACTGCTTATTGCTTTTCGCAATTGAAGAAGTGAGTGGGACTTGCTTGTATCAGGGGGAGTGCAAACTCCTCATGATATACGGCGAAGCAGTTACTCGGTTATGAGCAAGTAGCGAATCGGATTGCAAATATCCGCTTGCCCCCATTAATTATCAGTGTTCTTTTGCAAATCAAATAAAATGTGCGAAAATTCCAGTCAAATGTGCAACTCATCTAGACAATTCACCAAAATTCGACTATGAATATTTTGTCTAGATAATACACAAAGTATATACGGAAAGGATAAAAATTGTTTGAACATTTCGCTAAACTATGGCGTTATCTTTTTAGATAAATAGATTTTGAATCCACTTTCTCATTTGCAAATATACTGCTATAATATAACTTGTTTCGTTCGTTAAACTATATTGCAAGTGAAAGGTGGATTCAAATGTTTCATACAATAAGTGACATTTTAGGTCTATTAAATTTTTTTATTGTTAGTGATTACTTTTTTTCATTGCCAAAAAGGAAATCAGCCCCCACCATATTCTTTTTTATTATTTTAACAGGTGCTGTATCAATTGTATTTTCAAAAATATCAAATCCGGTTCTACTCTTTTTCTTGTATATTTTATTCATATATATCGCCATGTGCACGTACTATAGAACTTCAAAACAACTACTATTGATTTATACTTGCATCATGGATATTGTTTTTAGTTTCTTGGAGCAAATGGGATATATTCTGATTAAATCAGCGTTACAATTGTGCAAATGCAAAATACCTAACTCAATTTTAGAAATACTAACATCCTGCACACTACTAATCCTATTATATTTTCTTGGAAAATTTTTTCACAAGAAACTAAATACAAGATTGCAATCTATAGAAAAAAAATATATTTTTCTATTCCTATTCGTACTTGTAGTAGATAGTGCAATCGTTACAACACTAGGTGATTTCGCATTAAATACATATATAAAGAAAAATCATATCCTTTTTGAAATCATTTATTTGGGAGTTATAATTGGTATTTTCTTCCAACTTTTTTTGGTCATTGCACTCATTGTTTCCCGCAACACCTATCGTGAAAAGGAAGCACTGGCAACACAATTTTTAAACGAGCAACAACAACATTATGCCTATCTAAAAAACCGCGAACGAGAAACCCGTAAGTTTCGACATGACTTGAAAAACCATATGTTTGTGCTAACCAGCCTATATGAAAAGCAAGAGTTTGATCAATTTGGCCATTATCTGGAAACCATAAAAGAGAAAATCAATACTTTAAATACTCCAATCCAGGTACACAATGAAATTGCAGATGCCATCCTAAACAAGTTTTACTATGAAGGTAAAGAAAAAAATATTTCCTTGCATGTGCAAGGGCATTTTCCAACACCTTGCAAAATTTCAGCATTCGACCTATGCACTATTCTGTCAAATCTTTTAAGCAATGCTATGCAAGCACAAACAAAATGCGAAGGTGGGGAAATTAACATAGGCATCCACTACTCCACTACAGAAATCTTTCTTACAATAGAAAATCAATATTTTCAAGAGCCACTACAAGAGAAAGGGACTTTTCGCACAAGAAAAAAAGATATCCAAAACCATGGTTTCGGACTGGAAAATGTAAAAGAATGTGTAGAAAAAAATCATGGCACTATTACCATTGAAACAGAACACAACCAATTTAAAGTTTTACTATCCTTATACAACAATTAACACCGATGAAAAGGAGCAAAAGAAATGAATATTGCAATCATAGACGACGAAAAGGAATGGCGCATCAAAACCAAAGAAGTAGTAATCCAAAACCTAAAAAGTATGAAACATAATGCCTCCATATCCGTCTATTCCTCAGGAGACGTATTCCTACAAGACGAAAAAACATTTGATATGGTCTTTATGGATATTGAAATGAATGGAACAGATGGGTTTGAAACAACGCAAGCCTATAAAAAGTGTTTTCCCAAATGTTTGGTATGCATTTTAACTACCCACAGTGAACTTTCCCGCCTAGGTTATCGAGTAGATGCCTTTCGCTATATTAACAAAGACAGTATGGTAGAAGAAATCTCTGAAGCACTCTCTTCTGGCATTAAAGTGCTTGGGAAAAATAAAAAAATAGCATTTCACGTTGTAAATGTTGGAGAAATTCAATTACCAATTAATGAAATCTTATATGTCGAAACAGTCAAACGCAATGTGCGAATATATACCAGAGAACAAGAATATTTAAGTAACCGTACTATTACCAGTTTCGAAAAAGAACTTTATACATATGGGTTTTATTCTGTTCACAAATCCACTTTAGTAAATTTAGATGCCATCACATCTATTGATACTAAAAAAAGAGAATTAGGATTTCCAAATGGAAAAAGCGTCACCATAGCTGGTAAAAAAATGCCAGAGGTAAAACAAAAGTATTTAGAAATTAAATTTATGTACGCCAACGGATAAACTTTTTATAATGCATTTTCCCTAATAACACAGTTTTATTTTGTATACGGCAAAAGAGACACCCATGCTTGAGTGCCTCTTTTGCTTTGTAATTTTTCTATTTCAAATGTCTCTGATTTACCTTCAAACGGTTCATAGCCTTATTAAGAGCAACCTGTGTATGATAATATTCCATAATACTTTGCTTTTGACGAAGCCTTTCTTCCGCACGGATCTTAGCTTCCTCCGCACGTTTTACATCGATTTCTTCTGGTTTTTCTACGGTATCTGCAATAATCACTACATGGTCGCCTGAAACCTCCGCATAACCATCACTGACCGCTGCATAAAACCATTCACCATCAATCTTATATTTTAATTCGCCTGCATCAATACAGGTAACCGTTCTCTCATGATTCGCCAGAATTCCATGTTCTCCATCCATTCCCGGAAAAATCAAACTTTCACATTGCCCTGTAAAGAATACACGGTCACTGGCAATTATCTCAAGTAAAAATGTCTTTGCCATGTTACCTCCATTCTGCTAAATCCCTTTTACAGTCTATTTAGCCTTTTCCATCTGCTTTGCTTTTTCCTTTACATCTTTAATTGTACCAACCATTAGGAATGCTGCTTCTGGATAATCATCCATTTCACCATCTAAAATAGCCTTAAAACCGGCAATGGTATCCTGTAATGAAACAAATCTACCAGGAATACTTGTAAACTGTTCACCAACGAAGAATGGCTGTGATAAGAATTTCTGGATCTTTCTTGCACGATATACCGCAATCTTATCGTCTTCATCCAATTCTTCCATACCAAGAATTGCAATAATATCCTGCAACTCTTTGTATTTCTGCAATAATTCCTGCACACGACGAGCTACTGTATAATGTTCTTCTCCCACAATACTTGGCTCAAGAATACGTGAAGTAGACTCCAATGGGTCTACAGCTGGATAAATACCCTGTTCAACAATCTTTCTAGAAAGTACTGTTGTTGCATCCAAATGGGCAAATGTATTGGCAGGAGCCGGGTCTGTCAAGTCGTCCGCAGGAACATATACGGCCTGTACTGATGTGATAGAACCATTCTTAGTAGAAGTGATTCTTTCCTGTAATTCACCAACCTCATTTGCCAATGTTGGCTGATAACCTACGGCTGATGGCATACGACCTAATAAAGCAGAAACTTCTGAACCAGCCTGTACATAACGGAAAATATTATCAATGAATAACAATACATCCTGATTTTCTTTATCACGAAAATATTCAGCCATTGTAAGTCCCGTCTGTGCAACACGCATACGTGCTCCAGGTGGCTCATTCATCTGTCCAAACACTAAGGCTGTCTTTTTAATAACACCCGAATCTGTCATTTCATGCCACAAATCGTTTCCTTCACGGGAACGTTCTCCTACACCAGTAAAGATAGAATATCCACCATGTTCGGTAGCAACGTTACGAATCAATTCCTGAATCAATACAGTTTTACCTACACCGGCACCACCAAATAAACCAATCTTACCACCTTTGGCATAAGGTGCTAATAAATCGATAACTTTGATACCTGTCTCTAAGATTTCAACAACTGGACTCTGATCCTCAAATGTAGGCGGTTTTCTATGAATTGGCCATTTTTCTCCGCCTTCCACAGATTCACCTTTATCAATAGTATCACCAATTACATTAAACATTCTTCCTAATGTCTGTTCTCCAACAGGCACTTGAATACAGGAACCCGTTGCAACTACTTCCATTCCCTTTGAAAGGCCTTCACTGGAAGCTAATAAGATACAACGAACTATATTATTTCCTATATGGCTGGAAACTTCCATTACAAGACGTTTTCCGTCCATGTTTACCTCAAGGGCATCCTTGATCATTGGAAGTTTTCCAGTTTCAAATTCTACATCCACTACTGGTCCTAAAACCTGTACGATTTTTCCTCGTTCCATATTTGTAGAATCTCCTTTCTTTTCATATTTCTGCTTGCCAGACTTAAGATTTCTTTTGTTTCTTAAGTGCCTTGGCACCTGCAGCTACTTCCGTAATTTCCTGTGTAATTGCTCCCTGACGGGCACGATTATACATCAAATCCAAGTCATGCAACATCTCTTTTGCACTCTTTGTTGCTGCCTCCATAGCAATCATTCGATCATTTTGCTCACTGGAGAACGATTCAACCATACATCCAAAAATCAGACCTTTCAAATAGTTTGGTACTAAACGGTCCATAACGACTTCTGGTGATGGTTCAAATTTAGCATGCAAAGCCCCCGCTTTACGACGCTCAAATTTACGACGCTCTAACGGTAAGATTTTTGTACATACCGGTTCCGATTTAATTGGCGTAACCATCTTTGTATAAATCAAATAGACATCATCCAACTGTCTTGTCTGAAATAATTGCAAAATGGTTTCGGAAATTTCACGGGCACGATACATTGTTGGATTTTGTGCGGTATATAAAAATTCACAATCTACAGTAACACCTTTTCGTAAAAAATACTGACGTCCTACTTGTCCAACAACAAATAACATCGTATTTTTTGAACTGTGTTTCGCCATCTCATTCTCAGCAGCCTTGATCACATTGTGATTGTAAGAACCAGCCAGCCCTTTATCTGCTGTAATAACAAGATAACCAATCTTTCTATCTTCCTCTGGAATCTCTTCTCTTCTTTCAAAGAAAATTTCATGCATATGAGGTGCATAGAATAAAATATCATGAATCGTTTCCTGCAATTTCACAAAATAAGGTTCGGTAGCAAGCAGAGTTTTTCTCGCCTTCTTAAGTTTTGAAGAAGAGATCAAATACATGGCATTGGTTATTTTCATAATGTCCTGTATTCCTTTGATTCGGTTTCGAATCTCTCTCATATTTGCCATAATCCTGCCTCCAAACTATTTCTTAAATGCTTTTACTGCATCAATAATCTGTTGAATCAGTTCATCTGTCAATACTTTTTCTGTATCGATTTTTTCCACTATATCCGCATGTTTCGCTTCAAAATAATTCAACATATCGTTTACATATGCTTTTACTTCTTTTGGATCAATATCTAATAAAAGCTTATTGTTTGCTGCAATCAATGTAATTACCTGTTGATGCAAAGATAATGGTTTGGAAAGCGGTTGTTTTAACAATTCCATCAAAATCTTTCCATGTTGTAACAATTCTTTTGTATTTGAATCAAGTTCAGAACTAAACTGTGTAAATACTTCCATCTCTCGATATTGTGCAAGGTCAATACGAAGACTTCCTGATGCCTTTTTCATAGCTTTTGTCTGTGCATCTCCACCTACACGGGATACAGATAAACCAACATTTACAGCTGGACGCTGACCTGCAAAGAACAATTCACTTTCCAAGAAAATCTGACCATCTGTAATGGAAATAACATTGGTTGGTATGTATGCCGATACGTCACCCGCCTGTGTCTCGATAATTGGTAACGCTGTAATCGAACCACCACCATGTTCATCATCCAAACGGCAAGAACGCTCTAACAATCTGGAATGCAAATAGAATACATCACCAGGATATGCTTCACGTCCTGGAGAACGTTCCAACAATAAGGACATCGTACGGTATGCAACCGCATGTTTTGATAAATCATCATAAATAATCAAAACATCTTTTCCTTTTTCCATAAAATATTCTGCAATGGCTGTTCCTGAGTATGGTGCAATATACTGAAGTGGTGCTACATCACTGGCTGTAGAATTTACAATAATTGTATAATCCATTGCGCCATGCTCTGTTAACGTAGACACTAATTTTGCTACAGTAGATGCTTTTTGACCAATTGCAACATAGATACAAATCACATCCTGTCCCTTTTGGTTAATAATTGTATCTGTGGCAATGGCTGTCTTACCAGTCTGACGGTCTCCGATAATCAACTCTCTTTGTCCTCTACCAATTGGGAACATAGAGTCAATTGCAAGGATACCTGTCTGCAAAGGTGTACTTACTGATTTACGTTCACAAACACCTGCTGCCTCACGTTCAATTGGATAAAATGCATCTGCCTCGATATCACCTTTTCCATCAATTGGAGCTCCTAATGCATTTACAACTCTTCCAAGCATTTGATCTGAAACCGGGATACCTGCTCTTTTCTTTGTACGAACCACTTTGCTGCCTTCTGTAATTCCATAATCGGAACCTAACAATACACAGCTGATACTCTTCATCTCTAAGTTCTGTACGATACCACGCACTCCCGTTTCAAATTCCACAAGCTCACCATACATAGCCTCATCCAGACCATATACTGTTACAATACCATCACTGATATTCGTTACTCTACCAGTCTCTTTTACAACTGTTTTTAAATCAAAATCTTCAATTTCACTTTTTAGTACGGAAATAATTTCATCCTGATTAAAGCTTGCCAATTTTTTCACCTACCTTCTAACAAGGGTCTTCTGCATTTCATCTAATCTTCCCTTTATACTCTTATCATACTCTGTATCATTTACCTGTAATACCATACCACTGATAAGAGAAGGATCCTTGATCAAATCCAGTTCCACTCCTGCCTTGTTATATTTTTTACAAATCATCTCTTTTACCTGATCGATATCTTCTTGATCCATCTGCATCGCATAACGTAAGGTTGCTTTTACCTTATTTTCTTTTTCCAATAACAATGCATCATATGCTTCAAAAATATCTTTCCAGATACCTACTGCATTATGTTCACATAACAAACGCACAAATTTCGTAATGCTCTCTGGAAACAGGGATTTTGCTACACTTTTCTTTTCCTCTTTTCGAACCAAAGGATTTCCAAGTACATCCGCCACCATTGGTACTTCCTCTAATAAAGCTCTTGTATTGGAAATGTCTTTTTTTGAAATAGAAAGACTTTCTAATACTTTCGCATAATTCATCGCTCTTTGGGTAATCATTTTGCCCCACCTGCTTCCTGTAAGAAGTCACCAATCAGTTTTTTATTTGCATCTTCATCCACATTTTTCTGAATAACTTTCTGTGCTGCAAGCAATGCAATACCAGCAATCTCTGACTGTGCCTGTTCCATGGACTTTTTCTTTTCCATTTCAATGGCGCGGTTCGCTTCTTCCATAATTCTGCTTGCTTCTGCATGGGATGCTTCTACCTGTTTTGTATACTCAATCTTAGCACGTTCCTTTGCTTCTTTCATCATCTTTACAGTTTCTTCTTCTGCATCATCCAGTACTTTCTGATATTCCTTTTTTAATGCCTGGGCATCCGTATTTTCTTTTTCAGCTGCTGCAATATTATCTGCAATCATCTTTTTACGTTTGTCCAATATTTCATTCACTGGCTTAAATAAAAAGAAACGGAAGAATAGGAACAAAATCAAGATATTGATAATTGTGTATACAACATATGGGCTAATGCTCATAATATTGATTTCTGCTACCATCATATTCAAATTCACCTCTATCTGCTCTTTATTTCTTCTGCAAGAATTTATAAGTCAAAATCGCTGTAACAATCGATACTACAAAAAATATAACTATAAATCCTACTATCATCGTTTTACTCCAATCTTATTTCAAGAAGAAAATAATCAATACTGCTACTACGAAACCATAAATAGCAGTTGCTTCTGCCAATGCACATCCAAGTAATAATACCTTGTTGATATCACCAGATGCTTCCGGCTGTCTGGCAATGGCCTCTGATGCCTTTGATGTTGCTACACCAATACCAATTCCTGCTCCAATACCTGTTAATACTGCTAATCCAGCTCCTAATGCTATCATATTCTACCTCTTTTCCGCGCCTAGCGCTATTTTATAAAATAATTTCACATACATTCATCGTAAAAAACCATCTTTCATGGTCTTACTATTTCCTGACTTTTACTTCAAGAAGAAAATAATCAATACTGCTACTACGAAACCATAAATAGCAGTTGCTTCTGCCAACGCACATCCAAGTAATAATACTTTATTGATATCACCTGATGCCTCCGGTTGTCTGGCAATGGCTTCTGATGCCTTTGATGTTGCTACACCAATACCAATTCCTGCTCCAATACCTGTTAATACCGCTAATCCAGCTCCTAATGCTATCATATTCTACCTCTTTTCTGCGCCCTGCGCTATTTTTGCAGCATATACTCATATTCATATGCTGTTTTTATCTGTTATCCTTCCATCTTCTCTTGCATGAATAATGAAGTAAGGAAAACAAATACATACGCCTGTATTCCACCATCAAATACGTCAAAGTACATACTAAATACCATTGGTACAAAAATCGGAACAACCATCTTGATCAATTCCATAACGATATATGCACCTAAAACATTACCAAACAATCGCATACATAGCGAAAGTGGTCGAATGAATACTTCCAAAATATTAATCAGAAGTAATACTGGCATTGGTTCTGCAAAACTTTTCAACCAGCCTTTGACGCCTTTCTTGCGAATACCAGACCACTCGATGAGAAAAATACTCATAAAGGCCAATCCTGCTGTTACATTCAAATCTTTTGTAGGTGGTGTGATACCAAACAAGCCTATTACGTTGGCCACAGCAAGATAAATCAACACTGTACCCAAATACGGAATATAACACTTGCCTTCTTCACCTAAAATACCAGTGAAAAAGTTATTGATAAATTCCACCAATGATTCGATGACCATCTGTATCTTACTTGTGGGCTGTACTTTTAAGTTTCGCACAAATACCAAAGTCAAGATCATCAAAATCAACATGATAAGCCATGTAACTGCGATAGCCGTTGGAACTGTAAATTTTCCAAAAAATGTGGTATTTCCACAATCCATGGATTGCTTCAGTTCCTCAACGAACTCATCAACGTTCATCCTACTTTCACCTCCTAAAGTAAAAGTTCGTACTTCGTATTTTTTGTTTTCCATCTGTAGTAAACGTTTCTATTCTGCACTAGGAAAATATGCTTTTATCTTACTCTTCTTTTCGCCCAACGCTACTATCCAAAACATACATTTTCCTGATTTTTTACTACAAAATTAACCCATTTACTAAGTACGATTCTTTATCGGATTCTTTACAAAAATACAGGTGTATTTTTCCAAAAAACCAACCACAGAAATCATACACCTATTCAACCGAAATATCTAGCTTTTCTTCCTTATTTTTGTCATTTTGTCGATTTTTCAATCTTTTTATTTTAATAGGAAGAAATTTATATCCAATGTGTAGAGATTTAAAATAAAATGTGTTATTTTTTTGTCATTTTTCCTATTAAATATGGGTTTTTTTACCAAAAAACAGTTCACAAGGCTTACTTTTTCATTCTATTTCAGGAAAGGTAATCTATTACAAAAAATACCCTATTTTAATTTTGCAATCTCCTTTTGGATACTATTCATCTCATATTCTATCAATATTTTTTCTAATTCTTCTTTGTCAATTTTAAATGCAAAATCATCTATCTCATACGGTAATGCAATATCTCGCTTCATTTGTGCTAATTGCTGGCTTAGAAGCACTTCTTCTTTCCCTGCTTTTAGCTTTTTCAATGGACTAACCTTTACACCGATTTCTTTCCAAAATGCAACTAATTCTTTTTCCTTTTTTGCGTCCTCTTGACACTCCTCTATTGCTGCATAAATTTCCTCGATTGAACCATATTCATTTAACAATGGTATTGCTGCGGCTTTTACACCTTTGCATCCAGGAATGCCATCTCCTGGATCCCCTTGAATAGCAAGCAATGGTACAATAAGTTCTGGCAATACGCCTTCCTCTCCTAAAACAATTTGCGGAGTATATTCAAATACATTCGTTGGAATTGCTTCATACACTTCCCTTCCCATATAAGAACTGATATATTTTTTCTCCAATTGTTCCCGTTTTTTTCGGTCTACAACACGCCACATCCTTGTATAATTACTAACAAGTTGGAAATAGTCATGATCCTTTGTGATAACATAAATTTCCTGTTCTGGACTTTCAAATTTATCTACCAGGGAAGCTGCAAAATCATCTGCTTCGTATCGATCATCCATCAAAACTTTACATCCGATTCGCTCTAATATATTTTCCATTGCAATATATTGTTCTTTCAACGGTTCTGGGGTTGCTGAACGATTTGCCTTATAAAAATCAGCTCCAAGTTCTGTTCTACGGAACGTATCTCTGGATTTATCAAACACAAATGCAATATAATCCGGCTTTACTTTTTTATACATTGAAAGCATAGTTTTTAGCATAGTAAAAATTGCATTTGTATATCTCCCATCTGATGTATGCAATATTTCATCATAATGGGCTTTTCTTTTTTCTTCATCCTTTTCAAACAAAATTGTCCTTGGCAAATTTCCATAATAAGAGGTGCTAAGCATGGAAGATCCATCAATAATCATAAACTTTGACATGTTCTTTTTCCTTTCTACGATACTTTACCTTTTCTTTTTGTATATTATCCCATATTTAAAACCAATTGAAAATAGATTCTGCGTAATTTATGTTTTTTCTTTTCATTTACGGATATTCTGTGATAAACTATTTTAAGTTGCAAATTTCAATAAAACTAACTTTTTACAAATAATAACCATTCATTATACGAAAGGAGATTTTTATGAGATACCAAAAAATCGCTCAAATAAAAACAGCAAATAAAGATTTTATTGCATATATCGAAAAAAATTATATTGTTGTAAGCGAAACAGAAGAGGAAGGATGTGATACCTTTCATATTGTTGTTGACACAGAACCACCGGAACCCGAACCAGAACCACGCCGTGGTCTTTTCTGGCATCGCTCTTAGCAATAGCATACTGAATAAATTTTTCATTTTTCCTCTTAAATCTTAGAAAACGGTTCTGCTGATCAATAGAAACAATAAATTTTCTTTCACCTTGCGAAATTTTTTGCAAGTATTTATATTTTTTCGTGTATAAGTTAATGTGGAAACTCGACGTTTCTGGAATGAAAAGGAAATGGTGGTATAGACAAATGACATCTGAAATATTAGGAACTGGCAGCGCATTGCCAAAAAAAATTGTAACAAATGACGATTTAGCTAAAATTGTAGACACAAACGATGAATGGATTTCCGGAAGAACCGGTATCTGTGCAAGACGAATTGCTGTAGATGAAACAACAGAAACATTATCTATCGAGGCCGCAAAACAGGCTTTAGAAGATGCTTCTATTGTTGCCTCACAGATTGATTTGATCATTGTTGCAACGCTAACACCAGATGGTAGTATGCCAAATACAGCCTGTAAAGTACAGGCAACCATCGGCGCAGACAACGCTATGTGTTATGAAATCAATGCTGCTTGTTCTGGTTTTATGTATGCCATGCAAACTGCACATGCATTTATTTCTTCTGGTTTAATAAAATACGCACTGATCATTGGTGCAGAAACACTTTCTAAAATTATAGACTGGACAGATCGAAGTACTTGTGTACTTTTTGGTGATGGTGCTGGTGCAGCAGTTCTCGGACCTTCCGAAGAAGGGATTCAATACATAGAAGGCGGTTCTGATGGAACAAAAGGCTCTGTACTTTCTCTCGGTAATGCACCACTTGTAAATCCATATACCTCTCATCCTGCAACCAAACAATATGTAGAAATGGATGGACAGGAAGTATTTAAATTTGCAGTGCGTAAAATTCCTGCAATTATAACAAGCCTATTAGAAAAAGCATCCCTTACACTTTCGGATTTAGACTTAATTTTACTGCATCAGGCAAACAAACGAATCATTCAATCTGCTGCCAGACGTTTGAAAGCAGACGAAACACTTTTCCCTATTAATTTAGATCAATACGGAAATACTTCTGCTGCCAGTGTCGCCATTTTACTGGACGAAGTAAATAAAAATGGCAGTCTGAAAAAAGGTGATACGATTGTTTTAGCTGGATTTGGTGGTGGCCTGACCTGGGCAGGTGTACTGCTTACATGGACTAAAAATCGTTAATATTTATTTTTAGGTGGTACTAAAAATTTTATTCATGCATTACCTCTATAATTAAAATTCTATTTCTCTGTTGGGAAACTTTTCAATGCTAAACAAGGCAATTGCCTTTATAATTAAAGAGAGTTGTTCTTAAATAAGAACAACTCTCTTATATTATTAAATCAAATTATTTACAGTTTTCTGACTATCGAATCGTACAATAACTGTTTCCATTTTTTAACTTTGCTTTTTTGTAGGTGGCAAGTTCTGATACTGTTACAAGCTGATATCCATCCCTTACAAGCGCCGGAATAATACGTTCTGCTGCACTTGCTGTCTGATCATAAATATCATGCATCAACACAATATCCCCATCTTTTACATGCCCCAGCACGCTCTTTACTGTTTGATCCGCATTTCTCGTTTGCCAATCCCTTGTATCAATAGACCACAAAATAAGTGGTGTATGTAATGCATTTTTTACGGTACTACTTATACTTCCATATGGTGGTCTAGTTAGAACCGGAACAACTCCTGTAACTTTTTTTATCAGTTGTTCCGTTTGTAATGCTTCCATTTGCATTTCACTTACTGACAAAGTTGCAAGATTTTTATGATGATAGGTATGAGATGCAATTTCATTTCCATACTTTGCAGATGTTTTTACTATTTTTTGTAAGTCTTTACTTTTTTCTAAATTACATCCAAGTACAAAAAAGGTTGCTCTTGCATCATATTTTTTTAACTGATTATAAACACGTTTTGTATATAACGCAGATGGTCCATCATCAAACGTCAATGCAACCATTGGTTTTTTCAAATCAATAATACGCAGCTTATATGTTGCTTTTGCTCCGAACCCATCTTTTGCCTTTACCGTAATTTTTACTGTTTTCCCTGCCCCAGCAGCCTTTGGCGTTATAACACCATTCTTACTTACAGTTGCATACTTTGGATTACTACTTTTCCACAACATTTTTTTTGCTGTTGCATTCATGGGTTTTTTGTTTACTTTTAATTTTATCTTTTTACCAACAAACACATAATTTTTCTTTGCTGTCATTTTTAATTTCTTTACCGGCACTGATCCTTGTAAAATATAGGTAACTATCTTACTCTGCCTTTTTCCATTATTCCAATAATAAATCTTTGCACTTACAACAACCTTTTTTCCTGCCCCTGCCAACTTTAAAGTTACTTTTCCTTTTTTTGTGACACTGGCATATTTGTAATTTCCTACCTTCCATTTTACACAATGATAGTCGCCATTGATTACTAATCTGTTATAAGACGTTTTCCCCGGATATAAATGAATTACTTTTTTCTTAAAATGTGCACTCAAAGGTTTTTCTGGTTTCTGTGTAATCGCTCCTGCGGATGCGGCTTTTACCTCTTCAAAACTTTCATAAGATTTCCCCAAATCTCTTCCATTTCCAAAAAAGTTAATTCCACATAGAAACAATACACAAAAAATTCCTCCTGCTAAAAACACTACCCTTTTTCTCATAATATCCCCCCCTAATCTTTTTCAAACCGATTCATTGTATATATGATAGTATAACAGAGAACCCTAAAAATGTCATTATCTAACGTATCTATACCCACTACAAAACAATCTTTCTAAACAAAAGCAGGCAAGCACCCTTAAAGGACACCTGCCTGCTTTTTTTATAAAATTATGGGTATTTATTATTATACTTCAAATAATAAATCTGCGTAACATGGTACTGGCCAATATTCTTTTCCAACGATTACTTCTAATTCATCAATTGGAGCTCTCAGTGCATCCATATCAGCCTTAACAACATCCTTGAAGAAGTTTGCCTGAACCGTTCCCTCTTCCTTCGTTGCTGCTTTCTCAATAGAAGCCTCTAATGCAATTTTTGCCTTCTGTGCCTGTGCTAACAAGTCAGATGCCTTCTTTAATAAATCAGACTGTACATCTACATTTACACCGCCACAAGCTGCGTTAATTTCATTGATAGATGCAGCAAGGTCTGTTACATAATTGATAACAGCTGGAATAAACTTCTTACCTGCCATATCAACCATTGTCTTAGCCTCGATATTGATTGCCTTAGAGTATGACTCATAATCAATCTCTGCACGAGCTTCTAATTCAACCTTATCCATAACACCTAATCTACCAAACATCTCAACTGTCTTTTCTGATGTTAATTCTGGAATAGCATCTACCATAGTCTTCATGTTTGGAAGACCTCTCTTCTCTGCCTCTGCTACCCATCCATCAGAATATCCGTCACCGTTAAAGATAACTTTCTGATGATCAGTTAAAGTCTTTTTAATAATCTCATGTAATGTCTTTTCTACATCATTTGATTTTTCTAACTGATCTGCAAAATCAGATAAAACATCTGCTACAATTGTATTTAAAATTGTATTTGGTCCTGCAATAGATAAAGCAGATGCAACCATACGGAACTCAAATTTGTTTCCTGTAAATGCAAATGGTGATGTTCTATTTCTATCTGTCGCATCTTTCATGAAATCAGGTAATGTACTAACACCTGTTACAAGCTTTTCACCAGAAATACTGCTTGTTGCATCACCAGTTTTAATAATCTGGTCTACAACGTCCTGTAACTGTTCTCCTAAGAAAATAGAAATGATTGCTGGTGGTGCTTCATTTGCTCCTAATCTATGGTCATTTCCTGGGTTGGATGCAGACAGACGAAGCAATCCTGCATTTTCATCAACCGCACGGATTACAGCAGCAAGGAACAACTGGAACTGTGTATTTTCATGAGGATTCTTTCCAGGATCTAATAGATTTTCACCCTGATCTGTAACTAATGACCAGTTATCATGCTTACCAGAACCGTTTACACCTGCAAATGGTTTTTCATGTAATAAACATTCCATGCCATGACGTTTTGCAACTTTCTTCATAATTTCCATAACTAACTGGTTATGGTCTGTTGCAATATTAGCAGTTGCATAAATTGGCGCTAACTCATGCTGTGCAGGAGCAACTTCATTATGCTGAGTCTTTGCAAGAATTCCAAGTTTCCATAATTCTTCATTTAACTCTTTCATGTATGCTGCAATTTTTTCTTTTAAAGTTCCGAAATAATGATCATCTAATTCCTGTCCCTTTGGAGGCATTGCACCAAATAAAGTACGGCCAGTGAAGATTAAATCATCTCTCTGCAAATATTTTTCTCTATCAACTAAGAAATATTCCTGCTCTGGTCCTACAGAACAACTTACATTCTTTACATCTTCTTTTCCTAAAACATGTAACACACGAACAGCCTGATTGCTGATTGCTTCCATAGAACGAAGTAATGGAGTTTTCTTATCCAAGGCTTCTCCTGTATAAGAACAGAATGCTGTTGGGATACAAAGAATTACACCTGCTGCATCTTCCTTTAAGAATGCTGGTGATGTACAATCCCATGCTGTATATCCTCTTGCCTCAAATGTGGCACGGATACCACCGTTAGGGAATGAAGAAGCATCTGGCTCACCCTTTACTAATTCCTTACCAGAGAATTCTAACATTATTCCACCTTCGCCTGCTGGCTGAATAAAAGAATCATGCTTCTCTGCTGTAATACCTGTCATTGGCTGGAACCAATGTGTATAGTGTGTGGCACCTCTTTCCAATGCCCATTCTTTCATAGCATGTGCAACTGCGTTTGCTACTTCCATGTCCAAGTCCTGTCCCTCAGCCATAATCTTTTTAAGCTTTTTATAGATTGGCTTTGGTAAACGTTCTCTCATAACGCTGTCATTAAATACGTCTTTTGCGAATACATTTTCAATTACATTCTGTCCCATATGATTTCTACATCCTTTCTTTTTTCGTAACTCCATATTGGAAGTATACGATATCTTTCATTTTGTGTCAAATGACTTTGATGCTTATTTTTTTCTTTAACCGTGAAGTTTTTTCAATAGATTTTAATTGGATAAATTTTAACGTAAAAAAGGCGTCCTCAAATAAACATTTGAGAACGCCATTGTTCTTCACGAATTCTTTCAACGGAATTAAGTGTATCACACTTTGACTTAAATTGCAAGTACTTTTTTACTTTAATTCTTTTCCTAACATATTCACATCGATTCTATCGTATGGTATGGAAATGCCATTTGTATCAAATGCAAGTTTAATCTGTTCCTGCAAATCCCACTTAGCCTTCCAATAATCCTCCGTCTTTACCCACACACGCATTCCCATAGAAATGGAACTGGCATCAAAATCATTAACAAATACATCAATACTTTGATCCTGTAGTACAAGCGGATACGTATGTGCAAGTTCTAATAATACTTCTTTTACCTGACGAATATCTGATTCGTAGTCTACACCAATTAAAATATCAACTCTTCTCTTTTCTTCATGTGTGATATTTACAATATTTGTGTTAGCTAAATTACCATTTGGCATCACAATTTTTCGATTATCTGGCATTAATAAGGTTGTATACACAAGGTCAATGTTCACAACTGTCCCTTCATTTCCAAGTGCACATATATAATCTCCTACACGAAATGGTTTTGTATATAGTAACAAAACACCACCCGCAAAGTTTGCAAGACTTCCCTGTAATGCCAAACCAAGTGCTAATCCAGCCGAGCCAAGCATAGCCACGATAGCTCCAATCCCAAAATTCAAATAATATGCAATCAAAAAAATCAGCAAAACTCTTCCTGCTCCGGTTGCTATTGAGCATAAGAAACGCTTGGTTCCTTCTTCTACATTATTTTTTTCCAAAGCACGCTTTAAAAATTTGACCAGTTTTTTTAGAACAAATCTTCCTATTTGATAAATAACAATCGCAATCACTATCTTTATTGCTAACGGCAATATCACATCTACCGCATATTTTTTTCCCCAGTCTAACATACTTTGTACCCACGTAACCGTATTTTTTACAGAACTAATTTGTTCCGCTGATGGCGGAGTATCTTCTGGCAATAAATCAATTCCACTTTCATCGCTTGAAGCTACAAGCTGTTTTGCTATCGTCCAATTTATATTCATACATTCCTTCCTTTCCTTTTATTCTTTAAACTTTCTTACTTTTCGTCATTTTCAGACAACATTTCAATTTCTATAATGTTCGTTGCATTTTTCAAGTCTTCCGGAATCTTTTTTGTTCCACTTACCGTTTTCTTTTTATCCTCTTCCTTTGTAACAACTATTGTATTATCCAACAGACTTTCTTTCCGTAACGCTTTTTGTGCCAATTGTTTTTCCATTTCATCTATCTTTTTTGAAAATGATTTATCCTTATTTTTGACTGTCTTTTTCTCTTTGCTTTCTATTTCTTTTAGTTTTACTTTTTTTGCTTTTGTTTTACGTTTATCTGGTGCCGCAGGACGTTTCTTTACTTTTGTTGTTCCACTCTTTCTTTTTTCGCTTTCAGCAGAATATGGCGTACAACGAAAAACAGAAATACCAAGCGGTGGTACCGTTATGGAAATTGAATCTTCACGCTCATCAAAAGCATCCTGCTTCGATTGTTTCAATCGCGGATTTATATTTCCTTGCCCACCAAATTCTTTTCGATCGCTATTAAAGATTTCTTTGTACTTTCCCTTAAATGGCACACCAATCTGATAAGCCTCATATACGACCGGTGTAAAATTACATACAACCAAAATAGTTTCCTCTTGTTTTTCCGTCTTCCGTAAAAACGAAATAATACTGTGCTCCGAATCCATACAATTAATCCACTCAAATCCTTCTGGTTCTCCATCTTTTTCATATAAAGCCGGATTCTCTAAATATAATTGATTTAATTTTCTTGTATATTCCTGTAGCTTTTTGTGCATTGCAAATTCATCAATCAGATTCCATTGCAGACCTTCCTTTTCATTCCATTCATCAAATTGTCCAAAGTCCTGCCCCATAAACAGTAGCTTTTTTCCTGGATGTGTCATAGTATACCCAAATAAGCAACGAAGATTCGCAAATTTTTCTTCATAATCACCATACATTTTTTGAATCATGGATCCTTTTCCATGAGTTACTTCATCATGGGAAAAAACAAGCATAAAATTCTCTGTATATTGATAAATCATTCCAAATGTTAATGCATTATGATCTCCTTTACGGAACAACGGATCTATCTGCATATAGGAAAGCATGTCATTCATCCAACCCATATTCCATTTGAAGTCAAATCCCAATCCATCTTCTTCTACTTTTCCAGTAACTTTAGGCCATGCCGTCGATTCCTCTGCAATCATTAAAACGCCTTTATGCTTTTTGTGCATAAGAGAATTGATGCTTTTTAATAACTGTTCCACCTCTAAATTCTCATTTCCACCATAGATATTCGGTAACCATTCTCCGTCTCTTCTGCCATAATCCAGGTACAACATAGAAGCGACTGCATCCATCCGTAATCCATCCGCATGGAATTTTTCAACCCAAAACAATGCATTTGCAATAAGAAAATTATTTACCTGTGGTTTTCCAAAATCAAAAATTAGTGTTCCCCAATCAGGATGTTCCCCTCTTCTTGGGTCTGGATTTTCATACAAACAAGTTCCATCAAAATTGGACAAACCAAATGTATCTCTTGGAAAATGCGCTGGAACCCAGTCTAAAATAACTCCAATTCCCTGTCCATGCATATAATCCACAAAATACATAAAATCTTCTGGTGTTCCATAACGTGAGGTTGCCGCATAATAACCTGTCACCTGATACCCCCAGGATTCATCTAGCGGATGTTCCATGATTGGCAATAACTCAACATGTGTATAATGCATTTTTTTTATGTATTTTGAAAGCAACGGTGCAACTTCCCGATATGTATAAAATGCCTCCTCCTCCTTTTCTGTATTCTTTTTCATCCAAGAACCCAAATGCACTTCATATACGTTCATTGGCATTGAAAATGCATTTTTTCTTTCTCTTTCTTTGAGCCAAACTGAATCCGTCCATGAATACTTACTTAAATCTGTAACAATACTTGCTGTATCCGGTCTCAACTCTGCTGCATTGGCATACGGATCTGCTTTTAAAAAGGTAATGTCTCCACGCAATTTAATCTCATATTTATATAAACTTCCAACTTCGACTCCCGGAATAAATAATTCAAAAATTCCAGAATCCGGTAATCTACGCATCTGGTGCATTCTTCCATTCCATTGATTAAAGTTACCGACAACGCTTACACGAAGTGCATTAGGAGCCCACACTGCAAACGCAACACCTTTTACACCATCTATTTCCATAGGATGTGCCCCTAATTTATCATATAACTCATAATGAATGCCATTTAAAAAACGAGTTTCATCCTCTGCATCTACAGTAGATTCGAAATGATATGGATCTGCAATTTCTTCTTTTTCTCCCATTTCATTTTCTACAATATAACAATATTTAGGAATTCTCTTTCCTTTTAAAAGAATAGCAAAAAAACCTGCTTCATCTTCTAAAAACATTTCTATTTCTTTTCCTGTACGAAGATTTTTAACCCACATTTTTTTTGCTCCAGGGAAAAATGCTTGTATCAAAATTCCCTCTTTTATTACGTGCGCACCTAAAAACTCATGTGGATGATCCTCCTCTGAATACACAATTGTTTCAATGCGAGCCCAATCCATCAATTCGTATACCTGTTCCTCTAATGTCATACTTATACCCTCCATTTCTTATTGCTATACTCTCGGAATCTCCCTTGCACCCACTTTTGCGACTGTTTTTCCGCCAGCTATACACAAATTTAATCAACGTACGCTCCACGTACGCCTCATAAATTTGTGTATAGCTGGCAAAAAACCATTTTGCAAAATCAAGCACAAAGAGACTCCGAGAGTACATATTGCTGTCTCCACCTAAAACAGGCATGCAACATATTCTTAACTATAATTTTCCGTATAATAACAAAATTGTCAAGTAAATATCTAAAATTTATCTATTCCATTATTCACGCTGTTACTATTCATGCCCTATCGTGACTAGTAACGTTTTTTGGAAATGCTACGCATGAAAATTTGCCCAAAACGGCACATGATAGATTTTCATACGGTATTTTCGTTGCCGAGAGTACCTACCTGCGAACAGTAACTCCCTGCCTTCCCATCCTTCTTAGTTTGTATATATGTACTTGCTTTTTTTGCGCATTCTGATATTTACTTACTTCTTCTGTGAGGTTAAATTTTCCTATTCGTGCAATTTTATCAATGGTAGCATTGATATATTCTTCTTCTGTAAGATATACGAGCATACTATCTTGTATTAAAAATGTTTTATTGTTCTTTAAACTTTTTATATTATCTTTATTTAAAATAAGAGAATGCTCATAGGTCTGCAATTCTGATATATAATCTTCCTTCTGCACTTCCGGAGAAACAAGAAAGATACAATATTCCTGCTGATGTGCTTTTGCTAATACGGTTTGCATCGTATTTTTACCATAAATATAGGAAGTTGGCGTGGAAAATAAATTAAGAAAACAAATCACCAGAATACTTACCACACTCAAAACGCCGCTATTATATGCCGACGAAATAACCGCAGAAAAAAGTCGATAAATAAGGTACGCAAACAATAATACTGTCACTGGTAAAAAAGAAAAAAGCACAAAATCTATTTCCACATCAGCAAATACAGTAACTGCGGTCAACACCAGAAAAAATACTACTTGCAACGCAGCAATAAATACATCTGCATCTGTTCCTCCACGTACCTTTCTCAGAAATGCCACAAAATTTTGCCGCAAAATTTTTCTTTTTGAACAAAATGCGACCAAAACAAGAAGTGCTGTAAGCGAAAAAACAAAAAATATGGTATGTGTCAAAAACAGATTTTTTATTTGGATTAAATTGTTCATTGCATTTCTTTTAAATACTATAAAGGAAAATGCCGTCAAATTTGCATAATACTTTTTGCAAAATGTCCCTATATGCAATACAAATGCAGGGTATATTAATGCTACTACTATCAACGACAAAATACTTTGGCACAGATAATGTAAAATATCTTTATACCTTCCCTGTAATAACAAGGCCAGACAAAAACATACTCCGATAGCTGCCCCAAACAGTAAATACGCATAATCAGTTAGAATGGCTAATGTAGTAACTATTATCATAGATATACACAAAAATGCCGGAAACTGCTTTCTATACAAAGTAGATAAATGTAACTCAACTGATACAAGAACAAAAAAAAGTAACATAAAATAAGGTGTAGCATTCAAGGCCAAGAAACGACAACCATTGCTAAGTGAAAATAACAATACTGCTGCTACTCCTGCCCAAGACGCATGTAAATAACGTTTTGCTATACTTAACAATAAAAATGAGGAAATCAACCAAAAAATAGAATTAATAATAAATCCAAGATAATATAGTTGAAAATACCCAAATATTGCACTGAATGTATATAAAATGCAATAATAAAACGGACTTTTCTGACTTAATATACAATTTTTAATCGCTTGTCCATAATGAACGCCACTTATATCCGAAACAGCCAACGCATTCGTATAATAATCAGAATTTAACCATTTTTTTGTTCCAGAATTAACTTGATTCGTCTCTAATGTAATCTCATCTAAATTTAAAAGCAAACAAAAGGAATTGTAGAATGCAATTATAAAAGGTACTTCTATTAATTCTTTTTTTATTTTATCCGAACGATAATGCACTGTCTGATAAGGATTCTGCTCTATTTTTTCAGAAGCATTTGCAATACAATAATTTTGTCCCTCTTGAAAGGAGATACCATTTTTTTCAGGGAGACAATGCTGAAAAGTAAATCCTATAATAAAAACCATTACAATAAAAAGTAATACTTTTTGATTCCTATACTCTTTCTCAAACATGCGGCAAATCCTCCTTTTCTTGAGACAAATTCTAGGAATATTATAACATAGAAACTGAAAAGTAAAAATATGGATTTTTCACATTTGTATGTAGCATTCATTGGTACTTTTTTTATAAAATATCCATAGAAAACTGAATAACGCCACACCATTCTAAATTGGTGTGACGTTATTTGTGTATTATATATAATTTTGCAAGGATTTAAAAAACTTTGTGTTTTAAACAATCCTATAAATACTATCTTTCTTAGAACTTACCTGCCTTAGCTGCTTCCTCAATAGAAACGGCAACTGCAACTGTAGCTCCAACCATTGGGTTATTTCCCATTCCAATTAATCCCATCATTTCTACATGGGCTGGAACAGAAGAAGAACCTGCAAACTGTGCATCAGAATGCATACGTCCCATAGTATCTGTCATACCATAAGAAGCAGGACCTGCTGCCATGTTATCTGGATGAAGTGTTCTACCTGTACCACCACCAGATGCTACTGAGAAGTACTTCTTACCCTGCTCGATACATTCTTTCTTGTATGTACCAGCTACTGGATGCTGGAAACGAGTTGGGTTTGTAGAGTTACCTGTAATAGAAACGTCTACTTTTTCCTTGTGCATGATAGCAACACCTTCTGTTACATCATTTGCACCATAGCAGTTTACCTTAGAACGAAGACCATCTGAGTAAGCTTTTCTAGAGATTTCTTTTACTTCGCCTGTGCTGTAATCCATCTCTGTCTCAACAAATGTAAATCCGTTAATTCTTGAAATAATCTGTGCAGCATCTTTTCCAAGACCATTTAAGATAACTCTTAAAGGTTTCTTACGAACCTTATTAGCCTTTTCTGCAATACCGATTGCACCTTCTGCTGCTGCGAAAGACTCATGTCCTGCTAAGAATGCGAAACAATCTGTCTCTTCCTCTAATAACATCTTTCCTAAGTTACCATGTCCTAAACCAACCTTTCTCTGATCAGCTACTGAACCTGGGATACAGAAAGACTGTAAACCTTCACCTAATGCTGCTGCTGCATCTGCAGCTCTTCTACAATCCTTTTTAATTGCAATTGCTGCACCTACTGTGTAAGCCCAACAAGCGTTTTCAAAACAAATTGGCTGAATACCCTTTACCATCTTGTAAACGTCTAATCCAGCGTCCTTTGTAATCTTTTCTGCTTCTTCAATGGAAGCAATTCCATAGCTATTTAAAACAGAATTGATTTTGTCAATTCTTCTCTCGTATGATTCAAATAAAGCCATTCTATGTATCCTCCTTATTTTTTCCTATCTTATTTGCATAATTTATGCCAAGCGCGATTACTCTTTTCTTGGGTCAACGATCTTAACAGCGTCATCCACACGACCATACTGACCCTGTGCCTTTTCAAATGCTGTGTTAGCATCATCACCAGCTTTGATGAAGTCCATCATCTTACCAAAGTTTACAAACTTGTATCCAATGATTTCGTCATCTTCGTTTAATGCAAGACCTGTAACGTATCCGTCTGTCATTTCCAAATAACGAGGACCTTTCTTTAATGTTCCGTACATTGTACCAACCTGAGATCTAAGTCCCTTACCTAAATCTTCAAGACCAGCACCGATTGTAAGACCACCTTCAGAGAATGCAGACTGTGTTCTACCGTAAACAATCTGTAAGAATAATTCTCTCATTGCTGTATTGATAGCATCACAAACTAAGTCAGTGTTTAATGCTTCTAAAATAGTTCTTCCTGGAAGAATTTCGGATGCCATAGCTGCTGAATGTGTCATTCCTGAACATCCGATTGTTTCAACTAATGCTTCCTGAATCACACCTTCCTTTACGTTAAGGGTTAATTTACATGTACCCTGCTGAGGTGCACACCAACCAATACCATGAGTAAATCCGGAAATATCCTTGATTTCTTTTGCTTTCACCCATTTTCCTTCTTCTGGGATTGGTGCAGCTCCATGCTGTCCGCCAGTTGCTGCAATTGGGCACATCTGTTCTACTTCATTCGTATAAATCATGTTGAGACTCCTTTCAATCTTACATTTTTAATTGCGCTATACATATGCTGAGTTCGTACAACGCATTTACTACATTTTCGCACAAAATGGTAAATTAGTCTAGAGTTTTTGTGAATTTTTTTCAAAACATTTACATAATGCCTGCTTTATACAAATTCTGTAGCTGTTCCAAAAGCAATGTCAATTCAAAAAGCCTGCTCCTACATAAATCCGCTCAAATATTGGAAACATCCCTGAAAACACCAAAAATGAACATTTAAATTTCCCTATATAAAAAAATATGTGATACAACATTACTTTTGTTCCTGTTCTACCACATATTTTTCTCTCTTTTCTATGCAACTTATTTATACTTCTGTAAGACCCCTGCCTGCCCTGCATAACTCTTACAAAAGCAAAACTATTGTAACACAAAAAAACTATATTCCCTGTTTTTAGGATGAATAACCAGTTTTTGAGATAAATAACCATTACCGTTTTTTCACTGTAACAGTTTGGAAGATACGCTTGACGGGGCTTTTTTCTTATCATATAATGGTTACGAATAATTTTTAAAACAGTGGATACATTACAAGATGGATTAAAATTTATTTTTAGAATACAAGAAGAATGGAGGATTCTATTATGGCAAACATTGCAAAAGACATGCTAATCAGTGAAATTTTAGAGGTAGATCAAAGAGTGGTTCCTGTATTATTAGATGCAGGTATGCATTGCCTTGGTTGCCCATCCCATCAATTTGAAAGTTTAGAAGAAGCATGTGCCGTACATGGTATTGATGTAGATGAATTAATCGTTAAATTAAACGAAACAATTAGCAAATAAGTAAAAATAAGGCTTTCACTTTAGATAACCATAAGTGAAGGCCTTATTTTTTATTTTACATACTCAATTTTCGAATCATCAATTGCAGGAACTGTGATTGTCACTTTCTGTCCTTTGTCATCTTTTCCATCCATAACATAACAAGGTGCCATATATGTCTGTTTCTGAGCAATCGGATCACAATACAGGTAACAATTTACACGATTAATTTTAACATTTCGTTTTCCTTCTGAGGAACCATCAATCTGTACTCCATCTTTATTATAAATTTTGTCAATCACTTCATCCTCATCTATTGTTGCATATGTTCCAGTTATTTTTTTCACATCCTTGTCAATAGATATAAAACTTCTAATATTATAATCTTTATCTATTTCAATTCTTATTCCTGGACCCACTCCGTAATATTCCATGTCTCCTTCAGGATGTTTTTTTCTATAATATACTTCATAAGTTAAAATCTCCTCTCCTTTTGCAGTTTCAATTGTTTGACATACATCCGTACTAACATACTCTAATTCCTTTTTATCAATTATTTCCGTCTCTGTAATAAATGAATCGGCTACCTTCCTGCATCTCTTTTTATCTAAACTTTTCTCCAATTCATCCATGTCTTTCTCAGAATCAGTTTCACTTGTATATGAAATAGCCCCTGATTCTTCATAATATTCCATATATCCGCCATCCTTGAACTGATATACGTCTACTGTATCCTCTAATTTTTGTTTCGCATATACACCTAAATCTAACTTTTCTACTATTGTATCAATTTGCTTTTTCGTATATTTATGTCCCTCTACTTTATATGCAACCACATCTTCTCCAAAAATATCAGTCTGTGAATCTGGTATATCAATAGACGCTACACTTTCCTCAGATGCACTAACTGCTAAAGGATTTAATTTCAAAATTTCTTTTGCTTCTCTCCCTTTGCTATGATAAAAACTGAAATTGTTTCTATTATACATCAACACACTTCCACTTAATAATATAACAAATGCAATAGCTATAATAAATATCCTTCTTTTCATAAATCTGCTCCCTTTCCCTATCTTTAGTTATATATCGATTAGACTAATAACCATTTATATTTCATTTGCTCATTTCAATACCTTTCTAAATTTTCTAATATTTATATGTATACATAATATATTGAGATGAATCCTTGGAATACGCTTTGGGGTCCGAAGCTACACTTCCATATCCCCATATACAATCATTTGCACATGATTTTGTTGTGAATACCGCCGCAGTTCTTTCAGGATGTGTAACCGAGTCCTTCCAAGGTTGTGTTTCCTTCGCAGTTGATAAAAACGCTTCCTTTACCGATACTCCATTCTTTAACTTTCCCGCAAACGTTTTTCCCATTGTTGGTACTAATAGTACTCTTGTTGAATAACCACACACTGCATGAATTCCCTTTGCCAATCGACCAACTTTTTTCAAACCTCCATTACAAAAATTGCAAGTAAAAGTAACAAGCCATTCCAAATCTTTATTTCCAAGATACATTTGACCTTGTTTCGCATACTGTTTTTTCCCATCATAATCTAATGCAAATGCATAGTCATCCGAACCATGTTTATTCGGTAACAAACCATGTCCTGAATAAATCATCAAATCAACATTGTCTGCATACTGATTATCCTTTCCACCCAAAGAAACCGCTACAAAAACATCTTTTGTTAATGCCGTATTTATCCTTCTAAAACCTATTTTCCATTTTTTTGCTTTCTTATTAGAAAACGCCTCTGTAATGTCTTTATTTATCTGAATTGGAGATGACAAATCATTCAAATCATTCCAGTCAGAATAATCCCCAACAGCAGCAATTCCAATTTCACAATCATCGCCATCCGAATCAGCTTTTGCAACACATAAATTACTTAATATACAATAACTAAATACTATATACCAAAAACATACATTTACTGCTTTTTTCATCTTTCGCATCCTTTTCCTCCTTTAATCTTTTGCTACTATGTTTTTTATATCTTACCATCATTTTAATAATATATCAATAATAGTTGTATAATGTATGCTCTAACTTTCACACAAATTTCAAAAGCACAATCAGTCTATTTATGTGGCAAAAAACAATTTCAAATTAGTTTTTACCATATAAAAAAGGAATCCGAAAGTTTTCACTTTCAGATTCCTTTTTTTATTTCCAAAATCTTTTTTTTGCTTTTTTCTGCCTGCTCCTTAGCACTGCATCTATCTTTCTAAAATGTGCTTCCTGTTGTTCTTCCTGCATACGGAATTGATAGTCCAATTCTTTTATCATACCACTTTTCACTTCTGCCGATACTTTTTGGGATATCTTATCTGCATTTTGTTCCATTGCTTCTGCAATGATTTTTTTCATCAGCGCCTGAAATTGTTCCATTTTTTGTATGTTTTCAACATTTTCTGTTCTTTGAGGCGATTTTTGTGAAGCTTTTTCTGCCAAATTCACTTTTGTATGTACTACAATCCCGGTATGTTCCTGTTCCTGCAGTTTTTCATTTAACTCCACGCAAAGTTTACTTCTAGCCTCTAAAGATAGTTGTTCGACCTTGTCCAAATTTGGCAAAATAAGTTTTATTGCTTTTAACAAAAAACCCTGTTCTTTTAGTCTCTTGATGCCACTTATTTTTTTTAGTTCTTCTTCTCTGTAGTATCTATGCCCCATTGCATTTCTCGGAATGGTAAGATTAAGCTCGTCCTCCCAATAGCGTAAAACACGTGGTTCTACAGCTACCTTTTTGGATGCATCCGAAATACTCAAACATAATTGTTCCAATTCCGTTTCCTTCCTTTCCTGTTACTATTAGCATATATCCTCGCTATCATTATTATACTTGCTTCGTTGGAAAGGTTGCAACAAAAACTATCTGTCATATTTCGTCATATTTCTTTTCTACTTTTGTAGAGTGGTTGTAAACATACAAGAGAGTGCATTTGCAAAGTGTCAGAAAACTACACCTATGCACTCGCACCCTCCAAACGCTTCCAATTAATATTACATCTGTCCCATTAAATTTACCATTTCGATTGCTGATAATGCACAATCATAACCTTTATTTCCTGCTTTTGTTCCAGCACGTTCAATTGCCTGCTCGATATTTTCAGTTGTAACAATACCAAATAATACAGGTACACCTGTCTGCAATCCCACCTGTGCAATTCCTTTTGATACTTCATTACATACATAATCGTAATGGGATGTCGCACCTCTTATTACTGTACCTACACAAATAACTGCATCATACTTTCCGGAAGCTGCCATCTTTTGTGCTACTGCTGGGATTTCAAATGCACCTGGTACCCAGGCAGCCGTAATGTTTTCTTCTTCTACTCCATGTCTTACTAAACCGTCAACTGCACCACTAAGTAATTTACTTACTATAAATTCGTTGAAACGAGATGCAATAATTCCTACCTTCATACCATCTTTTGCTACTAATTTTCCTTCTAATACATTGATTGCCATAATTTTTCTCCTTTTCTTTGCTTTTTTCTAGGCATTTGCGAAACTCAATTGCACATAAAATGTAGTTTGTTGAGCGTTTTGCAATTACCTTGCTTCTTTTTTCTGTTTTCTTGCTATTTTAAAACCGTTTTTATTCGGTATTCGCAACCTATTTATGCTATGTCTTACAGGTCAATTTCCTGAAATACATGTCCCATACGCTCTTTTTTTACACGTAGATACCCAAGATCATATTTTTGCGGAGCGATTTCAATTGGTACTCGCTTACTTACTTTTAATCCAAATCCATCTAATCCATATACTTTACTTGGATTATTCGTCAATAAATCAAGTGACTTGACACCTAAATCTCTTAAAATCTGTGCACCTACCCAATATTCTCGAAGGTCTGGGGCAAATCCTAATTTAATATTCGCATCTACGGTATCAAATCCCTGTTCCTGCAATTCATAAGCCTTTAATTTATTGATAAGCCCAATACCACGACCCTCCTGACGCATATATAACAATATACCGCGTCCTTCTTTTTCAATCTGTCGCATAGCTTGCGCAAGCTGTTCGCCACAATCACAACGATTTGAACCAAATACATCACCAGTAAGGCATTCTGAATGTACGCGACACAATACATTTTCGCCATCACCAATCTCGCCCTTTACCAGTGCTACATGATGTTCCCCTGTAATGTCATTCACATATCCATAAATATCAAACTGTCCATACTTGGTAGGCATTTTTGCTTTTGCTTCTCGAACAACATGTTTTTCATGTACACGACAATAATCTTGTAAATCTTTTATGGTAATAAATTTCAAATCATATTTCTTTGCCAATTTCCAGATTTCCGGTGTCTGCATCATAGTTCCGTCTTCTTCCATAATTTCACAGCACAAGCCACACTGCTTCAACCCTGCCAAACGACACAAATCAACGGTAGCCTCTGTATGTCCATTTCTGGTAAGCACTCCGCCCTTTCTGGCAATTAAAGGGAACATATGCCCTGGATGTCTAAAATCTTCCGGTTTTGCATTTTCATCTACACATTTCATAGCCGTCAAAGAACGTTCTACTGCTGAAATTCCTGTTGTAGTATCCACATGATCAATAGATACGGTAAACGCTGTTTCATGATTATCCGTATTATGCTTTACCATTGGATTAAACCTCAACTTTTTAGCAAGCTCCTCATGCATTGGCATACAAATCAACCCTTTTGCATATTTCGCCATAAAGTTTACATTTTCTGTCGTTGCGAACTCTGCTGCACAAATCATGTCACCTTCATTTTCTCTGTCTGGATCATCGGTCACCAAAATAATTTTTCCCTGACGAAGTGCCTCTAATGCCTCGTCTACTGTGTTATACTGATACTCCTGCATATTCTATTCCTTCTTTCTATTCTAACTTTACTTCTTTCAGTAATACAAACAACTTTCTAGTATTTTCTATTTTCACGGCTTGAAACTATTCAAAAAATACTAGAATGGATAGTTCCTCACGCCTTGCGAAAATTATAAAAATCCATATGTTCCAAGAAATTCTTCTGTAATTCTGCTTTCCTTCTTCTCTTCTTTTTTTTCAAGCATTTTTTGTACATATTTTCCTATCACATCGTTTTCCAAATTTACAATATCTCCTTTTTGTTTCAGGGATAAAATTGTATTGGTACCTGTATGTGGAATAATGGATACAGAAAAATCCTGTTCTGTTACTTCTGCTACTGTAAGGCTAATACCATCAATTGCAATCGAACCCTTTTCTACAATACCATCCAATATTTTCTGTGGAGCAAGAATACGATACCAAACTGCATTTCCTTCCGGTGATACCGATGCAACCTCTCCAGTCCCATCAATATGGCCAGATACTATATGGCCACCAAATCTGCCATCTGCTGCCATTGCCCGTTCCAAATTTACCTTTGAGCCTTTTTTCAGGGTTCCAAGACTGCTTCGTCGTAATGTTTCTCCCATGACGTCGGCACAAAATCCATCTGCCGAAAACTTTGTTACCGTAAGACAAACACCATTTACAGCAATGCTGTCTCCAAGCTTTGTACCTTTTAATACTTCTTTTGCTGAAATTACAATTTGTGTGGTTTCTCCCTGCTGCAACAACAATTTAACCGTTCCTACTTCTTCAATAATACCAGTAAACAAAACATCACCTCATTTTCTACTTCGCTATATATTCCAGTAAAATATCCTCTTCTATTTGTTGTATCTGTTGCAATTTAAAATTTGCACTCTGCTCTGGCAAAGAAACTCCAATTCCTTCCACTGGAGTTTTGGCATCTTCACCGCCAAATATCTTCGGAGCAAGATAAACATAAGCCTTTTGTATTAACTTTTCTCGCAAAAAGCTATCATTCAGTCTTCCTCCCCCTTCTAATAAAATGCTGTCTATGCCTTTTTCCCCTAATGTTTGCATTAAAAGGTTCAAGTCTATACAACCATCCTTTTCCGGGATCTGAAGTATCTGTACTCCTTTTTTTATAAGCTGGTCTATTTTTTCCTTTTCATTTGTACTGGTTGCAAGTATTGTTTCAATGGTGTCTGCTGTCTGTACAATCTGACAATCCATCGGTATCCGAAGATGGGTATCACACACAATCCGTACTGGATCTATTCCACCTTGCATTCTACAGTTAAGCATTGGGTTATCCGCAAGAACCGTTCCTATTCCTACCATAATTCCTTTGTATGCATGGCGAAGCGTCTGTACATGGTTTCGTGCTGCTTCTCCTGTGATCCACTTTGACGCTCCTGTTCTGGTCGCAATCTTTCCATCCATCGTCATCGCATATTTCATAGCAACATAGGGGCGTTTGGTCGTAATATAATGAAAAAAGATTGGATTGATTGCATCACATTCTTCCCTCATAAAATCCTCCACCACTTCAATTCCTGCCTTTCTTAAAATAGTAGCACCTTTTCCTGAAACCAATGGATTCGGATCTCTGGAACCAATTACTACTTTTGCAAGTTTATGTTCTATAATTGCCTCTGTACAAGGTGGTGTTTTTCCATAATGACAACAAGGTTCCAATGTAACATAGATGGTTGCTCCCTCCGCAGACTCTGTCAAAGATGCTAATGCATTTCTTTCTGCATGAAGTTCCCCACACCGTTCGTGGTACCCTTCTCCTATTACTTTACCATCTTTTACAATGACTGCACCCACCATCGGATTGGGGCTGGTAAATCCTCTCGCTCGTTTTGCAAGCTCTATCGCTCGCTCCATATATTTTCGTTCCATCCTGCACCTCCTATAACAAAACAATAAGAACAAAGTGGACAAATGCACATCTCGCAAAGCGTTTTCTCTATAAATTTCTATAGAAGAATCGAAAAAGCCTTGGATGTTCTCCAAGGCTTCTTTTTATCTTTATCTACGTTTTTTCATCAAAATAAATAATCAGAAAATTGTATCTATCACTTTTCACTTCTCTCATCCAGACTATACTGTCGGCTTTGGAATCTCACCAAATCGTGCCTTTCGGCTTGCGGGCTATACCGCCGGTAGGGAATCACACCCTGCCTTGAAGTTCACTTTATTCACTTTTATTTCAATGTGATTATAGCTCTTTCTGTTTCTTTTGTAAACATGAAATTTTAATTTTTCCTGTTAAATTGATTCATTTTTTCTATAAATCATACACAAAAGCAACCTCTTTGCATTTTTTTATCAACATTTCTTCCATCCTTTTTCACTTCTTGCACTTTTAGATTTTTATTGCTATAATATGGTGCTGGGGTCAACGGCACTTTGCCCTTTGATCTTGGTATCCTAATATGATTATTCCCAAAGGAGCGAAATTTTATGTTAAGATTCTGTTTTATCATCTTAATTTCGATTCCTTATATTCTTCTTTATATAGGAAAATCTGTTTATATTGAACATCATCCCAAACGGTATACGGAAAAAGACCGCTATCATATTGCAGTCAGTTGTATCCGTATTATGCAACGACACGGCAGGATCCATACAAAAGCCTATGGAATAGAACATTTACCTGCCACTGGCGGTTATGTAATGTTTGCCAACCATCAGGGAAAATATGATGCTCTTGGTATTATGACTTCACATCAGAAGCCATGTACGGTCGTTATTGACGAGCAACGTTCCCACTTACCAATCGCAGACCAATTTATCACACTCATCCAGGGAACACGTCTGGACAAATCCACTGCAAGAACACAAGTAAAAGGTATTTTAAATGTTATTTCAGAAGTAGCAGAAGGTCGCCGCTATATTATCTTTCCAGAGGGTGGCTACTATCATAACCGTAATAAAGTACATGAGTTTTCTCCTGGTTCTTTTCAGTGTGCAATTAAATCCAAAAGTCCGATCATTCCAGTAGCTCTAATTGATTCTTACAAACCTTTTGAGTTAAATTCTTTACGATCTGTTACTACACAAGTACATTTTCTTCCTCCTATTTATTATGAAGAATATAAGGATATGAGCACCAAGGAAGTCGCTGTGCTCACTCGAAAAAAAATAGTAGATGCCATTGAACATGCACAGAAGGCCAATTAAGGCTATGTGCATGTTTTTTAGTTACATCACAACAATATAAAAATATTTCATATTATACAACTACGCCACCCCATCATTGGTTATGTTCTGCAAAAAAATCCGCTTATAACGAATCGTCTGACATCTATGCTCAGGTAGAAACTTGACAATAGCACAATCTACTGCTAAAGTGAGAAGAAAAAGGAGAATTTTGTAACCGTATTATTTCTTATACTGTTACTTATTTTTATTATGAATCAAACTATTCACTTACAAGTTTCAAATTTGAACAAAACCTATCGACATGGAAAACAAACGGTTTTAAAAGATATTAATTTTACTGCCAAAGCGGGCGAATGTATTGGAATTCTAGGCACAAATGGTTGTGGAAAATCCACCCTTCTCACCTTACTGGCAGGTATTCAAACACCTAATTCAGGTACTATTCACGCTTTTTACGAAGATGCAACTACATCTCAACAACCCGTTATCGGATATGTCCCACAGGAAAATCCGCTTATAGAAGAACTAACAGTTTACGATAATTTAAAACTGTGGTACAGTAATAGCCCTTTGCAGTTAGACAAAGAATTGGAAGAAGGTTCGCTTGCTATGCTCTCCATTCCTTCTTTTTTAAAGAAGAACGTAAAACACTTATCTGGTGGTATGAAAAAACGTCTCACCATCGGATGTGCCTTGGCATGTAATCCACAAATTCTTTTGTTGGATGAACCCGGCGCTGCTCTTGATTTACCTTGCAAGGAAGAGATTCTTTCTTATCTAAAATCCTATAAATCTGCAGGGAATATTGTTATTATCGCCACCCATGAAGAACCTGAAATCGCACTGTGCGATCATATTTTTCTATTACGTAATGGTACACTTACTGAATTTGAATATAATGGAGATCTAAATGCCTTGCTCAAAGGCATGTCATGATAAGGAAAGGAATTCTGCATGAAACTTTTTAAAACCTATCTAAAACTGGAATATAAGAAAGCACTTCAATCGTTTCCCACAATTTTACTTGGTACCTTTGCCCTTTTTTGTGTTACTGTACTTTTATTATTTAGCTGGCAAACACAGAAAAAGGAACATGCCACATCTCCCGCTGTAATCGGTGTTGCCACAGAAAAAGATGAGCCTTATATGGACTTTTTTATGGGATTGCTGAAAAACATGGATAATCTAAAAAATAATTATACATTTACCTTAATCGAAAAAGAACAGGTTTCTACACTTTTAAAAAAAAAGGAAATTAACATCGCCTTTCTTATTCCTAAAAACTATATTTCCTCTTTAATAGATGGAACGGACGAACCAATTGTTCTTCGTTTTAGTGGAAGCGACCCTTCTATTACCACGCTTATGATGCGGCAGCTAAGCGAGGCTGTTTCCTCTATTATGCTGGAAACAGAGGCGGGTATCTATACTATGAACGATTACTATGCTATACATCGTCTGCCAAATCAAAGCAAGGACGAGCGTAACTTAAATATTAAATATATTAATCGACTACTAACACGACATAGCATCTTTTCTATAGAAACTCTGGAAGCCGAACAAGGTCTTTCCTATACAGAATATTATTTTACGGTAGGATTATTGCTTCTACTTCTATCTTGGGGATTGTTAAGTCCTAGCTGTTTCCGACCAGAAAAGAAGCTTTTACAATTAAAGTTAGCCCAATCAGGATTAAGCATTCCATTGCAATTTTTAGCAAAACAACTGGCATGCTGTGGTAATTTATGCTTATTGTTTCTTATGCTTTCCCTGATTCTTTCTCTTGTTGCTCCCCTCCTACCTATCACCATCCTTCAGCAGACTACTTTTGTAGAATGGATGGGGGCTTTTTTACCTGTTTTATTAGCAATTCCATTAATTACAGCTTTCTTTCACGTTATATATGAACTTATTCCAGATTTAGTAGCAGGTGTTTTGTTCTTATTTATCAGCATTTTGTTAATGGGCTATTTGTCCGGTTATTTTTATCCTTTTTCCATGCTGCCAAATAGTATACAAAACATTTCCCACCTTTTGCCTACCCGTATACTTTTTCAATATACATCTGGTTGCTTAACAAAAAGCTTTTCACTTGTAGCTTTGGGAAAATTACTTCTTACTACCTTTATTTTGGAATTGATTGCGCTTTGTACCCGTATGTATCGATTGGAGGTGACACGATGAAACACTATTTTACTTGGTTGCAAATACTTGGAAAACGATTGCTCCGAAAACCTTTATTTCTCTTTACCTTATTTTTAATTCCTGCAACCGTTTTACTTCTCAGAGGCTCTATCCACCCAAAAGACTCTGCGATTCATGTTCTTCTTTACAGCGATGAAGCGGCGGGAAAACAAACACAAGACACCATCCATGATTTGTTAGCACAATCTAATACCATTGTAACTTTTTCCAGATGTAACGGAAAAGAGGAGTTATACAAACAGATTTTATCCGGCAAAGCTGACTGTGGTTATCTATTTCCAGAAAATTTAGACCAGGCTCTACAAGACCATGCCACCCAAAAGAAAGCCGTTATTTCTGTCGTATATGCCAAAAATAGTCTTACTTCTCCTTTAATTCAGGAGCTTGTTTATAGTAAGGTCTACCCGAAACTATGCTATTACATTTTGGAAAATCATGTAAAAAAAAGAGTCCCTTCTTCCAATGAGAAGGAACTTAACAAACTTTATCAGGAACATCAAACAGGAAAAAGCTTTTTTTCTTTTGAATATACCGATGGCAGTAAAAATGAACTGTTAAATCAGGAAGATACCAATTATATGCTTCTGCCTATGCGAGGAATTGCCGCTATCTTTCTGTTTTTAGCTGCACTAACTGGTATGCTTTACTGGTATGAGGACAAGGAACATCAACTTCTTTGCTGGTTAGCAAAGAGCAAAAGAAATGTAATTCGCTTTTTCTATGCCTTTCAACCTACCTTTTTGGCAGGTATTGTAGGCTTGTTGTCTCTTTTGCTATCTGGTATTTCTTCAAACTTAGGGAATGAAGTGCTTTGCATGTTTCTATTTATATTAGCCGCTACTTCTTTTTCCTTGCTACTAAGTTTGCTTTTGCCAAAAATAAAGCTATTTTTAGCTGTCATACCTTTATTGGTCGGTGGAAGTATGATACTTTGCCCGGTTTTTCTCAATCTAACTACAAGCAATCCGATTTGCAGTCTATTGTCCAAACTTTTACCTGTTACTTATTATTTGGAAAGTATCCATAGTAATTCTGGTAAATGGCATTTATGTTTGTATACGGTAATTCTACTGCTGTGTTATACCATATTGGCAAATTGCGTAACAGTTCAGCCGGGTACATTCATAAAGTGCCAGAATATACAACATGACTAAAAATATCCTTTTTGGCTGGACACTTCACTCTGTACGCTTTCACACTAGGCTCAAAAATACTTCGCCAAGTGTTCAATGTGTATTCATGTTTGGCGTTAGCCCAATAGAAATGATTGTGGAAATTGCACTTAGCCTGCTAGCAGTCATGTGCAATTTCCACAATCATTTCTGCCCGGCTGAACTGTTACCAAATTGCTGCAATTCTTCCTCTAAACGGTTGAAACTTGCAAAACATTTCTCATAGTTTTATAGCATTAGACTTTCATCCCAATGTATTGCAATGATTTGCCTGCATTTTTAATCTTGCGATAGACAATGCAAGTACAACAAGTATGCTCAAACAAGTAACTCCATACCATGCAAACACTACTTTTCCTTTCCATATACTAATCACAATTTGCAAAAGTAAAACAAAGATAAAGCGTATCCCACCTTGTTTTAGTATTTCAGGTAATCGAGCCTGAAATACTTCCTTCCCTGTGATTGGTTGAAAAAGCAAGATATCTGCCAATGCAAGATTTTTTTCACCGGCAACATTTCCATAATGTTGAAAATGCATTTGAAACCATACAAAAGTCATACTTGCGTATTTTAATGTACGCCTACCTATCTCCGATGCATTAAGAGCAACATCAAAATCCTTTATCCCGTCTGAAAAATAAAGGATACAAACTCCAATTTCCAATAAAAATGCAACAAACTCCAAAAGGTACCAATACTCATTTTCTTTTTTTACTTTTTTATCAAACTGACGTATTCTTTCATGTATATCCTGATAAAACCATCTGTGCCATACGTTTCTCATTTATATTTTTCCTTTCTACTGTTCCCGTATTCTTTTTTCCTCTTTTCTATTTTTGTAAAATTCATAAATCCCTACGAAAAGTAAATATAAGATTCCAATTGTCCATATTACGATTTGCCATCGCTCGGTTTTCCCCTCCGCATTGATAGCCACACTATACAAAAATAAATACACAAAATATCCCACAAACTGATACCATTTCATATCAAGACTTTGTGCATTTCTTATCCAACTATCGTCTCTTATACTTATCTTTGCAAAAACAGTGCTTCCAATCCAAATGCTGGTAAGCAAAAAGATTATTACTATTTGTTTGATGCTCTCCCCTTTCAAAAAGAACACTACAAATTGTGCAACTAAATTAAAAATTTGGGTGATACCTGCTCTTTCCCAGCGTATGGTTTTCTTATATTGCTTTTTCTGCCTTTCTCCCACTGGAAGATAGTACATAATTTGTGGCATATCACAAGAAAAAATATAATGAATAAACATAATTCCTATAAAATAGAAACAAACAACACCCGCTGTCACAAACTCCCGTATCCCTTTCTCTATGGTATCTGCATCACGAAAAACCCCCAGCCAAGTCACATACATGATAACCCCATAAATCCATTCCGTCAAAAAAAATGTTCTTAATTCGCTTCCTATATGTTTCATTTGAAAGTACGCATTGGCGTATATATTCTTCCACACTTTTTTCATACTGTTTCCCTCCCTAATCTATCCTGCGATAAAACACAGCTCTTTTATAAATTTTCTCTAAATTGTAGTAGTTTTCCCTGCTCCAATTCACAAATATAATCCATATTTTTCTCTATATCCGACGCAATATGTGTAGACAAAAACACCAACGTATCTTCTGTACAAATTCGCCGCAATAGTTGATAAAAATTTTGCCGAAACAACGGGTCCATTCCTGCAGTCACTTCATCCATAAGGTAAATTTTTGTATTATGTGCTCTTGCAAATGCAATTTCAAATCGCACTCTTTCTCCTCTGGATAATGCAGCTACCTTTTTTCTTTCCCCTACTTTCATCTCATGCAAAGATTGAAAAAAGACTTCTTTATCAAATGTTTCATATAAAGTAGACAATATCTCCATATTTTTAAGAATTGTTTTCTGCTCAAAGAAACGCACCTGTTCTCCTATATAACTGACTTGTTGTTTCCATTTTACCCAATCTTCCCGAACATCCTTTCCACCCCATAAAATCTGTCCCGTATAGCCCCGAATACCGAAAATCGTCTGTAACATAGTTGATTTTCCCGCTCCATTTTTTCCAACTACCCCAACGATATAACCGGGTTCTACCGAAAACGTTACCTGCTGTAAAATCCCCTGTCTTTTTTTATTTGAAACACCCTTTACTTCCAACATACTCTTCCTTTTCTCCTCTTGCTATTGTAATAATGCCTCTACCATCTCTACAATATCCTGCTTGGTAAGCCCTGCACTTTTACAATCCTGTAAAACCTCTGTCATTCGTTTTTCCAAAATCATCCACTGCTTTTCTTTTAAATAATCTGTATTGTATTCACATACATAAAATCCCTTCCCTGCCACTGAACGAAGCAATCCCTCTTTCTCTAACTCCTCATATGCCCGTTTCGTGGTAATCACACTTACTTCCAATTCCATTGCCAGCCCCCGAATGGATGGAAGTGCCTCACCAGCCTTTAACTCACCTTTTACAATAGCATCCTTTAATTGATTTACAATCTGTTCATAGATTGCCATAGTCCCCTGTGGTCGAATTTGAATCTTTAACATAAAAACTCACCACGCTTTCCTTCATTGGCTTTCAATAAACAACACATAAGCTCCTCAATCGTTGGAACATGCACTTCCAATTCCTTCTCATAGTTTCTCCATCTTCTATGACGCATCAAGGCTTTCCAACTATATTTCTTTTCTTCTATGTAAATACAATCCTGTTTTGGCAAATTTTTGATTCGATACCTTTCCCCTTGTACGATGCGATACCTATTTTCTAAACTCTTTCGATTGGTAAAAAGAACCATTTTACCCTTATGTAAAAATCCAATATAATCTGCAATCTGGTCTAAATCCTGTGTATTGTGCGTGGCCATTACTACGCTTTTCTCTCCATCTGCAATAAATTCTGTTATCAATTTTAAAAACTGTGCACGAAACTCCCGATCAAAATTTGCAGTTGGTTCATCTAAAATCAGCAATCGTGGTTTATGAGACAATGCAAAAGCAAATTGAAACTTTAGCTTTTCTCCTTTGGATAACTTTCCAAATTTATCTTTTTCATTTAATGTAAATTGATGCAAAAGTTTTAAGAGTTGCTCCTTTGAAAATCGTTCATAATACTTTCCATAATAGTCACCATTTTCTTCTAAAGTAAATCCTGGTATAAATAAATCTTCCTGCATAACAAAACCAATATCCTGCTTTATCTTTTCTTCTTCCTGTTGATAACGCCTTCCATCTAGTAAAATCTCCCCCTCTGTCGGCACATAAACATTTAATAACAATTTTAATAACGTAGTTTTCCCAGCTCCATTTTCTCCAATAAGTCCCAAAATATAACCCTTTGGCAGCTGAAATGTTACATTTTGTAAGGAAAAGCCCTTCCACTGTTTTCCCAAATTTTCTGCAACAATCATCCTTTTCACTCCAATCCGTACCTATACTGTATATATTTATATATACAGTATAGGTACAGAAATGTCAAGAAAAATAATAAAGCCGTTCGGCATATTCTCGCTCCGAACGGCTTATGAATCAATCGGATATTTGCAATCCGCTTTGCTACTTGCTCATAATCGAATAACTGCTTCGCAGTTTCGTTTAAATCAATATTCCTGTTTCTAATGCAATTTCCATCATTTGACGAAATCCTGTCTGGCGTTCTTCCGCCGACAATTCTTTTCCCGAATATAAATGATCTGAGATTGTCAAAATGCACAATGCTTTTTTTCCTAATCTTGCAGCGTTATAGTAAAGTGCTGCCGATTCCATTTCTACCGCAAGGACATGCATCCGTTTCCACAAATCATTGTCCTTTGGATCATCCGTATAAAAAGTATCAGAAGAAAGTATATTTCCCACCTGTACTTTACACTGCTTCTTTTCTGCCACTTCCACTGCCGTACGAAGCAATCCAAAATCTGCAATAGGTGCTAAAATTCCCGGTAATTTGTACTGAGACGCATAGTTAGAATTTGTAGATGCCCCCATAGCAATTACAATATCCATTAAATCTACTTCATCCGACAATCCACCTGCGGAACCAATGCGGATAATGTTTTCTACTCCATACTGGTCATATAATTCATACGAATAAATTCCCATAGATGGCATCCCCATACCATGCCCCATTACAGAAAGTGGTTTTCCTTTGTAAGTTCCTATATAGCCAAACATATTGCGAACCGTATTAAAACATACTACATTATCCAAAAATTCTTCGGCAATATATTTTGCACGAAGCGGATCACCAGGCATCAAAACCGTCTTTGCTATATCTCCTACATTCGCTTTATTATGTGGTGTACTCATATGCTATTCCCCCTTCTTTATCTGCTTATAAATACTGTCACCTTCAATAGAAACTTCCAATCCAAGCATATCTAAAATGGTGCCACCAATATAACCAAATCCATCTTTCGTTCCAAGATTTTTTGCTGCAATCTTATCCCCCGTTATTACCCATGGAATATACTCTCTGGAGTGGTCTGTAGAAGGTGTACTTGGATCACATCCATGATCTGCTGTTATCATAAGTACATCCTCCTCTTTCAATAAAGACAACATTTCTGGAAGGCGGGAGTCAAAATAACTCAGTGCCTTTCCGTATCCATCAATATCATTTCTATGTCCATATTTCATATCAAAATCCACTAAATTGGTAAAACAAAGTCCATGAAAATCCTGTTGCATATAAGCAATTGTCTTATCAATTCCATCTGCATTATCCTGCGTCCGAATCATTTCCGTTACACCTTTTCCTGCAAAAATATCATTTATTTTTCCCACTGCAAGCACATCCATACCCGCAGCTTTTATTTTGTCCAACATCGTATTCTTTGGTGGTAACAAGGAATAATCATGTCTTCTGGATGTACGGCTATAAGGCCACTCTCCCTCAAATGGTCTTGCAATTACACGCCCCACTCCATAGGCACCCTGACAAAGTTCTCTTGCAATCTCACAATATTCATACAACTGTTCTACTGGCACTACACTCTCATGTGCAGCAATCTGAAATACCGAATCCGCAGACGTATAAACAATCAACGCACCTGTCTCTATATGCTCTTTTCCGTAATCTTTGATTACTTCTGTACCAGAATAGGGCTTATTACATAAAACTTTTCTACCTGTTCTTTTTTCAAATTGATCGATCAAATCTTTTGGAAACCCATTTGGAAAAGTTGGCATTGCCTCTCTTGAAATCAATCCCGCAATCTCCCAATGCCCTGTTGTAGTATCTTTTCCTTTAGATTTTTCGGAAAGTCTGCAAATGGTTCCCGTCTGCTCTACTTTTTCTTTTGCCCATGCATGTTTTTCGTCTACTTTCATTCCATCCAAATTAAAAAATCCCAGCTTTTGCATATTGGGCATATAAAATCCATCATAATGAGATGCCGCATATACCGTATGACTTCCCTGATCCCCAAACGCAGCCGCATCTGGCATTTCTCCAACACCTACACTATCCAATACAATTAAAAATACCCTTTTCATCGTTATCACTCCATTCTCTACACGCACCTGATTCAAGCGTTTTCTTTCTGTTACTGTTCACGCCCAATGTCAGTTACTTAAGCTTTGAACTTTTATGAAAGAGTTACACTGTCAACATAGCTTTCAAAAACCCGCTTCCGCTTGGACTTAAGCCTAGCGGTACTAAACTCACTGAAAAACATCAGTTCGTTTACCTCAAGGGTGCGCTTTCACACTAGGCTCAGAAATACTTCGCCAAGTGTTCAATGTGAAGTGCCGAGGCTTTCGTACAGTTTTTTTCAGCTATATTGACACTGTAACTCGTAAAACAAGATAATGAGCTTAAGTAAATGACATTGGTTCACACCTAAGTGTAACCAGTAACGTTTTTGGACAATGCTATGCATAAAAAATTGCCCAAAACTGCACACAATAGACTTTTATACGGTATTTTCAGTATCAAAAATACATACTGTGAACAATAACTTCTTTCTTACTATGCCCAAGCATAATAATTTTTTACTTTATATCATATTCCTCTTCCATGAAATATAATAGAGTATATGGTTGTCCTATTTTTAGTATATTTTTTCCTTCTCATGAAGTCAATAACATACTTTTTACAATTTTATTATCATTTGATGTCCCATTAGAGGGTGCACCCGTATAGATATAACCTATCCAGTTGCGCTTGCGGATACTGGATAGGTTATATCTATACGGGCATTGCCGGTAACGGCTTCATGAGAAAAATGTCTTGCATTTTTCGAATGGCACACTCGGAACGGTTACGCCTATTTGCCAATATAACTGTTGTGCTTGCAACAAACTTTCTTCATATAAAGTAAAAAACGCACACATAAGCCTATGTGCACGTTTTTTACTTTGTTTTTTTCCATTATTATCTTACTTTCAGGAACTATAACTTCTTAGTGAATAATGCTCGAACTGCATTCAATACAGCGATTACCATAACACCTACATCTGCAAAAATGGCAACCCACATGTTAGCAATACCTAAAGCTCCAAGCAACAGACATATCAACTTTATACCAATTGCAAAATAAATATTTTCATATACGATTCTCATACATTTTTTAGCAATTTTGATTGCCTTTGCAATTTTAGCAGGATCGTCATCCATCAACACGACATCTGCTGCTTCAATTGCAGCGTCTGATCCCATAGCTCCCATAGCAATTCCAATGTCCGCTCTAGAAAGTACTGGTGCATCGTTGATACCATCTCCCACAAAGGCTAATTTTGCCTTTTCTGGTTTTGTATTTAAGATTTCTTCTACTTTTTCTACTTTACCAGCCGGTAACAACTCACTATACATCTGGTCTATTCCCAGTTCTGTAGCAACTTTTCTAGCAACTGCATCAGCATCACCAGTCAACATAATTGTTTTTTCAATTCCATTTTTCTTCAGTTGTCTAATTGCCTCTTTGGAATTTTTCTTAACAATATCGGAAATCACAATATGCCCTGCATATGCTCCATCAATTGCCACATGAATGATTGTACCAACATGATGACAGTCTTTGTAAGGAATACAAAGTTTTTTCATTAACTTACTGTTTCCTGCAGCAACTTCCTTCCCATCAACCTTTGCTGTAATACCATTTCCACTGACCTCTTCAATCTCTGCAACACGGAAACGATCAATTTCTTTACCATATGCTCGTTGTAAACTTTTACTAATCGGATGTGAGCTGGCACTCTCTGCTAAAGCTGCATACTCTAGTAATTTTTCTTCTTCCATTGTATTGTGATGAATCGCATTTACCTCAAATACTCCTTGGGTCAACGTTCCTGTCTTGTCAAATACCACATATTTTGTCTGTGCCAACAATTCCAAATAGTTAGAACCCTTTACAAGTACACCTTCGTGACTGGCACCTCCAATACCTGCAAAAAAGCTAAGTGGAATACTGATTACCAATGCACATGGACAACTAATAACTAAAAAGGTAAGCGCACGATAAATCCATGTAGCAAATACAGTTGCACTGGCATTTAAAAATAACATACTAAAAATCGGTGGTAATAAAGCAAGCGCAATCGCACTGTATACGACTGCTGGTGTATACACGCGTGCAAACTTACTGATAAAATCTTCTGACTTAGATTTTCTGGAGCTTGCATTTTCCACCAAGTCTAAAATCTTTGAAACAGTTGATTCTTCAAACTCTTTTGTTGTCTCAATTTTTAAAACACCTGTCATATTGATACAACCACTTATAATCTCATCTCCAACTGTTACCTCTCTTGGTACACTCTCTCCAGTCAATGCACTGGTATTCAAACTTGCACTTCCCTCTACGATAATACCATCCAAAGGTACTTTTTCTCCCGGCTGTACTACAATAATGGTTCCAATCTCCACATCATCCGGATCTACTTTTTCCAACTTACCATCTTGCTCAACATTTGCATAATCTGGTCGAATATCCATTAAATCACTAATGTTTCTACGACTCTTTCCTACTGCATAACTCTGGAACCATTCTCCAATCTGATAGAATAACATAACCGCAACGGCCTCTACATAATCTCCAGTTTGGAATAAGGCAAGTAAAATCGCTCCTAACGTAGCAATTACCATTAACAAACATTCATCAAAAGGCTGTCGATTTTTGATACCTTTTATAGCCTTCAGCAAAATATCATACCCAATGATTAAATACGGAATCATATACAACAAAAATTTAACGATTCCTTTTACCGGAATAAAGTGCAACACGATTATAGCAATGGAGGCTATCACAATTCGTATCAACATCTTTTTTTGCTTTTTCGTCATAATACATCCCTTCTTTCTTCAATCTAACCTAACTACTGTCATCTTGTGAATACCTGCATTTTCATATTGTTGTATGAATATATATTCATCTATTGTTCTTTTTTTATGCACCTACAGTAAGAATACTATAGGTGCCTTACATTTGTCTATTGCTTTTTTGTATTTGTTTTATAGGAAAATCTCGCAATCATCTTCCACTTTCTTGCAGTTTTTAAGAACATTCTGCATAACAGCATCTACATCTGCTCCATCCTCAAATTCCACTTTCATTTTTAATGTCATAAAATTTACTACACAGTCCTTTACGCCCTCTGTCTTTTTTGTAGCATCTTCCATCTTATTTGCACAATTAGCACAATCCACTTCAATCTTATATGTCTTTTTCATACAAACACTCCTTTTCTACCATTTCGTCAAAATCTTAGCTTTTCAAATGAACAACTGTTCATTTGTTAAATTAAGTATAGCGTATATTATAATAGAAGTCAAGTAATTAATTTATATTTCTAAACATAAAAATAACAATTCAGTCGGGAGATACCTAAAATGCCAGAATGCACAAATTAGCTAAAAATATTCTGTCCAACTGAACTGTTACACGCAAAAAAAACGAGCATCAATCTGTACACAATCAACACTCGTTAATTTTTCTTTTTTATTTTATTATTCATACGTTTCTGGTGGTCCATACCTCTCTTTCGCTAGATTTTATCTGAATCCCTTTTTATTTTACTTATCTACTGTGGTGGTCTGTACCTCTCTTTCGCCTTATTTTATCAGTGCTCCCTTTTTAATCTTACTTATTCTGGTGGTCCGTACCTTCCTTTCGACTTATTTCTACAATATCCGTTCTCTATGTAAAAGCATTTGCTTTTCATTCTATCTAATTGAGTTCTCCCGAACTAAATTCAATATGAGGATTTATAACCTTTCCTGTCCAATGGTATCTCCTCCCATCTACTTTAAAAAACTACTCTGTTCTATCTCAAAACTATCCATATCCTACTGGTGTTCCATACCTCTCTTTCTTCTATACTATAAGTAATTCTCTAACGTCCCATCGGAACCTCCTCCTTTACTTTGTATTTTCTGTTCCTCATTTATTATGTCTACATTATAGTTTCTCTCGCATGAATTGTCAATACAATTTAAAATATTTTTATCCATTTTCTGTTTTCTACAAAACCTCACATACTTTTTTAGTTATTTTTAACATCAAATTAGGTATTGACATTCTTTTCAACAATACTTAGGCATCAATTCAAAAAATTTCTTATATAAAAAGGTTCGCTTTACACATCAAAATTTTATCCTGCGGAACATTTTGCTCTATAGGGTATACTTTCTATAGAATAAAAAAACAGGCAGGTATTACTAAAATACCCACCTGTCTATTCGTATTGCAAATAAAACTATTATTTTTTTATTTTAAATTTTACTACTGTACTATTTCCAGCCTTATCTGTTACTTTTACTGTATAAGATCCCTTTTTAGAAACTTTCTTTCCTGATTTAAACTTCTTTCCGTTTAAAGTAGCCGCTTTCACTCCGTATTTATCCGCATACTTAATTTTTACAGCCTTCTTGTAAGTAATTTTATTTTTTACTCCGCTTACGGTTGGCTTTGTGTTGTCGTAAGTAAATGTCACATTTTTCCTATTTCCAGAAAAATCATATGCAACAATTGTTCTTTTTCCTTGTGCATAGGTATTTAATTTAAAGCTTTCTTCTGCTTGTTTTCCATCGACAAGAACAACAGCTACACCAGTATTGTCTTTTACTTTTACACTCTTATTTTTATAATACCCTTTATTTGCTACTCCCGAAACAACTGGAGCAGTCTTATCTGTCTTAATCTTGCTTTCTGTCATTGTCTCCGCATAAAATACATGCAGTCCCTTTCCATAATTAGCAAGAGAATCCTGTGTAAAAGTCCATGTTGCTGTTTTTCCCTGAATTGTCGCTGCATCATCACAATAGGTAATTGGGTTTTCAAAAGATATACTTACCTTTGCAGTCACTGCACGTAACAGCTCCTCTGTTTCTTCTGTAGTAAATCCATATTGATTGATCAAAGTTTCATATTGAGATAAATTACCTACATTATAATCACTTGCATCCTGATCTAAATACATCGCCATATATACATGATCTGCTCCAATATTAACTCCAGATAAATTTACATTATCCTTTAATTCTTTTTCCGCAGCTCCATAAGAAGTATACTTCTTTGTCTCGGTACTCTTATAATACTCGACACCATCCTCTGTAACCTTCTCCATCTTATCCAACTCTTCTTTACAATTTTTAACAACCATTGCTGCTGTAGCATCCGGATCCTTTTCCATAACAGAAAGTACCTTATCTACAACATTTTTTTGTAATAATGTAGTTTCTGTTACCGATACATTTCCAGCCGTACCAATCTTTACCTCTACATCAGATGTTGCACAGCCGCCACATATTGTCATCACCAAAATCAACAACATACTTAATACTACTTTTCCTTTTTTCATACAATTACCCCCTCTTTCTACTTTTATCAAATTGCTTCATAATTATTTTGGAACATGGTCGCTCAATAAGATACGTTACTGCAGTTGCTACTACAATAGCTCCTGCCCAACATAATATAAAATACTTCCACATCCAAACTTTGTCACCTAACATGTTTGGCGGATTTTCACCTGTCCAATAGGGAATATGATGTTCCTTAAACAAGGTAGCCAAAAATTGGTGCCATATATATATTTGAAATGAAATACCAGATAAAAATTTCATTACCCGATTTCCAAATATTTTTTGAACAAACGATAATGCAAATGTGCATCCTACAATAAACACAGTAAAAACTAAACTAAACATATATCTATTATTATATTGCCATACACTTCCATTTTCTGCAACCGTCAAATTTTTCATCATAATGTAATATACATATAAAGATAGCAGCATAAGCATCGTGAAAAAATATCCCACAATTCTTTTTGTATTTTTTATTTGCACTTCTTCTGCATTTTCCAAGTATGTATTTAAAATCTGTGAAAACTTTACAACAATTAGTGCTGCCATCATACCATTCGCATATACACACAAAAAAGTTGGAAGCTGATTAAACCACATTCCAAGATTAATCGAAGCTAAACGTGGTGTAATAACCCAATTGTCAAACATCCACGACACTGCTACCATCCCACAATAAGTTCCCCAGGCACAACGTTTAAATAACTTTGCCAGAAACGGAAATATAATATAAAATTGCACTTCCACTGCAAGTGTCCATAAAACTCCATTTAAATTTGTTGCAAGATAAGATTGCTCACTATATGTATGTACAAAAAATAAGTGTGGAACAAGATCTTTCCACATTGCCGAACTAGAGCTATACTTTCCTGCTGCTAATGCCACCACCAATGCTACTAAAATCGCAAAATAGTATGAAGGCATAATCCGGGCAACTCTTTTCTTGTAAAATTGTTTTAAATCCGGTTCAGCCGCCCCATATACCATGCTCTTTGCATAAGGCAAAAACAAGCAAAAACCACTAAGTAAAAGCATAACGTCTACCATTTGGTAGCCCGTTCGAACAAGCCAATCCAAGTTAATCTGTGTGACATTAAATATGGACAACCATTTTGTTTCCTTGATTGGTTGCAGCCAGGATTGCTGCCAAATATGAAACCATGCAACAATTAAAATAGCTAAAGCTCTTACCCCATCTAATGGTTTTATATAATCCACAGAATATACTTGCTTTTTCTGTTTCATGTATTTCTTCCCCTTTCCTATTATCATAACATTATCCATTATACCTATTTTTGCTTCTTCTCACAAGGAAAAATCTAGAAATCTCCCTTTTTCTATAAATGTTGTGGATAAAAAGGGGTTATACGCAAAAAGTCGAGGCTAAACCTCGACTTTTTGTACTTTCTTTCTTCTGTTTTCTTGACTACTTTTCCCATAGTCTGAATACAAGTTCTTTCATATGTCAGACGACCAACCAACAACATCTTTGATACTATTTGTTGCACATATGGTCTTCGTTGCTTTTCTGCAGTTCTTTTTTCCTGCTCTTGTTGAGCATTTAACTGGCTCTTTGTAGTGGACGCCTCAATAGTGAAACGTTCCACTAATATTGTCTTCACGCTGGCAATACTAGCTTTTATCAATTTTTTTATACTATTTTCCGGATCATCTTTTTGTTCCCGTTTCAAAACTACTGATGCCCTATGTTTTTGTTCCTCTACATGCCATTCATCATTTTCTGTAAAACTTTTCTGGGTAAACACAGGCACTCTATCTTCATTTTCGCCTTTTGCAAAATTCCATTTTTTAATTCCTTGTACCCTTCCCAGCTTTGTTTCACATTTTCCAGAAATTCCGTTTTGCTCAGATTTATAAACATCTGCACGCACATCTTCTGTTTTTTGTGTCGTACTTCCACTTTTTAATAATAATACTAAAAAGGTAACTATTCAAAAGGTGCCATTCACAAAATGCCAGAATATACATAATGGCTAAAAATATAAACTTTAGCTGGTCATTTTGTTCATGACGCTGTTATCAGCTATGAACTCACATGTGCAAATTGCACTTTACGAGCAAGCTCTCACGTACAATTTGCACATATGAGTTCGCACCTTCTGAACAGTTGCAAAAAAAGAATAAACTGAAATCTAGAATTTCTTTCATAATCTTTCTCCTTGGCTTTACTAGGTTAACAAGTACATCAGACTTTTATCTGCTCTTTCTAGGAAGCAGTTTTCCTATTTTCAGCCTCGTTTTTTTGAGGAAAACGTGGTTAACCTACCTGGTGCTATAGAACCAGGCTTCTATTTTCAGCCTCGCTTTTAAGGATAGCGGGGTTAACCTGCCTACTTTTCTAGGTATAGGCTCCTGTTTTCAGCCTCGTTTTTACAATTGTATATCTTTGTCATCTTACGTAACTTTTCAAAGATCACACAAACTTGTTTTTCTTAATGGAACGAGGTTAACCATCGTGCTTTCGCACAATATTATTACTAAAATGGAGATACGCAACTCCACTGCAACTTTTCCTGACACATTATCCATTTTTCAATGTACATCAATTCCTTTTTAAAGAACTGAAAGAACTTGTATTCTTACTATTTACTATACCATGATAACTTTACAAAGTCTTATCGTAAATATTAAATTTTGTTTACTATATGGATTATTTTTCCTTTTACATTTCTTTTGCATACGCAATACGGAAATCCTCTTCTTTTGCCCATTCTTCCAACTGCTTGATTTTCGCTATATTACATGGAAAAAACACATAACTATCGCTATCAATATCAAAAGCAAGCATGGCAATATTTTCTTTTTTCCACTTGTCATCCAAAACTTCCATCCATTCTGTCACTTCTCCCTCTTCTTCAAACCAGGTATCCTCTACCTCAAGACCTAAGGATTTCACTTTTTTCAATTCACGGACATAATACAGAAAATTTTCCAACTCCTCTGCCCAGTCACATTCTGCTACATAGCCTTCTCTCTCCAAAATGTCCACCATTGCAATCCACTGTATTTCTTCCTCTTCCTCGTCCCCTTCTATTCCCCTTTCTTCAAAAGTTTCCTCATGCCGTTCATAATACCCCTCTGTATCCAAAATACACTTTTCCAGCTCGCTCATAAGCTTTTTATCTCCCTCTGTTACATATTCCATAATTTTTACAAATGCATGTTTCATTTTATTTTCCTCCTTCTGCCTTCATGAAAGCAATGTTATACTCTTATAGTTTTCGATTCTATGCCACAATTTTTCTTTGTCTGGATTTCCCTTTACAAAAGCAAGGTCTGAAAAAATACGCCCTACTTCCTTCTGCACACTTTGTTGTTCTCTGATATCTTTTGCATCCTCGATTTCACAAGTTCGATAATAGTAATCTGCTAAAATACCACATGCCGCAAATTCCATCTCCACTTCCGTTTCATCTAACTGATCAAAGATATATTTTTGCAATGTTTCATAGGCTATGCCGAAAAAGTAAGTTCCTTCTCCACTTTCTAAATCCGCTGGAACAAATTTTTCTTTCCCTGAAATATCTATTTTCTTTGTGTAATCACTCATAAGAGGAGAATCAAACACTTCGTCTAATACATCTTCGAATTCCCTTATTTCCTTTCTCTCTTTCTTTCGTAAAGCAACCTAATACGATTCCATTATAGCAAAAACTGTACCTTTCTGCTACTTCACTAATACTACTACTTACTTCTACTAAAAACACGTAACAGTATTTTTTATCATGTAAAAAAAAATTTCACTTACAAAAAAACATTGCAGGAATCTCTTTCTTTTCCTGCAATGTCATTTTCTTTACCATATATATTTTATATTCGAATATTGTGATGGTTTCTTCTTCATGGATAATTTTTTAAATTTCACACCTTTGTCAAATAAACACATATCACAAGTTACATCCAGCACCATCCATTTTCGGTCTTTCTTTGAATATACGCGATTCCACGCATGATACTGTGAACCATTATAATATTGACTTCGAGGATATCCTGTAACCATTTTTGTTTGGACACCCACGCTTCGCATCATAGATGCTGTTAATGCAGACATATCATAGCAAATTCCCTTTTTGCTGGCATAGGTTTCGTCTATGTCCGGCGTATAATAAGAAAGGCTTCCGTTTGCATTTTTAGAAAATTTATTGTAGTCATAATCAAATTTTGTAACCAAGTATTTGTATAACACTTTTATCTTTGTTGTTTGACTACTGTACTTTTTTGTCAATTTATTAGCTTTTTTTATCGCAGAATTTTTTCGATTCCAAGTAATCATTTGATTTGATGTCAAATATGCTTTTTTGGTATCTTTTAACTTTAAATCTACATCTAACGAAGATAATTGACTATATCTGGTATCCTGTATATTTTTCAATACAGATACTTTATATGTTCCATTTCCTGCGGTAAGTGGTATCTCAGTTTCAATTGAGCTGTTTGTCATAAAGTAATTATACTGTGTATTTTCCCCTTCTTTTTTTACGGTAACTGCAATTTTATTTTTATTTGTATTGCTATATGTAACGGTAACCGTACCATTTTTATTGTCCGAAATACCAACTCCATTTTCTGAAGCTTTGGACACTGTGCATGGTAAGAAAAGTAAAAATACTCCAAAAACAATTACACGAAATATAGATTTCATGCGTTACACCTCCTTGATCAATCCGCAACGGTTACATTTATATGTTTTTATGCACTTTTCCCTTCTGTTTTGTAATCCTAATTCCATATTACCTTTTCTTTTCCAATCTGTCAATATCCTTTTTCTCCCTCTATGTCAAAAAATCCCCCCTAATTTCCCTCGAAGAAATGTACGAGAATGTTACGTCCAAATCTCGTAGGAAGCGGTCTTCTGCTTAGTTTTCATTTTTTGCGTTATATGATACAATTCTCTCAAAGGACGATTACCAAATGTCAATAAATATCGAGGAATTACGCAAAAAATACATCGATAATCCACCAGAGGGATTAACTTCAGAGGACATTCGCTCCATGAGTGATGACGATCTTCTGGATATGGATTATTTCATGAACGAAGAACTGGATGATGATTTTGGAGAAGAAGGTTTTTATATTTTTTAATCGTTCTCTACAATCATTAGGAAAGTACACCCATTTTTATCCTATCTAACGTATGTTCGATGAACATACGTTATTTTTTATGTCTAAAAAAATCGGAATTTCCTATAAGGCAAAAAAAGAGCAACCAAAAGGTTGCTCTACTTTTCAGTCATATACCCAAAATGCCGTTTCCTGAATTTTGACTCCTAGCATATGCTAGGTGGGTTGCCGCACTCATGTTTCTGTCTTCCACTGCATATGATGGCTTGACATCCTCATGAAAATATGAGCTTCCCATATAAATTGATGTAGGTTCAAAATATCAGGAGTGTCGAACATCCCAGGAATATATTCCCTAGATTTATTGTATTCATTATAGCCCAGATTATGCATCTTTGCAATATACAATATATACAAAATTAGCTATTATTACGTGTAGCGTTACTGGTCACACTTAGGTATGAACAGTAACCGTGTAGTCCTTCCTAAAGTACCAAAATATCTAACTTTCTCTTTCTCCTTCGTAAACAGAAAAGAAAAAGCAAAATTCTGTACCTTTTCCAATCTCGCTGGTAACCTCAATGGTTCCATTATGTTTTTCTACAATGGACTTTGCAATCATAAGACCAAGTCCAGATCCCTTTGCATTCTGTCGTAATTTTGATTTATAAAATTTGTCAAATATATTCGGAAGCTCTTCCTGAGATATTCCAATGCCTTCATCTCGAATCGAAACCATAATTTTATCCTTTTTGATAATCGAAATCCAGATTCTTCCACCTTCATTGGAAAATTTAATGGCATTATCTATTATGTTAATAAACAATTGGCGTAAACGATCGTAATCGCCCTGCATCATTACAATTTCTTCCTTGCAGTCAAATAATATCTGGATGTTTTTCTTTTCTGCAATGCCTTTGTATGTACGTAAGATATCGTAAAACACCTGCAACAAGTTGATTGGTTCTTTCTCTATTCCAAAATGTGGATTTTGCATTTTAGAAAGGGTTAACAAATCTCCAACAAGACGTTCCATACTCTGACATTCCAAAACCATACGCTGGTAATACTGTTGCTGTTTTTCCTCTTTTACCACTCCGTCTGCAAGACTTTCTGAATAACCTCGAAGTACCGTAATCGGTGTGCGGAGCTCATGAGAAACATTGGCAAAAAAATCCAAACGCATTTGTTCTGCTTCCTGTCGTTCCTTTTCATTTTCCTCTAAACGTTCTGCCAGTATATCCATGCTATGTGCCAATACTCCAATTTCATTGTTTCCACGTACATTGGTTCTTTTGGAATAATTTCCTGCTGCCAGTTCCAATGCAACTTGACGCATACGAGAGAGTGGGCGGGTTATGACCATCGCCAAAATGAAACCAATAAAAAGGCAGATTATAATACCAACTATAATACTATATTCAATATATTGACGGCTTGTGCGAATAAAGGTATCTCTTTGTTCTACAAAACTATTTAATAATACAATACCTACTACTCTTTTTTTAGCATCCCGAATCGGTGCAGCTACACACATCATCGTTTTCTCGTATATTCCATCATAACCACATGCGTAAGACACCTTTCCTTCTTTTGCCTTCTTTAGCACATATTTTACTTCTTTTGATAATTTTATATCCACAATATCTACATTAGTAAATTCTTTTTTTAATGTAATGGAATCTTCATCATTATCAATAAACCATATATCTGTGTTTTCACTATTCTCCATAGAATCCAGATAATCCATATAATTAAAACTGCCTTCTGTATCATCTGCAATCACAAAATCGGACATTTCTCTTGCAATATGTCTGGCCTGTTTTTTCATTTGCCTTCGATATGTCTTTAACATATTATCTTCATATAATTTAGAAAACAGCATACCTATAATCATGGCAAACACTACTAAAACAAAGCCAAAGCAAGCACAGATTTGAATAAATAATCGATTTTTTTTACTCTTCTTATTCCCTTTTTTCATTTTATTCATCTATTTCAAACTTGTAACCCACGCCCCATATGGTTTTGATTCTCCATTGTGGGTGTTCCTCCTTATCAATTTTAGCTCTAAGACGTTTTATATGAGAATCTACCGTCCGAGTATCGCCATAATAATCAAATCCCCAAAGACTATCCAACAAATTATCTCTTGTAAACACTTTGTTTGGATTTTGTCCTAATATCCACATTGTCTCAATTTCCTTTTTGGTAAGTGGAATCTTTGTATCACCAATTTTTGCTGTATACTCTTCCAGATTTATGGTCAGATTACTGATCTGCATAATTTTATCATTGTCTGCATTTATTGCTTCACCCGGTGTGCGGCGCATTACAGCCCTTACCCTTGCCATTACTTCATTGGGACTAAATGGTTTTACGATATAATCATCTGCTCCAATATCAAGACCCATAACTCGTTCAAAATCCTCACCTCTTGCTGTGACAAGAATAATTGGAACACTTGACTTCTTTCGTATTTCTCTGCATACCTCATAGCCGTCAATCTTTGGCATCATAATATCAAGTAAAACTAATACCGGCTGTTCCTGTTCAAATAGACGTAATGCCTCTTCACCATCCATAGCCACAACAGCCTCATACCCTTCGCGTTCAATATAATTTGATAAAATATCTGTAATATCTTCATTGTCATCTGCAATTAGTATTTTTTTCATAGTATCCTCCTTATCCTTATTTGCCATATCCTATCTTGTCATTTCTTTCATTATAAGCAGGATTTTCGTGAAAAAGCAAGAAAAAATTAACATTTTCCAGAAACTTAATATTGCTCTTTTTTTACCATACTCTTGACAAATTTTTTTTTTATTCTTTATCTAAAATATTTATATAAATTAGGGGATTACATTTCCACTATTAAAAGAGAGAGGTAAAAAAATGAAAAAGAGATTATTGGTTTGTACTCTTATTTTCTGTACATTTTGTACTCTGTTTTCTCCTTCTATCTTTGGAGAGCAAACAAAGTCTGTTGCCTATGCAGCAGAAAAGAAAATTAAATTTAACAAAAAAGAGGTAGACATCGTAAAGCGACAACAATTTACCCTAAAGATCACCGGTTGCAGAAAGACGGATGACGTTGTTTTCGAAACAAAAGATTCTGACACCGTCTCCATACAATCTACAACGAAACGGAGTTGCAAAATAAGAGGTAATGTGGTTGGTAATACTAAGATTTTAGCTCATGTCTATCGTAACACTAGAAAAATATCTACTTTAAAATGCAATGTTTCCGTCACGCCACCTGCAGTAAGTGTACGTTTCCGTACTAGTAGTATTACATTGGATGTTAATAATTCTATAAATTTGATGGCATTCTTAAATCTAAAGCCCAAAAATACTGCTGAAAAACCTTACTTTTCCTGTTCTGACCATTCTGTTGTCAGAATAAGACCGAACGGAAGAATTACAGCTTTAAAGGAAGGAAATGCTACTATAACAGCTTCCATTCTCAATCAAAAATTTGATACAATTTTAATTCGTGTAGTAGATTAGCGTATCTTTTTCTTGCTTTTTAAATTAATATTGTATATATTATAAGTGGATGTTTTGCATCCACTTTTGTTCTTAAAGCACAATATGTGTTTTTCTTACATTACAAAATAGTTATATTACCTGCCCGTTCCTATAACTGTTTTGTATTTTATCTATTATAGGTCTATTAATTTCAAAGGAGAATATTATATGATACAAGAGAAATGGAAAACTCTTTATGAGCTGCACTATTCTACTCTCCTTTCCTTTGCAACTATTTATTTACAAAATCCAATGACAGCAGAAGATATTGTACAGGAAACTTTTTTAAACTTTATGGAACAAGAACAAAAAGGGGGTTCAAGGCAAAAAAAGAAAACGTTATTAACCATCTTTACTATTCTGCTGGAACAGGAAATACTAACAGAAGAACTCCTAACGATACCTTATGAGGACGATTTTCTTATTTTAAAGAAAGAAGGTAATTCGAATACCGCTTTATCACAATATTATCAACAAAGGGATACGATAAAGAAAAAGCACGAAACTTTAATACATTCCCTTTCTTTTCTAACCAAACAAGAACAGCTACTTTTTTCTAATGTATTTTTAAAGCGAAAAACTTCAAAGGAACTGCTTTCCTTTTATAATCTTCCTTCTGCCACGATTCGTAAACGCATCGAACGCTGCAAAAAACATTTGAAAAAAATTTATTTTGCCTCTGAAAATGGGTAGATTTTTTCATTTCTTTCTATTATGATTAAGGAAGTGTATTATACATACGAAAAATAAAAAGATAGAAAGAGTGAAACACAATGGATAATTTTATTTATAGTATCAATGCTACTATACCTGTTTTTTTAGTTATGATCATAGGCTATATTTTAAAACAGGTGGATATGTTAGATGATCATTTTGCTGCAAAAGCAAATAAATTCAATTTTAAGGTTACGCTACCTTGTTTGCTTTTTTCTGATATTGCAAAAACAGATATGCGTAGTAACTTTGATTTACGATTTGTTCTTTTTTGTGCCATCGTTACCTCTATTTGTTTTTGGGGTATATGGGGATTATCTAAGATTTTTCTGAAAGATGACAGTATACGTGGTGCCTTTGTACAAGCTTCCTTCCGTGGAAGTGCGGCTGTTTTTGGTATTGCATTTATTGTAAATATCTATGGCAAATCCGGCATGGCACCTCTTATGATCATTGGTGCAGTACCACTTTATAACATTTATTCTGTTATTGTATTAACTTTTGAAGCAAACAACCAGACAGATGGAAAAAACACTTTAAAGCAAGCCATTATTAATATATGTACGAATCCAATTTTGTTATCCATTGTTTTTGCCAGCATTTGGTCCTTAGCTGGTTTTTATAGCAAAACACCCGTCTTAATAACAAAAACAATAGACAATTTTGCAAAAATGGCTTCCCCTTTGGCTCTAGTCTGCATTGGTGTTACTTTTGAAGGACGAAAGGCAATTGCTAAATTAAAACCTGCATTAATTGCATCTATTTATAAGTTACTTATTCAACCAGCTGTTTTTCTTCCCATTGCTATATCTATGGGATTTACAAAAGAGAAGCTCATTGCATTGATTATCATGCTTGGTTCTCCCACTACACCTTCCTGTTATATTATGGCAAAAAATATGAACAATGATGGTGTTGTCACTTCCAGTATTGTTGTATTAACTACTTTATTTTCAGCAATTTCATTAACTTTATGGATTTTTATCGTAAAATCTCTCGGATATTTATAAAACCACTAATCATAGGTTTTTATTACTGTACAATAACAAGTTTGTAACAGTTCATCCTTGCCCCGATTGGGCTAACTGTGCTATAATAGTTTTATCTTTGACAAATGATATAGTATAGTATTTAAAATTTTTATTACTATTAGCAACAAATTTTTAAATACTTTTACATCGCAAAAGAAAGGATGAAAATGCATGCGTTTGCAACAATGGAAGAAATTCCTTCATAAATATCACCATGGCTGGGTGTTTTCTTATTTTATTATCTACCTGACCTGGTTTGTTTTATTAGAAAAAAGAGATTATGTACAATTTTATCCCATGCATATGCGATTGGATGATTATATTCCATTTTGTGAATACTTCATTATTCCGTATCTTCTTTGGTTTTTCTATATCGCAGGCGTTATCCTATACTTTTTCTTTACGAATAAGAAGGATTTTTACAAATGTTGTGCATTGCTCTTTTCCGGTATGACGATTTGTCTTATTATTTATACTTTTTTTCCAAATGAGCAAAATTTACGACCAGAGACTTTTTCTAATACAAATATATTTACAAAGATAGTACAATATATCTATAGTTCGGATACAAGCACAAATGTTTGTCCAAGTATTCATGTTTTCAATTCTATTGGTACTTTTATGGCAATTGCAGAAAGTAAAAAATTACGAAAACATAAAGGAATCCTTGGTGGTAGTTTTGTTTTAACCATTCTCATTTGTTTATCCACTGTATTTTTAAAGCAACACTCTTGCGTAGATGGATTTTGTGGACTTGGACTTGCTATTATTCTTTATACAATTGTATATCGGATTAACATTGAAAAATTATTTTCTACTTTCTTGGAATTAAAAAAGGATAAAACAGAAGCCAAAATAAAAAACAAAAAATTTAACTTTTAGATTATAGGGTTAAATAAAAGGAGGTCACTTTACAATGTGTACCTCCTTTTGTATTCAACAACGCTATATCATAGCGTTTCTCATTAATTAAAACCGAAAATTTTTCTCGAAATGTGATATCCTAAAACAATGATCTTTCTACCTGCTCTAGAACGCATTTTCATACTCCATCCTAAAATATATCGATTCATTTCTTTATATAATCGTACATTTTTCTTTTTTAAGTGTAACCATAATTCATCTTTCTTAGCAAGACTATCCTCTGTATTTAATTTAACAAGGAATACAGAACATACTGTCATCATCATGACCAAATATTTTACCATATATTTTCTAAGCTGTTTACAAGAAATTTTTGTCAAATCATGACTGTCGATCATAATTTTAGTAACTCGAATCTGTTGATCAATTCTTCCCATCATAACCTGTTCATTCACAGACTGATCTTCACGCCCAATGTAATAACGATAAAAGTCTACATCAAGATAATATAATTTTTCTACAAATGGTAATGGTTGATACACAAATATATTATCTACATAAAAGGTATGCTTTGGTAACTCTAATTTACAATCCCGTAATAATCTGGTTCGATATATGACAGAATGCATCAATATATTCTGACTGGAACGAAAACGTCCAATTTCGGACCATCCAAATATACGGTCTTTTGGAAGACAACTATGGTAATCTATGACTTTACTTTTTCCTAATGCCACCTTTTCATATACATAATTACATATGAGCATATCTACTTTCTGTTGATTTTCAATAAAATATTTTAACTGCTCCAGTACTTTATATAATGCCTTTTCATCTACCCAGTCATCACTGTCTACTACTTTATAATACATACCTGTAGCATTTCGAATACCAGCATTTACAGCTTCTCCATGTCCACCATTTTCCTGATCTACCACTTTAATCATAGTAGGAAATCTTTTTTCGTAGTCTCTTGCAATTTTTAATGTATCATCTTTGGAACCATCGTTTACAATAATAATTTCTATATCCTCGCCTCCCGGAATAAGTGAGTCGATTGCTTTACTCATATATTCTGCTGAATTATAACAAGGAATTGCTACACTTAATACTTTCATTTTCTTTTGTTACAGATTTTTTAGCTTCTGTAACCTCTCCTTTCTTTAATACCAAATTACTTCATCTTTTGTCACCTTGGCAATAATTAGTTTTTCTGGCTTTGGTTTTTCTTTTTTTATGCAATACGCATTTCTTATTATTTCCTCTGCCTCTTTTACTGTATCATATTTTTCTGTATACACTCTTGCAAGTACATCTCCAACCTGTACATTGTCTCCAGTTTTCTTTTTTAATGCTATCCCTGCTGCAAAATCGATATTGCTTTCCTTTGTCTCTCGGCCAGCTCCCAAAATCATAGAGGCAATTCCAAACTGTTGTGCATCCATATGAAATACATAACCACTATGCTGTGCTACGATATCATAGTAATAAGCGGCCTTAGGGAAGTTCTCTGGGTGTTCGATCAAGGAAACATCTCCTTGCTGCGCTTTTACCATAGCAGAAAGTTTCTTTAATGCACTTCCGTTTTCCACTGCATCTCTTGCCATTTTTTCACAAGCTTCTATCGTAATGTTCTTATCTTTCTCTATCTTTGCAAGATAGAGCATATTTGCTGCCAATGCAATACAAATTTCTAACAATTCTCCCTTTCGTTTTCCCTGCAACAGTTCAATTACTTCCATCACCTCTAAAGAGTTCCCTATGTTTTCTCCTAAAGGCATATCCATATTGGTAATCAAGGCTACTGTAGTTTTTTTTGCATGTTCTCCTATGGCAACCATTTTCTTTGCCAATGTTAGTGCATCTTCTTTCCTTTTCATAAAGGCTCCACTTCCACAAGTAACATCTAACAATATTTTATCACTACCTGCCGCAAGCTTTTTACTCATAACAGACGCAGCAATCAAAGGAATACTATCCACAGTATCTGTAACATCTCGTAATGCATATAATTTTTTATCAGCAGGAGCTAAATTAGCAGATTGCCCAACTACACTAAGTCCAATGTCATTTACAATCTGAAAAAAACGCTCCTTGGGAATCTCTGTTTGAAATCCCTGTATAGACTCCAACTTATCAATGGTGCCACCTGTATGTCCCAGACCACGCCCTGACATCTTTGCAACCTTTTCTCCGCAAGCAGCGACAATAGGCCCTATTGCCAATGTTGTCTTATCACCCACACCTCCGGTACTATGTTTATCCACTTTTATTCCATTTATATGAGATAAATCAATCCTATCACCTGAATGTGCCATTGCCAATGTCATATTTCCCAGTTCCTGATCCGACATTCCTTTAAAATACACCGCCATAAGCCAGGCTGCCATTTGATAATCCGGTATTTCTCCATCTACGTATAAATGAATCATTTCTTTTATTTCTGTTTCAGTCAATTCTTTACCGTTTTTTTTCTTTTCAATCAAATCAAACATTCTCATTGGAATCCCTCCCTTCTATGATTAATGTACTCTCGGAGTCTCTTTGTGCCTGATTTTGCAAAATGGTTTTTTGTCAGATATGCACAAATTTATGAGGCGTACGTGGAGCGTACGTTGATTAAATTTGTGTATATCTGGCGGAAAAACAGTCGCAAAAGTGGGTGCAAGGGAGATTCCGAGAGTACATGATTATAACAATAGTTTTTATAACGCATCTATAAATTTTCAGGACCAAATCCCTGTGGTAACAATTCTTCCAGTTTATAAACTTTATACTCTTCCATAGACTTTGCCACAATAATTTCAAATGTACCCGCATTACAAAATTCCATCATTACCTGTCTACAAACTCCACATGGTGTCGCATAGGAAGAAACCTGCATTCCCTCTTCATATCCACCCACAATGGCGATTCTACAAAATCTGCGATGTCCTTCACTGACTGCTTTAAAAAAAGCAGTTCGTTCCGCACAATTACCAGGAGAGTATGCTGCATTTTCAATATTACATCCGCTATATACCGTTCCATCTTCTGTTTCCAAAGCTGCCCCAACTTTAAATTTTGAATATGGTGCATACGCCATAGAACGACTTTCCAGCGCCTTTCTAATCAAATCTTTTTGCTCCATAGACTCGCCCCCTCTAGCATTTCAATCCCCTTCTAATCTATCCTATCTATTATCTTTTTATATATTGGAGATTCTATTGTAAGCTAATTTCTACTATGCTCCAAATTTGCAAATTTCGTGTATTGTGACAACCAAGCAAGTTTTACGGTTCCTGTAGGACCACTTCTCTGTTTTGCAATGATAATCTCTGAAATACCTGCTTCTTCCGAATCTGCATTGTAATAATCATCTCGGTATATAAACATAACCATATCCGCATCCTGCTCAATAGCTCCAGATTCACGCAAATCGGACAACATGGGCCGTTTATCTGGTCTTTGTTCCACAGCACGACTTAACTGTGACAAGGCTATAATAGGCACATTTAATTCTCTTGCCAAAGCCTTCAAGGAACGAGAAATTTCGGATACTTCCTGCTGTCTGGATTCGTTTCTTCCACTACCATTCATAAGCTGCAAGTAATCGATAATAATAAGTCCTAAGTCATGTTCCAATTTATATTTCCTACATTTTGAACGCAATTCAGAAATAGTAATACCAGGCGTGTCATCTAAAATTAATTTCGAATTACCAATCTTAGTGGCACTATTTACCAATTTTACCCAATCATCATCATCTAATTCACCTGTACGCATTGCCTGCGAATCTACCTTGGAATTCATAGACAACATACGTTTCGCTAATTGAGTCGTTGACATTTCCAAACTAAATATAGCCGTAGATATATTTTCTTTTAATGCTACATGTTCTGCAATATTTAGTACAAATGCTGTTTTTCCCATCGCTGGTCTGGCTGCTATCAAAATCAGGTCAGAGGGATGAAAACCTGCTGTTTTATAATCCAAATCATAAAATCCACTGGCTATACCAGTTACTCTTCCAGATGTTTTCGCTGCCTGTTCGATACTTTCAACTGTCTCAATTACAATATCTTTAATACTGACATAGTCTCCACCTGATGTATTGCGCAAAACATCAAAAATCTGTTTTTCCGTATCTGCCATAATTTCTTCCACTGGCTCTTTTCCAAGATAGCAGGCATTGGTAATTCCTTCCGTTGTTTTAATCAAACGGCGGAGTAAGGATTTGTCCCTGACAATATTGGCATATTGCTTTACATTGGCAGAGTTTGGAACAGAATCTAATAACCCACGCATAAATTCCACACTACTTAATTCTGGTGGTAAATCTTTTTCTCTTAATTTATCCTGAAGCGTAACTAAATCCACGGATTTTCCATCGTTATGCAATTCTACCATGGCACCAAACAAACTTCCATATTGTGATTGATAAAAATCTGCTTCTGTTAAGATTTCAGATGCAGTTGTAATCGCATCCTTGTCCAGTAGCATTGAACTAATTACAGCACGCTCTGCCTCTGCATTAAAAGGCATGCTCCGTTTTATCAGCGCTTCATCCATTATTTTCCCTCGTTTCTAATTCTTTTTCTTATAGATTTATTTCTTTTCACTAACATGCACTTTAATCTCCGCCGTTACTTTTTGGTGTAGACGAATTGGAACATTATAGGTTCCAAGTGCTCTAATCGGCTCAGGAAGATGCATTTTCTTTTTATCAAATTCATATCCATACTGTTTTTTTGCTGCTTCTGCAATCTCTTTTGGAGAAACAGAACCAAAGCTTCTTCCATCCTTACCAGTTTTTAAAGTCACCTCTACGGTTTTATCTTCGATTTCTTTTGCAAATGCCTGTGCCTCTTCATAAATTTCCTGTGCAATTTTTTCGTCATTGGCATTTTTCAATTTTAAATCATTTAACGCCTTTGGTGTAGCTTCCACACCTAACTTCTTTTTTAAGAGGCAATTTCTTGCGTATCCATCATTTACTTCTACTACTTCACCTTTTTTTCCAAGTGCCTTTACATCCTCTAACAAAATAACTTTCATAATTAAACATCTCCATCTTCTATCATTTTTCTAAGTGCATCCCGCACCATTTGTTTTGCTGTTTCCATATCTACATCCTTTAACTGTGCTCCGGCTACACTCATGTGACCGCCGCCGCCTAGTTTTTCCATTACAAGCTGTACATTTAACTCATCAATGGACCTTGCACTAATATATATCTTATTATTATAAGCAGTAAACACAAAAGATGCTTTTACATCACTAATATTTAACAACTCATTGGCAACCTGGGCTCCCAGCACAGTAGGACTGTCTGCTCCATCTGCCTTACACTCTGTAATCGCATAATGTTCCATAAAAATTTCCATATCATGCACTGCTGCTGCCCTAAGCTTATATTCCAACTTATTACTTCGAAATATCTTTCGAACCCTTGTAATGTCGGCTCCACATCGACGCAAAAATGCTGCTGCTTCAAAAGTACGCACTCCAGTTTTGGTAAGAAAATTATTTGAATCAATTACAATACCAGAATACATAGCATCCGCTTCCACCTGGCGTAATTTCAAATTATCATCCACATATTGTAAAATTTCAGCAACCATCTCGCATGCGGACGATGCATATGGTTCAATATAGGAGAGCACTGCATTTTCAATTCCATCTCCCACCTGTCTGTGATGATCTAAAACTACAACTGTTTTCATACACTCTAACAATTCCGGACACTCTGTATAATTGGCACGATTCACATCTACAATTACTAAAATCGTGTTAGGATTCATCAATTCCATTGCCTGTGTGCTGTTCAAAAACATATCCTGCTCATATTCCGCATTAGACAAGAAACGATTCATCATTGGGCGAACCGATGTTGTAATTTCATTAATTACAATATTGGCTTTTTTGCCTAATGTTTTTGCAATTCGATAAATTCCGATGGATGCGCCAAACGAATCGGCATCTCCAATAGCATGTCCCATAATAAGAACCTGATCCTTGGCTTCCATCAATTCTCGTAAAGCGTGCGCCTTTACACGAGCTTTTACACGGGTCTTCTTTTCCATTTGTACAGTTTTTCCACCATAATATGCAATTTTATCCCCCGTTTTGATTACTGCCTGATCACCACCACGTCCGAGTGCCAAATCAATTGCTACACGAGCATATTCATAACTTTTCTGATAACTCTCCTCATTAATTCCCAATCCAATACTAATTGTAGCTGCCATCTCGTTTCCAATGTTAATCGCACGTACCTCCTCCAATAAAGAAAACTTGCTTTCTTCCAGTTGGGATAAATATTTGTGCTTAAACATAAAAACGTACTTATCTTTTTCCAATTTTTTTACAATAGCATCCATACTTGCCATATATTTATTGATCTTTCGATCAATCAATGCCAACAGTAAGGAAGAACGAACTTCTTCAACATCAGCAAAAACTTCTTCAAAATTGTCAATATACAACAATCCTACAATCAGCCTGCTTTCATCAATTTCTTTCAGATATTCTTTGACCTCTGTTTCATCTTGCATATACATTGTTATCAATGTATTGGAATCGTCTAATGTATTTGGATCAAAAAAATCTTCTTTTTCTTCTTGATTAAAACTGTTGATATTTACGCGACGTAACACAACCTTAAAATCTTTTTCTTTCCATCGGATATGTATCTCCGTATCTAGCATATCTTTTGGAAGTACATCCGCAGTAATTTCCGGTATCAATGTTGAAACATTTTTCAAACAAAATTTGCCTTGGTCTGCTAATGTGCAAAATTCGTCATTTCCCCACATAATACATCCCTCTGCATCCAAAATCGCATAGGGCAATGCTAGCTCTTTTATCAAGTGTCTCTGCACCTGAGAATAGTCATTTGCATAAGATACCAGTCTGGCCGTTATAGCAGAATTTCTGGAGAAAAACAAACTTAATGCAATTAAAATATATCCAATTAAAAAGAAAGTCATCACCACTCCCGCTTGACGATCCACACAATATATCATAATGTTCATCATAAGCAGTAGTATGGATAAATATAATGGCCAACTTAAATATTTTTCAAGCTTTTTGTCCACCTTTCTTTTTTTCATTGTAAATGTTTTCTTTTTCATATATAACCATACCTTTCATACCTGTGTAGATTATATCATTTTTCTTATTTATCGTAAAGATATCACGATGCATTCTTCCACAGAATGGTAACGATAAGACTTTGCATACGATTCCAGTTCATTTTCCAAACATTTATTATAAAAAAATCGTTATGCCCTATCATACTCTACTTCAGATATTTTTCTATCGTCCTAAAACAATAGCACTAAGTGGTTCTATCGTAATCGTTTTTCCACTCTTTTCCGCCAATGGCTTTGTCCCTGCATTTTTCTCATTTACATATACATTCCACGTTCCTTCCGGTATCTCTACCTGCTGTTGTGAACGATTTGCATTATATACGATACACAATTCTTTTAATGTATCTTCTAAATTTTCTCCGTCTATCGTATAACCAACCATATTTGGTGGAAGTTCCATAAAATGTAATCTAGTTTCGATTTCTTCTGATTCCATCATTCGAAGCATTATATGTTCTTTCCGAAATGCAATTAACCCTTTATAATAATCAACTACATCTGCATATTCCTTTTTCCAATTCCACTTAATGCTATTGATTGCGTCAGGAGAATTGTAACTATTACTTGTAAACTTTTTCCCTGGTTCTGTTCCGGGTTTTGTTCGAAGCATTTCCTCTCCGGCCTGTATAAAAGGAATCCCCTGAGAAGTAAATATGATTGCCGCAGCCAGACAATTCATCTTCTTTCGGATTTCTACACTATCCTCTGGATTTGTTAATGCAAATTTATCCCATAAAGTCAAGTCATCATGCGCAGAAATGTAGTTAATGCTCTGCGCTGCTGTCTTTGCCCATGCCTTCTCTTTTCCGTTTAAAGCCTGTTTATGATGGGTAGAACCAACAATTGCAAATTTCAGTTCTTCTTCCATATCTTCTTTTCCATTTACAAATCCCTTCGCTTCCACTTCAAACACATGGCCCTTTACCGCATCACGAATATTATCATTAAACATACTATAATCCGGCATTTTTGCTGCATTTACCTTCATTGCTAAACTTTTTGGTGCAAGTAATGGTGCTGCTGCTGCCCATCCTTCTCCATACAAAATAATATCTGGTTTTATCTTTTTCAGTTCTTTTGCAATCGCATTCATCGTATCAATATCATGAATTCCCATCAAATCAAAGCGGAATCCATCAATGTGATATTCTTTTGCCCAAAAACACAATGAATCTATCATATATTTACGCATCATTTTATGTTCCGATGCCGTTTCATTTCCACAGGCAGACGCATCTGCAAACGTACCATCTGCATGTATACGATAATAATATCCCGGCACCGTTTTTTCAAAAACAGAATCCTTTGTATAATACGTATGGTTATATACCACATCCATAACAACACCAATTCCATTTTCATGTAATTTCTTTACTAATTGCTTAAATTCTTTTACACGAACCTCTCCATGATAGGGATCCGTACTGTAAGAACCCTCTAAAACGTTATAATTAACAGGATCATATCCCCAGTTAAATTTATTTCGCTCCGGATGCTCCTCGTCTACACTTCCAAAATCATGCAATGGCAACAAATGTACGTGTGTAACACCCATTTCCTTAATGTGATCCAATCCAGTAGCTAGGCCATCCGGACTATGTGTGCCTTGTTCTGCCAATCCACCAAACAGGTATTTATTTTTTATCCCTGCGGTTGCATCTGCAGAAACATCTCTTAAATGCAATTCATATAAAATCGCATCCGTCTTTCTCTTCAACACAGGTCCCTGATCTATATCCCAATCTATTGGATTTGTTTCAGAGAAATCCAATACCATGGCACGTTTTCCATTTACTCCCGCAGCTTTTGCATATACATCGATCACTTCCCGTGTATCTGCACCATGATTGATTGTATACGTATAGTACATTCCCTTTATGTCTTTCTTCACTTCTGTGTACCAGGTTCCTGCTTTGTCCAGCTGCATTGGAAACGTTTCTACAAGACAATCTCCATTCCCCTGCTCATATAAATTTAAAGTTACTTTCTTTGCCTCTGGCGACCATACACGAAAGGTTGTTCCTTCTTTTGTATATACACAGCCTAAATCGTTCCCCTCATAATAATACTTACTGTCCATTTTCTTCCAATCCATCACAGTATTCCTCTTCCTTTCTTATTTTTTCAGACTATAACCACTAACATGTATATTTACTGTTATGATTCACTCTCACCCTCTGGCAATGACCAATTATAGTTTGTTTTTGAAATTGGATATTTCTTCTTAAATGCTGCCGTTTTATACTCTGCATTCAAAGAATGGTCCTTCAGCATTTTATTGCTTCCAATTAAAAAATACGAATATACGTAGGGACGGATTCCCAAATCTAAATCATCCCATGTGGTATCCACATAATACCACTGGCTTCCTATTTTCACGATATTCCAAGCATGTCTTACCCCTTTTCCATTCTTGTCATATCCATATCCGGTTACCGCACGACATGGTATGCCTGCCTCCGTACACATTTTATAAAAACTAAGCGCATATCCCTGACAAACGGTTGTATGCTTGCTACTAACCAATCCATCATACGCGGAAAATCTGCTAAGACTATTATCGTAAGTAATCGTCTCTGCAATATAATTGTGTATTGCACGAATTTGTTCTACTCTGCTCTTACCGGACAATTTGAGTTTTGCAAGCACATTTTTTACTTTTGTATTTACCTTTTTCACCTGTGTCTTACTCTCTAAATATTTTATATTGAATTTAAAAACAGATTTATTGTTGGAATATGCCGGTATTCTAAAGCGATAGGAATCTATCGTCAAATACAAATAATCAAAATCATCACTTGTATTTTTGTTGTCCATTGCCCAAACAGGCGCAAACATCTTTTGAATATTATTATTGACATAAATTTTCTTATAACTTCCTTTGAAAACAATCGTAAAACTTGTTTTTCTTGCATTCATATAAGCATACATTTTTTTAATAAACGCACTCTTCGTTTTTACAACAGCAGTATTTCCCATCGCATGAATGCCATCTGTACTTATCTCAGAATCCTTTACTTTTTCCCCTATTGTTACTTTTCCTGCTTTTGGCATTTGCACATCTGTTTCTAATGTAGACTGCTGAACATCTACTGTATGGTTCGGTACCATAACCCCTTCCTTTTCCGCTGCATTACTAGAAAAAGATACTGTCTGTGTCAATAAACAGGCTATTAACATTGTTGTAACTATTTTTCTAAATCTTCTCATTTTTCTCCCTTCTGCTCTAAACTATTTTAGACATTTTTTTAACTATATCAATTTTTCCCTGCATATTATTATAGCATGATATTCCTCTCTTTTCTATAAAGAGTTTTGCCTGCAAAATTCTTTATAGAAAACTAATCCGCACAGCTCACAAAACGTTTTTTTCTTTACAGAGAAAAATTTTCTATAAAGTAAAAAACCCCTTAAATAGATTTGGTTATATACCTTGTCTACTTAAGAGGTATCCCGTCAAGTACAACGGATTCTTTTTTCATTTCTTAAAAGGCACCTAATAATGTATCCACATTGCTTATATTCATAGTATAAATTGCTTTGGAGCCATCCATATAAACATAGTACTCTCCTGATTTATTGTTTTTCTTTCCAAAATATACCTTAAAAGAACAATTTTTTATTTTGCTTTTTCCTTTTTTATCACTCTCTGATGTCTTTGTATATTTTACAGTAAGTGTCAAAGAAGGATTTTCCAAACCATACTTTTTCATATCTGCATCTGTCTTTTTATAGGTAACACATTCCGTATTTGTTAGTCCTATTACAGCTTGCACTAACTTGTTGGCACTGTCTTCCTTCATAGCCTTTCCATTGGTCTGTGTTGTGCCTTTCAACCATTTACAATCAGGAATTTTAGAAGCATTCTTCTTATGTGCTGCGTCTGCTTTATCTTTAAAATATAACGTTTTTTGGCCCTTTTCCAATGTAAATTCATAAAGATCCTGATTACCAACAGATGGATACTCCTCCACCTTTGCCAAACCAGTCAGGTCATAATCACATGAATTATACATCGTTGTGTCCACCAGATATACATTTTCATCTCCAGACATTTGGAAATAGTATTTATTAACTGCTGTATTCAATACCCCAAGTGTATACGTCATTTCTTTCCCATCTTTTGTTGTAAACGTAATCACTTTACTTGGTTTCTTTAGGCCAAATTCCTCTTCATCAACATCCTTTTTCTCAATTTTTCTAGTCGATTTTATTTCTGAAAGCGCACTAAGCATTGCGCTGACTGTATATTCATTAACCGGACACTCCGTATCATTCGGTGTATACCAGGTTTTCTTTTTTAAATCTAATTCGATTTTCTCACCTTTTTTCCCCTGTGTATAAACAATCTTCGTAATCTTATCTTTATTTGTCTTCGTAACAGTAAAACTATCCTCAGTATCTGTTTTTTCTTCCGTTTTCGGCTGCATGGACAAAAACACATAGCCAGCGGTAAAAGCTATAAGAGCTACAAGCATTATAGAAAAACTTATCCACTTTCTTTTTTTCTTCATAAAGAACATGGCTCCTCTCTGTATCATTCTTTCCTATTTGGTAGTAACCGTTCAGCCTGGCACTTTACGAATATACCTGACTGAACGGTTCTATTAGTTTGTTGCAAATGAAAATTATTTAACATCGTAATATCTATTATCTTTTTCTTCTGCGAATGGTAATTACAATACCGCTTCCCAATACTGCTATCGGAATCACTGCTAAATATAAAACTGCATAGTTTGTTACTTTACTGCTTGTAATAGACAATTTACTTTCTGTTTGATTTTTTGCTGTAATTGTAATACTATCTTTGCGATCACAAATCCAACCTAAAGAAGCTGTAAACAACGAAACATTATATGGATCCATCTTGTACACACTCTCATCAATAATAGAAGATGTACCAAATACCACTAACTTTGTTTTAATATTTTTTTCATCTTCCTCTGTATCTGTATCAGAAGTACCTTCTGTATCAGAGGAACCAGAACTTGTTTTGCTATCTGTAATAGCTACTGCTACATCAAAAGGTCCTGTAGCATCTCCGTCTTCTTTTTCATAAGAACCACTTGACTGTTCTGTATTGATATTCGATTTTAAATAAGAAGAAGTAGAGGTAGTTAATAAACTCTTTACTTTCAAAGTATCCTTAATATTATCCAATGTTTTGATACTTTGTGCCGATGGCATATAACATCTAAAATTACTAGACTTCATATTTTGGGTAATTGAATGTGTGGCTGTATCAGGAACAATTTCAATCGGGCTATTATTTATACCCGAAATATAATCCTTATTCCTCTCCACAACAATACCATTTTCAATTTTCACACCATATGCTTTTAATACTTCATCTAAATTTTCGTGTTTCGAATTTTTTTCATAATAATTTGATGGTATAATAATGGCATTCCCGCCTTTTTTCAAATATTTAAGAATTGCATCTTTTTCCATCCTGCTAAAATCACTTTCCGGCGAAATAATCATCAGGCAATCTGCATCATCTGGCACTTTTCCAGTTGTTAAAAGATTAAGTTCTTCCACACTGATATTGGCATTTGTTATTTGATTCTTAATGTTATCATCTAATTTAACTTCTCCGTTTCCAGCTAATTCATAAACTTTTGGTAAACTATCTGTTGTAACATAATCAATGGCATTGGCAATCAATCCTTCGCCATTAAAGGTATAAATAGGATCCTCGCCATAATAGTATGCATCCTCGGAATTTGACACTGTATACATATCACTTCCATCAATTGTTTTATAACGCTTCTTACTTTCTACAATCAATGCTGTATTCTGTGATGCATTATATTTTGTTCCAAAATTCGGATAAAGTTCTGGATCTTTTCTTACAATCTTAATTTTTCCACCAGATTCTTCTTTATAATTTTCAAGAAGTCTTGTTAATGAAGCGTATGAATTTTCTGCACTTGCACTCATCAAATAATATATCGTTACATCCTGATCCATATTATGCAACAATTTTTTTGATTCTTTTCCAATAGAATACAAGTTGTTTCCACTTACATCAACTTCCGTATATTTTGCAGGCAACTTTGATACAACTAAATTTACAACAATTACAAGTGCAATTGCAATCACAATCATTGCTGCGCTAAAACTTCCATTGCGGAACCGACTACCTTTGAAGGAAAAAATACTATTACTTCCTCTTTGTTTTTTATCTTTTTTCAATTTTGCCACGATTGTTTCCTCCTTCCTAACTCCATCTTCTCTTTTGTATTGCCTGCACTGCCAAGAATAAGAACAATACAATAAAAGTGATGTAATATATAATCGATGCAATATTAAAGTTTCCACTTACAAAATCATTAAATCTTGAGTAGAAGGAAATACCTCCTAATACTTTTTCCAATGCAGATTCAAATAAAGTCTTTTTTAATACATAAGCAACTACAAGCGCACCCTCTCCAACAATCCAACATGCACCTGCTACTATTATATTTCTAACAAATACAAATATAAATACGGCCACTATTAGCAACAAGATAGTAAAACCAATTAAAGAAGCAATTGCTGTAGCAGGCATCATACTTGCAATGGATGCCATAAGCAAGATTACAATATTAAAAGCAAATGATACAACGGCTGCAATAATCTGGTTTTCTGTCAAAGAGGAAATAAATAATCCGAATGCTAACATTACACATCCTAACAACCAAAATGCAAAAATAGTAGAATAACTTTTCAACATTAAAACAGTACCAAATTGTTTTAATACCAATGGCATAGTACAAATTACTAGAACCGGTATGGTAAAGATCGTAACAACAGCCAAAAATTTACCGATTACAACATCCCAAATACTAACAGGGGTTGAAAACAATAATTGGTCTGTCTTTTGCTTTTGTTCTTCTGCTAAAAGACGCATGGTCAAAATCGGTAATACTACCGTATATACAAAACAAATATTTCCCAGTGTATCACCAATCGCAGCACTTCCACCACTTAAGTTTACACCCCAAAAATATACTCCCACTATTAATAGGAAAAATGCAATCACTGCATATCCTAACATAGAAGTAAAATAGGATTTTAATTCTTTTTTATAGATTGCTTTCATGCTCTATTCCTCACTTTCTTCCTGTTTTTCTTCTTTTTCTTCTGTCTCCTTGATTTTGTCTGTCTGCTTTTCTTCCTTTGCTAAATACTTTTTATTTGCATGATCTTCCGTCACTTCAAGGAATATATCCTCCAGACTCTTACTGTAAGAAGACATGGAAAGAATTGGAGCTTTCTGTGCTGCAAACGCTTTAAACAAATCTACTCGAATGTCCTTTTGTTTTTGTGCATATACAACAACTTCTGTTGTATTTTCCTCTACAGGCTCTAAGTACTCTTTTCTATGTATATCCTTTACACTATTTAAAATAGTTTCTACTGTAGCCTTTTGTGCCTTCACGCGAAGCGTAACTTCCTGTGTGCCCTGTGTCATCTCAGCTAGTTCTTCTGGTGTACCTTCTGCCACAAGCTGTCCCTTATTGATAATAAGGATATGATCACAAACTGCACTGATTTCCTGCATAATATGTGAACTTAAAATAATCGTATGCTCTTTACTAAGTTTCTTAATCAAATCACGTATCTCGATAATCTGCTTTGGATCAAGTCCTACTGTAGGCTCATCTAATATGATAATCTCCGGAAAGCCAATGATAGCCTGTGCAAGTCCAACTCTCTGCTTATAACCCTTTGATAAATGCTTGATCAAACGCTTCTGCATATCCGTAATGTTTGTCATCTGCATTGCTTTTTCAATTTGTTCTGCACGTTCTTTTTTGGGAACCTTTTTTAACTCGGCTACAAATTGTAGATATTCCTTTACCGTCATATCCATATACAAAGGTGGCAGTTCCGGTAAATATCCGATACATTTTTTTGCCTCTTCCGGTTCTTCAAAAATATCATGACCGTTAATAATAACTTCTCCTTCCGTTGCAGACAAATAACCAATAATAATATTCATCGTAGTCGATTTACCTGCACCATTTGGACCGAGGAAACCATATACCTGCTCATCTTTTACTGTAAAACTCAAATTATCAACCGCAGTATGATTTCCATACTTTTTTACTAGGTTTTTTACTTCAATCAATGTTAAACCCTCCTATATATTCCCTTCTGGGTAATCTTTTAATTGTCTACCCGCTTTTCTTTCTATTGAAAAACTGTACTATCTCCGATGAAAGAAAACAGTCGATTAAACAATTGCACTTTCAATTCAATTTATTTTATCCTATAATTGTGTTTACTTTGTGAAAGTCAATTATAAGATTACATATTTATTGCAAAAATATGAACTGGCTAAATTTCTCATTTCAAACAAAGCATTTTTACTCTATCAAACACATTTTCCTAGAGAGTAAGAATGCAGGGTCGTATCTCAACCCTGCATTCTTTGTACTATTTTTTTAGTAACAAGCCAAAGTCTATGCTTGCATGAAGTCTTGCAACTACCGCTAAACTATCAAAGCTCACAAAGCCTATTTTTTGTTTCTTATTTTAAGTATGTACCATCTTCACCAATTTTTCCATTTGCACCATACTTTTCTGCTGTACTATTCTGTAATACATAAATTCGCATATTTCCAGCTTCCACTTTATCGGTTGTTAAACTTCCAGATGCCTGCACAGTCTTTCCTGTTATCAATTCAACATAAGTTCCACTCTCGATATTGTTAAAAGTTGCCTGCCCTGACAGGTTGACTAACACATAACTATCTTCACCATTTGCAGTATAACGTCTGCGATAACTGATGCCACTTCCAGATACATCTGCTGTAGAATACTGACCCTTACATAAAGCAGGTACTTTTCTACGAAGCATGTTAAGGCGTTGCATATGTTTTGCCAATGGTGCATTTAATGTTTCTGCCATCTTTCCAGTTCCACCAGAATATACACCATAATCGCTTGTCTTTACGCTTCCTTCCAGATAATCTCCAAAGTATGCACGTCCAGTTTTGTCCAACTGATTATACCAGTCATCTGTTTTAACACCCTTCATGAACTCTACTTCTGTTCCATAGAATACACATGGAATTCCACGGAAGGTGAAAATCAAGTTTAAGTTTTCAGCCCATGCCTGTGTTCCACCGTTATATCTTGTGTATAAGGAACCACCTTCATTTGGACCATAATCATGAGAATCTACATACATTACATTCCATGTAGAATCATTAAAATATTTATCTTCTTCCAACGCTACACCAAATGCAGAATTTGCATCTCCAAATTTGTGATGCATATAGAAGTCAATCATTCCCATTCCAGAAGCTTCACTATAATCTGGTTCATGATATTTATTTCCATTCAAAAATGCATTATCACTCGTTGGTTGATCCGCAACAGAGGAATGATCTGTAAAATGTTTTTCTACCAAGTTCATATTATTTTTTGTAGCTTCCAATGTCTCATCTGTTTTCCATGGGTATGCATCATCTCCGTTTTTCCATGTGTAGAAGCAAACAGAGATACCAGGTAAATCTGCATTAAATATTTCGTTTCTAAGTACACACGCCTCGCCAAACATAAAGAAATTTTTTCCACCTGCTTTTTGGAATGCAGGTAAAAATTCTTTATTAAAAGATAATCTGGAAACATGTTTTACCGTATCAATACGGAATGCGTCTACACCCATATTAATGTAATTGCAATAAGCTTTTTTCAAATAATTACATACTACAGGGTTTTCTGTGTTTAAATCTACACAATGTGCACCCATTTGTCCTGTTTGTACCGTATAACCTTCCCATTGGCAATTCTTTTCATGATGAAAAATAAAATTAGGATCGTTCGTATCACTCTTTAAGTTTGCACAGCGCTGTCCTTCATTTGTAGTTGTAGCATCTGTCATTCCAATGCTCTTTCCTAAATCCGTAATTGTCATAGCCGTATCAGATCTATCAAGTTTTGAAATATCATCTGTTCTAGTATAAGCAGGGAATAAGTTTTCCTCTCCATAATCACTACAGTGATTTACTACAATATCCTGTATGATCTTAATTCCCTTCTTATGTGCATCATTGATTAAGTCCTGATAACCATAATCACTAGATTCTAGGCGAACATCTACCTCTGCATGATTGATTGCATGATATCCATGATAATCGTAATCCGATGCATTTTTTACAACTGGTGTAATCCATACTGCCGAAAAACCAAGCGCTTTTATATAATCTAACTTATCTCTTAACCCTTTAAAATCGCCTCGCCAAACCGGATTTTCATTGTGCGGATTATTTTTATTATCATCGGTTCCAGTATCTCTCCAACTTGCACAGTTATTACTACTGTCACCATCATAGAAACGTGATGTCATAATAAAATAAATGGATTCATCACGAAAATCGGTACGCTCTGTAGCTGTAGGTGTGCTAGTTGGACGTGCAGAATTAATCGGTGTTGCAGTTGGATTACTGGATGAATTCGGATTTGTCTTACTCCATTTTCCATCCTTATACCAATATTCTCCTGCTTCTTTTATCGTAAAGTCATCGGTTTGTTCCGAAGAATTTGCAAATAAAAAGTTAATTTTTGTCACATCTGAAAATTGATACGTATAATATCCATCTTCATCTTTTTTGACCTCTTCTCCAGGCCAATCCGTTTCAATATCCTTTGGTAACGCATTCCAGTAATAAATGGTTTTTGCCTCTATGCCTCCGGCGTAATGAATCGTAATCCCTGTGTTAGCAGCTACCTGTTTTTCATTTTTTTCAACACTTTGTTCTTTTGTTTGCTTTGTTTCTTTGTAATCCCTTGGTGCCTCTTCAGACCAACCTGCATCAAAGTCATACCAGTATTCTCCTGCTTCTCTGGTAAATGTTGTCGTTTCATATCCTACCTTTGGAATACTCAAAACAACGTCTGCTTTTTTTGCATTGGCAATGGTACAAGAATACCATCCATTTCCCTCATCTTTCATAGGAATACCAGGATATGTAGATTTTAATCCCGTTCCAGCAATCTCATAACTGATATGTGGCTGTGCACCTGTCCAATGAAAATGTACCGTTATGGCATCTTTTGCCGCAGTGGATACTTTTGTTCCGGATATTACACTTTTATCCTGCAATGCATTAACTGCCATTTGCGTATCCAATTTTGTTGCATTTTTTCCTCCTGTAAACCCGACCAGCTTACTGCCCATCCAAATGCATCCTGCTAAAGCTGTTACGCCAACTATAGATGCACCGATGATTTTTCCTGCTTTTCTCTTATTCATGCTCTCAACTCCTTAGATGACTGCTAGGTCAAAAAATTTATAATTTGCTTCCTTCCCTAATTTCTTAATAGCAAGAAAACAAGGCTTTTCTTTTCTTGCCTTGCTTTCCTACTTTATCACACAATTTTATCTGTCACACTTGTATTTATTTTTTCAAGTATGTTCCGTCTTCACCAATCTTTCCACTTGGTGCTCCTGAATTCTGCAATACATATACACGCATGTTTCCTTTTCCAGAGCATTTTGCAGTTAAGGTACCATTACAATCCACGGTATCACCAGAAACCATATCTACATATTTTCCTGCTGGAACTCCACTAAAGGTTGCATCTCCTGAAATTGTTACACATACAAAACTGTCTACACCATTTGCAGTATAACGTCTCTTAAATGCAATACCACCATTACATCCATCGGTAGAATACTGTCCCTTTCTAAGTGCTGGCACTGCTCTACGAATTAAGTTCAATCTCTGAATGTGTTTTGCAAGAGGATAATTTAAGGTTTCTGCCATCTTACCCGTTGCACCACTATATACACCAAAATCTGTTGCTTTAACAGATCCTTCTATGTTATCTCCAAAATAAGCTCGTCCTGATTTTTCATATGGTGTTCCACTGCCTTCTCCACCATTACTTGACATCATTGGATCAATAAGACATCCCTTTTTAAATTCAATTTCACTTCCATAATAAATACATGGAATACCACGGAATGTAAATATCAAGTCAAGATTTTCTGCCCATGTATCCTGAGAACCGGCAAAACGTTGTTTTTCCGGAGCCTGATCTGGTGCATAGTCATGGGAATCAACATAAGTTACATTGTATGTAGAATCATTAAAATATTTATCTTCGCTTAATCCAGCTCTAAAAGCATCTCCTGCATTTCTAAATGCCCAGTGCATGAAAAAGTCGATTTCATCCAAACCGGAAGACTTGCTTCGATCTGGTGTATGATAGTCATTTCCCTTTAAGAAAGCATTATCACTCGTTGGCTGTGTATCTACAGAAAGGTTATCATTAAAAAGCTGCTCTGCCGAAGCTTCGTTTGTTGCTGTATCACCCCATGCATAATCTTTTGATTCTTTCCATGTATAGAATGGGACAGAAATAGCAGGCATATTTGCATTCCAAACTTCCTGACGACGTACACAGGCTTCACCAAACATAAAGAAATCTTTTCCTCCTGCTTCTTTAAAATATGGAAGGAATTCTTTGTTAAAGGTTAATCTTGAAATATGTTTTACTGTATCAATACGGAATGCATCTACTCCCATATTGATGTAATTGATATAACATTCTCTCAAATATTTTGCATAATCAGGATTTTCTGTGTTGATATCCACACAGTCTCCAGCCATCTGTCCTAGCTGTACTCCATAGCTTTCCCATTCAAAATTTCCATAATGGTGATACAAACGATCTGTATCAATATCGTCATCTTTCATAGCAAACAATCGAGATTTATATTGTGCATCGCCTTGTTCGCCCTTGTCCAAACCTAACTTTTCGATGCCATCATAATCCTCTGCTCCACGTCCATATTTTTTTACACCCTGTGCTAACTTATCTGCCTTATCTCCATCCTTTGCCACATGCATAAATGCACTTTTTGATGATCCATCATCTTCATCCTTGTCAAACATATGGAACATATTCTTCTCGCCCCAGTTACCACTATGGTTTAATACAATATCCTGAATGATCTTCATACCTTTATCATGTGCAGCCTGGATCAAATCTTTATAGGTACAATCCGAAGATTCATATCTGGAATCTACCTTACTGAAATCATATGCATGATATCCATGGTAGTCTAATCCACTGGCATTTTCTACAACTGGTGTGATCCAAACAGCAGAGAAACCTAATGCTTTGATGTAATCAAGCTTTTCAATCAATCCTTTAAAATCGCCTCTCCAACCCGGATCTTTGTTTGTTTCACTTCTCAGATAATATTCATCATCCCAACAGTATCTATTGTTACTACTATCTCCATCATAGAAACGTGTTGTCATCACAAAGTAAATCGTTTCATCACGGAAATCACCTTCTGTTTTATCTGTAATCGGTGGTTCTGTTACCTGTGGTGTGTTTGTAGGCTTCACCTCTGGGGACTTACCTGGTTCCGTTGTCACCCATTTGCCATCCGCATACCAATATTCGCCTGCCTTTTTTAAGGTAAAATCATCCGTCTGTTCAGAACCATTTGTAAACAGAAAATTTACCTTTGAAGTTGAAGCGAAGGTATATGTATAATACTTATCCTCTTCTTTTGTATCTTCCCCCGGCCAATCTACTTCTAAATCTTTTGGCAACGCATTCCAATAATAAATCTTTGCATTTTTCATCTCTGCAACTGGATAATGTACTATAATATCCCCTGTTGCCGCCACGATTTTTTCATCAACCTTTACTTCCTTTTCTTTGGGAACGGTATAATTGGAAGGTGCGGTTTCTGACCATCCTTTTTCATCATCATACCAATACTCTCCAGATTCTCTGTCAAACTCAGATGTTTGATATCCTAAAGAAGGCACGCTGATCTTTAACGTTGCAGCATCTGGAACACTACATGTATACCACCCATTTCCTTCATCCTTCATTGGTACACCAGGATATGAGGTTTCCTCTCCTGTAGCTTTCACATTATAATAAATATGTGGCTGAGAACCTTCCCACTTATAATGAATGGTAACTGCATTTTTTCTTTTTTCGATGTCTTTTGTGCCACAACTGGCTTTGGCGTTTCTAAACCTGTTACACCCTCTGTAATAACGGATGCATTTTTATCTGCTACTACTGTTTTTGCACCGTCTTGAAATTGATTTGCGGCAAAAAAAGCACCACCAGCAACTAACAGAGTCCCCGCCAATGCTGCGCTCGCAATCTTACATACATTCTTTTTGTTCATAATCGTCTCCTTCCCTTTGTGCAAAGCACAATTGCTTTCTGCGTTGTATTAAACTAATGCACTGGCACATTGATATCTGGTAAAACTCCGCAGGATAATTCTTCATTCGCAAGATTGCCCAAAATTGTTACGATACACAGGTCTATAAACTGTAACAATTAGACATGAAACTTTTTCTGAATATCAATGTGTCAGTGCACTAGTTATACTACTCGCCAAAATATTTGAACCTACAATTTCTATTTGTTACATATTATTATACACATGTTACATTTTTTTTACAATATAGGCTTTTCACAATTTTTTCACACTTTTTTCTACATATTGACTAAGACAATTTTCAACGCAAAAACACGCCTCTGAAAGGCCTTAAATTCCTACTGTTCACAGGGTGTCATTCCCAATGCAGTAATCTTATTGCTGTCTGCTCCATATGTACTTCCAATTCCTGCATTTTCTGATAAAATAATTCTGCATTTTTTCCTTTCCAATCTTTCTGCAAACAACACATTAGTTGCTGTCGTATCCATTTGCTCTCCCGCATCCATTCTTCTCCTATTTGAATTATCTCATTCAAAAATATCTTCCTCTTTTCTTTCCTCTTTTGGCTGTTCCCATTTCCAATCCTGCCATAAATCCTGTTGTAATATCGCAGCTTCACCATCCCATATGTCATACAGCTCTTGCTCTAACTTGTCTAATTGTTCTAAACACTTTTCCCAGTAATCCATTCTCATTCCTCCAGATACCCTTTTCTTACTGTTATTTTAAATTTTGAATGGCTTGCAAAATTTCCGTATTCCTTTTTTCCATACTTTTATAATAAGAAACAGCTTCCATGGATATTTCACACAATGCAATTCCTTCTTCCACCCATTCTTTTCTCTCTCTTTTTAACTGCTTTATTTTCCTCATTTGTTCCAAACACTGTTTTTGTTTTTGTAAATGATCCAATAGTTCTGCTTCTGTCAAACGTAAAATCATGTTTTTCCTCCCCGCTCTATAAATGCTACTAACTGTTGTCTAATTTCCTCGAACTGCATTTCCCTTACTTCTATTTCTTCTTCCCTTCGAATCCCTTCTTCTAAAACGTTTAAAATATCTTGCTCTGTCTGTTCATAATTTCGAATCATACGTTCTAAGGCAAAACACAATTGTCTTTCAAATACAATTTCTTGTTCCATTCTCTCTTTACACCGCAAAAACGCCTGCATCTGTTCTTTTCTCAACTGCTGCAATGTATCTATTTTAGTAATGGCAATTTGCAAATCTTCCAATCGTTCTATTTGTTTATGCATCTTTCCTTGCACAAACCATAATGTTTTTACATTTACATACACACTATTTCTTCCTCTTCTATTTTTTGTAGTTTTTCTAGTAAGAATCCTTGTTTATAGGTTGTCTGTTTGATCTGTTCCCCCATTTTTTCGATTAGCAGCAATCTCCCCTTTTGCTCTAAAACCGCCATCTCCCATTTCTCTTGCTCTGCATTCTTTACTGCTAAGTAAAAACTACATTGCTCTTTTTTCGGAAAACATTCTACCTTCTCCCATTCTTCCTTACAAGAGGATTGAAAAACAGGAAAATACATTTCCTCTCTAAGCATTTCCATCCAATCGTTATAATCTATCAGACAAACCTGAAGCATTCTTTTTGCCTGTTTGTCCTTGCTTACCCAAACACATATGGCTTTTCCTAAATACAAAATTCCTTGTTTCGTGTCTACTCTCCCCCTCTTTTCTAACAAAAGCATACATTTTGTATCCTGTATACAGGACATAATCTTTGCATATTCTCCTTTTGGTACTATTTTTCCCTTCTTTACTTCTAACATATCTCTCTTTACCATTTGGTATAATTGTAACGCCATCTTTCTTTGCGTCATCTTAGGTTCTTCCCAAAAAAATCCAAACATATTTTCCAAATTTGCACAAGCAGCTAATATAATCCACTGATCCCATTTTATCCTATAAATAATATCGCTCATTCTTCCAACCACACTCCCTAATCGCCATTTTATAACTTCTAGACAAAGGTACGATATCCTTTGTTTTTAAATAAATTTCTCCCTTAGAATAGGAAATATCCCTTATTTTTTCTTTATTTACAATAAAACTTCTATGACAGCGTACAAAATGCGATGGCAATCCTTTCTCTAACTCTCCAAAAATGCCCTTAAATCCAATTCTTTGATGTTCCATATTTACATATACCGTTTTATTTCCACATTCAAAATACAAAACACGCTCATATGGCACCACAATTTCCTCTTCTATTCCCTCTGCACAAAAACATTCCTCTGGTGTGACCATACGCTCACGATACCATTCCCAAGTTTCTTCCACAACCTTTACTGCCTCCTCTTTTTCAAAAGGTCGCAAAAGCAAGGAAGATGCCTGAACACTTGGTTTTATATATTCCATGGGTGATATTGTTTCATCTGCTATCACCATCAATACACCTTCCTTATTTTTCCCACGAAATTGTTCCGCTGTATGGATTGCATGTTTTTTTGTAACATCCATGTATAACACATCTAACTCCGGTGCCTCCCCTAATGTATCCTGAAATTCCTGTGTCGTTAAATATTCTTCTAATTTCCACTTTGCACCACTCACATGTGCCATCTTTTCTTTTGAAATATTTTTTAACATTTTGTTTTCTTTTTGCCTGGAATTACAAATTGCAAATACATTCACTTTTTTCTGTTCCTCCATTCTTACTTTTTTGTACATATCGTTTCTTATTCTCTACAAAACCATTCTACCGTACTATCCACTCCTTCTCTCCAACCAATGGCTAATGGTCAAACCATACCTTATGTTCCAAGTCAAGCGGATATCCGCAATCTGCTCTGCTACTTGGTCATTCGTTACTTTTTTCAACAGGAATACGGATACGCTCATACATTCCTTTCCAACTAAGCATTCCATTCCCTGCGTATTGTAACTGTTCCCGTTCTGTAGGCTCTATAAAAGGAAATGGAAAATAGTTTTGTTCCCCCACATCACTTCCCACATAAATGCCATTTTTTTGTTTTGAAAAGATACGGAACATTCTATATTTCCTCATTTCTCTAACTTCCCCACTATCACAGGATGCAATCCAAATAATTTTCCTTCCTGCTTTAGACTGTAACACCTTATCCAATAGTTCCTCCAAATCCATTGCTTGCTTCCATCCACCTCTGCACATTTCTAAAAAATGCTTTAAATCATCGATAAATATCCACAAAGGCACTACGTCTGTCAAACAATTATCCACACAACTTTCCCTTTTATCCCCTAGTATGTGAAAAAAGCATTCTTGTAGCTGTTCCTTCGTCTGACAAAGAGAAAATTTCTCTACATCCTGTCTATTCAAAGTCGGCATTTTCTCCCCAAAACAATAAACCTTTTCCTTTCGTTCCAAAGCCTGCAATAAAAGAAACCGCATCGTTTCCAGCCTCCGGCTATTCTCTTTCCCTAAAATCAAAAAAGCATGCAAATCTTCTGCCTGTCCAAAAGCTAACTCCCCATCTTTTACTTTTATACCAAAACATACCTCTTTCTTTTCCTTCTTCCAACCTTCCTTTCTTGCATATTTCTGAAATTCTTCATAAGAAAGTTTTTTTGGTATAATTTGTAATTTTTTTGCTCCCACTACATGAGGAAATTGTAATTTTTCTATCTCCGTTTCCGCATAAAAAACAGTCTGAAACGACACATATTCTCCATCTTTTTTTACAACACCACGCCCTGGGATTTTCTCTGTTTCTTCCAACATTACATGTTCACCAAAAAATGCATCTCGATCTGATGTATTTTGAAAAAGAGCAATTTTTTTCGGTAAATCATTTTTCCATGCGCTAGGAATATCCCTCGGTCCAAATCCATTAGCAGTAAGTATCATATAAAGATTATAACGATTTCCTTCTCGCAACAAACTATAAATACGTTCCAAAACAATTTCATCCGTCTCTTTTCGTAACCTCTCCATATGCTCTATTACCACCAAAAGAAGCGGAGACTTTTTTTCTTCTTGTTTTCTCTTATTTAATTCTATTTCCAAAAATGCAATACAACGCTTCAATTCCTCTTCCGAATGTGCAATTCCTCCCACATGAGGTATATCTAAGAATTTATTTGAAATTTCTTCCTCAAAATCAACAAAATAAATCCAACAGTTTTCACTATCCAACAATTTTATCTGTTGCAAAATAAACGCTGTTATGAAGCTAGTTTTTCCACTTTTATTTTCTCCCGCTAACACAATATTTCCACTGGTCTTTACATCTAATTTTAGGATTGATTGCCTTTGTTTCCCCGGCTCATCACACAATCCCATTACAACATTTTTTTCTGTATCCAGCACCATTTCCGGTCTTACTAAGGTCGGAAGTAAAGGAAGCCATAATTTTTTTGCTTCCTTATATATTCCTTCTCGCATAGCTTTTTTTACCTGATCCAGTACAAAAGAAATTGCATTTCTCTGATTTTGTTTTTCAAATTTTTCATTCCTTTGCTCTTCCGATACATTTCTTTCCTTTGGAAACCCTTCTTCTTTAGAGCCTGTATATGCACCTTGAAATTCTATACTTTTTTCTACATTTCCTTTCAGCAGATAGCCTCTTCCTACTGGCTTATGCCCCCACAAAAGTTTCTCACCCATTATATACTCACAGTGCACGGAATCCTGCATTCGAAAACAAATCCGAAAACCACTATTTGCTAAAAGAGTCTGTTCCATTTCGCCACCCACTTTTTGTGTTGTCAAAACCACATGTATCCCTAAACTTCTCCCTACTCGTGATAACTGTAAAATAGTTTCTGCAAATATAGGTACATGTTGTTTTAATTCAGCAAATTCATCCACAATAACACATAAGTGAGAAATTGGATTTTCTGGGTTACCCGCATTGTATACATTGATATGATCCACCCGTTTTTCACTAAATAAATGTTCTCTTCTTTGTATTTCACTTTTTAATGCACAGATACCGCGGGATAACATTTTTTTATCTAAATTTGTTAGAACACCTGCCACATGTGGAAAAGTTGAAAACTGTTCTGCCATCCCACCTCCCTTATAATCAATTAAAACTAACTGCAATTGCGCCGGGTTGTATCGAAGAACAAGTGACAAAACAATAGCTTGCAAGCACTGACTTTTTCCGGATCCAGTCATTCCTACAATCATCCCATGTGGTCCATCAGCCCATTCCTGCAAATTTATTTCACAATATTTTTCTCTTTCATCCATCCCAATAAATGCATATATTCCCTCTTTGCAGCAATTTTTTCCCCAATTTTGCACAATATTCTTGCATTCGTTTTCCATCTTAGCAACAAAGGGAACGAACTCAGATACCCTTTTTTCTTGTTTTCTGCGAATCCGTTGTAGTTGATGCAAAAACTTTTCATAACGTATTGCCATAGCATAATTTTCTAAACTATCTTCTTGTTTCGCCAAAGGTAATCCAACTGCAAGCCTTTCCCGATTTCTGCAACCTATTGCTACCATTTCCCCTAAAAACACAAAATGTAACCCAAAAATCGAAAAACTATCTCCCATTTTTAACCTTTCTCTCTTTTTTATTCTTTTTCCATTTTTATAAATGCCATTTCTACTATAATCCTCTATACACCAACCATTTTTATCTCTTTTTATTTTTCCATGCATCCCGGAAACCATTCCAGAAACATCATAGCGAATATCATTTTGCAAATCACTTCCAATTTTCCATTCTGTTTTTTCCTTTAACAAATAATATTCATAGGATTGCAATTGCTTTTTCTTTTCTAAAACAAGAAGCGCAAACTTTCGATTTTCTTTTATTTCATACTCCCATACATCTTCCGGTTCCATTTCTGAAACATCCAATACCTTTCGATTAATTCTTCTTAGCGCACCATCTTGTTCCTTTGCAAAATAATATTTTCCATTTTTATATTCTATTGTAAGATATCCTTCTTTGTTCAATACAATCTTTTGCCTTTCATTTTCACATTCTGACAATGCGTATATCTTATATTGGTTTTCACCATAAATCCATAATTCCATTCTTTATCCTATCTAATATACCAGTATGCAGTGGTTTCTCATATTAACAACTACCTTCTTTTTCACTTTTAAATGATCAATTTGTGCTGTTACATAACAAATTCCATCCTGTTTTCCCGTAAAAATGCCTTTTGCTGTTATTGTCCCAACTTTCTTCTGATCTACGTGCCAAGTCACCTGACGTTTCGTTCCAGATACCTTCCCTTTAAACCGAATCTTCTTCCAATTTCTCACAAAAAATTGTTCCACTTTTAAACTTTTTGCTCTTTTCTGAATTTTAAATTTTACTCTTTTTTTATTTCCAGCATTATCTGTAACGATTACAACATAGCTACCTTCTTTGTCAATTCTACTTCCATTTTTTATTATTCCTTTGATTGGTCCTTCCAATCGAATTGAGGCAACCCCACTTTCTGTATCTTTTGCATATATTTTTACACCTTTTCGATATGTTTTTTCTTTTATATTTATGGAAGGATTGATATGATCCTCTCTATTCGGAAGCGGTGTACAAATTGGCTTTTCTGTTGGTTTTATTCCCTCATTTTTACTTTCCCCTTTGTCTGCCTTTTCACTATTTTCCGGTTGTTCTACTAGTTTCTGTGCCTGTATTTCACAACTTCCAATTATCCCCTCATACCATACCGAAACTCTAACGGTTCCCTTTTCCGTAAAGAAACATGATACTATGCAAAATTCCTCAACCTGTTCTTTTTTTCCATTTGTATAGTTTGCAAATACTTTTAAATCTGATGTTTTTAGACTACCTATTTCCTGAATTTCTTGTATTACCGGTTCCACTTCAATGGATTGCAACGCATTTGGCACAACCTCTACCGGCAAACTACATTCTTTATCTCGCCAGTAAAAATATATCTTTTCTTTTGCCCAATCCATTTTATAATCGTAATCCTTAACTTCAATTTTTTCCCCATCATTGTACAATGCATACACTTTTGGTAACGACTCTCTGGTAATTTCCTGATTTTCTACAAAATGTAACTTCAAATTTTCCGTATCTATCTTTTCCAATCTTTTTTCTTCTACATGAATAACCAGCTCACTCATATATACTTCTTTTTCACTCTGATAAACAACCTGTAATAATTGCTCTCCTGTTTTTTCAAAAGATGTTGGATATAAAGAAATCTGTTCTACATTTTGTAGCTCCATTTCTTGCAAATAATACATAAACTGTTCCTTTTTTATTTCTTTTCCTAGATAAAAATGTGCATTTTCTTTTATTTTGGCAACAAAAAAATCTTGTTTTGCAAATAAAATTTCCCTTCTTGAAATAGTTAACACCACTATGCTAAACAATAAAAAAACTATAATTTGTCTTTTCCCTTTTTTCCACATACGCTTCCTTTCTTTACTCTGTCACCTGTATTTGGCACAATGCTCTCTGCTTTCCTGCTACAATCAAAATATTACAGCTTCCCTTTTTTTTGGCATATAAGTTTTTCCCCGAAACACTGACAATCTTGCTATTACTGGAGGTAATCGTCACAGATGCATTGCTTGGAATTGTACTTACTGGCAATGTTGTATGATTTCCAACCCTTATCTGTAATCCAGATGGAACGCGAAGTTCTGTAACTGGAATTGGTGTGGGATTAGGCTGCTTTGTTGGTTGTTTTGTAGGTACCAACGCTGCCTTTTTTGTAGCAATAGGTATTTGTGTAGGTGCAACTGTAACCACCTTTTGATATGGTGTTTTTACAGGAACATTCTTTTTCTCTTTTCTTCCTTTTTTCTGTATATACTTTGAATCTGATATCTTTTCTAAATTATTTACTTTTGGATTTGCAGTTGTTTCACACATATTTTGAACAGGTGTCACAGTTATGTTTACAGTTCCTACCTCCAATACATTTTCTATTGGTGCCGTCTCCAATTTACACTCTCCTAAATAATCCTTGTGTGTAGGTAATATTCCTTGGTTCTTTGACATATATTTTTTTCCAAAAAACAAACCAATACAACCTACTATAATACTTGTAGCTACAATAAAACTTACACTTTTCCTCTTATTTTTTTGCGTTTTTCTCCTTATTTTTTTTGCCTTAACAACCTTTTCTGCCTCTTTTTTTTCCTCAAAAAATTCCGAAATAGGCATACAAGCATCTAATGCAATTGTCCTATCCAAATCCAACGAACCTTTCATACATTCCTCTGCCCTGCCAATTGCTAAATAAAATTCCTCTGCCGAGTTATAACGCTCTTTCGGAGAAAAAGCAATCGCCTTTTCAACTACCTGTCTGACATAAATTGGTACATGCCTTGGAAATTCGATTTGCTCTCCTGCAATTCTTCTTTTCAATGCCTCCTGCTGCGCCTCATATGTAATTTTATAATTTTTTTGGGATAAAAACGGAAGTCGTTTTTGATTTAAATAGAAATATAATACAATTCCTAAAGAATAAATATCTGCCCTATGATCGTACTCTTTTCCAAAATATACCTCTGGTGCCATATAACTGTATGATCCTTTGATTGACAAACCGATTTGATATGCATCTGTATTTTTTGCAATTCCGAAATCGCCAAGTTTAAAATCACCATCTTTTGATATAAAAATATTTGCTGGTTTTATATCACGATGCAATATATTGTGTTTTGCACATATTTGTAATGCTCTGCACAAATCTTTTCCCATATGCAGTACTTCTTCCAATACGAGTTCTCTTCCTTTTGTATAATCAATAATACTTTCTGCCAATTCCATCCTGATAAAAATATCAAATCCAATTTCACCTGTACGCTCTCGTATCTCATGGTCCTCATAACTTATAATATTGCTTTTTCCCTTCACTTTAGACATCAATGTGATTTCTCCATATATGTCTTTTACAATACTATAAAAGTAAAGCTGTATTTCTTCTTTTGACATTCCTAATTCTTGTAATTGTAAAATTTCTGATTGGGATTTGGGAATTGAAATCACTTTCAAAGCAGCATATTGCATACTTTGAAAATCTTCCCGCTGAATTCGATAGACGGAACCATAGCTACCCTCTCCGAGTAAGCCATTTTCGCAAATATACCAATTATTCCAAAAGGGCTCACACGCATGTAACTTATCCATATTCATGGTATCACCCTATTTTTATAATATATTATAATACACCTCTGTATTACGAAATCAATTGCATTATAGCATAACATTCTTCTAATTGCAAAGTCTGTTTTTTCTTTTTTATCTTTTCTTTTTATGTTTTTCGGATATTTTTCACAATATTTTGCTCTAATATTCTTATTTGCAAAGACTTTAGTTGATTATATCTATGATTTTCTTTTATAAAGAGAAGTTTTTTTAATATTTTTGGTATAATTGCCTTTTGCCGTTGCATTATCTATTACTATTCCCCTTAGTTTTCTTAAACGTTTTTCTGCCCCATCTCATTATAACATACTTTTACACAATTAAAAAAGCCACTACACAGTCTCCTGTGTAATGGCTCCCTAACTCCGTGCAAAAAACGTATACACCTTTTCGCTCCCTAAACAAACTTATTTAACCTTATTATTTTTCACTTCATCATATTCTTTATATAATGCAGAACGTAATCCCTCATTTTCTGGCTTCATCACTGCTTCTGCTTCTGTATCTCTTTCATTTTCCCTTAGCCAATTATACAAGACCATGATATTCAGTTCTCCCTCTGCTCTTCCTTCTGCTCTTCCCTTTTCTTCCACATATCCACTCAAATTACACATATCCTCCACCTCCTGTTTAAACTCAATAGACATAGGTATCTCAAATTCTTCCTGTAATTTCTTCTTTTTCTTCTCTTTGTCTATACTACTCGATAAAAGTGTGGTAAGCATATTCACAAGTCTATTTTCGCTTACCAGTTCATCCCCACCTAAATGTATCATAATAGCTGATAATAAATCATACCTTGATGATTTACTCGGATTTCCATATAATACATTCGGTTGCATGTGATACTCTACAATGGAATCCTTTGCATTTTGACGTGAATCCATACAAATCCAAATAGAATATACTTTTTTTATTCCATCATATTTCACCTTATCTGCGGTTTTATTTGTAAATTCCTTTCCCAGTTGTGAAGATAATAATCTCGCACAATAAAATACAGCCCTTGTCACAATATCATAACCAGGTTCACTGTCCTTTTGAGCCTCTATGTTAATGATAATCTTTGTATGCTCTCCATCTGGTAAAATCACATAAAACTTTATATCATAAGTTATCTTTCCCTCATTTGGTATAGCATCTTCTGTATTTAAGCCCTCTATGCTTTCCATGTTACTAACTCCAGTATCTACTGGTACTTTTGCCACTTCGGGAGTCCCTTCAATACACTTTTCAATATCGGAAATGCTAAATTCAAAAAATTCTCTTACCGTGTACTTTAGTATCCATGCAAGAATAATTTTATTCGCCAAAACTTTTTTACCTGTGCATCATACTTCGATTTACCGTCTGTGGCATCTATATCATTCGCCAATGATGTATCTATTTCTTTCATTCGTTTTTCTCTCTTCTTTCATTATAATAACTATTCTTTTTAAACCTCCATATAATAATTAAATACAAGAAATTTTCTTCTTAGTCACATTATAACATGTTTTAAGTTTATTTGAAAAGCAAAAAAAGCCACTACACAGTCTCCTGTGTAATGGCTCTCTAACTCCGTGTAAAAACCGTGTAATTTCAAGTATTCCTTTTCGGAACCACTTGCAAATACTACGATTAGTCTAATGTATATGGCATTAAAGCGAAATCAAAGATTTCTCTAGATAATATACAGTGCTTCTCTGACATCCCCCAAAAACAAAGCTTTTTATATCACATCGGATGTCTTATTCGGACATATAAGATAATTCTATACGAATTCCGTGTAAAAAAGCGTGTATTCTCTTACTCTACTCAAACAAACTTATTCAAGGTTCTCTTTTTTCACTTCATCATATTCTTTATATAATGCAGAACGTAATTCCTCATTTTCTGGCTTCATCACTGCTTCTGCTTCTGTATCTCTTTCATTTTCCCTTAGCCAATTATACAAGACCATGATATTCAGTTCTCCCTCTGCTCTTCCTTCTGCTCTTCCTTCTGCTCTTCCTTCCGCTCTTCCTTCTGCTCTTCCTTCTGCTTTTCCCTTTTCTTCCACATATCCACTCAAATTACACATATCTTCCACCTCCTGTTTAAACTCAATTGACATAGGTATCTCAAATTCTTCCTGTAATTTTTTCTTTTTCTTCTCTTTGTCTATGCTACTTGACAACAGTGTGGTAAGCAGATTCACAAGTCTATTTTCGCTTACCAGTTCATCCCCACCTAAATGTATCATAATAGCTGATAATAAATCATACCTTGATGATTTACTCGGATTTCCATATAATACATTCGGTTGCATGTGATACTCTACAATGGAATCCTTTGCATTTTGACGTGAATCCATACAAATCCAAATAGAATATACTTTTTTTATTCCATCATATTTCACCTTATCTGCGGTTTTATTTGTAAATTCCTTTCCCAGTTGTGAAGATAATAATCTCGCACAATAAAATACAGCCCTTGTCACAATATCATAACCAGGTTCACTGTCCTTTTGAGCCTCTATGTTAATGATAATCTTTGTATGCTCTCCATCTGGTAAAATCACATAAAACTTTATATCATAAGTTATCTTTCCCTCATTTGGTATAGCATCTTCTGTATTTAAGCCCTCTATGCTTTCCATGTTACTAACTCCAGTATCTACTGGTACTTTTGCCACTTCGGGAGTCCCTTCAATACACTTTTCAATATCGGAAATGCTAAATTCAAAAAATTCTCTTACCGTGTACTTTAGTATCCATGCAAGAATAATTTTATTCGCCAAAACTTTTTTACCTGTGCATCATACTTCGATTTACCGTCTGTGGCATCTATATCATTCGCCAATGATGTATCTATTTCTTTCATTCGTTTTTCTCTCTTCTTTCATTATAATAACTATTCTTTTTAAACCTCCATATAATAATTAAATACAAGAAATTTTCTTCTTAGTCACATTATAACATGTTTTAAGTTTATTTGAAAAGCAAAAAAAGCCACTACACAGTCTCCTGTGTAATGGCTCTCTAACTCCGTGTAAAAACCGTGTAATTTCAAGTATTCCTTTTCGGAACCACTTGCAAATACTACGATTAGTCTAATGTATATGGCATTAAAGCGATATGACGTGCTCTCTTGATTGCAACTGTAAGTGCTCTCTGATGTTTTGCACAGTTTCCAGTAATTCTTCTAGGAAGAATCTTTCCTCTTTCTGAAACATATCTCTTTAATTTATTAACATCCTTATAGTCGATGCCTTTGTTCTCTTTATCTGAACAGAATACACAAACTTTCTTTCTTCTGCGTCCGCCTCTTCTCTTCATTGGAGAATCTGCTCTATCACTTTTATTATATGGCATAATCCGTGAACCTCCTTATCAAAATTTGTTATGAAAGCACTACCCAGTAACAATCAAGTTACAAGCCAGCCCTGTCCATTTTCTAGCTGAATGGCAAACCATCTTCTAAACCATCTGGAATATTGATAAATCCATCTGCCGCTTCACTAGGTTCCGGTCTCTGTGCTGCACTTCCAGCATCGTATTGTTGTGCACTCTTTTTGCTCTCTGCAAATTCAAGTTCCTCAATAACGACATCAGTTGTATACACTCTCTGACCTTCTTTATTTGTATAGCTGCCAGTTTGAATACGTCCACAACCAACAACTTTTGTTCCCTGTTTTAAATATCCTTCTGCAAATTCTGCCGTCTTGCCAAATGCAACACAATTAATAAAATCTGCTGTCTGGTCATCGCCTTGACGTTTAAATCTTCTGTCAACAGCTAGGGTAAATCTTGCAATCGCTGAAGAGTTCCCATTCTGAGAATAACGTATCTCAGGATCTCTAGTCAAACGACCCATCAAAATAACTTTGTTCATCCTTAGGATGCCTCCTTCTTATGCGTCTTGTCTAATGCATAAAAATCTGATGACATTCTCCATGATGCGGACATTCTTTTCAACGTCTGCTGGAACATTTTCATCAGCATCAAATTGGATGAAGTAGTAAAATCCTTCTCTCATTTTCTGAATATCGTAAGCTAATCTCTTCTTACCCCATTCATCAACGTTAGTGATTGTACCGCCGAACTTTGTAATATACTCTTTTACTTTTTCTACGGTAGCTACTCTGTCATCGTCTTCGATTTTCGCATTAACAACTACTGCTAATTCATACTTGTTCATAGTTGCTTGCACCTCCTTTTGGTCTCTGGCCCTCTATTCTTTTAGAGAGCAAGGAATTTTTTGTAACCAGTACAATTCATAATTTTATCATACAAGCATCATTAATGCAAGCCTTTTCTACTATTTTTTTATATCCTTCAAAATCGCACCACTAAATGGTGGCAATGTTAAGATTAAATAACCAGATTCAATTGGATGCGTAGTAGCCTCCTGTGTATATCCATCCTGCGTAGTCATAATCAATCGTACCATTTCCGTTCCATCTAACACACCGATTTCCCACACAGGGATTTTAAAGGTAACTTCGCCTTCATTATTATTCACTGCAGCTACCAGCTTATCCTGCGCATCAAATCGACCATAAGCAATTACATTATAGCTTCCATATAAAAATTTAATGGAACCAGTTTTCAACGCTTGGTATTCTTTATGTATTTGTATCAATTCTTTATGTAATGCAATCAATTCTTTGTTTTCATGTCCCCATGGATATGTTCTACGGTTATCCGGATCGGTCCAACCGCAAACACCTGCTTCATCTCCATAATAAATCGTTGGTGCTCCAGGCCAAGTCATTTGTATTAAAACAGCTTCGCGCATAACACCATAATTCAAATGTTGATTTGCCGCCTCTGGTCCTAGGGATGCTGTTCTTCCCACATAATGATTGGTTCTTGTAAGGAAACGGGAATGATCATGGTTTGACAATTCATTCATAGCAACCTGTAAAGACTGTGTATTAAACCTTGTCATATGATGACTCATAGAACCATAAAAAGCATCTGTATTTCCTAACAAATCCTGTCTCTGTTCATCGCTATGTTTTTCCATTCCGGTCAAGAACCAGGTAAGAGGTTCCATAAAAGCATCATAGTTCATTACCGTATCCCACTCGTCGCCCTGCAACCATGCTGTAGGCTCTCCATAATGCTCTGCTAAAATGATAGCATTAGGATTTGCTTCCTTTACATTTTTACGAAAACATTTCCAAAAATAATGATTATATTCCTGTGAGTGTCCTAAATCTGCTGCCACATCCAAACGCCATCCATCCACGTTATAAGGTGGAGATACCCATTTTCTAGCAATTCGCATAATGTATTCAAATAATTTTGGCGAATCTTCATAATTTAATTTTGGTAAGGTATCATGTCCCCACCATCCATCATAGGTATAATTATATGGCCAAATATTCTGATCATGGAATTTAAAGAATGTATGATATGGACTATCCTCTGTAATATATGCACCTTTTTCATAACCATCCTGCTTCTCATAAATACGTTCTCTATCCAGCCATTTATTAAAAGAACCACAATGGTTAAACACACCATCCAATATTACCTTCATCCCACGTTTATGTATTTCCTCTACAAGTTGAACAAAAAATGCATTACTTGCCTCTAAATTTTCTTTATCTGTTACACGACAAATATATTTCGATGCCTGCGCATTTTCTGTCACACCTGGTGGTAATACTTCTCCCTCATCTTTTACGATCTTTCCAATATGCGGATCAATATAATCATAGTCTTGTATGTCGTATTTATGATTAGACGGTGAAACAAAAAGTGGGTTAAAATAAATAACTTCTACACCTAAATCCTGCAAATAGTCTAATTTATTCATAACACCCTGCAAATCACCGCCATAAAATTCACGTACCCCCATGACAGCAGGATATTTATTCCAGTCATCTACTTTTACCGTTCCTTCACCAATGTAATAATATTCATTTGTTTCTACTGTATTATTTTCATCACCTTTGCAAAAACGATCCACATAAATCTGATATATTACTGCACCTTTCGCCCAATCCGGTGTAGTAAAACCTGGCTTTATAAAAAAGTTATAATATGGCTGTACATCATTAAATACACCCTTTGCATTATAATAGCATGTAGTCCGCCCAGATTTAATTTCAAAATAATATTCAATTTTTTGATCAGTCAATGGTAATTCTGCCTGATAATAATCAAACAATTTATCATCATGCACTTTTTCCATTTCCAACTTTTCATTATTCGTCACAATATATACTGCATCCACATTATCCCTTGCTGTACGAAAACGCAACTTTACATTGTCATACGGCATAGGTTCTGCTGGCTCCCGATATTCTTTTGTACCATCACTAAATAACGCAGAACGATTAAGTGCCTGGTTCAGATTATCTATATATAAATGAACTTTTTCTTCACTAGTCATTTGTGCAAAATTCAGACTAAAATTTATCCCCATCTTTTATAACCTCCCTATTGCAGTATACTCTCTCAATCCTACTGCCGTTCTCTTAACTCACTTATTACATTTTATAATAATTATACTTAAGATACAAGTGGGAAAGCCTAAAATATGTTACAGTTCAAAGCTTAAGTAAATGACATTGGTTCACAGATATACCTAATTGTACAATATTCAAGCAAAAAAGAAAGGACATTGCCATATGACAATGCCCTTTCAGGAGAAGGTATTTTTGTTACTAATGGGGTGTAGCAAAAACTATATAATGTATTGGGGTTTACATGTTTTAGTATAGCATGTTACGCCATAAAAGTGTGCACAAATTTCACCTTTTTTTTCTGTTTTTTTTGGTTTTGTTGAACAAATCCTCTCAAAACTTCACAAATATACAATATTTTGTTTTTCAGTTTTTCCCTTATACCTTTTTTATTTTTTCACAGCTTCCTCTTTCTGATTTTGGGAGATTGCATTCTCCACTGTTTTAGTTGTTGTATTTGCTATTGCGTTTGCATACTTATCTGCTGTTTTGGTTGTAAGGCTTTGTGTTTTTTGAGAAACCACATTTTTTACTGCAAAAGTAATACACCCTAAATTATGTTTTAAATTTGCAAACTGAAACATAGATTCTTGTTTAACATTTTGTTCTTTTGTCTGCTCTGTACTGGTTTCTGAAAAAATACTTCCTAAATCCAAACTTAAAATTAACATAACAACAAATAAGCCTATTAATACCTTTACTTTTCTCATAAATAACTCCCCCGCTTCTGACAAATCCTATCAACAGTTTTATATATCACTGTAATTCATTGTTCATGCTGAAAGTTCTAATGAAGTTTTTCTTCTTTAGATTTTCATAAGATAGGAGCTTTGTGCTGACACGAGGTTTTGCATAAAAGTAATTTTTGCCTTTCCTTAAGAATACAAAAAGCCCATCGTGCCAATTTCACTTGCACAATGAGCTTTCGTAACTTCCTCTCATACCTATCAACTGCAACTGGCTGTCATATTTAAAAACGTAGACCCTATAGTTTTGCGTCACAGACTTTCATCTGTTTTGCCTTTCAACACGAAATTCTTTCGTAGTTTTAATTAATATTATGTTTTCTTATGCTGTTTCGGTTACAACATCTTCAGGAATTTCCTTACCTGTAACTACATTGTAACATTTTTTTCCAAATCTGTCACTAAGAAAATAGACCTAGCACTCTGTATTCTTAATAGGACAATAGACCTAATTTTTTTCTGTGAAAAGTGCTTCAAACTCTTCTCTTGTAATACGTTCTTTTTCAAGCAGTAATGCAGCACAGTTATGAAGAACTTCCATATTTTCTTCCAAAATATTTCTTGCCTTTTCATAACATTCATCCATAATGGATTTTACTTCCTGATCAATCACTACGGCTGTCTCTTCACTAAATTTTTTCGCATGTCCTAAATCTCTTCCAAGAAATACTTCATCATCATCGTCTGCTTCATAGTTGATAAGACCAACCTTATTTGAAAAACCGTATTTCGTTACCATGGCTCTTGCCTGCGCTGTAGCCTGCTTAATATCCTGGGATGCACCAGTTGTAATGTCATCTAATATCATTTCCTCTGCAATTCGACCACCAAGACTTACTATGATATTCTGTAACATTTTTCCTTTTGTATTAAACATTTCATCACGTTCTGGCAAAGGCATAGTATATCCGGCTGCTCCATTCCCTGTTGGAATGATCGATACCATATGAACCGGTCCTACATCAGGAAGTACATGGAATAATATTGCATGTCCGGCTTCGTGATATGCCGTAATGCGTTTTTCTTTATCAGAAATAATATGACTTCTCTTTTCTGTGCCAATACCAACCTTGATAAAAGAACGATTGATATCTTCCTGTACAATGTATGCTCTATCTTCTTTAGCCGCATGGATAGCCGATTCGTTTAATAGGTTTTCTAAATCAGCACCTGTGTATCCTGCTGTTGTCTGTGCTACATTTTTCAAATCTACATCTTCACCCAATGGCTTATTTTTAGCATGTACTTTTAGAATTTCTTCTCTACCCCTTACGTCAGGACGTCCTACACTTACTTTTCGATCAAATCTTCCTGGACGCAAAATTGCTGGATCCAATATATCTACACGGTTTGTAGCTGCCATAACAATGATTCCTTCATTGACACCAAAACCATCCATCTCAACTAACATCTGATTCAATGTTTGTTCTCTTTCATCATGCCCGCCACCAAGACCAGAACCTCTTCGTCTGGCTACTGCATCAATTTCGTCAATAAAAACAATACATGGTGCGTTTTTCTTAGCATCTTCAAATAAATCTCTTACTCTGGAAGCACCTACACCAACAAACATCTCTACAAAGTCAGAACCTGATATACTGAAGAAAGGAACTCCTGCTTCCCCTGCAACAGCCTTTGCTAATAAAGTCTTACCAGTTCCCGGAGGTCCTACTAAAATAACACCCTTTGGTATTCTTGCTCCCACGGCTGTATATTTCTTTGGCGCCTTCAGAAAATCCACGATTTCCTTTAATTCTTCTTTTTCTTCCTCTAATCCTGCCACATCATCAAATTTAACATTTGCATCTGTAGACATCTTTGCACGGCTTTTCCCAAAATTCATCATTTTGCTACTACCACCACTTGCTCCCATCTGGCTGGAAAGGAACATCATTACAATAAAAAAGATTAACAGCGCAAAAATATATGGCATCAAAGAAGATAATATGCTCTCTCCCTCTACATCTGAAACAGAATAAATTCCTGTCCGTATTTCATCCAGAGAATTTTCCACCTCGTTTACATTGGAGACTGCATAGCTTTTACGCTGACCAGATGTCAATTCAACAACAACCTCACCTGTCGGTACCTCTTTATTTTGTTTAATCACTACAGTAGATACTTTTTCGTTCTTTACATCTTTTATAAGATCTGCTGTATTATAGTTTTGGGACTGTCCATTAAACATTTTTTCAGAATAGGTTACTGCTACGATTACGCATATAATTGCAAAAATGTAAAAGAACAATACACGCCCTTGCTTCTTCATTTTTCTACCTCCTTTTTGTCCTAGCATTTTATTGCATTCTATATTGGTATGATACTTTTCTAAGCTTAGTTACAAAGCCAGATTCAACTCCTCATCTCTAACTTCCAAATGCATTTTGTTTCCTCTTTTACTTTGTAGTACTCACTTACCCGTACCCCCGGTATCCACAAAATATGATTTCCATCTGCCACAACCCATATATTTTTTTGTTGCTTGGCAGATATTTTAGCATCTTTACAGGCCTTAGCAGCAGACTTGTGATGCCCCGCCAAATCAATCTGCAAATAGTCACCTTTTCGCATTTTTCGCAAATAAACCGTATTTTCTATTTTATCATAATCAAACCATTTCGTACAGTTTTTTCTTTCGTTTTTTTTCATAACCTGTTCCTGAAATTTTTCTTTTTCTTTTATCAAATCGGATTTTAATACATTCGCTTCTCCCGGTATTTCAATCATACCACTATTTGGAATTTGTATTTCCAGTTTTTCTTCCTCTATTCCCTCCACTTCATTCCTTTCAAATACTAATGCATCATGTTCTCTCCAAACGGTTATACCATACGGCAAATTTTGCCTCTTGCCAACTTGTTTATCAAGCAATGCAATCGTATTTATTATATGCTTTTTCTCTATATTTTTATGACATCCAGACAGATCTTCTATTGTCTTTTTTACGACCCATTGCTTTATAATCTGCATTTCAGTCATAAGTTCCGTTATAGAAAGCCAATATTGAGTTCTTCTTTTTTTACTTACGATTCTTTTATAAGAATGATTTCCCTGCCATTCCAAATATTCCGCCAGTTCCCTAAAATCATTGGCTGCTTCAGCCAAATGTTCCACTACTTGTGTATTTACCTGTTCTTTTAATATAGGCATAATTTGGTTTCGTATTCGATTTCGCATATAATTATTTTCATAATTTGTCCGATCGGTCTGATAGTTTTGTCGTTTAGACCTTAACTCTGCTTCAATTTCCGGACGCGTTACACACAAAAAGGGACGCACAATCTTTCCACTTACCGGACGCATTCCAGCCGCTCCTGCAACACTAGTCCCTCTGCATAAATGATGCAATACTGTCTCTGCCTGATCGTTTTTATGGTGTGCAACTGCAATCTTTCCTTGCACGTTTGCTTTTCGAATCTCTTCAAAATAATGGTAACGGACCTTTCTTCCTGCCTCTTCCTCTGACAAACAATTCTCCTGTGCTATTTTTCCTACAGGAACACTTTTTACCAATAGAGGAATATTCTTTTTTACACAAAGCTCTCTTACAAATCGTTCATCCTCATCTGCTTCTTTTCCGCGCAAATTATGATTAATATGAACCGCCTGCAAGGAAATCCCCAATATCTTCTGCAAACTTTCTAAAACCAAAAACAAACAAACCGAATCGGCGCCTCCCGATAAACCAAGAATTACAGTGTCTCCCTTTTGGAACATTTGATACTCTTTTATATACTGCAAAACCTTTTGCCTAAACTCCATAATTTCCTCCTATTTTACTATATGTACTCTCGGAGTCTCTTTGTGCCTGATTTTGCAAAATGTTTTTTTGTCAGATATGCACAAATTTATGAGGCGTACGTGGAGCGTACGTTGATTAAATTTGTGTATAACTGGCGGAAAAACAGTCGCAAAAGTGGGTGCAAGGGAGATTCCGAGAGTACATCTATTTGACAATACTATTTTCACTCTTTTAATCATACCTTTCTTCCCAGAATAAGTCAAAACCTGTTACTGTTCATTGCATTCTTTTGCATAATTTCGTATAATATTGTTAAATCCAAAACATAACTATTCCTAGCGTTATAGTATGATTTTATAAACCTAAAAACACGAAAACATCTGGTTTTCAAGAAATGGAGGATAAGTATGAACAATTATTCTATGAACACAAAATGCGTACAATCTGGTTACACACCAGGGAATGGAGAGCCACGCCAGATTCCTATCATTCAATCCACAACCTTCAAATATGACACAAGTGAAGATATGGGAAAATTATTTGATTTAGAAGCAGAAGGTTATTTTTATACAAGACTACAAAATCCTACAAATGACCATGTTGCTGCAAAAATTGCTGCCTTGGAAGGCGGAACAGCAGCTATGCTTACCTCTTCCGGACAAGCCGCTAACTTCTTTGCTATATTTAATATTTGTGAATGTGGCGGACATGTTGTAGCCTCATCATCTATTTATGGTGGTACCTTTAATTTACTTTCTGTCACAATGGCAAAAATGGGAATTGAAGTTACTTTTGTCTCACCGGATTGCTCAGAAGATGAATTAAATGCTGCATTTAAGGACAATACAAAAGTTGTATTTGGTGAGACCATTGCCAATCCCGCCCTTACCGTTCTAGATATCGAAAAATTTGCCAACGCAGCACATGCACACGGAGTACCTCTCATTGTAGATAATACATTTCCGACACCAATCAACTGCCAACCAATCAAATGGGGTGCCGATATTGTTACCCACTCTACCACAAAATATATGGATGGACACGGTGCAGCCGTCGGAGGTGCTATTGTAGATTCCGGTAATTTTGATTGGACGGCTTATGCAGATAAATTTCCAGGCTTATGTACACCAGATGAATCTTATCATGGTATTACATATGCAGAAAAATTTGGAAAAGAGGGCGCTTTCATTACAAAATGTACCTCTCAACTTATGCGTGACCTAGGTTGTATACAATCTCCTCAACATGCATTTATTCTAAATTTAGGATTAGAATCCCTTCATGTCAGAATGCCACGTCATGTTGAAAATGGCCAAGCTGTTGCTGAATTTTTGCAGGAACAGCCTGAAGTATCTTTCGTAAGTTATCCAACTCTTCCTGGCAATAAATATTATGATCTTGCAAAAAAATACCTTCCAAAGGGAGGCTGTGGCGTAGTATCTTTTGAATTAAAAGGCGGACGTAAAGCCGCAGAAACATTTATGAAACACCTAAAACTCGCTGCTATAGAAACGCATGTTGCAGATGCAAGAACCTGTTGCCTTAACCCAGCAACATCTACACATCGCCAAATGAGCGACGAACAACTTGCAGCAGCCGATATTCCTGCTGGTCTTATTCGCATTTCATGTGGATTAGAGGACAAAGAAGACTTAATCGCTGATTTAGCACAAGCTTTAAAAGCTATTTAAACATAACTAAGTAAAACGAAAGAGCCATACATGTAGTTTTCTACATATATGGCTCTTTTTCTTATAACATTTACAAAAAAACACTCAATGCCTTTTCATTTACTTATTAATAAGGTCATATCCCCTTTCTTTTCTTATCTGGTCTGCCTCTTCAAATTCATTATAGGCTGAAATCAAAAAACAAGCTTTTTTTTAGCAGAAAAGTTGTCCCCTATACTACATCAAATACTTTTTTGTCTCTAATATTTCATTTGCCTTGTCAACCTGTTCCTTTGTTGGAGTCGGAACATCCTCTAAAGAATATGGTATTCCCAATTCCTTCCACTTGAATATTCCAAGCGTATGATATGGTAAAACTTCTACACGCTCTACATTATCTAAACTCTCAATAAACTCATGCAACTTCTTCAAATCTTCCTCTTTGTCTGTGATACCCGGTACCAATACGTGACGAATCCATACAGGTTTCTTTTTATCAGACAAATATCGAGCTAGATCAAGAATATTTTTATTTGACTGACCTGTTAGCTTTTTGTGTGCCTCATCATCAATATGCTTAATATCTAAAAGAAATAAATCGGTATATTTTAACAATTCGTTGAATTTTTCAAAATATTCCCCTTCTCTTGTAAATGGATTTCCAGAAGTATCAAGCGTTGTGTGTACTCCCTTTTCTTTTGCAAGTTTAAATAGTTCAATCAAGAAATCAATCTGTAGCAGTGCCTCTCCGCCACTTACTGTAATTCCTCCATTTTTACCCCAATAACTCTTATATCGCAATGCCTTTGTAAGTACCTGCTCTGCAGTTTGTTCCTCAGCTCCATTTTGTGACCATGTATCCGGGTTATGGCAGTATTTACAACGCATCTTACAGCCTTTTAAAAATACAATATAACGCACGCCTGGTCCATCTGCTGAACCAAAACTCTCAATTGAATGAATCTTTCCTAACATAATGCATCCTCCAATCGTTTTTATGTAGTATTTAAACCAATAATACTACCTATACTCTATTTCTTATTTTTACAAGTTCTCAATAAAATATCCTAGCATATAAAAATTTTCAAGGCTACTTTACTGAAAACTTGAACTTCTTTCATATTTTAAATGATAGCACTCTCTTTATTTCCTTAGAAAAAATGAGCGCCCTATCTCTTACGAAATAGGAGCGCTCATAAAATCATCTATAAATCTCTCTCAAATAATCTGAGCTGAAATTATAAGCTAGCGTGGAATGTTCTCTTAATAACGTCTTCCTGCTGCTCTCTTGTTAAGTCGATGAACTTAACAGCGTATCCAGATACACGGATAGTAAAGTTAGCATACTCTTCTTTTTCTGGATGTTCCATAGCATCTTTCAACTTTTCGATTCCGAATACGTTTACGTTTAAGTGATGAGCACCCTGATCAAAGTATCCATCTAAAACGTTAACTAAGTTGCTGATACGATCTGCTTCATTGTTTCCTAAAGCACTTGGGTTGATTGTCTGAGTATTTGAAATACCATCTAATGCCCATTCGTAAGGAAGTTTTGTTAAAGAGTTCAATGATGCAACTAAACCACTTGTCTCAGCACCGTATGATGGGTTAGCTCCTGGTGATAAAGGTTCTCCAGCTTTACGTCCATCAGGCATAGCTCCTGTAGCCTTACCATATACAACGTTAGATGTAATTGTAAGGATAGAAGTTGTAGGCTCTGAGTTACGATATGTGTGGTTGCTCTTAATCTTGTCAAGGAATGTCTTTAATAACCATACACCGATTTCATCAGCTCTGTCATCATCATTACCATATTTAGGGAAGTCTCCTTCGATTTCGTAATCAACAACAAGACCTGTTTCATCTCTTACTGTCTTAACCTTAGCATATTTAATAGCTGATAATGAATCAATTACATGAGAGAAACCAGCAATACCTGTAGCGAATGTTCTACGAACCTCTGTATCGATCAATGCAAGCTGAGCTGCTTCATAGTAATATTTATCATGCATATACTGGATTAAGTTTAATACGTTAACATAAGCTGTTGCTAACCAATCCATCATTACATCATATTTCTTAATTACTTCATCATAATCTAAGTATTCAGAAGTGATTGGTGCATAAGCTGGTCCAACCTGAACCTTATTCTTTTCATCAACACCACCGTTGATAGCGTATAATAAGCACTTAGCAAGGTTTGCTCTAGCTCCGAAGAACTGCATTTCCTTACCTGTCTGTGTAGCAGATACACAACAGCAGATAGCGTAATCATCGCCCCATACCGGCTTCATAGCGTCATCATTCTCATACTGAATAGATGATGTATCGATAGAAATCTTAGCAGCATACTTTCTGAACGCTTCTGGTAATGCTGAAGAGTAAAGTACTGTGATGTTTGGCTCTGGTGAAGGTCCCATGTTCTCTAATGTGTGTAAGAAACGGAAATCTGTCTTTGTACAAAGTGGTCTTCCGTCTACACCAACACCTGCTAAATCAAGAGTAGCCCATACTGGATCTCCTGAGAATAATTCGTTGTATGACTGGATACGAGCGAATTTAACCATTCTGAACTTCATTGTCATGTGGTCAACAAGTTCCTGAGCTTCTTCTTCTGTAATAACACCGTTCTTTAAATCTCTTTCAAGATAGATATCTAAGAATGTTGTTACACGGCCAACTGACATAGCAGCACCATTCTGTGTCTTAACAGCTGCTAAATATCCGAAGTATAACCACTGGAATGCTTCTTTTGCATTTGTAGCTGGCTGAGAAATATCAAATCCGTAAATCTGAGCCATTTCCTTCATACCCTTTAATGCATTAATCTGCATCTGAAGTTCTTCTCTCTGACGAATGATATCATCTGTCATGATACCGATACCGCAGTTCTTCTTATCCTTTTCCTTTTCTTCAATCAATAAATCAATACCATAAAGAGCAACTCTTCTGTAGTCACCTACGATACGACCTCTACCATAAGTATCTGGAAGACCTGTAACGATCTTGTTCTTACGGATGGCTCTCATCTGTGGTGTATAAGCATCAAATACTGCCTGGTTATGTGTCTTATGATAAACTGTAAAGATCTTAACTAATTCAGGATCTGGAGTATATCCATACATTTCACAAGACTGTGTAGCCATCTTAATACCACCATAAGGCATGAATGCTCTCTTAAGTGGCTTATCTGTCTGAAGACCAACAACCTGCTCTAAATCCTTCAATGACTCATCAATATATCCGGCACCATGAGAAGTTAAAGAAGAAACAATGTGTGTATCCATATCAAGAACTCCACCCTTTGCTCTTTCTTCCTTCTGTAATTTCTGTAATGTGCCCCACAATTTATTTGTTGCTTCTGTAGGACCAACTAAGAATGATTCATCACCATCATATGGTGTGTAGTTTTTCTGAATAAAATCTCTAACGTTGATTTCTTCTTTCCACTGTCTACCTTCGAATCCATTCCATCCCTGTTTTTCGAACATAATTCAATTTCCTCCTTATATGTGTACATTGGTTTAACAGTTACATAACCATTCAGAACCTGTATCAGATATTACTCTTAGGGTTCTATATGTGTAAATCCTATAAAACATTTTATAAAACTTACACATATAGAACCAAGGTTCCAAATCGCTATAAAGTTACTAGAATTGCTATGCATCCGCATACATACATTAGGATAACCCCTATCCTTTTTAGGTAAAACACCTTAATTAACGGATCGCAATTGTGATTGATTTAAAATAAATCCAGAATTTGATTTGTCAATGAATAAGGCAAGCATTTGCTTCAAACCTCTTTGACTAAGCTAAATATAACATTTTTTCAAATTGTATACAATGGTATTATTGACAAAAATTCTCAATAAGATTTTGTGGATGTTTTTCTTTTCGTACAATTTACTGTTTTCCTGGATTTGGAAGCATTTGTAAAATTTTATAAATCTAATTCTTTTAAAATTTCTTTTAACGTACTTGCGGATTGGCTTAATTTTCGTTGTTCTTTTTCATTTAATGTAATCGGTACTTTTGTCTCCTGTCCATTTTTCCCAACAATAGCCGGCATGCTTAATACAACATCTTCCAATCCATACTCCCCATGCATCATAGATGAAATCGGTAATATGGATTTTTCATCCCGAATGATCACTTCACAAATACGCTTCACTGCCATTGCAATTCCATAATAAGTTGCCTGTTTTCTTTTAATAATTTCATAGGCGCTGTTTTTTACCTTTTCTCCAATCGCAAGCATTGCATCCTGATGTTCAAAATGTCCACGCATCTCACAAAATTCATCTAATGCAATTCCTGACACATTCGCACTGCTCCATGCTGCAATTTCACTGTCTCCATGCTCTCCAATTATGAAGGCATGCACACTTTTGCTATCCACTTGCAAATGCTTACCCAATTCATATTTGAGTCTTGCTGTATCTAAAACTGTTCCAGATCCAATCACGCGATTTTCCTCAAATCCAGATAATTTTAAGGCTGTATATGTTAGGATATCCACTGGATTTGCAACAACAAGTAAAATTCCTTTGCAACCTCTTTTGGCAATTTCCGGTATAATAGATTTAAATATTGCTACATTTTTGTGAACCAAGTCTAATCGAGTCTCATCTGGTTTTTGATTTGCCCCGGCTGTTACAATAATAATAGATGCGTCTACAATATCATCATAATTACCAGCATAAATCTTCATTTGTCTGGCAAAAGGTATCCCATGACTAATATCCATCGCTTCCCCCTCTGCCTTTTCCTGATTTGCATCTATCAAAACAATTTCAGAAAACAAACCACTATTCATTAAACTAAATGCAGATGCAGATCCTACAAATCCACAACCAATTACTGCAACTTTCCTAAGATTTACTCCATCCATCTGTCTCATTAAAGTTCCTCCCTTATTCTTTTCCTTTTTCTATTGTCATCTTAACATAACTCCTTTAATAAATCAATAATAATTACTATTATTATTGTTCTTTATTTTATACAAAAAAATGCCTTATCAAAAGTATTGTACTTATGATAAGGCACCCCCGGTAACTTTATTTTAGTAACCATACCAATGCATTTCTAGTATGGTCCATTTTCATTTTTTTATTCTTCCATTTGTATCTATTCTTTTCTTATAATATGCTTTGTGCTGAAATCTCCAATTTTTGTTTTGCCATTTGAAGATTTTTCACATCTTCTTCTTTTAACTTATTCAATTTGCATTTCCCAACCTGCTTTTGTAAATAGTTTCTGTCCCCTTTTATTTCTTTCTTTTTTGTCTTATCCAGTTGCTTTCCTGCGGCCTTCAATCCGTCTCCTGTCTTTGCAAGCAAAGCATTAGATTCCTGCAATAATTCCATAGCTTCTACTCGTAGTTGATCAATTGCCGCATACTCCTGTGCATCTTTTTTTGCTTGTTCAATTTCCAGATCTGACATTCGATCATTCGCTGTGATAACAATAGATTGCTGCTTTCCAGTATCTAAATCTTTTGCGGAAACCTTTAAAATTCCATTTGTATCAATATCAAAAGTCACTTCAATCTGTGGCACTCCTGCAGGTGCCTTTTTTATCCCTTTCAAGCGAAATTTTCCTATTGTTTTGTTATCTTTTGCCATAGGTCGTTCTCCCTGCAAAACATGGATATCCACATTTCTCTGATAAGGCATGGCAGTAGAAAATATTTTGGAATATTTGGTAGGAAGCGTTGTATTTTTCTCTACTAAACGTGTCGCTACACCACCTACCGTTTCAATCGAAAGGCTCAATGGTGTTACATCTAATAATAGTAATCCATTGCCTTTTGTTTGTGGAAGCATTTTTCCCTGTAATGTTTCCCCTAAAATTGCTGCCCCCTTAGCAACACACTCATCAGGATTAATATTTTGTGATGGTTCTTTTCCTGTTAATGTTTTGACCCTTTCCTGGACTGCCGGAATACGTGTAGAACCGCCTACTAACAAAACCTTGTCCAATTCCAGAGGCGAAATTCCTGCATCATTTAACGCCGTTTGCACTGGATATACGGTACGTTCTACAATGTCTTTTGTTAAGGTCTCAAACTGTGTACGGGTAAGGTTGGTTTCAAAATTTATGGCTCCAGCTTTTGTCTGCGCAATATAAGGCAAGGAAATCGTTGTCTCCTTTGCTGTTGACAAGGCCTTTTTTGCCTGCTCTGCTGCCTCTAATACCCTTTTCTTTGCCATAAGATCTTTTTCTATTTTTATCCCACTTTGTTCGCTAATCTGCTTTGTGATCCAATCTGCCAGTTTTTGATCAAAATCATCTCCCCCCAAGTGATTATCTCCTGCAGTAGCTAATACTTCTATAACACCCTCTCCAATTTCAATAATGGAAACATCGAATGTTCCCCCGCCCAAATCATACACTAATACTTTTTGTGGTTCCCCATGATCTAATCCATAGGAAACAGCCGCACTGGTAGGTTCATTGATGATTCGTTTGACTTCCAGACCGGCAATTGCCCCTGCGTCTTTTGTTGCCTGCCGTTGGATATCATTAAAATAAGCTGGTACAGTAATAACGGCTTCTGTAACCGTTTCGCCCAAATACGCTTCCGCATCCTTTTTCAACTGTAGTAAAATCATAGAACTAATAATCTGAGGATTGTAATCTTTTCCATCTATATGAACTTTCCATTCGGATCCCATATGTCGCTTAACGGATGCAATGGTTCTCTGCGGATTCGTTACAGCCTGACGTTTTGCTTTTTCTCCAATATAACGTTCTCCTTCTTTCGTAAATGCCACAACACTGGGTGTTGTTGTTCCGCCTGCCATACTTGGAATCATTACAGCATTTCCGTTTTCAATTACGGATACGCAACTATTGGTCGTTCCCAAATCAATACCTATTACTTTACTCATCTTTCCTTCTCCTTTTTTCTATAAACAACACATACAGCAAAGTTGAGATAAACACAATGCATTACAACAAGATGCTGCTGTTCCTCCATATTCCTGACTCTGGGTTGTATAAGCATATCCTGCACTTTGCATACTACGCAAGGTTTGCATATAAACACTGTTCCCCGGCTCCATTTTCACAGCCTGTTGAATCTGCTGCAATGCTAATACTGTATTTCCCGCTCCATAGTTTGCCAACGCACTAAGATAATACCATCTTGCATTTCGATTCACACTGACCACATACATAAGAACCGCAGACGCTTCTTTATATTGATTTTGATTTATATACTGAATTGCCTTTAAAAATTCCTGTGTATCTTCTGCCTGCGGCTGTGGTTTTTGCACCTGTGCAGAATAACCACCAAATCCAAATAAATCATCAAATCCAAATCCCCAGTAGGTTTGTCCCTGTGGACCATTTCCATACGACTGACCATATGTTCCCTGATTTCCTTGCTGATACTGCCATTGTCCGCCATATCCCTGCTGATTTCCATAAGTCTGCTGACTTTCATAACTACTACTTCTTCTTTGTTCTCTTGCATATTTTTCCGGATTACTTAATTTATCATAGGCAATATTAATCTCATTCATTTTTTCTGCTGCCTGTTCATCTCCCGGATGTAAATCCGGATGATACCGTTTTGCCATTTTTCTATATGCCTTTTTTATTTCATCTTTTGACGCACCCGGACTAACACCTAACACTTCATAAGGATCTCTTTCCATAGTTTTATACCCTTCTGTTTCTTAACAACAGCCACAGAGCTATTTTATAATTCTCTGTATTTTCCTTTCTTACTCTTTCTTTTTGGTCTCCTGTTTATGTCTCTTGTTCCATTTCGTCCAAACGCCCTGAAACAATACATTTTTAAGGATTTCCTGATCTTGCACCAAGGGAAGAATGTCAAAACAATAGACCACCCTTCCCATTTCTATTTTCAAAATTTGTTCCACCTGTTCTCCCTGCACCTGCAGTTTATTCAGCGGATTATATAATCCTTTTTTTTTATCACTTTCATAATCAAATGCCGCATCCATAATGTAAATAAAACGGCCTAGATCATATCCAAAATTTCTAAGTGTTTCACTCCAATAATCTTCTTTATATACAAATAGTTCGGATAGCATTTCTCCTGAAAAATGAATCGCCATATCCGCATTGGCCTTAAAATCCTGCTCTACTTGATGCAATTTCTGAAGACTTTCCTCTACTTTTTCACTTTGTCTTGGATACTGCTCACATATTTTTTGATAACTTTTTTCCAGTTTTTTCATACCAAAACGTGCAAAATATTTTTTTTCGTCTTTCCAATCATCCTCACATTTAAAATACGCAAGCAACATTGTCATATCTGCCGCATATTCTATAAATGGATTCTTTACCGCTATCTTTGTTTTTGCCGTACGAAAGATGCATCCGTTAGAATATGTTTCTTCTTCCGGCTCATACAAGGAAGATAGTATAAGTGCAAGAAATGTCATATCAAAGTTTAAAGCAATTCGTTCCATCTGTCCATATTTTTTCCGAATCGTTTTACATAAACCACAGTAAAAGCTCTGATATCGCATAAGTTGCTCCTCTGATAAAGTTTCTTTATTACAACAAATCGTCCCAAACATTTGAAGCACCTTCCTTCTCGCTACTATTTTTATTTTTTTTGTTTCTAACTATAAAATTTCCACGAAAAAAATGCAATAGAGTTTATACTTTTTTTAGAATACTTTTAGAAACAGGAAAAAGATTGCAGGAACATCGCAGAATGTTTTACTCTATAAGACACACTTTCTTGTAAAACGCAAAAAAAGAGTATCAACTCTTTATTTATCAATACTCTCTTACGAATGCATATTTTTGTTGCAGTTTTGAGCAATGTCACACAAAAAACATTGCTCAAAACTTCACGAGGTAAACTTTCGCATAGTATGTTCCATACGGAAACTACCTGTCTTTAAACAACAACATGTCCTTAACTTTATATTATTTTAAATTCCTCTATATTTTCATTTAATTTTTCTACAATTTCATGCAATTTTTGATTTTGTTCTGATATATTGCTAATATTTTCATTGATTTCAACAATAGAAGATGAACTTTTCTCAGTACTACCCGCATTTCGCTGAGCAATGGATTCCAAATTTTTAACAGAAGATACAACATCTCCTCTTAGATTGTCCAAATTTTCTACTTTCGCAACAATTTTCTGAATAGAGGTCATCGAAGATATAATACCTTGTTCCACAACTGTAAAAGAAGTGGCAGTATCTTCTACATCTTTATATTGTTCTTCCACAACCGCATTTACATCCTGCATGATTTCAACCATTTTTTCGGAATTTTTTAGCAGGGATTTTATTATTTTGGAAATCTGTTCTGCTGATGCATTAGATTGTTCTGCAAGCTTTTGTATCTGCGAAGCAACTACTGCAAAACCTTTTCCCTGTTCCCCTGCACGTGCCGCCTCTATAGATGCGTTTAATGCCAACAAATTTGTTTCATCCGCAATATCTGTAATAATTCCGATAGCACCTTCTATCTCGGTTGCTGATGTATTCGTCTGCACAGTCTGCATAGAAATCTCTTGTATTGCATTTTTCGTACGTTCATTTATTACGTTTAGTTTTTCAAGAATATCTCTTGCCTGCTTTCCAGATTTTTGCATTCCGATTGCATTTTTCTCCAAATGTTGCATTTCATCTTTTGTTTGTCCAATCATACTTCCCATATTTAGCACATTTTCTGTAGCATTTTGTGTTTCTTCCGCTTGGCAATTCACACTTTCTGCAATTTGGGAAACCACTTCCTGAACTTGTCCAACTTTAGTGGCAGTCTTTTGAGACCTTTCACTAATCTGTTGTGAGGTTTCATATAAACTTCCGCTTTTCTGTTTTATTTCACTTATGATTTGATACATCTGTTTTTGTAAAATAGCAACCGCCTTTGCCATTTCTCCTATCTCACTTTTTTCTATCGAAAGTTTATCTAATGTTCCGTGAGTGCTAAAATCCATTCCTGCCAAATCGAAAATAACTTCGGATATTTGATGAATCGGCTTCACAATAACACCAGATATTACGAACGAAATAATACACAAAATAATCAGCAACAACGCATAAAATAAAATATTTGTTTTTATCATATGATGTAAATTTTGAAAAATTTCTGCACGATCTGCCGTAATAATTACTATAAAATTGTGATTTGCTCCAATATAGTATGCGGCATATTTATCTACTCCTTGAAATTGATATTTAATAACATTTGGTTTTGGAAAATTGCCTTTATTGATTTCTTGCACAATTTGCTTTACCGCAGCATTTTCTACTGGCTTTCCAATTTTTTTTCCCGTTGGATGATACAACATAGTACCATCTGAAGATACAATATAAGCATAACTACTTTTTGCACCCTCTATCCCGACCTGTTCCGCTGTTTGTTTTAATTCATCTGCCTCTAGTTGTTGCATATCCTTGGCATCTATTTGTTTTCCAACTAAAATTGCTATATCTTTCATGTAATTTTTAGTTGTATCCTCTACATTTTTCTGCATTTGAAATACACTATTTAATAACCCGATTACTCCTGTTAAAATAACAGCAAGAATTGCCAAAAACATTACTTTCCATTTAATCGAATACCAAAAGGATATTTTGTTTTTTTTCTGTATACTTTCCGCTTTCTTCATAATAATTTCCCCCCTAAATAAACGAATTTCCTCTAGAAACTTCAACTATGTATCCACAAGGCCTCTTATACTGTAACACATAAAAACAAAGATGTAAACTAGAAACTTCAACTATGTATCCACAAGGCTCTTGATTTTTTCCATCATCCCCCTCTGTAAACCACTCATTTTCTAAATCCAATGAACTCCCCATTTCAAAAGCCCCGTAACCTAAGTTTTCGTGAAATCAAAATTCTAGCATTCTGCATTTCACATTTTCTTAATATTTGTAACAAAATCAATGTCAAAAATTTAAATAAGGTTTTTTACTTTTTTCACACTTTCGTCACATGATTTTTGTACAATATATTTGCTTGGTTCATTACCAAATAAACTTTTTTTCATTTTTTTCATACTTTTTTTCGGGATTTTCTTTTAAAGTAAATCCCTTTCTCCTTTTTATAGACACCTTTTTCATTGTTTATTCTTTTTCCCTTGCTTCTACATCGATAATATCCTTATCATAATCCTCACGAAAAGTCCTTTTGGTTTCATAGAACTCTTCTTTTATTTTTCCCATTCGAATCAGAGTAAACACTTCTATCAATCCATTTAAGATAAGAAGAATACCTATGAGCCACAAGGTCCATGCTACCCCATGAAGTGGAAATAAAAACAAAATACCACCCAAAACTGTCACAATAATTGATAAAGATAGATTGAAAATACTACCCGCTATATTTTGTCTTTTTAATTGTAAAGCATGCTCTGTACTATTTACACCACAGATGAAAAGGATCAGGCTTACCACTCGTGTTGTAAATTTTAAAAGTCCACTTACATTTGTTATAAAAAACAACCCAATCAGGCAAACAAAAATTCCCAAAATCAAGGTTCCTTTTGTCCCTATATTATTGCGATATTCATAAATGTAGCGTACCAGATGCGATATTCCATATCCTAAAATAATTACCCCAACAAAGATAACAGCAAAACTGCTAATTTTTAATGGAAATGCTAAAAACAAAATTCCAATCACCAATGTGAGCATCGCATTTGTTAATACTCTCGCCCTCATCTTTCTTAATAAATCCATCTTGCTTCCTCCTTATTCTATTTATGTACTCTCGGAATCTCCCTAAATTTCCCATTCAGGAGGGACTTACTCCACTTTGCGTGTTCACTGCAGGTTGCACATCTTTTATAGTATAGCGTATGGTAGCAAACATACAAAACTACTTTCACCCACTACAATAAATAAAGCAGAATTTTTTCCTCTCGAAACTATTTTTTTTATTCAATCCTTTTTATTTTTTGTTTTGTTTTTCCATCATTATATCATAATTACAGTTTTTTTTCTATATTTCCATCTTCCTTTGTTAATCTTTACCAAATCTTTTCCATTTCCCCTCACAAAACAAGCTATAAATATAAGCACTATTTTCAATATTCTACCTCTGTTTCTCCTTGAAAGTAAAGAAAAACGAGTCTATAATAAGAAACGATTACACTAACTTGTATATCAAATTTACTACTGATAATGGCGAAAATATAACTAACTTCTTTCGCTCTATTCCACCAAGGAGGTCTTCTTCAATGAAATACGTCAAACAATTTCTAATCATTCTTGCTTTTTCATTTGGAGGTGAAGTTTTACACACTCTGTTACCACTTCCAATTCCCGCAAGTATTTACGGTATTATCTTTTTATTTTTAGCATTAAACTTCAACTTACTCGCCGTAGATTCCATCCGGGAAACAAGTAACTTTTTAATTGAAATCATGCCAGTTCTCTTTATTCCTGCTGCGGTAGGTATCTTAGAAACCTGGGGCTTGATTCGTGTAAAATGGGCTTCTTATCTTGTAATCACTCTGTTTTCTACCATAATCGTAATGGTCGTATCTGGTCACGTTACACAAGCTATTATGCGTTCGGACCAAAAACAAGAAGAACAAGAACAACAAGAAGAACAGGAAGAGGTGGCTTAGTATGAAAACAATTATACTGGATTCCACCTATTTTGGTGTTTTAATCAGTTTGGGTTCTTATTGGATTGGTACACAATTAAAAAAGAAGTGGAATATCGCCTTATTAAATCCACTTCTAATTGCAATCATTCTTACTATGACATTTCTTGTACTGTTTCATATTGATTATGATACATACTACGAAGGTTCAAAATATATTAATTACCTACTAACACCTGCCACAATCTGCCTGGCAGTTCCTCTTTATGAACAATTTGAATTATTGAAGAAAAATATAAAAGCAGTAATGCTAGGTATCAGTTCTGGCGTTATTTCCAGTCTTGGTAGTGTTTTTCTTCTTGCATTATTGTTTCACTTTGATCATAAAAACTATGTTACTTTTCTCCCAAAATCTATCACTACCGCTATTGGTATGGGAGTTTCCCAAGAACTTGGTGGATACGTAGCCATCAGCACAGCTGTCATTATTATTACCGGTGTATTAGGAAATATGCTTGCTGAAACCGTTTGCAATGTATTTCGTATTACACATCCAATCGCAAAAGGCATTGCAATTGGTAGTGCATCCCATGCAGTAGGAACCGCCCGTGCAATGGAAATGGGCGAAATAGAAGGTGCCATGAGCAGCCTTTCTATCGTAGTTTCCGGTATTTTGACTGTCATTGGTGCCAGCATATTCGCCCAACTTTTATAATATGATGTTTACCAACAGTCCTGAAGGTACACTTGTATATTTGGAATTTTTCAAATTGCACCTACTGACTGTTACAATTTTGTATAAGTAACATACTGATATGGAAGTTCTCCAGCAAAAGATGCCTCCACCTCTCTTTGGAAAAGGGAGGTGTCAAACTCTGGGAAGTAGGTATCTCCTTCTATTTCTGCATCAATTTCCGTTATATACATTTTATCTACAAAAGGAATTGCTTCTTTATATAATCCCGCTCCACCTGAAATATAAACCGTTCGATTTCCTGCCGCTTCCAATGCTTCTTTTAAAGATCCTACCGTAATGCAATTCTCAAACTGATAGTTTGCTGTCTTAGAAACGACAATCGTATCTCTGTTTGGCAAAGGTTTTCCAATTTCTTCATAGGTTCTTCTTCCCATAATTACTACATTGCCTGTTGTCAATTCTTTAAAACGCTTTTGTTCCCCTTTAATACGCCATGGTATCTGTCCTTTATTTCCGATTACCCTATTTTTTGCATACGCTACAATCAATCCTACCATTTTTATTCCTTTCTATTTCTATACCTATTTGCAAATAGTAAGCCATACTCTATTTTACTAACATTTTCATTTTAGAAGTCAATGCTATTCGCAATCCGCGTTGCTACTTGCTCTTTGATAAACAAATGACTTTATTCTTATTTGCTTTCGCCAGCAATAAATTGTTCCAACACCTCATAATAAGTTTCAAAGGTTTTTTTACAACACATAGGATTAGAAATCACAATTCCGTTTGCCTTTAATCCAAGCAAAGTAAATGCCATTGCTACTCTGTGATCTTCATAGGTCTCTATGACAGCAGGTGCAATTTTTCCTGGTTCAATATGAATATCATCTCCATCTTCCCGACAACCAATACCACATTTTTTTAACTCGTTTACAATTGCCGCCATACGGTTACATTCCTGTCCCCGTATATGCCCTATGTTTCGTATCACGGTCTCCGAATCTGCAAAAGGTGCCAGCGCAGCTAATGTTAATGCTTGATCCGAAAAATCATTCATATTAATATCTACGCCCTTTAGTTTTCCATCCTTTGGTCCCTGTATGGCAATTCCGTCTTGTTCTTCCGTTTTTTCACATCCCATTTTTTCTAAAACAGAAAGAAATTTCAAATCCCCCTGCATGGAATCCGAATGTACATTTTTTACAATCACCTTGCCTCCTGTCAACGCTGCCATTCCATAAAAATAACATGCTGCGGAAACATCTGGTTCAATATAATAAGTACCAATCCGTAGTTTTTGTTTTCCAGGAACGGTATAACATTCTCCATCAAACTTAACGTCTACTCCAAAACTTTGCAACATTTTCATTGTTATATGAATATAAGAGCCTTCTTTTTTCTCACTGGTAATACGAATGCAAATACCGCTGTCTGTCACTGGTGTTACCATCAACATAGCACTTAAAAATTGTGTGCTTTTGCTAATATCCATATCAATATCTTTGCAGATACCACCATTTCCTTTTACTCGAACAGGTAAGTGTCCTTCTTCTTTTAAATAGGTAAATTGCGCCCCCATATCCGTAAGCACCTTAAATAATTCTTCCATCGGACGCTTTTCCATTTGCTCCGAACAACCGATTTCATACTCTCCATCTGACAATGCCAACATAGCTGTAATAAATCTTGCTGCGGTTCCTGCACTTCCCACATTTATTTTTGCGAATTTATTTGGAATATTTCTTCCACACCCTTGCAGCTTTACCGTCTTTTCTGTTTCATTGATATCAAGCTTGTAGCCCAAGGTAACAAGACAGTCTAAAAAATGTCTGGAATCATCACTGAACAACACACCTTGTAAAATAGATTCTTCTTCAGACAGTGCTGCTAACAAAAGTGCACGATTCGTCATACTTTTTGATCCTGGTACCACAACAGTTCCCGATAATGGTTTATCCATCGTTTTTACCTTATATGTCTCCATAGTATTCTATTCTCCCTTTATTTACTCTTTTTCGCAGATGGAATATACTTCTGATACAATTCTACATGGTCATAGATACATCTCCAACTACCTGCTGCACCAGTTGTCACACAAATATAGCAATGTCCATCTTTATCCTTTGCCATACTGGCTGCGCAGTTTCCTGACTGATTTACAAAGCCTGTCTTTGCATATAACACTTCACTGTGTGTATCCTTATCTTCAATTCTTCTTAGGAATAAATTCGATAAGAAAATTCCCTTTTTATGCTTTTTCGTTTTAATCGTATATTTTCTTGCATTTAAAACCTGTTGACACCATTCATTTTCAGAAGCAGCTTTTAGAATTAATGCCATATCATACGGAGTGCTATAATGTTTATCATTATAAAGTCCTACACAATTGGTGAAATGTGTGGTATCTGCTATGCCCATCTCTTCTAATTTTTCATTCATCATATTCACAAATGCCTTGTGTGAACCTGCTACATACTCTGCCAATCCCAACGCCGCATCTGCGCCAGAAGGAAGAATCGTTCCATAAAACAAATCCCTTACCTTTACCTTTTCTCCAACGGCAAAACTCACTGCACTACAATCATTTGCATAACAATAATCTGTAATCTCTTTTGTTATGGTAACTGTATCATCCATCTGTTCCTCTGTAACATGTTCTGCTGCTACTAAAACAGTTAAGATTTTTGTCATAGAGGCGGGATAAATTTGTTTTTTTCCACCTTTTTGCGCCAAAATTTTTTCATTATCCACATCAATCACAATACCATTTTTACTAACCACAGACTTCGGAAACTTTTTTGTTGCCTTTGTTTGTACTGCCGCAAAATGAAATGGCTCTTTGGTCGGCTCTGGTGTAGCTGTAACTGCTGGTGATTGCGTTGTAACCTGATCTGTTTTTTGTACCGTATCCTGCTTTTTCTTTGGACGATTCAAATAATAGATCGTACCCACTACAACTGCACATATTGCTAAAATAGCCACTATAACAATAATCTGCTTTTTTCTCTTTTTCTTCTTTGCATCTCTACTTCGTAAACTAAAACTATTTGTATAAATTTTTCTTTCGCTCATTTGAACCTCTTTCCCTGTTTTATTACATAATTTGCCATCCTACTAATTATAGACATTGTGCCTACATATTACAAGCTAAATTTTCTGACAAGTTCATCTACTTAGAGAGGTTTCCCACTTCATTTATTTTCCAGTGGTAATACAACTGCTGACAACACATAGGCAAGTAGTCCTGCCCCCAAAAAAGCACTACATAAAATCCATATAATTCGAAGCAACCACACATTGATTCCATAATGCTTTGCAAATCCATTACAAACACCACTTATTATTTTTCCATTTTCTATTCGATGAAGTTGTTTTTCCATTTTGTACCTTCTCCTTTTCGTTTATACTATCCTTAAAGAAAGCTCTTACAATTCTATCCACTGGTCTACCCAATTAACAGGTTCTTTCCATTTTAAAGCAAATGACACAGCAGATTTTTCATACACCCTGTGTCACTTTTTAAAAACTTTACTGTTGTATTACCCCGATATATGGTAAATTCCTATATTGTTGTGCATAATCTAATCCATATCCAACAACAAACAAATCATCAATCTCAAACCCTGTATAATCTGCTTGAATATCCTGTGTACGTCTACTTGGCTTATCAAGAAAGGTACACATAGTAAGTGTTTTTGGATTTCGCTCTCCAAGTATCTTCATCAACTTTTCCAGTGTTCTTCCCGTATCAATAATATCCTCCACTACAAGCACATTCTTTCCCTCAATGGAAGCAGTTAAGTCCATATCAATAGAAATATTACCAGAGCTTTCGGTTCCATCTCCATAACTGGAAACCTTCATAAAATCCATTGTTACAGGCATTGTAAGATATTTTGCAAGGTCACACATAAAAAATACACTCCCCTTTAAAATTCCTACTAAATATACCGGTTCACCATGGTATCTCTCATTCAAGAGCTGTGCCATCTCTTTTACTTTCTCTAACACTTGTTCTTGTGATATCATTACCTGAATCTCCATATGCACTCTCCTTATCTAAAGTAATTCACAAATAGTCTTCCTATCAATAAATCATGCATACCATTTTATCATAAGGTAACCTTTTCGTACAGTCGCATTAGCAGTTTTTTTGTGATTCAACCTAATTTACTTCTTGACTAAAAAAGAGTTTCTATTTACAAAAGCAGGCTCATGTATCTAAAATAACTCTTTTTTGTGTGTATAAAAAACACAGCAGATTGTTTTGTACCTGCTGTGTTTTTTCTATAAATCTTATTTATGCGTTCCACAATATTTGCAATATAAATAATTAGTTCTATTCTTCTCTCCGCATTCGCTACAAGTCCATCCCTCCTTTGTAGCTGTAGCTGAATCAGCAGCTTCCTTCAAAATTTCTAACCCGTCTTCGTTACTTACCTCTTTGTCCGTATTTACTGCAGATTGTTGAAAAACTTGCCCACATACCTGTGTATACGCATTTTGCTGCATTCCACTATAGTTTTCATTTTGCATATTTGGATTTGCGTTCTGTTGCATTCCGTTATAATTTGCATTTTGCATATTCGGATTTGCGTTCTGTTGCATTCCGTTATAATTTACATTTTGCATATTCGGATTTGCCACAAATTGAATCTGTCCGTTTTGTGTTGCTCCTGCAATGATCTTTAAATATCCTACCCCTTCTACAATCATACCCGTTGTTCCAATTACCGTAAAACCAATTACTATAATTAAGATTCCTCCTCCAACTCCCCAAGCCACTAAACTATCACCATATTCATTTGTTGACAATCCCAATAACATTACTACCACTCCTGCAATTACAATACCAATCGCAGCTAACGTTACCATAACTTCCATAAAATTTCTCCACATACTATTTTCTCCTAGTATAATAATGGTGTAGTCAATTAAGACTACTTGGTTAATAAGCTTCTATATCAAATAACAAAAGAAGATGTTCTTTCTTCATCAGATGTTATCTTAAATAATTATCATGTCTGACGGTTCCTGATAGACACCAGATAGAACATAAGGTATTATCTCTTAGGATAGGACAAAGAATGTTTTTCTCCTTGGGACGCTGATTTCTC